>Ga0207963_1000012_pt1 | contig 70637 bp, 53 predicted proteins | sample Knorr_S15_td_NAD_FD_185604 | JGI IMG/M metagenome (GOLD analysis project Ga0207963, IMG submission 185604) | Marine microbial communities from Southern Atlantic Ocean transect - Knorr_S15_td_NADW_ad_2500m_LV_A (SPAdes) (version 2) | ecosystem: Environmental > Aquatic > Marine > Oceanic | place...
GCCCATTCCGGAGAGCATCGACTGCCAGCCGTAGTGGCCGTAGTCGTCGCCCATCGGGAAGCTCCATTCGTGGGTCTCGTCACCGAGCACGTCGATATCCGGATTGAGCGCTGGTTCGGCGAAGTTCGCGGTCAGCACCATCTTGTCGATCCACCCGTTGGTCGGAAGCGATATCGAGACGCCGAAGCCGGGCTGCGGGTAGGTGAAGGCGAGGACGCCCTGGGACATGGTGCCCAGAGTTCCGCCCGAGGGGCCGAGGAGATTGATTGCCAGACCACTGGAGAAGTTCCCGGAGAGCCCGATGCTCTTGATTGGCCTCGAGGAGTGGAGGTAGTCCGAGCTGATGGTGCCTGCGACTCCGGTGGCGTTGAGCAGCCCGTCGATCAGACTGACGCTGGCGCTGAAGTCCCAGCCATTGCCCTCGAGTGCGGCGGCGCTGAGCACCCTCTTGCCACCGATGTGGATCTTCATGACTCGAGGGGTCTCCTCATCGTTGTTCGTGTCCATGTGAAGCTTCAGCCGCATCTGTGGCGTCGTCGTGGTGTCGACGCCCGCCAGGGAGATCGGGAATGACACATTGGAGTAACCGGGCACGACCTCGCCGGTGTAGGTGTCTATGAGCGAGGCGCGGACCCAGGTATCGGGTGATATCGAAGCGTCGATGTCGATGAATCCGAGGTTGAAGTCGTGGATGTCTGAGGCGCTGAAGACCGGGCTGAGCCAATCTCCACCTTGCCCGAAGTTCGCAATCCGCACCCCGACGTTATCGAGATACCAGCCGGCGTAGCTCCAGAGCCCGTCACTGCCGCCGTGGAACTTGAAGCGCACGGTGTCCCCGGCGTACTGCGCGAGGCTCGCCTCCTTGTGCTCGAACACGGTCGTTGTGACGGTGTAAGCCGAACCCTGGCCGGTGCAGTGAACCGAGCCGAAGTAGTTGGAGCCCTGTGGGATCCCGGCGTAGGTGTACGCGATGCTGGGCGTGTCGTAGAAGTTGTTGCCCGGGTCCCAGTAGTTCCAGGAGCCTGAATTCACCTTGATGAATATCCCGGCCCCGTCCCAGTTGTTCTCGAAGCACGCCCAGTGGTCGAAGACCAGGGAGGAGCTCGAATTGGCCGGGAGGGTGTACGCGGGTGATATCAGATCGGCATTGAGGTTGAGGGCGTAAATCCCACCGAGGTTGATAGCCATGGCGTAGGGGAAGGACGGCTCGCTGTTGGTGGGCCCTACGGACGAGGTGATCTGTCCGTATGACCACTTGGCGGTAGCCGCGGAATTAGCATTGTTCCTGGTCCAGCCGCCGCCCGGCATACTGGTCGAGGGGTTGCTGGCGGTCGAGTCCTCGAAGCCTTTGATGATGTCCTGGCCCCCGCTCACGAAGACGTAGTGGTCCCAGTCGTCGACTCCAGCCTGGGTGTTGGATGACGGGTTAGGCCAGACCGCGCCGTAGTGGTACATCGAGGTGGTGGTCTCTAGGTCGTCCTCGAACAACACGTTGCCAGAGCCGTCGACGATGCGGATATTGTCGACGGTCAGGCCCTCGAGGTCATCGGCGTAGTTGCCGCCGTATTGGGGGATGTAAGCGTCAGAGTCGACGATGAACCGGATGTGGACGTTGGCCTGATTCTGGAACGAGGTCGGGATGTCGAAGGAGACGGTCCTGATCCCGTTGCTCTGATCGCCGCTCACCCCGTCGTAGCCGCTGACGCCCGGAATCGCTCCGGCCCTGTCCTCGCAGTTGTTGACGGTGCTGGAGCCGGAGGACGAGATGTCGGTCCATGTGTTGTTGTTCAGAGAGAGCTCTACGCAGGCGTTGTCCGAGTACGATCCCGCCAAGTCCCATTCCATGTCGACCTCGATCTCGTGGGTGCTGTTGGTCCCGGTCAGGTTGAGGGTTGTCTGCAGGGCGCCGTACTGGTTCGAAGAGTAGGTGCAGGTGGAGCCGGGTGCGTAGCAGCCGCCGTGCCAGGCGCCGTACTCGACCCCGTCGTTGTGGAAGTCGAAGTTGTCGAGGAACCACCCCGGCCTCTCGTTGGTTGAATCGGGGTCCGTCCAGATGTGGAACCTGAACTGCACCTTGCTGGCGTTTTCGATGTCCGGTATCGACGACAGCGAGATGTTGCTGCTGACCCAACCGCTGTAGGTCGTCGAGGCGAACACCGGGACCGCTCCGGTGGATGGCGCTCCCTCCGGGGTCGGGGCGCTGGTCGACATGGTGCTCGGGTAGCCGCCGTCAGGCGTGATGTAGGACCAGTTGGTCCAGCTGCTGGTGAGCATCCTGTACTCGACCCAGGCCCCGTCCCCGCCGCCGGCGGCGGTGCTGTCGAGATGGTACCAGTGGTCGAAGGTCATGTAGTAGCCGTTGACTTCCTCGTCATCCGGGACGTCGACCTGAGGCAGCAGGAAGTAGCCAGAGGCCCCTGCGGGCACAGGCGATCCGGGCATCGTGCCGACGGCGACTATGCCTTCGGCGGCAGATGCTGGGACCACCCCGTGAGACAGCGTCTGCGTGCCGCCGTATATGGTTCCGTTCAGATCGGTGAAAGTGGTAGCCCCCCAGAGCTTGTGCTGATGGCAGAGGTACGTCTGATTGGAGATCTCGTTGGCGTCCAGCTGATTGTCGCCATCGAGGTTGAGTCCCGCCTTCATCAGGTTGCCGCCGTAGGAGCAGTTGGTGGAACCGGCGGACACCGGGAAGAAGGAGAACAGGTAGTACACAGTGGTGCCGTTCACCACTGCGTCGCAGAAGTACTCGGTCCACAGCACCTCGTCGCTGTCGAGGTTCTGGTCGAAGTCGCTGTCCCAGCCGCGCTCGAGGGAACTGCCGTTATCGCCGTTGCAGGCTGAGAGGCCAGTGGAGACGTATGTCGTGGCGTAGACGTGCCTCCAGCCGGGGGAGTACTTGTAGACGCTGTCCAGGTTCACGGTGATTTCGCCCTCGTCGAAGGTGCTTATGTTGGATCTGGTCCCGTCGTCCTCCAACCTGATCTCCTCCTCGACGAGTTCGGTGCCGTAGAAGGTCCCCGACGAGAAGTCAGTGCCTTCCCAGACTATCCCATCGTCGAGCGAGGTCGCCATTGGGGAGTCGGTCACATGTAGCCACCCGTCGAGGACGGTGGCGTTCCCTGGCACCCTGAACCCGGTCAGGGTGACAGCATCGCCCTGGGGGTTGACTGAGCCCGGTCCGACCCAGTTGGCGTTCCCTGCGGCGGCAATCGGTGCTAGAAGCATAAGGAGCACGAGGGCCCCTGCGAGTCTCTTGCGCTCGGCTGGCATGTGCCCACGTCGGTTCCAAGTATTATGAATGAATTGGTCCTGTTCTCTGAACAGGTGGCTCTGGGCTGGATTTCATGTCGAAACCCCGCTGTGCTGCAGCCTTTAGGGGTTCGATGGAGCCACTGGGGGGAATTGAACCCCCGACCTTCGCCTTACCAAGGCGACGCTATACCCCTAAGCCACAGTGGCAGTGGGGGGCCATCGGTGGACTCGATTTAACCACTGCGGATTCGACGGTGAGGAGGGCGTGCGAGATGCAACAGGCTCAAGTCAAGGATATCGCTCGGCGACTCACCTGCCGAGATCGCATAGCCCGGTATTGCGCATGACTGGAAATCATGTGGGATTTTCCCTCGGGAGTTCAAATCTCCCTCTCGGCGCCACTGCCCGCTTCCGCCCCGGAAGTCGCTGAACACGGCGCGTCCCTTATGCGGTGCCTCGATTCGCCGCATCCGTGGAAAGAGAAGTCGGCGGCTACGCCATTGAGCGCGATTCGGGTTCAGAACCGCTGCGGCTGACCGACGTCGAACTGCCATGGAGCTTCGCCGAGCGGGACGAGAGGCTCGCCTTGCTCGACACATTCCTGGAGGATTTCGTATTTCACGCGGCTGTTATGAGGAGGCAGTGGGGGATGAGCGAGCTCGCCTGCCTCGGGCTGGCCTTCGCCGGGATGGTGCTGGGAGCGTGGGACCTCGGGATAGGCGAGCTGGCCGGCGGGGGCGACTACAACCGCGTCGGGTTCAGTGGCTTCAGGACCCTTGCCGACTACTCTCTCATACTGGCTCTCCTATCGATGATAGCTTGGGCGGGGGTGTTGCTCACGATGTGGTCGAGGTACCCTATCATGCGCGAGAATCTGGTTTACCTCGGAATCGCCATGCTGGCAGTCCAGATAGGATCGATCAGCGCGCACGCCCAGTCGCCCGACTTCCCCTACGGCTCGGCCGCCAGGGACTGGGGCATGCTGGGAATGGCCAATCTGGTGCTATTGTTCCTGTCTATCGTGGTCGTCCACCGTGCTGTGATAGAGACGCGTGACGTACACGTCGAGGAGCGTCACGCCCACCCGGACCCGCGCGTCGTTCAGAAGGCCTGGAGGGACCACAGCCTGAGAGCGTGGAGTCTGAGTCTCGGCTCGTGGATGATACTCGTCAACCTCATGGCGTGGTCAGGGGCGCATGCGATATCCGATCGGCCTCCGATAGAGGACTACAGCAATCTCGTGGTCGCGATGTTCGTCGTGACCGGATTCCTCTCGGCTGGCTTCCTGATGCACATCCTGTGGTACCCGCAGTTCATGCTCGGTGCGGCCGAGGACAGGATCCAGTCAGTCAGGGCGAGGGAGGTCGCAGGAGAGTTGCCCGAGACCGGCCCCAAGGCCGAGCAGGGCAAGTGCCCCATCTGCGGCGACGACACCCCTGCAGTCCGGCACTCCACAGGGAGGATCGAGGTGCCTTGCACCTCCGATTGCTCGGGACTGGGCAAGCCTGGCACCCCCTGCCCGGAATGTGACTCCCTGCTGCCTACGAGGATAGCCTGCCCGAGTTGCAACTCGAACACAACGATAGTCAGTCAGTTCAGCAGATCAGAGGCGTGGTGAGCTCACCGACCCGACCGCGGGTGACGAGCATTGAAGGGTCGCGCGTTCCCGATGGAGCATGAGGACGATGGCGGAGAGAGGTTGGTGGAAATCCTCCGATGATGATATCGCCGACGTAGCGGAGGCGTTCGAGGCCGAGCACACCGAGGGCGAGCCCGTCCCATCCTTCGATGCCACTGACGAGGATGCGCAGGTCAGGGACGCGCTGGGTATCGTGATCGGCGTATCCGCCGGACTCATCGTCCTCCTCAGCGTCGCTGTCGTCCTGCTTTGGCTCTGGGCCGGGATGGAGGGCGTCAACATCGGAGGTCCCCCCTCGTCGCTGCTGACATGGGAGGAGGAGTATCGCGACCTGACGGGACTCAACGATGTCGAGGGAGACGGTACGGGAGTGGTGCTCTGCATAGTCGACTCGGGCATCGACCTCGGGCATCCTGACCTCGGGCAACTCGAGCTGGCTGGGTGGATGGATGCCGTCGACGGGCTCGAGCAGCCATACGACAACGAGGGGCACGGGACTGCGATGGCCGGCATCATCGTGGCCCAAGACGGGCTGCAGGGCATTGCCCCCGGAGTGAGCCTGCTGGTGGCCAAGGCGATTGGGGAGGAAGGCACGGGTAGCGATGACCAGATTGCCGACGCAGTGGACTGGTGCGTTGAGCAGCAGGCGGACGTCATATCGCTGAGCCTGGGTGGCGACCAGGGGTTCGGCTCCGGCTTATTCTCCACCGACGCGCTGGAGCAGGCTGCAGAAGACGCCATCGACGAGGGGGTGTACGTCGTGGCTGCGGCTGGCAACGACGGCGAGGACGATGACGGTGACGTGGAGTCACCTGGTTCGGTCGAGGACGTGATCTGCGTGGGCGGCATCACGAGGTACGGCAACATCTGGGTGGGAAGTTCCGAGGGTGACAACAATGGCAGGATATGGCCGAACCCAATCCTGCCGCGTGACGACCCGGACAAGAAGCCGGAGTTAGTCGCGCCCGGGCACGAAGTGCCCGTCCTGATGGCAGGCGGCTTGGAAAGCGGCACTTGGTGGGGCTGGTCGAGCGGGACCTCGGCAGCCACGGCCTGGGTCTCAGGGGCTCTGGCTGTGGTCCTCGAGGCTCATCCCGAGATGCAGCGCGAGGGACCATCGGGCGGAGCGGGAGCGGTAGCTCAGATGAAGGCCGTGATAATGGAGAACTCACAGATGAAGGATGGTCAGAGCGAGCACGATGACCACAATGGTTACGGGCACCTCAGGGTCGACCTGCTGCTCCAGGCTCTCGGGAACTCGAGCGATGACTCATCAGAGTTTGAGGCGAGCGCTGATTCGACGAGCGAGCGGCCCCTGACTGACGAACTTCAGGTTGCCCGGCGAAGCACTGCGAGAGTGCCGCCGGTCAACTCGACGAAGCCCAGCGAGTGAGACTCGCTCGTCTGCTTCACGAAGTCTATCCACCGGTTGAACGACTCGACCTTCATCTGGGCGAGCGTCGGCTCCGAGCCCTCTTCTGCGACTCCGACATCGCCGGTGGGCACCTCGGGCTCCTGTACGAGCAGCACCCCTCCCGGGGACAGCATCTCGAATGCTGCCGACGAGGCGGAGGCGCGCTCGGACTCGGGCATGTCGATGATCACCAGGTCCAAAGGCAGTGGGAGCGGGGATGGCTGAGCGGATTTCGGCAGTGCTGCGGTGGCTGCAGACCATGAAGCTGTCTCGGCGGCCACCTCCTGCCACGGCATTGCTATGACATGCGTCCACGACTCAGCCCCGTGACGGCGTATCAGACGGTCGATGATGACGCCGAACCTGCCCCCCGGCTCGACTATCCTGAATGAGTCCGGCCTCCTAGGAGGCTGCTCGGGGGGATCAGCGGGGTCGCCGCACCACAGATCCAGCAGCCATGCGGCCAGATGCCCGATTCCACCGCCCACCAGAACGGCGTTGCTCGCAGGGACTCTCGCTGAGATGTCCCTGATTCTAGCGCGCATCGAGCGAGGCAGCAGCAAGAGGTTCATGTGCAGCATCTGCTCGCCTATGCCAGCTGCGATGGCAGGCTCGGAGTCATCTCGCTCGGCGCCCTCCGAGAGGAGTCTCGCGAACATCTCGCGCTCTGACATCTGTGGAAGCCCGATGCCGCCGCCATCAGTGCTCATGCGCGCTGCTCTGGGGAGCAACTATTCAATCATCGCATACGTGGATGGCTTCAAGAGAGTGGTGCATTCCGGAGCGCTCGTGCAACCTGATGACCAGACTGATGTCGCGGATGTCGCGATATGCCCGAACTGCTCGGGCTTGGCCGAGCACGAGGTTCTTCGCAGAACCCCCCGGGGCCCGGGAGAAGACCTGCTGGCGAAGTGCATGGATTGCGGCGTGGTCCACACTATCGAGTTGCGACCTACTAGAGGCGTGGAAATCACAGCCACCCTCTCCGACGGTCAGCTGAGCACCTCTGATGTCATCGAGGCTGACGAGGACGAGGTGATTTCAGTCGGTGACCTGTTCAAGCATGACGAGGCGCACTGGGAAGTCACTCGAATCGACGGGGGGGCTTCGCGTCCCTTCGACAGGCTGCCTGCAGGCGAAATCAGGGCTCTCTGGGCCGTGCGCAAGGACAAGGCCGTCGTGCGACTGACGATGACCGAGGGAGAGGACAGCGTCGCGTCGAGCATCGAGTGCGAGCCTGACAGGGTGTTCTCCTGCGGCAAGATACTGGAGGTCGACGGGCGCAGGTGGAGAATCAGGGCCCTGCATACCGGAAGGGGGAGGACCCTGAGTGGGAGCAGGGCGGCCTCAGAGCTCCGGAGGATGTACCTCCACCCGGCCGAAAAGCGCTGGAACTAGGTCACCGACGATTGGTCCAAGGCATCAGTAGGGCCTTCGCCACGTGCGAAGCTACCTCAGGATTCTCGCGCAGCCTGCGCATGCTGTACTCGTACCACTTGGTTCCGTACGGCACGTAGACGCGGGTTATGTGACCCTCGCCGGCAAGGCGCCTGCGGACATCACCCCTGACGCCGAGGAGGAACTGGAACTCGTAGCCGGGACCCTTGTCTGCAGAGCGGGTGACTTCGGTCTCGTGCCTCGGGTCCGCCTTCCCGGGACCCATCCCCCGCGACTCCAGAGCGCTGAGGGAGTGCTCGATGATCGGGGTGTCGTGGGATGCGATGGCGGTGTAGGCGCCGGAGTCGAGCATGAGGTCGATGGCCTTGTTGGTGGCATCGACTATCGCCCTGTAGTCGGAGTGCGCGATGTCGCTGGGTTCGAGGTAAATTCCCTTACAGATGCGGAAGTCCGTGGCTGTACCGGTGGCTTCGCTGATTTCGGAGATGTCAGAGGAGGTCCTGAACAGCCTCCCCTGCAGTACCACCCCTATGTTCGTCAGGCCCTTCTCGTGCATCGCCAGAGCCACGTCGATGGTGCCCTTGGTGACGCGATGGTCCTCCATGTCCAAGCGGACGAAGATGTCGTCTCGAGCGGCCTTGTGGAGTAGGCGCTCGATGTTCGCGTGGGCAACCGAATCGTCAATCAGTAATCCGAATGCGGTCGGCTTGATGGAGATGTTCGCATCCAAACCGCTGTCGGCTATCGCATCGATTAGCCTGCTGTACTCGTCGATGAAGAACTGGGACTCGTCCAATGTGGCGATCTCCTCGCCTAGGACGTCTACGGTGAAGCAGGCGTCCTCGGCGCTCATCACACTCATCAGACGGATGGCGCTATCGAGGTCGGGGCCGGCGACGTAGCGTTTGGCGACCCAGTTGATGATGAACCTGGGGGTGAAGGGCATCATGCCCACGATGACTCGCCCGAACAGGCCCATCTGTCAGTGGCAGAGTCCGACGAGCCTTCACAATTGCTGAGGGCTAATTCAACTCTCGACCTCGGCGCACGGGCACATCCAACTCACTCAGAAGCTCGAGGATCGCGCTTCGCTGCCAGGCCTTGAACGACTTCCTGTCGAGGTGGGCGAACAGGTTGCCACCCGGGAATGCCTCCCGGGTCGATCGGACCGAGACCTCCAGGGAATGACGCCACGCACCCGCAGGGGCGGAGTCCCCGTCGGGCTCCTCGAAGGGCAGGGCGTAGTTCGCTAGGATGTGGCCGGCCCACAACTCGGACTCGGATAGCACTGCCTTGTGACGCGGGGCGTAGTGGCCCCCTCCCAGCCCGATCATCACATCCCCGCCGGGCTGCCATTCGACCGGCGGCTGACCCGAGAGGCCTAGGTTGCGCGAGATTACTTCGGCCCAGACATCGGCGGCTTCCCGCCTCTCCCACTGCTCGATGGTCGAGCCTATTTCGATGTATAGCGTCGGTCTCTCAAGCAGAGGACCGTGATGTGTGGCCTCCAGTGTGAGGTCGAACTCCTCGTCCAGCCCGCGCGCGCGAGCGAGGTCGAGCATCGCTCGGTATAGGGGGGCGAAGCGTGGGGACGGCGGGACTACAGCGCCCTTGAGACCGCCTGCCTGACCAGGCTCGCCGTGGGGGGTCTCGCCGGGCACGCCGATTGCGTGCAGCGTCAGTGCGGGGGTCTGGCTGGCCGAGACGTGGCGAGACAGCACGAGGACCTCGTCCACCGTCTGGCCAGTCTCCTCCTCGTGAATAGCGTCAATCCCGTCGGCCTTGATGTGGAGCTGGTCGATCAGCAGGAGATGTGCCGGGCGCTGCGAGTGCGTTCGCACTGTTCCATGCTCCATCTCGACCGCTTCGCCCCATCCTCCGAGACGGAGCACGGCATCATGGAGATTGACAGAGGCTACATCTCCCCTCGATGCCAAGAGCAAGGTGACCATGTGCATGCGAGGGGGATTGAGCCTTAATCCTCTCAGCCACACCTTCAAGCATGAACGATGACGGGACGCGGCATGGGCGATGCGCCTCTCGGCTTCGCGCCGAAGAGAGTTGACAGAGGGGGCTCGAGTCTGGTCGTGGTGGGCAGCTCCGGGGAGCTTGTCAGAGTCACCTCCGACGGCAGTCCGATGCACCCGGCTGTAAGGCCCTTCCCGGCCTCAGTCACCGGAGGTGCGGTCCTCGATGAGGTCTGGGTCGGCACCTGGGTCGAGCGTGAACTGAAACAGGCTAGGATGGCTGCCCTGCCCCTCGAGGGGGATTGGGGGGATGGTGCAGGCAGGGAGATTCTCAGGATTTCGATCAACTCAGCGAGGGATGTGATGCCATCCTCCTCGGTATGGTCCGAGGTCCTCGACGCAGAGCCCCTCGCCGTCTCCAGAGTCGGCGACGGCCTCGTCTTCGCCACACTCGGCAGAGGGGTGTACAGGACCGATGCGGATGCCGGGGAGATCTGGCGAGCGCCGTATCCAGAGTGGCCGGGCCTCTCAAGGGTCGCCTCCAGAGACGCCCTAGTCTCGTCGAACCAATCGGAAGATGGAGTGGTAGTCTGGTCCGAGGCTGGCGGAATGGCAGTCCTCGACTGCGATGACGGTTCGTCACTGCTGAGCAGGGAGCTGTCTCTGCCGGACAGACTGGAAGGCGTCAGGCGCTCAGATGACGGAGAGTGGCTGCTGATGCTGAGCGGCGGGGGAGTCGTTCTGCTGGGAAGTCTGGAATCCGAACCCGAATTCGTCCGGACCCCAGGTCCGGTCATGGATGCGGTGCATGACGGAAGCCATTGGAGATGGACCGGATGGCGCCACGACGGTGAACTCTTCGATGGAGCGCCGTTGGCCAGATGCGTAGCAAGGGACGAGGTTGGTGTCGCACTGATTGGCGATAGGGTCCTGACCAACGACGGCGGATGGGATGATATCCGAGTCTAGCTCACTCGGACGGGGCCGAGTGGCCGCACTTGCCGCACACTTTGCGGTCCTCGTGCACGCCGAGGAACACACCCGGGCCGCAAGACGGGCAGAACTCGCCCTTCCTGACCAGTTCACCGTCCTCTACGGAGTACTTCGAGTGCTTCCCATTGGGATTCGGGCCGTCTCCCATCACTCATCACCGCCTTCGGGTTCCCCTTCTGCGGGCTCCTCAGCCGACTCTTCGGCTGACTCGGGCTCGCTGGCGGGCTTGACTTTGGGCGCCTTCTTGTCTTTGGTCGCCTTCTTGTCCCCGCTGTGCCTGTCCCTGACGAAATCGGGCTCGAGCGCGGCAGACTCGGCTGTGCCGTAGACAAGAACCAGGCCGGTGGTCTGTGGCCGGCCAAATCGGGTGTTCACTTCCTTGACGAAGACGAGGTCTTCCTTGGCTCCCGGCTCCGCCTTCGCGGCGGCTGCGACCATCTCCTTCAGAGAGGGGGTCGGAGAGTTGGTGTGCTCCCATCGGAACCTGATCTCGACGCGGTCGAGCAGCGGGTTCTCCTTCCTCTCGATGACTTCCATTCGACTCCCTCCCTATCTGATGTTGACCTTCAGGGCATAGTTCCCAGGCTGAGTGACATTGAGCCTCTTGGCGACCTCTGAGCGCTCGGGGTGGAGAATCACGACGAAGCCCTGCCAGTCGGTGGTCACCGGGGCACTCGGGCAGTGGGTGCACTGGGGCGGGTCGCTCCTCTTCTCGGGCTCGGGGAGTATCCTGTTGCACTCGCCGCAAGCGAAAGGCTGCTTGACCATATCAGTCAGCCTCCTCTAGCCAGTCGAAGGCGCCGAGGCCGTCCATCTTGCAGTTGAGGCCTATCTTAGAGGAGCGGGGGTCGTTCTGGTTGATAGACTTCGAGACTATTCTAGAGCGAACCGGAGTCCCCTCCTCGAGGTGCTTGCCGCTCTTGGAACCCTCGATTCGGCGGATACCAAGGTTGACCTGCACCGGCTCGTCAAGAATCTGTGACTTGTGGAGGAGCGCCTCGACAGGGCCGATTCTGACGAATGCACCGTACTCCGAAATCTCAGAGACGGCCCCATCGACGACCTCGTTGTTCTCCATGGTGAAGATGAGGGCCTTGAATCGGACGTTCTGGTAGATTGCGCCGTCGCCGTGGATGATCTTGCCTCGGCCGACGGCCTCGTGATCGAAAGTGAGCAGGGTGTAGTCCTCATTCTCGTCGAAACGGCCTTCGAACGCATCGAGGGCCAGCTCGTCGATGTGATCCTCGAGTTTGCGCCCCGCGCGTATGTACTCGGCCGGGATTCGGATGGTATCATCGCGGGTCACTAGGCTGTACATCGGTTACTTCCTCCGTAACGGACCCGCTCCGAGGCCGGCAGGAGGAAGGGGGGGTCACCCTCCCGTCCCTCATCGGCCATGCCTCTGGAGGAGAGGTCCGTGCGCCCGGCGACCGACCCCCCCGGTATAAGCACAACGGATGACAGCCGTGTTTCGGCTATCCATATAGGGCGTTCAGACCAAAGGTCTGGATGAGTATATAGGGCGAATGTTCAAGTGGATTCGGAAGGCCATCTCCAGTTCTGATGGTAGCGTGTGCTTCGTCTGGAGACCCGTCACGGCTGCGTCAAGCAGCCCTTGGCGTCGCGCTGATGCTGCTGATGTCATTGTCTCCTGTACTCATGCAGTTCGATGCCCCCGTCCGGATGCAGACCGGGGACGGCACCCAGAGCACATGGTCCGACGGAGGTCAGCCATGGCCGCAGTCGGGCAGGACGCCGGGCAGGGTAGCGGATGTCCCGGCGCACAGCCCTGACGGGGGTGCTGGCAACGGTACGCCGGCCGACGCGGCTGAACTGATGTCGATAGTCGAGCCAGCGGTGAACTGGGTCTACGGCTCGTACTCCGTCAGCACAGACGCGCTGGCCACCCCGATTGCGGACCTGTCTGCATCGGTGACCAAGGACGAGGCGGCTGCCGAGCGCTGCGGTGGCAGTTCACTGTTCACCATCCTAGTCCAGACCGATTCCAATTCTGATCACACATTCCTCAGGATCGTCGAGGGCGAGGATGCCGACCTCGCTTGGTGGGTCGACTTAGGTTTGACCGAGTACGTGAAGGCTGCCCCCGTAGTAGTCGACGTCGATGGCGACGGGATGCAGGAGGTCCTCGTCGCATACGACGCCTCTGGAACCCTCTACCTCGACGCTTGGGCTCCTAGGCTGACCTGCTCGGTCACGGGATGGTCCCCTGGAGGGCATGAGGGAGAGTTACTGTGGTCTTGGAGCGACGAGTCCCTGATGATTAGCAGTAATCAAGGGCCTTACTCGAGCAGCGCCCTCGGGGGGCACAAGCCGACAACCCAGCCCCTCCTCGCCGATCTGGACCTAGACGGGGATGCCGAAATTGTAATTGCCGCCATAGACGAGGTCTCCGAGGAACCGGTCGTGGTCGCCCTAGGGCTGTCCGAAAGCGGGGCCACCCTGCTTTGGGACGCTGCATTGGACAAGGGCAGTCACCCCTCTGACCCGGCCTTCGCACAGACCGACGATACGACGGGGTACGTGCTCCTGACGACGACCCAGCACAACAGTGGAGCCATGTGGGTTTGGAAGTTGGACTCAGCGAGCGGCGATTCCAGTTGGGACGGGCTGTCCCTGACGAACTCCGATGGCGACACGGACTCCCCGCACATCAGGCTACCCGGGCCCGTGATAGCTAATCTCGACAGCGACTCAGCTCCTGAGATGGTGCTCACGATACCGACGGACTTCGACGGCTCTGGCTCTGTCGACGGGGCGGAGTTCATCGGAATGGAGATTGGCAACGGCGACGTGCTCTGGGACTTCGAGGCATCGAACGGCTACGCCGACGCCCCTCCTGTGGTGATTGACACCGATGGAGACGGTCAGCACGACAGGGTGTGCTGGGTGACTTGGTCCCAGGAGACCACATGGGCCAGACATGGCCATGCCGGCTGTCACGACGTGAGTGGTTCCAGTCCGGATCAGGCCTGGCAGAAGAGCCTTGAGCAGAGCAGCGGCTATCCGAACGACGAGATAGCCGTCGCCCCCCCGACATGGATGGACATAGACGGCAACGGCGAGCAGGAGCTACTGGTCGCCTACGGCCGCTCGCTGTGGGCCTTCGACGGCGACGATGGCTCGACTTTCGTTTGGGGTGGGTCCATCGACCTACCCCATAGGACTTGGTCCGCCCCCGCTCTGGCTGACATGGACGGAGGTGCGACTCTCGATCTGGTCCTCGGTGACACGGTCGTGTCGCACGCCCTGGCTGATGTCAGGCCCCTGCTGGACCAAAGGGGCATCGAGTTCAGCCCCAGCGAGCCCGATCCCGGCGAGGCTGTCACCGTGACTGCGCTGTTCGAGAACTCGGGGACTGCCGACACTGATGATGAGACCGAGGCCAAGCTGTATGCGAACGGCCAGCTGATAGCCCGCTACGAGGCAGGCACCATGGAGCCAGTTGGCCCAACCGGCGGGGGCTCCTTCGAGTCATTCAGCGTAGAGTGGAGTGGGCCGCTGGGCGAGCACGTCTTCGAACTGGTCCTCGACCCCTACTCCAACGTCTCTCAATCAAGGCGCGACAACGACGCCCAGACCACCACGCTAGCTATCGTGGCACCATACAACGCGACTTTCGAGATAACTACCGAGCCAATCAGGGTAACTCCCGGGGAAAGCGCGCTGGCGACCCCTAACATCCGCTCGACGGGCAGGCTTGCAGGAACCTGGAGTCTTGCCGTGGACGACTCTTCGCTACCTGAAGGCTGGACTTGGAGCGACGAGTCTGGCGGGGGCCTGAGCGGAATCGAGATTGACGTCGATGCGGTATGGACCCCCCATCTCCGCATTCATGCCCCAACTGACGCCTTGGGCTCGGATGCCGGACACCTCGGCCTCACTCTGACTCTGGACGACGACCCGGACAACGTCAGTGTGTCGGCTTCCCTCCCCATCGAGGCCAACCGGACCCGTGGACTATCCCTGCGTGGACCCGATGGAACCGCTGCGAGCACCGGTTACGGCCTGCTGGGCGCCGACGCACAGGCTTGGATGCTGCTCCAAAACCTCGGTAACGCCCCCGAGAACCAGATTACGATTTCGTGGAGCGGCACCGCATGGGGCACGGATCTCAGACTGTACGACATGGATGGTATCGAGCAGCCGGCACTGTCGCTAGCACCAGATGAGGTGCTGCTTCTGACAGCGAGGATGGAAGTCCCGGATGATGCTAATCTGGGCGACTCTGTGGCCACTCCTCTGTCTATGTGCGTAGGCAGTGGAGAGGAAGAGACCTGTCAGACGATCTCACTCACCTTCGAAGCGGCGGGGGTCGTGACAGATGTCCACCAACGCAGCGTACCTGCGCAGGGTTTGGAGTGGGCCGTCCACGCTGATATGCCCATCGGGGTGATGCAACTTACCTGGTCGCTCGCCGACGCTGGGATGACCGTACAGGGATGGTCCTGGAGCGCGAGTGGGAACCTGTCGATTGCCGGTGACACGGTCATCATGACAGGGGCAATCGGTTCCCAGGCCTTCGGGACCCTGACCCTCGACCTGCCCGATGACTCCCCTCCGGCCTTCCACTCCTTCTCTGACGCGAGCGACCAATCGGCTGATCACGTCCTCAGGCTCTCTCTCGAAGTCCTGCAGATATACAGGGCCTCGCTATTGGTGATCTCGCCCACGGAGCAACCTCACTTGGTCGAGGTCGATGAGGAGTCTCTGGTCATGGTCCGCCTCGAGAATCCTGGCAACGGCGACGACACTTACCACTTGACTTACGAAATCCTCCTCGACGAGAACATCACCGAGGACCCGGGTGTGGGGGTTTCCTTCTCCAATGACATGGTGTCCTTGGGCGCAGGTAGTCTTACGAACATACCTGTGACCGTGGTACTACCTGACACCACCCCTGCTCGTGCCCCCGTCAGTATCGAAATCCACATGACCTCGATGGGAGACCAGTCAGTCAGTGACTCGGACGTCGTGATCCTCGAGGCTAGCCAGGACCACCGATGGAACATCACTGCGAGCGTCGGTGAGTCCAACGCCGATGGAAACACCTTCGCCGTCGCACCCGGAGGAACTCTGGAGGTGAGCGTCGAAGCGAAGAATGTCGGTAATCTGAACGATGACCTGACTCTGACAGTGAGTTACGAGGTTACCTTGGCGGGCGATGACGCCTCACAAGGCTGGGACTCCCAAGGAGATACAGTGGTCGACATCGGAGTGAATCAGACTGCACTGATGACAGTCAACGCGACCGTGCCTGAATACGCTTGGAACGGCTCTACAATGCAAGTAACCGTCACCGCCACTGCTCAGGGTGAGGAGGTGGGTTCGTTCACCTTCGGCATCGAGGTGACTCATGTGCCAGCTTGGTCGGCCTCGGCAGACCAGACCTACCTCGATATACACCCCAATGGCTCAAGCATAGAACTGACTGTGATTCAGCAAGGCAACTCCCCCACGATGCCATATGCTACAGTGTGGGTGAGCGGTGAGAGCGGTTGGGATATTGTCGTCCCCGACGAGCTCCCTGTCCTTTCCCCCGGTGAGACTGCTCCGATGATGCTCAACATCACCCCGCCTGACACAGCGCAGCATGGCAGGGCAGTGGAACTCCACGTCAAACTAAGGGAAGGTGACGGTAGCGGAGCGACAGAAATCACTCTGCCTCTGCGTGTCGCCATCATCAACGACTTCGATCTGAGCGGGAAGGGGCCTTGGTTCATCTCTGACGATGGGGGTCACCCAATCGCGGAACTTCAGAACCTCGGTAACGCCCCCACTACCATCACCCTGCAGGTCCTGAGCCTGCCTAGCGGGTGGATTGTCGTCGGACAGACCGAAGTCGTCCTCGGGGTCGGTGAGATTAGAGGCGTTCCCCTGGAGGTGATTCCGTCTGCTGACTGGGACGGCAGCGCCCAGACCGTACGCATCCTCGCCGAGGATGCAGACGGGAACCAGCGCGAGGTCTCCCTGAACACCGAGCAATCGTCGTACTCCTGGGCATCTTCCCCCGTGATAGTGGTAATGATGGGTGACCATGCGCTGCTTCAGATCCACGGCACCACCTCTGCTTCCAGTGTCGTCGATTCCGAGTCCGGACAGTTGCAATGGGACGATAGGGGCGGCTGGGCGTTGCCGGCAGTGGCCAGTGTGAATGGCTCCTTGAGCGTGGACTCATCCAGCCTCGACTACGTCTCCCACGTCGTCGAGCCGTCCCTCAGGTCTGCTGAGTGCGAGATTCTCGGCAGTTTCGAAGAGGTAGTCGCATATTGCTCTATATTCAACGGGACGGAGCCGTTCTCATACTCGATTCTCCTAATCGACGACCGGGGGGCGATGCTGAATTCCGCGTCCGGTCACGTCCCTGCCAACTCCCCCTACGGCCCGATCAACCTCAGCGCCGAGGGCTGGAGTCCGGAGCCGGGCAGCAGGACCCTGACGCTGAGACTGCTAGATGAGAGGGGTTTCCAAGTCGCTATTGATGAGGCTGGCTTCCAAGTCAGAAGGAGCGACTGGAACATAGGCGTAGTGGAACTAGAGCTTGACGGGGAGGGCTCAAACCAGGAAGTCAAGGTCCTCACTCGAAGGACCAACCACCAACTACTGACTGATGCCGACTGCCATCTCTCGCTAGTCGCAGGGGAGCATTCCTCAACCCATCAAGTGGATTGGAGCAGCACATTGGCCCCCATCTTCAGAATTGACCGCCCCGATGTCGATGATGGCATCGAAATCGTCGTGACTATCGGCTGCGAGTTCCCGTGGGACTCAGATTCCGACCCGAGCGACGACGAGGCCAGACTGATTCTCTCGGGCGGCTCTATGGAGCTCCCGGAGTTCGACATGGGGACCGCAGTAGTTGCAGCCCTGCTGGTGATCGGCGCATCAGTGGCCTTCGCGTGGATGCTCAGAAACTACCGCGAGGACAAGGAGCTCATGGAGATGGCCATGGCGGCGGCAGAGGAGAGGGCAGCCAAGAAGAGTATCGAGCCAAAGGCCCCTGACACTCCTGAGCCGGTGGCTGAAACACAGGACGAAGGCATCAGCGAAGATGCTGCTGAACCGGAGTCCGAAGTCGAGGAGGGGGCGTTGGACGAATTCGAGGACAGGCTCGGGCGCCTGATGCGAGAAGACTAGGCATGCTAGAGGGCCAGCCTCAGCCTGTGCATGCTCTCGTACAGGGGCGTCGCCTGCTCGAGTATGGTCTCGTGCTCCGGGGTCAATTCGCCACGGCGAGGCCGGTAAGGGGCGAAACCGGTCGAGGACCAGACAGAGTCGTACCAGTGCTCCCCCCATATCCCGTCGCACTGCCTCGGACCCGCTTTCCATGACAGCATCCGATCACTGAAGTCTATCCCGATTTCATCGCACAGAAGACGCAGTATTCCCTCGGGGTCCTCGAGAATGTCCCTAGAGTCTAAGATCGGCGGGATGCGCCCCGAACTCTTGGCCACGAGCTCCATCAGTCGTACCTGCTGGGGCAGTCCCGTGGACCACAGGCTGACCTCGTCGGTAATCCTAGCTAGAGAGAGCAGGACCTCCCTCGGGTCGCGCAACAGGAAGCAGTTGAACAGCGGATCGAGCCAGTCTGTGTCCATTCCCGGGAGGATGTGGTGGCACATGTGCTTCTGGTACCATATCGACGCGTCCCCTGGGATTTGCCCCGTCAGGTAATCGACCACCTTGGCCGAATCGGACTCGTAGTGCGCGATCACCTTCCCTGCGTCGGGGTGGTGAATGCCGGTCTGCATCAGGTAGTGCGCGTACAGCGGCTCATCGATGGCGAAGCAGTCCCGGCGGTTGTCGAACGAGTACATCATCGCGGTTGAGATGTTGCGTGGCCCTGACCACATCGCGATGCTGACTCCATCAGCCACCACACTCACTCCTGATGAGTTCGATGTAGAGGCTCTGGAGAAGTTCACACATCGGGCCTATCTGGCCCCCGCTCATCGGCTCGCCGTCGAACTCGACGACGGGGATGAGGCCGGCGAAGGTGCCTGTGACGAAGGCCTCGTCAGCCGTGCTGACGTCATTGGTGGTGAAGTCCCTCTCGTGAGCTGGAATCCCATTGGCGCGGCACAGTTCGAGGACCTTGCGCCGCGTGATTCCGTCGAGACAGTGCTCGCCCGTCGAGGTCCAGACCTCGCCGTCCCTGACGATGAAGAAGTGCGTGGAGTTGCATGTGGCTACGTTTCCAGCGGGGTCCAGCATCAGCCCCTCCTCGCCACCCTTGGCGGCAGCGTCCACGCAAGCGGCGATGCAGTTGTGCTTGGACAGGCTGTTGATCCTCGGGTCCTGGACGTTCTGCTCGCCCCTCCTCACATCCACAGTGACCAGTCTGATTCCTTCGACTGCCCTCCTCTCGTTTGCCCTCTTGTATTCGGGTATGATCACTAGGGTCGGCGGGCTCGATATCACCCACGGGGCCTGATACGGAGTGGGCTTGAGGCCCCTAGTGACAATCAGTCGGACGTGCACGCCGTCATCCATGCCGTTGGCCTCGATCACCCTGTTGACTTCGTTGAGGATCTCCACGCGTGTGCGTCCGATGACCATGGATATCGCCTCGGCGCCCCTGAACAGCCGGTCCATGTGGTCGTCGGCGAAGGCGAGGGTCCCCTTGTGCAGCCTGAACGATTCCCACACGCCGTCGCCCAGAAGGAACCCCGCGTCGAGCACGGAGACCTTGGCTTCCGGGCGCGGCAGCAGCTCGCCGTTGATCGAGATGAGCACGCTCTCGTTGCGAGGATCGTCCTCGTACTCGTGGGTCCCCATCCTACACCTCAGAATTCGACACCGGTGAGGCGTTCGTACATCGATGCGTAGAGTTCTACCGTCTTGTCGATCATCGCCTGCGGAAGCGCGGGTATCGGCGGCTCCTCGGTGCCATCGGCCCTAGCGTCGTAGAGCGCCCTGTGATGTCCGATGGCGATGTAGTGTTCGCGGACGAACTCCTTCGACAGCGAGACTATCTGGCCGTTGGCGTAGGTCTCGGCGTCCCACCAGCGGTCCTCGTCCAAGGTGCCGAACGAGTCGACGAGCACCGGCTTCCTGCGCGGCCCCAGCGCGAACTCCTTCTTGCCGTCGACGTGGATGAGGCCGCGCTTGCCAGCCTCGCGCTCGATAATGGCATCGATCTTGAGTGCGGCTTCGAGGATGGAATCGAACTCCGCCTCGGTGAGATTGGATATCTCAAGTGCCTCCTTCCTGTCGAGGAGCCTGTCGAACGACTCGAACTTGGTAGAGACCTCGAGGTATGGCTCGGGCAGTTTGCAGCCCTCCTCGATCTGCGTCCCCGGCTCGAAGCCGAACTCCTCGGCCCCGACCTGGCCCTTGGCGTAGCGTTGCCAGCCTGAGCCGGCCAGATGGTGGCGGCATATCACCTCGAGCGGGACGAAGACGTTCTCCATGTCCTGGGTGATGGCCCCTGGCTCCCTGATGACCTTGAAACGCCTAGCGAGGCAGCGGTCGGGAGCGCTCATCTCGAGCAGATGCGTGTCGCACACTCCTTCAGCCTCGACCAGATTGAACCAGTGGCAGGTCGTGCGATTCAAACTCTCCCCCTTGCGGGGGATTAAGGATGGGATGATCTGGTCGTAGACGGAAATCTGGTCGGTGTACCGGAATTCGAGGACATCCGGGTCTTCGGTGCTCCATACCTGCTTGACCTTGCCTTGGTAGAGCAACTCTCCCATGCCTGCACTAGAGTCGATTACGCCGATGAACATTCCTAAGCGTGGGCTTCTGGGTCAGTTCCTCCTGACCAGTAGGTATACTATGAGGACTGACAGGAGCGCAATCGCTATCCAGCGCTGATCGAAGTCGCTCTGTACCCCTTCATCGTTAGACAGGAACAGGCCCTGGGCAGTGTCCAGATGAGGAGACTCGGCCGAGGCCATCAGCACGATACCCTCTATGTGGTATGGGACCCCCCCCCTCATTCCCTTGGAAACCGCCTTTGAATTCGTGATCGAGGCCATTACGAAGTCACAGGTGTCGGCCCTCCTGAGATTCTCGATGGCCTCGAACTCGCCGCCGCTGTCCAATGGTCTGAAAGGGATTTGCACCTCATAGTGACTCTCCATCCTACTGACGACCATCTTGGAAATCTCGACCTCGTAGCCCTGCATTTCGGCATTGTCGTCTAGGTTCGACATCGGAGAGTCCTGATTATACATACAGGCCACCAATTCCTTCTCGCCCTCTAAGACACGATAGAGTGTGCCGCCCTCGGTAGGGGTCGGCCAATCACCCATGACACTGACGAAATCGGAATCTTTCAGCTCGGTCTCACCGAGGAACCACGTCAGGTACGCCTGCTGGCCGGTGCTTGAGGAGAATATCCCCCCGAGAGCGGCGTTGATGGCCTTCAGTAACTCTAGATTGCCCCAGTCGTCTTGAGTGTCGGATCGGGCCACCGGAACGTACGATTCGGTCTCCTCGACCATACCGAGGATGGAGAGTCCCGGCATATTGGCCCTGTTAGCCGAATCGGCGGCGATCAGATGGGATGTCAGCATGAAGTCGATCTCACCGACCATAAGGGCGCGCATCGCGAACTGATGGTCCTCGTAGCCGGTCTCGATTATGTGCTCGTAAGAGTCGATGAGATGTGATGCGGGAGTCTCCTGAGATGTTCCGACGTTGTACTGCAATCCACCTGCTGCAACGGCGGCTGGCGCGGATAGAACCAATGCGCTGAGCCAGAGTGCGGCCAATGCGCCCCTCATGCCCGCGAGGGCCCGCAGGGCCGACTTAGCATTGGTGGTCCGCGAGACTATATCCGAAGAAGCGCGTCAGGGGGCGAGGGTTCGCGTTGTCCGGTGGTAACTCACGACTGCTCCACCCAACGGGGAAAAGTGGCAACCGCTACGTCGTCATCCTCTCCTTCCTGATTCTAGCAACCCTAATCACTCCCATCCAGGGAGTCGAGTACAGAAGCGGTTGGGACGTCGCTGACAGTGGCACCGATGCGGACCTTTTCACAGCGTCCTACGATGGTGAGTCGGTCTTCGCCTTCGGTGCTGGCGGCGTGATTCTCCAGAGCGACGACAAGGGTTCTACCTGGGTTCAGCTCAGCTCTCCTGCGACGGCCGACCTGCGAAGGTCCGACTCAACAGAAGCAGTCTACGACCCATTCACAGGCGATTTGAGGGAGAAGGGAGCATTTGCGGTCGTCGGTGACGGTGGGGCGGCCTATCTCCTAGCCGTTGGCAGCGATACATGGCAGAACATCTCCTTAGAATCAGCCGTTGACTTCAGAGGGGTTGCGATGACCAGCGCTACCTCATTGGTGACCGTAGGACCGAGCGGGGCTATCTGGCAGTACCAGAGCGAGGCTTGGACGCAGAGAGACTCCGGAATTGCCTCGGATCTCAATGACATCTCCTTCCTCGATGGCAGCTCGGGCTTTGCAGTGGGCGACAATGGCATGATACTTGCCACCGATGACGGCGGACAGAGCTGGGAGTACAGGGAGGCCCCCGAAGGGCTGGTCGCTAACATTGTGGCAGTCGACTACTACAGCGCCATTCGTGCCTATGCGATAACAGACGAAGGGCACATAGTCAAGTCAGTCGGAACGCCCACTGGCACTGCTGTCGGGTTTGTCTGGGAACTGGTCGAGATCGAGTCGGAGGGCAGGAACACCAGCCTGGGACTCGAACTTAGCTCGATCGACGTATCGTCTGTGAACAAGTTCCTTGTCGCCGGTCCCTCGGGATACGTCGCTCTGTCTCTTGACGGCGGCAACATCATCACCCCCCAAATGAACCCCCTGCCTAACGTCACGGACTTCAATCACGTCTCGACGCTCAACCTGTTCGATGCTGTGCTGGTGGGTGACGGTGGCGTCATCCTGTACAGCGAAAATGCGGGAGAGGACGAGTCCATCGGGTTCCAGGTCGTCGACTTCAGCGACTTCGGCCAGTTCGTCGATTACTCCAAAGGCATGCTGATTGACGGATTAATCGCCACTATCAAAATCGTCGTATTCGGCATCATGCTGGGTTTCTTCCTAGGAATCACGCTCTCGATGATGAAAACCGCTCCGACCACCCTGAAGGAAATTGCACAACTCAATCGCTATGCGTTGGTTAGGCTCTTGCTGCTCCCAATCTGCGCAATTGAGGCGGTCACGATCGGTTTGGTGAATGGGCCGATGCCCGCAACTCGAGAGGCGGAAAGATTGCGGACGCTGTCCGCGACTTCCACCGGGCCCCTCAACACCGTAGCCCTGCGGGTATTCGGATTGGGAATGCTAGGCTACGGGACGAAGCTGCTTCTCGCTGTAGTCCCCGTAGTCAGGGCCCTCAACCTAGACGGTTGGGATTACATCTACGCGCCTATAGGCATCATAAACCCGGAAGGCGTCACTGGACCGATAAGTTTCGTGCCCTTTCTCAGGGTCCTCTTAGGGATAGCGCTGATCCTCCTGGGTCTGCTATTCATGACCTCGAAGGAATCATTCCCCAAGAGAGAGGTACGTCTGCCATTCCGTGGCATCACGGTGAAGTGGAATCCCTGGGGTGTGAGGCCGCTGAACGCTGTCGCGACTGTATACACCGACATCTTCCGCAACACCCCTCTGCTCGTACAGTTCTTGTTCATCCACTTCGGGCTCCAACTGGGCAAGCTGGTCCAGGGGCCCGCGGAGGCGATGCTAGCGAGTTCCATCAGTTTCTTCTGTGACACTGGTGGCGTACTCCCCTCGGACTACACTTGCTCGTTCACTGTGGCTGCGGCAGGATTCATCATCGACGAATTCCTGAGTGACAGGGCCTATATCAGCGCCATCTTCGCCCTCGGCCTCAATTCTGGCGCATACCAGTGCGAGACCATACGTGGGGCCATCGCGGCGATTCCCTCTGGCCAGATGGAGGCAGGTAGGAGCATCGGACTGAACTACATGCAGACAATGAGGCGCGTCATCATGCCGCAGGCAATCAGGATCTGTATACCGCCCATGGGTAACGAGATGGTCAACCTCGTGCTCAACTCGTCGCTCGCCATGGTCATTGGCTATGCCGAACTGACACGAAAGGGTAAGCTGGCCATCGCTATTACCTGGCAGGTCTTCTGGGGTTGGGGCATGGTCCTGATCTCTTACTTCATCGTCACTTGGACACTGGCTCTTCTGCTCAGGTATCTCGAGAACAAGACGAGGATACCCGGACTCGGCATTTCAGGAGGTGCATGAATGCCAGAGAATGTTTTGAGGGTCACTGATTTGCACAAGATCTACGCCGGAGGGGTCCATGCCGTCCGCGGCGTCTCGTTCGAGGTCAACGAAGGGGAGTCGGTGGCGATCATAGGTCCCTCAGGAGGCGGTAAGTCGACTGTACTGCGATGCATCAACCGGCTGATTGAGCCAACCGAGGGAGTCGTGAGGCTGCGTGGCGAGCGGATCAACACCCCTGGAGCCGATGTAAACGACGTCAGGTCGAGAATCGGAATGGTATTCCAGTCATTCGAGTTGTTCGCGCACCTGAAGGTCCTCGACAACGTTACACTCGGCCTGAGGCATGTCAGGAAGATGAGCAAAGAAGAGGCCAAGGAAAGAGCTCTGTCGGTGCTCGAACGCGTTGATCTTCTGGACAGGATCGATGCCTATCCTGGCAACCTCTCTGGCGGGCAGAAGCAGCGCGTGGCAATCGCCCGGGCTCTGGCGATGAGCCCTGAGGTCATGCTGTTCGACGAGCCGACCAGCGCCTTGGACCCCGAGCTGATGGGCTCGGTTCTGGCGACCATCAGGAGACTGGCTGACGAAGGCATGACGATGGTGATTGTAACTCACGAAATCGGCTTCGCCGAGGACGTAGCTGACCGTATCATCTACCTAGACGAGGGCGTGATAGCAGAGCAGGGGCCCTCCTCGATCATTGAGGACCCGCAGAGCGAGCGGCTCAAGAGGTTCCTGTCCTCGATTAGCGAGGGGGAGGAATATCAGTGAGCGAATCGAGAACTAGACCATTCCTTGGGCCTGCATGGCCTCAGCGACCTTGAGGAAGCCGGCGATGTTCGCACCGGCGACGTAGTTGCCGGGCATGCCGTACTTCTCTGCAGTCTCGAATGCGTTCTTGTGGATGTTCACCATGATGGCCTCGAGCTTCTGGTCGACCTCGTCGCGAGTCCAGCTCATCCTGAGGCTGTTCTGGCTCATCTCGAGCCCGGATGTCGCGACGCCGCCGGCGTTGGACGCCTTTCCGGGTGCGAACAGGACTCCGTTGGCTTGGAAGCACTCTACTGCCTCGGGGGTGCAGGGCATGTTGGCGCCCTCAGCAACGGCGGTGACCTCGTTATCGACGAGCATCTGCGCCTCCTCGCCGTTGATCTCGTTCTGGGTTGCGCATGGCAGAGCGATGTCGACATTGACCCCCCAGAGCCCATTCAGGTTGGGCTCGGGCTTGGAGGCGGTGTACTCGACCCCGTCGAAGTGGTCTGCGAACTCCTTGATGCGCCCCCGGCGGTTGTTCTTGAGGTCCATGATCCAAGCGAGCTTCTCCCTGTTGATTCCGGCAGGATCGTGGATGAAGCCGCTGCTATCGGACAACGTCACCGGCTTTCCACCGAGGTCGATGACCTTCTCGCATGCGAACTGGGCGACGTTGCCCGAGCCGCTGATGGCGACCGTGGCCCCCTCGAACGACTTGTCCTTGGTCGCGAGCATCTCGCGAGCGAAGTAGACCAGACCGTACCCGGTCGCTTGGGGGCGGATCAGGGAGCCTCCGTAGGAGCGGCCCTTGCCGGTCAGGACTCCGGTGAACTCGTTGGCTAGTTTCTTGTACATCCCGAACAGGTAGCCTATCTCGCGGCCGCCCACTCCGATGTCGCCCGCAGGGACGTCGAGGTCTGCGCCGATGTGGCGCCACAGCTCCATCATGAAGGACTGGCAGAAGCGCATGACCTCACCGTCGGACTTGCCCTTGGGGTCAAAGTCGGAGCCGCCCTTGCCACCGCCCATCGGTAGGCCCGTCAGGCTGTTCTTGAAGACCTGCTCGAAGGCGAGGAACTTCAGTATCGACTGATTGACGCTGGGGTGGAACCGGAGGCCGCCCTTGTAGGGGCCGATGGCACTGTTGAACTGGATTCGGAATCCGCGGTTGACGTGGAAGTCGCCGTTGTCGTCGTACCAAGGCACGCGGAACTGGATGATCCTCTCCGCCTCGACGATGGCTCGGACCACCTGGAGATACTCGGGATGGGCCTGGATCACAGGCACTAGGCTGTCTAGGACCTCCTCTACCGCCTGATGGAACTCAGGCTGGTTCGGGTCTCTTGCGATTACGCTGTCGTACACTGACTTCATTGTGCTGTCCATGGACGTCACCAAGGCGAATGAACGATTCCTGTTTGAGGGACCGGGTGCTTGCGCGACCGAGGGGGTCCTTTTGAAGGGTGTCCTTGCGCGATGAGTGCGCGGTACGGCCCCGTAGGGGCCGATAATTCTCAGCTGAACAGATGCCTTTCGGCCAACTGAGCCACAGTGGACTCATGGCCGGGCAGAGTGATTACATAGGCTGCTGACTGGCTCACTTGGCGCGTCCTCAGGGCCTCTGCGATGGGCGTGTGCTCGCGCAGCCAGCGAGTGCGTCCGTCGTCGCCTACTATCCTGACATCGACCTTGGAAATCCGAGGCTCGGCCAGCAGGAGTTTCACGTCCGGGACGTCTACCGCGACGTACCCGGGAGGCAGTCCTGCTCGGTTGGCCATGTCGTCCTCGAACTGCCTGCGTGAGTCCGCATTGGTGGCGAGCTCGTACAGGCGTTCGACCTGACCCTCGGAGAGCTCCTCCCTGCGACGACTGGCGCAGACCTTCAGCAATTGTCGGTACTTCAGTCTGCGAATCATATCGCGGGCGTAGTCACCAGCACCCCCGAGAGCCTCCCAGATCTCTGCGTCGACCCGGCGCTGCAGGTCGAGCGAGTCAGGCATCTGGTCCGAACTGCGCTCGACGGCTCTGGACAGCATGACCTCGGTGACCCGGGTGACCCGGTGGAAGTAGACGGCGCTGTACATCAGCGCTCGAGCCGTCATCATCCCCTCGAGGGCAGGCAGGCCGCCTTCCTCTACGGCGATGTCGCCGCCGTTGCGCTCGAGGCACATGATGAGTCGGCGGTGATCGACGATACCGTGCTTGACGCCGGTGAAGTGCGAATCACGCAAGAGGTAGTCGAGCTGGTCGCAGTCAACGGGACCGTGAATCAGATGAGCGAGTGTGAGGTCTTGGTCCACGAAGTCCTCACGGCCCTCGGTCCACGCCATCAGGGAGCGCTCGCTACCTCCGGCGCCGGGGCCACGGATGAGGCCTGCTATCTCCTTCGGGTCCAAGCCGCGTCGCTCGAGTATGTCGTGGACCCTCTGCCTGTCTGGCACCGACGACTCCTCGCCGTCGCGGAGGACGTCGTAGTCGCCGAGGATGATGCCCTCGGTGATCGACATGTGGTCCTTGCCACCGCGCTCGTGCAGTATGTGCTCGAGCGTGTGCGAGTACGGTCCATGACCTACGTCGTGAAGCATTGCAGCGGCCTGTACCGTCGCCGTCTCGTGCTCGTCCAAGCCCAGTGACTCCGCCATCATCCCGGCGATGTGCGATGTCCCAAGGGAGTGCTCGAACCTGGTGTGGTGAGCGCCGGGGAACACCAAATGAGCCAGCCCGAGCTGCTTGATGTGGCTGAGCTTGTTCATCTCCGGAGTCCCGAGCAGATCCTCTCGGACTCCGTCCAGTCTGAACTGCCCGTGGATTGCGTCGTTGATGACCTTCATGCGCGACCCTGCGGGGCTTCGACATGCCACCTCCCCTTGAATCGCACTATCGTCACGCTTTGCGAAGCCGGCCGGCCCCCAGTACATCGGACGCCGCAGTGGCACCCATCGTAATTCAATTGTCTTTCAATTGCAATACATTCAAGTGCCTGAGCCTATCTGCCCGGCTCAGGAGGAACCCGAAGTGCCCGGCATCAGCCCAATGGTCTCGCTGAGAATACCTGAGGACCACCTGCTGGAAATCGACCATCGAGTGGGCTACGACGGAATGCGAAACCGCTCCGACGTGATTCGCCAAGCGGTGCGCAGGTATCTCTCCTCGCCCATGCCTATGATTGGGGAGAGGGTGAGGATCGAGGTCGACCTGGGGCCTGACCTGACTGTGCGAATGCGGGAGTTCTGCAAACTGCACGGCGAGTCTGCGGACACGGTGCTGCGCCAAGCAGCCAGGGAGCACATCCGCAGGGCCACAGTCGGGGATGCGACCGTGGACAAGATCCTCTCAATGCGCATGGACGAGCTCCGGGCGCGCTTCGATGACGATTCGAACGCTATGAGGTGAGAGATTGAGCGATGATGGGATGCACAAAAACGCGGGGGGGCGTCCTCGACGCCCCCTCGCCCAACCTGTCATATGCGGCCTCGAGGCGCTACGAGCCCGAGCCAAACTGTCCAACGCAGCCGGCTATGATCCGAGCGAGGCTCCGCGGGGTTCCCGTGGAGTCACTCGCAAGACCGATCGCGAGCGCCAATATTGACATTAAACACACACCGTCCCGCACATCTCGTGCGGGACACCCCCATCCCTACAGTCTGAAGTTTGATGCAGGATGCTGTCATCCGGTGCCATGGACGGGGGAATCTCGGACTGGAGCCGGCTTGAGCGGCTCACTCCATTCAGGATCCGCGATGTGCTCCTGGTGGCGAGCCACTTCGATCACTACCTGCTCGAGGAATCGGGGTACCTCGCCGAGATAATGCGACGGGAGTACTCCGACCTGAGTTTCTCTCAGGCCCCGCGCATTATTCACAGCCCGGAGGCGGGCGACGCGCTCAGACTGCTTCGCTCGCGGGACTTCGACCTCGTCATCACGATGACGAGGGTCGGGGAGATGGACGTCAAGGCGTTCGGCAGCGAAGCCAAGCGGATCAGAGATGGACTCCCGGTGGTCATGCTGAGCCACAACACCCGCGAGTTGGCGACGCTCAGCGCGGGAGACGGCATCGACCGCATCTTCGTTTGGACCGGCGACAGTCGCATTCTCCTCTCGATCTGCAAGCTCATCGAGGACGAGCGCAACGTGGAGAACGACGTCCGTGACGGGGATGTCCAGGTCATTCTGCTCGTTGAGGACAGCAGGAGGTTCTACTCGGTCTACCTGCCGCTGCTGTACACTGAACTGGTCAACCAGACAACCCGACTGATGGGGGAGGGCGGCAACCTGTACGAGAAGCTGCTGAGGCTGCGGGCAAGGGCGAAGATACTCCTCGCTTCGGACATGAACACCGCGAAATCGATCATCGATCGCTACCATAACAACATCATCGGCATCTTCACCGATGGGAAGTTTCCCAACCAAGGAGGGAACAGGGATACTGCCGGGCTGGAACTGATCCAGTACGCACAGGAGGGTCATCCCTACATGCCCATCCTGTTACAATCGAAGAACCCCGAGCTCAGGGAGGACGCCGAGGCGATGGGGGTCCGCTTCCTGCACAAGGAGGACTCCCAGCTGTACCACAGGATCGAGGAGTTCATGGTCGACGAGATGAATTTCGGCGACTTCATCTTCCGCCTGCCCGATGGGACTGAGGTCGCGCGGGCCACCGACCTCGAGGAACTGATAGATGGCCTTGAGAACGCGCCGATCGAATCCATCGAGTACCATGCCTCGAAGAACCAGTTCTCGCACTGGCTCAGGACACGGACCGAATTCTCCCTAGCCGCCGGCATGAGGCCGATGACGGTGGAGGACTTCGACACCAGCGAGGGAGTCAGGAAGTACCTCGCTGACTCGGTTCGACAGCACATCTCACAGATTCGTAGGCGCACCATCAGGGACCATGACGCCAGAGTCGGGGGTGCTGGCTTCCAGAGAATCGGCAGAGGCAGCCTCGGAGGCAAGGGGCGTGGCCTCGCGTTCTTCTTCACCCGGATGCCAGACCTCCGCCTCGGGGCGGCCTTTCCGGATGTCGAGTTCATCGTACCGAGATCCGTCGTGATCGCGACAGACGTCTTCGAGGAGTTCGTCGAGAGCAATGAACTCAGCAGGTACGCCCACGAGGACCACAGCGATCACGAAGTCGACGAGGCATTCCTCGCCGGCGAGTTCCCGCCAGAGCTGAGAGGCGAGATATCAGTCTTGCTCGAGAACACCAAGTGGCCTCTGGCGGTTCGCTCTTCGAGCCTCCTCGAGGACTCGAGCCACCAGCCTTTCGCGGGGGTATATGCCACGCACATGCTGGCCAACGACCACCCCGATTTGAAAGTCAGGCTCAGGCGACTGCTCGAGGCGATCAAACTGGTATACGCCTCCACGTACCACCGCAGCGCCAAGGCGTATGTGACGGCCACGCCGAACACAATCGAGGACGAGCGTATGGCCGTGGTCGTCCAAGAGCTCGTCGGCGATGAGGTGAACGGGCGCTTCTACCCGCTCATCTCGGGGGCTGCGAGGAGTCACAACCACTATCCAGTGGAGCCGCTTGTGGCAGAGGATGGATTTGCAGCCATCTGCATAGGCCTCGGCAGGCAGGTCGCCACGGGTGGCAAGTGCCTGAGATACAGCCCCGGCCAGCCGAAGAGGGTGCACCAGTTCTACAGCAACCAAGCCATACTCGACACCTCCCAGCGCAACTTCTTCGCCATTTCGATGAATCAGGAGGATGGCTCCGTGCACCCCTCCGAGGAGGACAACCTCCTGAATCTGCGTCTGTCTGCGGCCGAGGAGGACGGAAGCCTCGCTCTGGTAGGCTCGACCTACATCGTCTCGGACGACCGCATGGTCGACTCAGTCATGGTCGATGGCGGCCCCAGAGTCGTCACCTTCGCTCCGGTGCTCAAGCACGGACGCTTCCCCCTCTCTGAGATCCTGCACCACGTCCTCACCGCATGCCAGAACTACATCGGCTCACCCGTGGAAATCGAGTTCGCTCTGTCGATCGACCGAGACTCGGGGAGTCAGAAGTTCGCCATACTCCAAATGAGGCCGATGATGGAGGAGTCGGTCGACATCGACATCGACCTCAGGGAGGTCGACCGGGACAAGGCCATATGCATCTGCAGTCAGTCACTCGGCAACGGCGTGATAGAGGGCATCAGGGACATCGTGTACGTCCACCCCGGGCGACTCGACCGGATGCGGACCACAGACCTCACAGACAAGATAGAGGCCATCGATGCGGGGCTGAGAGCGGACAAGCGGCCATACGTGCTGATCGGACCAGGGAGATGGGGCTCGGCGGACCCATCACTCGGAATCCCCGTGCAATGGGACCAGATTATGGGCTCCAAGGCGATAGTCGAGGTCCCAATGTCTGACATCCACGTTGAGCCCTCTCAGGGCACCCACTTCTTCCAGAACATCGTCACCTTCAACATCGGCTACCTCACCATCGGTGCAGAAGACTTCGTCGACTGGGATTGGCTGGACTCGCTGGATGCTGAAACCGAGTCGGGCGCGCTTCGCCACGTCAGCCTCGCCGAGCCGCTGAAGGTGATCCTAGACAGCCGCGATTCCGAGGCGATCATCACCAGATGATAGCCAATCTTCTTGGTCGGCCTATCGTCAGGTTCGCTTCCATGGAGGCGAGCGCGGCCGCAACCGCAGGGAGATTCGTCGCCCACGAGGCTCTCAGAGACACCCAAGACGAGATGATCAGGGACGGCATGGATGTCTTAGGCGCTGGTGGCTTCCTGCTGGCCGCCGCGCCCACCGGGATAGGTAAGACCGCGGCGGCCCTCGCCGCTGCGCTCGAGACGGCGAGGAGCGCTGCTGAGCCGCCTGTGGTCATGTTCCTGACAGGTCGCCAGTCCCAGCACAGGATAGTCATCGAGACCGTCCGCAAGATCAATGAGAGGCTGGAGCCTGACGTTCCGAAGGTCAAGCTGGTCGACCTGATCGGCCAGCAGGGCATGTGCATCAACGAGATTCGTGGCGAGCATCCCGCGCTGTTCTCGAGACTGTGCGTCGAGAAGCGCGGCTCGCGTACCTGCAGGCCGTGGCTCGCCGACTCGGAACTCATCAAGCCGCGTGTCCTCAAGAATCCGCTGCACGTCGATGAACTGGTCGCGATGTGCAAGCATCCCGAAGATGGTGCGCCACACGGTATCTGTCCCTGGAAGGTGGCACGGGAGACCGCCTCATCCGCTGATGTTGTGGTCTGCGACTACAACCATGTCTTCGTCGAGGCGGTCAGGGAGTCCTCGCTGCCTGCGATGGGACTCGCTCTGGAAGACATGCTGCTAGTGGTGGACGAGGCCCACAACCTGCCTGACAGGATTCGCAGAGGCTTCGAGCGCAGAATCCGAATGAAGGACATCAGGGATGCGATAACCGAGATTGAGGAGCATATGGAGCGGACGCAATCCGAGATGGCGGCTCTCGATGAGGAGGATGTGGATGCCAAGGCAGCCGAGGTGACTCAACTCAGGCGCTCGGAGGCGGCCATGCGCAGGTTGCTAAAGGACCTGCCAAAGTGGTTCGCCGAAATCGACGGGGGGCTCGCTTCCAGCAGGACCGGCGACCAGAGGGTCTCGATGATCGCTTTCCTCGACAGGGTCTCGTCGATTCTATCCGAGGACATCGAGCGTGCCGTCGAGTTGGGGGCGCTGGTCAAACTGCTTCAGTCAATCAGAGTCGAGATCGACGAGGATGACGATGACATCGAGGAGGAGACCGCTTGCATGAGGCTCGCCATCCTCCTCAACACCTGCACGCAGAACCACGACAGTCCCGCTTTCGCCTTGGTTCACGACAAGATGGGGGGCGAGGAGCACCGCCTGACCACGCACCTGCTCGACCCCGGTGTTGTCAGCGGCGACCTGCTGGACCAGTGCCGAGGAGCCATCCTGATGTCCGGGACGCTGTTCCCACCGCAGATGTACCACGACCTGCTCAATGTCCCGAGCAGCAGGGTGTCCATCGTCAAGGAGTACACCTCTCACTTCCTCGCCGAGAAGCGCCCTGTGCTGATTGCCAAGGACGTGACCAGCCGCTACGCTGAGCGGGGCGAGGAGAACACGGCGAGGATACGCGAGCACATCCACGCGGTCCTGCGCAAGACCCCGGGGCACGTCGCCGTATTCGCCCCCAGTTACGCCCTGCTGGAGCAGATTGTAATCGAAGATGAGCAGTGGACGGGGAGGAAGCTCCTGAGGGAACGACCAGGCGACTCCAAGGAGAAGATGGACAGGATGGTGGACAGGATGCATCGACTCCGGCGCTCGAATACCCCGGCCCTGCTTGCGGGGGTCCTCGGGGGCAAGTTGGCAGAGGGGGTCGACTACCCCGAGAACATCCTCGATGCAGTAATCTGCATCGGGCTACCGCTACCGCCGCCGAGTGCTCGTCAGGATGCGCTGAGGGACTACTACGAGGATATGTACGGCAGCGCGCGCGCATGGAGATACTCCGGCTCCCAGCCTGCCGTGAACAGGCTCATGCAGGCAGTCGGCAGACCAATCAGGAAGGCTGCCGACCGCGCCCTAGTGGTGATGCTCGAAAAGCGACTCCTGCAAAGGGGGTTCAAGATCTGCATGCCCGAGGGTGTCCACGTCCTCGAGACTCTCGACTCGGCGAGGACCGAGCGCCACGTCGAGCGCTTCTTCAGGGAGCACCCTGACCCCGCTAAGTTCACTGAGTGAGCAATGGGTTCATCCGAGTGCGTCCTTTCGTGGCACCGTCAGCATGGAGTGGTCGAGAGTAGAAATCGAGATGCACGGCGCGAGCGCGCGAGCGACGCCGTCGCCCGGAGTTGAGATGCCCGGGCTGGATGCCTCGGCCGAGGAGATGCACGCTGAGTTCCTAGCCGACCTGTATCACCTAGACGATGTGCGTGCCGGGCACGACAGGGTGGTCTCCGACGTGGCAGCCCCGGTGGAGATGGCCAAGTCACTGGCTAGGGAGATCCAGCCTCTGGAAGATCTTCTCAGGGAGTTCGGAGGGGCCCATACGGATGACAGGATCACCATACCCCTTCCCACTGCTCTTCCGGACAAGCTCGTAGTCGAGAAGTTTGCGGGCGACGAGGGCGACGTAGTCCGGCTGATTGCGCCGGAGAGGTTTGGCGGCGTTCTGAGGAAGTTCGAGCTGCCCGAGGGACGCAGGCTGACGGGGGTCTCTTGGGGAGAGGGCGCCCTGAGCCTGACGATGGACTGAATCAGGCATCGGCGTCGATGAGGTAAGAATCCCGCTCTGGGATGTCCTGCAACTCGTCTATCTCCTGAAGCACTGTGGACAGCGCCATCTGTGCGTTCTGTCGGTGAGGCTCGCCCAGCACGTGACTGGAGTACCTCGCTTCCTCGAAAATCCTGTCCAGGGCAACGAGGGCCTGCTCACTGATCGGCAGGGCGTTGCGAATCGCCATCTCGAACTCTCGCACCGTCTCGAAGTCCCTGCGCAGGAATCCTCTGCGCATGAGTATCTGGCACAGGCTCTCGTAGCAGTTGAAGATGGCCTCACGGACCTCATCGCCTGCCGCCAGCAACTCGGCGGTGTAGCTGAACACGCTGGCGAGTTCGTCGATGGCCGCCTGTCTGCGCCGACGAACCAGCACGAGGGCCCCGGCCACCACACCGAGGACGATCAGGACGACGAGTGCGTACAGAGCCGGCTGGAAGGACTGCGAGGCCTGCTGCTCGTACTCGATGTCAAGCCCACCGTGGTAATTGGCGAGCCACGTCTTGTTGATCGGGTCGACGAAGTCCGAGTCGGTGCTGAAACACACACGCATCTCGCCCCAGAAGCTCTGATTGTAGAATGGGGCTAGGCCAGCGACCGCCTCGAAGTGGTAGGTGAACAATCCATTCTGGTCGGTCAGCCCGACCACGCTGAAGTGAGTGGAGGAGTGCTTGTTGTCGCAGGTGCCGTTCACCAGATAAGCCGACAGTGGGAAGTCGGACACGGACTGCCCGGTGTCCAGCGCGGAGACGTTGACGGAGCCTTGCAGCAGCCTCTCCCCCTCGGCCAGGTAGAGCGAGTCCGGCTCGAAGTCGAATACGACGGAGATCAGAATCATGACTTCGACTTCGATGATGTCCCCATTCAGGTATCTCGAGCCGTCGGGCTCGACCCTTATCGTGAGGGTCAGTGGGCCCGGGGGCATGACTTGAATCGCATTGGTGATGAGTCCGAAGTGCTCGGTCCCGTCATCCTGCCACGGATTGCCCCTCAGAGGCAGGAGGCTGTCCTCCCAATGCAGTGATATCGTCATGTTGTGCATGACGTTACCTTCGCCGCCTATCTCAAGGATTCGTCCATTCAACTTGATCGGGGAGTCCGGATCGCCGCGGATAATCAGCAGGTTGTTCGGGAACACCTCGATGACGATGTCCGCCCTCGTGTACACGGTCATGTTGTACTGCATTGGCAGGTAGTATGTCTCGCCGGCGAACGAGAAGGCGATGTTGTGGGGGCCGCGGGCGATTGCGTAGCCGGCGTCGTGAGTGTAACTGAATGTGCCGTCGATCGAGGTAGTCAGCATACCTACGACCTCTCCGTCGAGCCTGAGGGTCAGCTCCCTGTCCTCCAGACCGGGACGTCCCGAGGAGTCGTCGTCGAAGAGGCGCCCGGTGAAGTTCCAGGTCCCTCCGCGGGTTATGACGGTGGAATCCACCTGCAGGGTCAGACCGGTGTGGTAGGCGACCGTCAGCACGGTCTCGGTCGAGCCAAGGCGGTGATAGCCCTGCTCAGGGGCCCTGACGGTCAGAGTGTGGTTGCCCACTTCGAGGAAGTTCAAGACTATCCAGACGTAGTTCCACTCCCCGTTCTCGTCGGTGCTGGTTATGCCCACCAGCACGCCATCGACGAAGATCTGCAGCGAGTGGTTGGCCAGCCACCCTCCCGGCAGGTTGTCCTTGACCGTCCCTCGTAGAGTCTGGGAGTCCCCGACGGCGACCGAGGACGGCTTGACCACGGAAACCTCCACCGGCCCGTAGACGGTGAAGATGGTCGAGGAGTTGGAGCCTAGGATGAACTCCTCGCCCTGGTAGGATATCAGCACCACGCGCGGGCCCAGCTCCATGTCCGGTGGCACCGGGATGTACAGGCTGAAGGTCCCGTCCTCATCCACTGACAGCCCAGTCAGGAACTGTCCGTTCATCGAGACCTCGAGGTTCCTGTTAGGCAGCACCCTGCCCGAGCCGTCGGTCAGCATGCCCTCGATCAACAGCAACTCGTTGCGGTCGATCTCGCCCGGAGGAGTCGTCAGCACGACCTGCGAGGTCTGGAGCGCATTGAACTCCGTAGCATGGGATGATGGCAGGTAGTACTCCGGATTCAGGGAATCGCCCTGTCCCATCGGGTCAACCCAGGTGAAGCCACCGAGGAAGTTCACGGTGACCGTGTGCATCCCGTAGTCCGTGTCTAGAGGCAGGTCGTAGGTGATCGCCCACACGCCGGTGCTCGCGTTGGACTGCGTCGAGTAGACCGGGCCGACGCTGACGCCGTCGATGGCTAGGTGGATTATGCCGCCGGCGGGGTTGCCGCCCTGAATCAGGAACTGGCCGTGCTCGTCGAGCAGCGTGCCGCTGAACGTGACCGTCTCGCCTGCTATTACGGAGCCAGTGATAGTGCTGATGTCGAGTTCTGTCGGTGCCAGTATGATGACGCGTGTCCACGTCTCGTCTCCCAGCAGGCCGGTAGTGCCGTTGATTCCGGCAAACTGGGCTGTGATAGTCATCGGACCGGGTGCTCGCATGTAGTCCACGGGCAGAACGGCGTTCATCGAGCCGTTGACGTCGGTGGTTCCGCGCCACTCGAAGGTGCCGTCGACCAACAGATCCACTGGCTCGGCGACGACTGGCTGCCCGGCGTTGTCGACGAGGGAGAGGTTGACGCTGACGACGTCACCGCGGATGGTTCTGCTGTCGGGGTCGAGGTCCCGGGGGTCGACAATGGTGAGTAACGAGTAACCTCGGCTGTCGAAGGTTCCGTTGCCGGTGCTCGATCCGTAGTAGTTGACATTGGGGGTGTAGGTGGCCATCAGGTCGTGCGTCCCCCTCGGGAAGGTGAGGTCGAGGCGGATGTCCGCGCTCCAAGAGCCGTTCGGTGACACCGCCCCACCTGTCACGGTGAATGTGTTGCTCTGGCCGTCGATGCTGAACGTCAGCGCCGGTGACAGGGTGTTGCCGTCCCTGTCCGTGATGCCGCTACCGTTGCTGGACGTCAGCATGCCGCTGACTGTGAAGGACTCGCCTGCAGCGGGGTTTTCGGTGACCGGGTCGAGCGCGAGGTTCGTGGGCGACCTGACCGTGATCGTGGTGATGATGGTCGCTGTCGAGTGCAGGGTGCTAGAGCCGTTGAACATGAGTGTGATGGCAATCAGCCCCAGAGGATGGGAATGCGGCACTTCGAAGGAGAAGTTGTTAACTCCGACGCCGTTGGTCTGCACAGGGGTGAGCCAGGTGTCGTGGAACTTCGCGGCGACTGTCGCGTCGCCAATCTGCCTGTCGTTGTCGCTCGACTCGACCAGTCGGGCACCGAAGCTGATGGAAGAGCCTCTGTCAACGACCGTGTTGATGATTGGGGTCTTGTCGACGAACTGGGTCACGCCGCGGACGAGGATCGAAGCGTTCCCGGTGCCGGTCAGGTAGAACGGCGTGCTCCCGTTGATGACGCTGACTACGACGGTCTTGGTCCCGCTGGTGACCCCGTCGCCCAGGGGATCGGTCGGGACAGAGATGGTGAACGAGCCATTGCTCGTCGTCGTCTGGCTCTCTACCAGCGTCTCACTGGAGTCGTTCAGGAAGAAGACCTCGACAGCCATCGGCCCATTGACGGTCCTGTTGCTGTCCACGGCATCGATGACCCGCCCGCTCATTGTGAATGCCTGCCCGGCTGTCACCTCGAGCGGGATGCTGTCGATCTCGATGAAGCTCGAGACCTGTACTGTCAGGTCCGCGAAACTGTCGTTGCCGAGCCACCGTCCGGCGTCGCTGGCTGACAGGTTGTCCGTGATGTCCTCGGGTGCGTGTACGCGGAGCGTGTAGTACCCGGGCGGGGTCGATGCGGGAATCGTCGGGCTGAATATAGCGACACCGTCGGCACCTGAGGTACTGTTCTCGAAGATCTGCTGGAGCGGTCCCCCCCAGTCGAAGTACATGTCAGCGAAGACGCCTTTCAGAAGGGCGTCGTCCTCGACGTCAGTGATCGTCGCATTGAGGATCATGGTAGAGCCGGCGACGACTATCAGAGAACTGGGCGCGGTCTCGACCACGAACTCGGTCTGGATGCCGGCACTGACGTAGTCGGCTTCTTGCTCTTTGAAGTAGTAGCCCTCGGGAGGGGGAGAGGTGGAGAAGCCCAGCGTCACTTTGAGATCGTAGACCCCAGAGCCCACTCCGCTAGGCATTACGAAACTCAGGTTGTACCCCCCGGTAGCCGGGTCTATCCAGCCCGATGCGAGGCGATAGATTACAGGTGACGCCGGCGAGCCGTCGGGGGCGGGGGGAAGGTCGGAGGGAACCTCGAGCTGGACCAGCACTGAGGAGTTATTCCCCAGAATCGGTATATCGTGGAAGATGTCATTCGCGAATCCCACGACCCAATTGGTGGTTCCCCTCGGAGTCCATTCGAGACCGAGTTCGACCGTGGCGTTGGCCCTGCCTAGTATCCTGATCTCATCTACTGCGATGGCGGGATGCAACCACGTCGAGCCAGAGAAGTTCAGCACCCAGCTGTAGTCACCTGCGAACATCTCCCACGGCGGTGTCCAGAAGACTGCCAGCCTCGGGAGGTCGGGATCTGTGGCGTTCCAAGACTCGGTGCCATTGAACACGAGTACGTAAGTCCCTGAGAAGCCGGCCAGGGAAGTGTTCGTGTGATCGGTCAGAACCACCTCGACGCTGGCCTCGTTGCCTCTGAGGGTTGGGCCTAGGATGTAACTGAAGTTGATGAAGCTCCTGATGCCGTATTGGTCGATGAAGGTGATCTGATCGTTGGCGAACAGGCCCTCCGAGTCGAACTCGACCTTTACCTGCACCTCGCCGGACGGGATGGGCACCTCAGAGCCGGCGAACTGCCAACTGACAGCGAATTGCCCGGGTGTCAAGGTCCAGTTGCTGTCATTGAGGTACCACGTCTTGAGGGTCGTGTAGGGGCCGTTCGTGGTTGCGCGCCGCATCTTGAGAATCAGAGTTCCGTTCAGAGCCTCGGAGCTCGGACCGCGGCTCAGAACAGTCCCGTTGAGGTATATCGGCGAGTCGATGTCCAAGATGGAATTGTTGGCGTCCGCACCCTCCAGAGTGACCGTGAGATTGGGCGCGGGCGTGATGTTGAACATGAAGTCGACAGTGGCTGGCCTGATGTGGTACGAGGGTGTGCTGGCATTGTTCAGGTCCTCCTCGTGCCAGCCGAAGAAGTTCAGCGAGGCGTTAATCAGTCCGAGTGGCTCGCTCTCGTTAATCGACAACGAGAACTCATAGTATCCACCTGCTCCGATTTCAGCAATCAGGCTCACCGGACCGTCGCTGGCGGTGGTGTAGTTCAGCACGGCCTGCATATTGTCGATCCTCGATGGGTCGGTGTACGGGGTGCTGGCCCACGACATGTCGCCCGATACCAGCGTATCCACCCCGGCTCCCAAGGGGGGCTCGTCGGTGGGAGGAGGTTCTCTCAGAGAGAGATTCACGTCATCCGAGACGTTCAGCCTCCACTCGAAGGAGACTCCCTGTGAGCCGACGTACGCCTTCTCGAGAATATGCAGAACGAGAGAGCCGAAACCTGGATCTATGACGATTTCCGGGGTCCCATTGAGTTGGAAGCTGCCGTTCTGATCGGTCGTTCCGTTGGCGACCAAGTGCTGGCTGACAGCCGCGCTCCCCGGGACGTTCGCTGTTTCATTCGACGTGACCAGATACAGGTTCATCGAGATGTTTTTCGCAGGTGTGGCATTGTCCACGAACTGCAGGGTCCCATTGAGCCAGATGGTACCGGTTGAGAGATCCCTCTCGACCCACGTCGGCCCCCACTCCTCGTTGACCACCTCAACCGCAGCCGCCTCCGGGCAGGCCTCGAACGGAATCCATCCCATGTCCAGGCCGCCCTGGTTCTGATTGGTCTCGAGGTGGACCTCGACCCATCTGGTGAAGTCCTTGCCGTAGACCTCGAAAGACTCCCCTGTCCAGGTTCCGCCGGCGAACCCGGTGACCTTCCTAGTGGGCAGCCCGGCGAGCCTGAGCATGACTGAGAACACCGTGGTGAACTCGTCGCAGCTGCCCTCCAGCGTGGTGTTGAGAATCCAATGGGCTATGTCACTGTCTTCGTCCTGGCCGTCAATCCTGCCCGAGCCTTCGTGATTCAGGGCAAATTTGGTGCTGCTGTTGCCGTTGATCAGGTAATCCTGCAACGCCAACACCTTGTCCCAAGCGGAGAACGCACCTGACTCGTTGATCACCGTCTGGGTGACGGCGTCGACATACGAACTGCTCCTGAACAGGAAGTCAGCGGGCAGGTCGTAGGCGTAACTGCTGCCTGAGAAGGCTGTGGAGTTGTCGGTGATCTGAGGTCCGAAGATGACTTGAGGAGCGGTGACATAGAGGGTGTCGATGGCGGACTGGTCGATCAGGATGTCACGAGTGAAATTGGAGAAATTCAACCCGGCCCCGCTGTCCAGCCAACTGGTGAAATTGACCGCATTGTAGGGGGCTATCAACTCCTCTCCGGGCCCCATGATACCGTCCGACTTGTAACCGATCGTCCACCCGAGGACCTCGGAGCCACTCCAGAAGAACGAGTCTGAGACACCCTGTGTGGTCGACCACTCAGGGAACATCTGGGTATAGCCCACCAAGGTGATGTTGACGCCCCATGACACCCCGGTGTAGCTGTCGTAGGTATGCCATCTCCAGTAATGCCTCTGGGCCGGGTCGACGCCGGACGATGTGTTCTGCGCGATGAAGTACAGCATATTGTCGTCTATGTCGTCGCTCGGGTCCCACGGATTGCCGTCTGCATCCACGCATCCGATGTCCCAGTACTCAGGTGGGCACTCCTGTCCGTCGGGAACCCCTCCACCATCGGTGTCGGGGTCCCTCCAGTCAGTGCCAATCTGCTGCTCGATGGTGTCGGGGATGCCGTCGCCATCGGTGTCCAACGGGTTGAGATCATCCGCGGAGTTGTTCTGCGGGTTGGTCCCGTCGACATACTCCTGCCCGTCACCCACCCCTCCGTTGTCGGTGTCGGTGACGTTCCACATGGTGTAGTACGTATCCAGGGTCCCGTTGCCCCCCATGCCGAAATTCAGGGGGCATCCGGTGGTGTTCTCGAAGTAGTTGTTCAGCCCGTCGCCGTCACTGTCCAGATTATTGTCACAGGGGATGCTGGGATCTGTCTGGTTGAGTATCTCATTCAGGTCGTCGACACCGTCGCCGTCGGTGTCGGACATGTTCGGCAGAGACAGGTACCCCCAGGTGCTCAAAAACTCCTCCCAGTCGGCCAGACCGTCGCCATCGGTATCTGGATAGTCATCGTCGCAGTGCGGCTCGTTGAATGCCCCGGCGGTAGCGTTCCAGCACCACGAGAAATTGAGGAAGACCACGGTTGAGGCATCATTCGGTTTGGCAACGTCCACACTGCGCAGAGTATCGAATTGAATAGACTCGTACATGAATGGGGTCCGACTGCCGTTTGTCGAGACATAGTACCCCATCGGTGCGCCATGCTGCCTCCAGTCGATCGGATTGGGATTCAATCCGCTCGTCGAGTTGAGAGCGAGTATGGAGTTGGCAGAGTCCCACGAGATTATCTGCTTCTCGATCTCCACCAAAGAGAGGCAGGGATCAGTGGAATGGGCGAACGACAGCTCGTCTCCGTCATTGACTCCTCCTCCATCGGTATCCGTGACGTTCCACAGGGTGCAGGTCATGTTCTCCTCCCAGTTGTCGAGGCCGTCGTTGTCGATGTCGCCCGAATCCTCTATCCTCGTCGGATCGGTCTCTCCCGGATCGACCACGCCGTTGCCGTTCACATCCTCCTCACCGTCGTCGAACTGGTCGCCATCGGTGTTGTTGTTCCTGGGATCTGTGGGTAGCGGCGGGTCGCCGTACGCGCCGTTGACCTCGACACCGTCCCAGATGCCGTCGCCGTCGGTGTCGACCGCGGTCGGGTCGGTGAGCAGGATGAAGGCCTCGTAGGAGTCGTTCAGACCGTCCCCGTCAGTGTCGTTGTTGTTCGGGTCGGTCCGGGTAATGCCGTCGACCTCGGCGGTGAATATCACGCAGCCGCCGGGACCGAGTCCGAGGATCGGGTTGCACGGCGACTCGGTGGCCGTCATGTTGAACGGTCCGGGCCTGAAGTACTGGGTAGGCGGGTTGGTCGAGCCGTTCCGGGTGCCCCATGTCGGGTTGACGTACTCCCAGAGGTTGCCGAGGCCGTCGCCGTCGGGGTCGCCGTTGGCGCCGTCCATGTTGGAGTTGGAAGTCGGGTCGAGGCCGTTGGCCACCTCCCATCCATCGGGCATGCCGTCGCCGTCGGTGTCCCAGCCGTCTGGGTCCTCGTCGATGGCGCCGTCGCCGTCGTCGTCATCGCTCGAGCAGTCGGCGTCACCGTCGCCGTCGCTGTCGAAGGTGTCGACCAGCCCGTCATGGTCGTTGTCCATCTGGTCGTTGCAGATATTGCCCATCGGATCCTCGTCAGCGCCATCGGAGCCAACGCCCTGGATGATCTGCATGGCGCTCTCCTCGTCCCAGTTCCTAGTTGGCACGGTACCGTTCCACCAGACGCCGTTGTCGAGCACAGAGGGAGTCGAGGGTGAGTCCCATCCTGACGGGATGCCGTACTGATACTCGTTGAGATTGGTGAAGGCATCTCCGTCGGGGTCGCCGGTGGAGCCGTTGTCGCCCGAAGCGGAGAGGGGGTTGAGACCGTACTGCCACTCCCATCCGTCTGGCAGGCCGTCGTTGTCAGAGTCCCAGTCCTGGGGCTGGGTGTTGATGTAGAACTCCAAGCCGTAGGTCAGACCGTCGCCGTCCGCATCGGTGGTGGCCAGAGCCTCCCACATCCCGAACTCGAAGGCGGCATAGGATGACAGCAGGAGCATGGCGCTGAAGGCGACGGCAGAACGCCTCTTGCGAGACAAGGACGAGTATACATCCACAGAAGAAACGGTGTGCATTCGTGCACCTTCTGCTGCCTACGGCAGAAAGTACGGGTCTTAAGAAGAATGGAGCGCCGTTCGGACACTGATTCGCCTAGCCTCAGACTAGTTCGATCTCGTCCTCCTCATAATCGTCCGACTCCTCTTCCTCGACTGCGGTCACCGGAGCTGGCAGGTCCGAGTCCTCACTGGCGCCTTCGCCTTCGTCGTCATCGCCTCCCAGTGCCTCAAGAAAAGCGAGGTGGGTGGCCCAGCGACGGCGGTTCATCTTGCTCTGGATTCCAGCGAATAGGAGCAGGATGCCGACCACGGCAATCACCATGGTCGAGAGGCGCGGATGGGTAATCTCATTGATCAGGATGTCAATCAGCGATGAGATTCCCACGGTCATCGTGACCGTTGTCGTCGCGGTGTACTCGTCGGGCCAGCTCTGCTCGGTGTCGAAGGGAGTGGCGGTGACGACGACCGGGATCTGGTCGCCGTTGTTGGCTGATCCGGGAACGCTGACATCGAGGTTGAAGGTAGCCTCCTCGAACGCCTCTAACTCGATCAGTCGCGAGCCTGAAGGGCCGTCGATGTCGACGCTCCAGCCGACTTGCTCGACCTCGGCATCGAGCAGCACGGTCAGAGGACCGTTGCCCTGGTTCTTGACCTTGAGTTGAATCGAGTAGGATTCGCCGGGCACCAACTGCCTGTTAGGCGAGACCTGTACTATCTCGAGGTTGGGCTCATCGGCTTCGACCTCGAACACCATTGGCAGGTCGAAGTACCGCGCATCGTCGTCGGTGGTATCATCAATGATGCGCAGGTAGACGGTGTGATTCCCGGCGACGACTTGGCTCGTCAGAGTCACCGTGACGAAGACCTCTGTGAAGTCCCCGGGACCGAGGGACACTCTGGGCACCGCGTCACCGGACTCGTCGAGGATCACGAACTGCCACTGTCCGTATGCCGGGTCTCGTTCAATGTTCTCCTGGAGCGAAGCGGGGTTCTGTATCCTCCACCAGTTGGCGGACTCTCCGCCGCTCATGCTGTTGGTTATCCTGACTCTCAAGTCGACGACCGCGCTGCCCGAGCCGGGCGAGCACAGCGACACCCGCATGTGACCGAGCGGCGAGCCGTCGCAGTCGTGCGAGACCTCGGCGTGGATCCCGTACGTCCTCTGTATCGTGAAGTTGACGTTGGCCCTGAGCGAGGAGTTGCCGTTGCTGATGACCTCGATCTCGATCTCCCCTATGTCGGGGTCGTCGCGGTCGGAGGACGGTTTGATATTGAGCAGCAGGATCTGGGTCGAATGTCGCTCGAGGATAGCAGTGTGGAAGGTCCCATCGCCCTCGTCCTCGAGGATCCTCTCACCGGTGTCGTTGTCGTAGATCTGGATGATCGACTTGGCCCTGCGGAGGACGTCTATCCTGAATGTATCAGCGTCGAAGCCGGTGTTGAATATCTCAAGCAGGAAGGGGGTGAATTGGTTGTATTCGACATATCTCGGGACGCTCTGGTCGAAGTCGTCGGGCCGGGTGGAGTTAGCTATCTGGACGTCGTGCTCCTCGTTCCACAGCGAGACCTCGGGTGGTTGGTAGACGTCTATCTTCTCGAGATCGAGCTGCAGGATGTGCTGGTCCACCACTTGGAGGACGCTATCGACCTCGGCCTCGGCGACTGCTCTGATCTCGATACTGTCCGGGGTGCCGGTCAGGTCGTCGGGCGCGGTCAGAGTCAGGATGGGGTTGAGGATGTCGCCGCCGGCGTTGAGCGTGTAGCCGCCGGGCGAGTCGAACTCGAGATGCCAGGAACTGCCTAGGTTGGTCAGGACCTCGAGTTCCACCTCCATCGACTTGGTGGAGTCTCCCTTGTGGACCAACTGCAGCGGTATGGCGGTGGTCTCACCGGGAGCCACGTACTCTGTCAATCGGTCTAGCCTGTGGTTGATCGAGACTCCCCACTGGTGCATCTCGACCGGGTCGTGGTCGATCAGGAAGTTGTTGCCTTGGATGTCGGTGATCTCCAGTTCGACCGAGTACTCGCCGGCAGGCAGGCCGCTCGGGTAGGTCCAGATGTACTCGCCGAAGATGCCTTGGCTGGTGTCCTCGATGTCCTCGTCGTCCTCGTTGATGATGTGGTCGATCCTGTAGACGCCTCCGGGGTCACGCATGATGAGGCGGGTAGACTCGATGTCGTAGCGGCCGAAGGCGCTCTTGACATCGAAGGAGAACTGCATGGTGCGCTCGGAGAGAATGTCGTTCGGGTACCAGTCTAACTCGGCGCCCTCGGCGAGTTCGGCGCCCTCGCGCTGCAGCAGGACTAGGCTGTTGGCCATCGCGTTGGCCTCGACCTCGAGCTGGGAGAACCTGTCATTCTCGTCGTCGATCTCGTTCCAAGCGACCTCGGCCTCGCAGCTGGAGCCACCGGGGATAGTGCCACCGTCGCAGCCCGACATCTCGGCACTGACGGTGATTTCGAGCCTCTCGTCCTTGGAGAGCGTGAACGACTGGTCCTGGCCCATGTCTATGTCGAACTGCTCGTGGTCGAAACTGCAGCTGTTGGTGAAGCTCTGAGTGCAGGCTTCGGTGCTCCAAGACTCCGTCCCGACCTGGGAGCCACCGGCCCTGAGGGTGATTGTCCACTCCACAGTAGAGCCGCTGGGCCCGGTGGCTCTGAGGAACAGGTCCAGTGGCAGGTAGTACGAGCCGGAGCTACTGCCGTGCTGGGGCCTTCCTTGGACGATGAGGGAGGAGAGCATGTCGCTGGAACGGAACTCGACTTCGCTGTCCAAGGCACTGGCGCTGTCCTGACCGCCGGACTCGGGAACCTCGGTAGTGATGTGGCCGTCGCCCCCGGCGGATGAATTCTGCGAGGCTATGTACAGGGTGTAGAGCTTCATTTCGATGTCGCCACCGGCGGACATCGGCTCAGAAGCGCGAAGTTCCGGAGTAGGTGCCAGAGAGAGGTAGACGGGGGCCATGATTACCACGGCAAGGGCGACTGCCAGTCTGGCTCGTCCAATCCCCCTGTTCGATGTGCTGCTCGCCTGCACGATTTCTCCGCCGTCAGAGGGGTGTTAAAGCGTTCGTGCCTTAAGGGCACGAGATGAGTCAATTGTCCATGGGCTGCGTGCGCTCGGTTCAAGTGATGATGGCCTCGCTGAGGAGGTGCAGGGGTACCCGAGCGGTCAAAGGGGCCGGACTTAAACTCCGGTGGCAAGGCCTTCGCAGGTTCGAATCCTGCCCCCTGCACTCTACTTCAACCGGGTCATTGAGCATCCTAGCCTGCCACCGTCCTCGAGGGCGTCCAGCTTGGTGATGCTGACAGAGGCCGCTACGGCCTCGGAGGGGGCGAGAACCTCGTCGAGCAGTCTGGTCGCGAGGGTCTCGAGCAGGGCGGGGCGATTCATCGCCAGAGCCCTATCCAATGCGGCGAGCAGATACTCGTAGTCTAGGACCTGGTCAATCGAGTCTTCCGGGGGCTTCTCGGCACCCCCGGTCACCACGTGGATGTCGAATCTGATTCGCTGTGGCGAGCCCACCTCATGAGGGTGAATCCCCACGTCGACCTCGCGGACTGCGCTCTCTAGAAACAGCGATGAGACGCCCATGCCGCTGGACTCGAGCAGTCGCAGCAGTGCCTCGCTGTGGTTGGTCATAGAATCACTCCGTCTCGAACAGCACGTCCCTAGCGCGGGAGAGGAACCTCTCGCCCGAGTCCACGAACAGCACCTGGCCGGTGACCGCGCCAGCTCCCATCAGGTAGGAAACGGCCTCGGCGATGTCATCGGGGGCTGGTCCGTAACCGAGCGGGGACTCGGACTGGGCTCGAGCGAAACCCGACTCGGTCTGGTCGCCGCTGGGTAGGGTGTGACCTGGTGCCACGGCGTTGACCCTGATGCGGGGAGCGAGTCCTCGAGCGAGGGCGTCGGTCAGGCCGAGCATGGCGTAGCGCGAGGCCGTGTACGAGAGGTGGTCCGGATTGGGTTCGGCGATCTTCTGGTCGAGCACGTTGACCACGCAGGCCCTGCCGTCCTCGCCGATGTGCTGGTTGAGAGAGCGGATCAGCAGCACTGGCGACTTGGCGTTCACGTCCATGTGAGCGTCCCAGCCCTCGGAGTCGATAGTGTCGATGTCGTCGTGGACGAACAGGGAGGCGTTGTTGACGAGGCCGCACAGCGGACCCAGGCTGCTGGCCTGTGATACCAGAGACGCTGCTGCCTCGGCGTCGGAGAAGTCGGCTTGGACTGCGACGGCCGTGCCGCCCGCAGAGCGGATCCGCTCGACGACCTCGGCAGCCTCTTCCTCGGAACCGCGGTGGTGAACAGCTACCGAGTAGCCGTCAGCCGCCAGACGCAGTGAGATTGCCCTGCCGATGCGCTTCGCTCCGCCTGTGACCAGCACAGTGCCCCGGGCCATGAGCATCCGAGGGCCGCTCCCGATATTACCGTTGTATCCAGACGAGAGAAGGGATTCTCCGTAGGAGAATGGTTAACGGCGAGGGTTCGTCCGACACACTCGATGGCAACGCGCCTCCCTACCGTCGGAGCCGAAGCCGCTCTCGGCGGCGGTTGCGGCGGTGTACCCAGAGGGACGGGGCAAGGGCGTCGTAGAGCGATGCGCAAGCGCCTCCCCGACTGGTTCAGGACCTCCCTTCCCACAGGTGCTGCGCAGATTCGCTACAACGAGACCAAGTCCAACGTCCACGAGCACGGTCTGCACACCGTCTGCGAGGAGGCTCGGTGTCCGAACGTCTACGACTGCTGGGGCAGGGGCACTGCTACTTTCATGGTCGCCGGAGAGGTCTGCACGCGCGGTTGCAGATTCTGCGCCGTTGGCACGGTCAAGACGCCTCCACCGCTCGATGCGAACGAGCCGTCCGAACTGGCCGAGGCGGTCGAGAGAATGGGACTGAGCCACGCCGTGATCACCGTGGTCAACCGCGACGACCTGCCCGACGGCGGGGCGGGCCACTATCGCGACTGCATCGTCGCTGTAAACCAGCGCAGTCCCGAGGTCGGGCTAGAGCTCCTCTGCTCAGACCTCGACGGCAACCTCGAGGCGCTGGCGATGCTGTTGGATGACCTGCCGCTGCGAGTTTTCGCTCACAACGTCGAGTGCGTGCCGCGCCTCGATGAAGTGGTTCGGGACCCGAGAGCCTCGTTTGAACAGTCTCTGAGGGTCCTGAGGGAGGCGAGGCGGCTCCGCCCCGACATACGCATCAAATCCAGCATCATGGTCGGTCTCGGAGAGAGCGATCAGGAGGTCACGGAGGCCATGCGCATGCTGCGTGAGTCCGGAGTGGAGATGGTCACTCTCGGGCAGTATCTGCAACCCGGAGACCGTCATCTCCCTGTACAGGGGTTTCCCGAGCCGAGGCAGTTCGCCGAGTGGGATCGCGAGGCTCGCGAGATGGGTTTCAAGGCGGTAGCCAGTGGACCGCTGGTGCGTTCCAGCTACAGGGCAGGATTGCTCTGGGAGGAGGCTCAGGGCGGCGAGCCGGTTGTGGCCGCGGGCCAAACATCTTGAACGAAGGTAGGGTGTTGTAGTCATGGCGCGCAAGAAGAAGAGCGATAAGACGCTCAACGTGCCAACCGCGCCATTCCGGGCGGGCGACGAGGCCACCTTTGAATCGTGGCCCTGGAAGCCCGGCGACTTAGGCAGACCCGACCCTAAGAAGTGCAGCGCGGATGACACGATCAAACACGCACATGGTCTCGTCAGGGTGCTCGGTGACGACAACAAAGCGTCAGGAGACTGGAACCCCGAGCTCAATGCAGACGAGCTGCGCCAAGGTCTCGAGCACATGGTCCGCCTCAGGATCTTCGACGACCGCATGATGAAGATGCAGAGGACGGGCAAGCTCTCCTTCTACATGCGTTCCTTCGGTGAGGAATGCGTCGCGATAGCCCAGACGATGGCGCTCGAGACGCAGGACTGGATATTCCCCACCTACAGGCAGCCCGGCGCCCAGTTCGTCCGTGGACGCGACATGGTCAGCATGATCTGCCACTGCCTAAGCAATGCCGAGGACAACGTCAAAGGTCGGCAGATGCCCGTTCACTATACCTACAAGGAAGGTCGGTTCATCTCCGTCTCCAGTCCCGTCGGGACCCAGTTCAGCCAAGCTGTCGGGGTCGCCATGGCATCCCAGTACAAGGGACTCGACGAAGTCACCATCACTTGGATCGGTGACGGCGCCACCGCAGAGGGTGACTACCACTACGCACTCAACTTCGCCAGCGTATACAATGCTCCCGTCATCCTGAACGTCGTCAACAACCAATGGGCGATATCCACTCATGCGAACTTCGCCAGGGGGGGCAACGAGTTCGCCTCACGAGGCCTGCCCTACGGGCTGGCCTCGATAAGGGTGGATGGCAACGACTTTCTCGCGCTCTATGCGGTCACCCAATGGGCGCGCGAGCGCGCTGCTTCCGGCGCCGGCGCCACTCACATCGAGGTTCTCACCTACCGCGCCGGGGCGCACAGCAGCAGCGATGACCCGAGCCGTTATCGCCCGGGCGATGAGTACGCGCAGTGGCCGGGCGGCGACCCTATCGACAGACTAAGGGATCACCTCATCGCAATCGGCGAGTGGAGCAGGGGGCAACAGACCGAGCTCGAGAAGCGTATCGACGCCGAGGTGATGGACGCGTACAAGGAGGCGGTGAAGTTCGGAGACCTCGCGAACGGGCCCCACCAGGAGGTTGAAACTATCTTCACCGAGGTCTACGAGGAGATGCCTTGGCACCTCAAGGAGCAGCGTGACGAGGCCGTGGGGGAGTGAGCATGCCGAACATGAACATAATCCAGTCCCTCAACAGCGCGCTCGACAACATGCTCGAGCGCGACGAGGACGTCATCGTCTACGGGCAGGACGTTGGCTACTTCGGCGGCGTCTTCAGGACCACCGACGGGCTGCAGGAGAAGCACGGTGCGCACCGCGTGTTCGACTCACCGCTCTCGGAAGGCGGCATCATGGCGACGGCCTTCGGCATGGGAATCAACGGCCTCAGGCCGGTGGTCGAGATCCAGTTCGCCGACTACATCTTCCCGGGCTACGACCAGATCGTCAATGAGCTGGCCAAGGTCAGGCATCGCTCGGGCGGCCAGTACTGGGCCCCTGTCACAGTGCGCACGCCGGCCGGAGGGGGAATCCGGGGCGGGCATCACCACTCACAGTCACCAGAGTCCCAATTCACCCACACACCGGGCCTGAAAGTGGCGTACTGCTCGACCCCGTTCAACGCCAAGGGACTCCTCATAAGCGCCATCGAGTGCAACGACCCCATCATCTTCTTCGAGCCCAAGAGATGCTATCGCGGTCCGTTCTACGGTGATCCCCACAACGTCCTCACTTGGGAGGGCCACCCGGAGGCCGAGGTGCCCGAGTCGCACTACTCGATACCCCTGGGCGAGGCACGCCTCGCGATGGAGGGAGGCGCCTGCACGGTAATCGCATGGGGGGCTATGGTTCACGTCTGCGAGCAGGCGATCAGGGACAGCGGCGTCTCGTGTGACCTCATTGACCTGCAGACCCTCGTGCCATGGGATAGGGACACGGTCGTCAACTCGGTCGCGAAGACGGGTAGATGTGTAATTGTTCATGAGGCGCCCAAGACCAGTGGGTTCGGTGCAGAGATGGCTGCCTCGGTCCAAGAACGCTGCTTCTACCACCTTGAGAACCCCATCCAGCGGGTCACTGGGTGGGACACACCGTTCCCGCACTCCACAGAATGGGATTACATGCCGGGACCTGCTCGCATAGCCGCGGCAATACAGAGGACGCAGGAGGGCTGAGAATGGCGGCGCACGTGTTCCGACTGCCGGACATCGGCGAGGGCGTCGTCGAGGGCGAAGTCGTCCAATGGCACGTCAGCGTGGGTGACGCCGTGAAGGAGGACGACCCGATAGTCGACGTCATGACCGACAAGGCGACGGTTACCATCCCCTCTCCCGTCGGAGGCGTAGTCAGCTCCCTGAGCGGTGAGGTCGGTGACATGATTGCAGTCGGCTCCGCCCTAGTGGAGTTCGACTCCGAGGACGCAGGGCCTCCCACCGAGCCCGAGCCGGCGGCCACGCCGGAGTCCGAACGGGTGGCCGAGCCCGAGACTGCTCCGGAGCCGGAGACCGAACCTAGTCCCGAGCCGGCGCCGGCGCCTGCGGCGCCTTCCGGCAAGGCTCTGGCGAGCCCGGCCATCCGACGCCGCGCTAGAGAGGCCGGCGTCGACCTAGCTCGAGTCATAGGCTCCGGGCCATCGGGAAGGATCCGGCATGCCGACCTCGACGCGTTCATCGCCGGGGATGGCTCGGTGGCTGGAACGGATCCGGCGGCTCACTCCACCAAGCGGACCGACATCACTGAGGTCAAGGTCGTCGGGCTGCGAAGGAAGATAGCAGAGCAGATGACGATCAGCAAGACGAGTATTCCGCACTTCTCCTACTTCGAGGAGGCAGATGTCACCGAACTCGAGTCATTGAGGCAGATGCTCAACGCCTCGCGCGACGTTGCCCAACCAAAGCTGACATACCTCCCATTCATCATGCTGGCATTATCGAGGATAATGCCGGACCACCCCGAGTGCAACGCGCGCTATGATGACCAAGCCGGTGTGGTGATGCGCCACGGCGCCGTCCACATCGGAATAGCCACCCAGACGGAGCGTGGCCTGTACGTGCCCGTCGTCAAGCACGTCGAGGCGATGGACGCCTGGCAGGTGGCCGGGGAGATGCAGAGAGTCACCGGCGCTGCTCGCGACGGCACAGCGAACCTCGACGACCTGACGGGCTCGACCTTCACCATCACCAGCCTCGGCCGCGACGGGGGACTAGGGGCCACCCCGATCATCAACCATCCCGAGGTAGCGATCCTCGGCGTCCACAAGGCACGCGAGATGCCTGTCGTCAGAGACGGCCAAGTAGTCGTCCGCAGGATCATGAACCTCTCAAGCTCATTCGACCATCGAGTCGTGGATGGCGCCAATGGTGCAGCACTAATACAGCACCTGAAGAGAATGCTGGAGCACCCCGCGCTGATCTTCATGTGAGGTGAAAGATGACTGAATCCCGAAAATGTCAGGTCCTAGTTGTCGGCGCGGGACCGGGCGGCTATGTCGCCGCAATCAGGGCCGGCCAACTCGGTCTGGACACTGTGATAGTCGAGGCCGACAGAGCAGGAGGAACCTGTCTGATTCGCGGTTGCATACCAAGCAAGGCGATTATCCATGCAGCAGCGCGTTTCGAGGCCCTGCAGCAGCATGCTTCAGACGGCGGCCACATGGGCCTCTCAGTCATTGGCGAACCTGTGGTCGACATGGCTGCGTTGGTAGCGTGGAAGGATTCGATAGTCGAGCGTCTGAACAAGGGGGTCAAGGGACTGCTGAAGGGCGCGGGTGCGGAGCTCGTCAAAGGCTGGGCCACTTTCAAGGACGCCAAGCACTGCGTGGTCGACACCACCGATGGCCCAATGAAGATTGAGGCGGAGAACGTCATCATCGCCACAGGCTCGAGCCACATCGATCTCCCCTTCATGCCGTGCGACGAGGAGTTCATCCTCTCTTCGACCGGCGCGCTGGAGCTCGACAGGCTGCCCAAGAGCGCGGCTATAGTGGGTGGCGGCTACATCGGACTCGAACTCGGATGCGCCCTTGCCAAGCTCGGAACCGAGGTGACGGTGGTCGAGGGTCTCGACAGCATTCTCACCATCGTCGACAAGGAGCTCCGGAGGCCGTTGGAGATCTGGCTCAAGAGGCACGGGGTCACAGTCCACACTAACGCCCTGGCGCGAGGTGCTGAGATCAAAGGCAAGGGAGCTGCGAGGAAGGTGCAACTCAACTTCGAGAAGGGCGGCGAGGAGCACTCGATCAAGGTCGACAAGGTGCTGGTGACCGTTGGACGCAGGCCTAACACCAAGGGCTGGGGGCTGGAGAACATGGGCGTCAGGATGGATGTCTCCGGTCGCTTCATCAGAATCGACAGACAATGTCGGACCTCGTCTCCCGGCGTCTATGCCATCGGTGACGTGGTAGGAGAGCCCTTGCTAGCCCACAAGGCTAGCGCGCAAGGCGAGATGGTCGCCGAGATCATCGCCGGCCTCGAGCGCGAGTTCGACAAGGTAGCAATCCCAGCCATCATCTTCACAGAACCCGAGATCGTCTCGGTGGGGCTCTCGCCAGACGAGGCGGCAGAGCGCGGCGAGCAAATCGTCGTCGGTAAGTTCCCTCTGGCCGCCAGCGGCCGCGCGCTGACCATAGAGGCGGAGAAGACCGGGGGCTTCATCCGCGTGACCGCGCGCGAGTCCGACCACGTCGTTCTCGGCATCCAAGCCGTGGGTAGCCACGTCGCCGAACTACACGGCGAGTTCGTATTGGCGCTCGAGATGGGTGCGCTGCTCGAGGACGTCGCAGGCACCGTGCACGCGCACCCGACGATGGCCGAGGCCTTCCACGAGAGCGTGCTGAAGACGCTGGGGCACGCGATTCACTTGACCTGAGGTGAGCAGATGAGGGAGATCAGAATCCTCCAGGCAGGCATCGTGGAGCATCATGAGATGGCGGAGGTGATGAAGGAGATGCAACGGCAGAGGATCGCCGACGAGATTCCTGACACGCTGATTCTCGTCGAGCACCCCGAAGTCGTCACAATCGGGCCCAAAGCGGTCAGAGACGGCGTTGTGGTCGACGGCTACCCGACTGTACGCACGGACAGGGGTGGAGGCATCACCTGGCACGGACCCGGGCAACTGGTCGCCTACCCGATAGTGAAGTGGGAGCTGGGGGAGCAGAGCGTCCGGGCCATCATCGGCAGGCTGGAGGACTGGGCAATCAAGGCGTTCGCCGACTGCGGCATCGAGGCCTACACGGACCCGTCGATGCAAGGCACTTGGGTCGACGGCCACAAGATCTGCTCGATCGGGCTCTCGTTCCTGCACTGGGTCAGCCGCCACGGCATGTCGATTAACATCCAGACCCCTGGCACCCGGGTAGAGGACCTCGAGGGCTGCGGCATGAGGCCGGGCGTCCACACCAGCCTCGCCCAGCTCGGCTACACCCACGATCTCGAAGGCAGGCCCATCGACATGGCCCGCATCGAAGAGGCTCTGCTAGTGAACTGCGAGGACATACTCGGCAGAGTACCCACGCGGCCTGAGCCGTGGACTGCCGAGGTAGTCGCATGAGCGCATTGCCCCGCAAGAGTGACCTGGCCCCCCACTGGGCGCTCGACCCGGACACGGTGTTCCTCAACCATGGCTCCTTCGGAGCCACACCTACAGCGGTCCTCGAGTTACAAGGCGGCCTGCGTGCCCAGATGGAGGCAGACCCGGTCAGGTTCCTCGATGATGTCTCGAAGGAGCTCTGGGCTAACTCCCTAGAGGTGCTGTCCCGCTTCCTGAACGCTGATCCCGCCGGCATGGCCTTCGTAACCAACACCACCGGGGGCGTGAACACCGTCCTCCGCTCGCTGGAGTTTTCCGGGGGCGACGAGATACTGGTTCCCGACCACTCGTACCAAGCCTGCTGGAACGCTGTCGACTTCGTCACCGGGCGCGCCGGCGCCAAGACCGTGGTCGTTCCGATACCATTCCCGGTGGAGAGTGATGACGAGGTGGTCGAGGCGGTCCTGAGCCACGTCACCGAGCGCACCCGCCTAGCCATGATTGACACGGTGACCAGTCCGACCGGGCTGCGGATGCCATTCGAGCGGCTCGTTGAGGAGTTGCAGTCGAGAGGCGTCGACGTCCTGCTGGACGCGGCCCACGGTCCGGGAATCGTGCCACTGGACCTCGGTCGACTGCAACCGGCCTACTGCACCGGTAACCTGCACAAGTGGATCTGCACGCCCAAGGGATCGGCCTTCCTGCATGTCCGAAGCGATCGGATGGAGCGCATAAGGCCGCTGACCATCAGTCACGGGGCTTCCGTGCCCGGCAGCGTCGAGGAGAGTTTCAGGCTCGAGTTCGACTGGCAGGGCACGAACGATCCGAGCCCGTGGCTGTGCATCCCCAAGTCCCTCGAGTATGTCGGCGGTCTCGTCGACGGCGGCTGGCCGACTATCATGGAGCAGAACCGCAGCCTCGCACTGGCCGCGAGGGAGATTCTGTCCGAGGCGCTCGGGACCCCCCTTCCGTGCCCCGACTCGATGCTGGCCGCTCTTGGCACGGTGCTGATGCCGGAGGGAGGTCCGGTTGCGACGTCGGTGTTCGACGGCGACCTCCTTCACACATCCCTTCTCGAGGACTACGGAATCCAAGTCCCCGTGTTCAACTGGAGCCATCACGGCAGGAGGTACCTGCGCGTCTCAGCCCATCTGTACAACCACATCGACGAGTACCACTACCTCGCGGACGCTCTCAGAGACAGCGCATGAGCGAAGGCAACAATTCAAGGACGAGAGAGCTGAGCCTCGAGCATGCCTGAGGCTGTCGTGGCCATCACTGGCGCTTCCGGGGCCCGGTACGGCGTCCGTCTGGTCGACCAACTGGTCGAAGCCGGCTGGTCGGTCAACCTCATCGTCACCAGCGCGGGCGCGATCAACCTCGACCTCGAGTGCGGAATCCCCCCCGAGGAACTGGCTATCCACGACTCGGTCACCCTCGAGGACAATGACAACCTCGCAGCCCGCGCCGCCTCCGGCTCGGCCCGCTTCGACGCCTACGTCTTCTGCCCCGCCAGCGGCACCACAATCAGCAAGATCGCCGCCGGTGTCTCCGACAACCTCGCCACCCGCAGCGCCTCAGTCGCGCTGAAGGAGAGGCGCAAGGTGATCGTCGTCCCCAGAGAGACGCCGGTATCGACCCCCCACCTCGAGGCGATGGCCAGGATGTCCTCATGGGGAGTCGTCATACTGCCCGCCAGCCCCGGGTTCTACCACTCACCGACCACGATTGAGGAGTTAATCGACTTCGTGGTCGCCCGGATTCTGGACCAGATGGGGGTCGACCACTCGTTGGGCAAGCGCTGGACCGGCGAGGAAGTGGGGCGCGGCTAACCGCGAAACACGGATACTGATTTGGCGTGAGTTCAATAGTCCGGCGAAGGCGCGACGCTGCTGAGGGTTCCCTGTGATCGACGTCGAGCTGGTCGAGGAAGCGCCTGGCGGCGGAAGGGTTTCGAAGTCCGTATCCGACATGGTGGAGCGCGCCCGCGCTCTCCCGGTGCCGGTGCTCGCGGTCGCCGCGCTGATACTGGTGGGAGGCTCGGGCGGAGCCATTCTCTACGGCGACGACATCATGGTCTGGATCAGGGGCGAGCCGGACTATGAACTGATAGAGTTCGACGCTGAACAGGCAAGAATCTACGCGCAGTCGCTGGTCGACGGGGGGCATCCCGAGTGGGAGGGCAGGCTCTCTGGCACCGTGGAGGAGGAGAACGCAGCAGCGGCGATCAAATTCAACTTCTCCTCGATGGGCATTCCCGCAACCTTGGAGGACTTCGATGTGCCGATGTTCGTCATAGGCAACGACCCCGCCCTGTCGATGTGCACCCCCGGTGGCATCGGGAACATCTTCGGAGGCCCCACACCTTGCAGCATCGCTGACGTCAACCGCGACATCGTCGAGTTCACGCACCGAGAGGACTACGTCATACAGGGCTACAGCGGCTCCTCCTCCATTCAGTATGTCGACGATATAACGGTGATCGACCTGGGAACCGGCAACGAGTCGGCCGAGTGGGCCTCAGCGGCGAACGAGGTCGGCCTGGTGTGGCTGAAGCCGGAGACCGAGGGTAACACGGCGCTGTTCCAGAGGGGCGCGGACAACGACCTCGCGGGACTCATCCTCATCAACGACAGGCAGAACTGCGACGAGCTCGTCTCAGACGATTGCGTGCCGTACTTCAAGTCGGTCGAAATCTCGTCCATCGACCCCATCCCCGAGGACCTCGGGTTCATCATGGTCTCGAGGAGCGTCGGTCAGGCCATCGTCGACGAGGTCATCGACGGAGACGCCCGTCTGCAGTTCATCACGGATGTCAACAACCAGGGTACTGCGACCATATACGTGCCCTGTGGGATAATCGAGGGGCAGACGGACTCTCTCATCATCTTCGGCGCGCACCACGATACGGTGTACAACGGGCAGGGCGCGGTCGACGACACCTCGGGAGTCGCCACCCTGCAGGAGATCGCCCGGCAGTTCGGACTTCTGGAGTCTCAGTTGGGGACTCCGAAGTACACCATCTACTTCTGCACCTGGGGAGGCGAGGAGGAGGGGCTGTGGGGCTCGACCGAGTGGGTCGACAAGCATCGAACCATGCTAGCGGATAACCTCAGGCTGTACGTCAACCTAGATATGAACCACGTCGATGCGGAGCGCAACTCCGGGGTGACGATGTTCGGCAACAACAAGGCCGACGTCGATCACATCAGAGGTGTCGCGAGCGTATTCTCGAGCGCCTACCCCGAACTAGCGGACAAGTACCCAATCAGCATCCATTTGCACAGTTCCACCGCCATGCCCTACAATTCCGACCACGCTCCCTTCGTCTACAACCTCGATGACGAGGACGGCCCGGACAAGTACTACGGCCGAGCCATTGTCTGCTACGGCTCCGGCTCCACCGAGTACCACACTTACCTCGACACGATGGAGCGATTCAACGAGGAGAGCCTGATGGTCTCAGGTATCATCTACGGCTCTCTCGTCAGGTACCTCGCCTACGGCGACTGACAGTGTTCCAATACGGCCTCGTAGTCGGGCTCCTGCCCCGGGTTGTCTGCTACCCAGGCGAAACCGATGCTGCCGTCAGCCTCGACCACGAAGACCGAACGCTGGGCGACGGTGTAGCCTGCGATGACGAAGTCGTCGAGCGCGACTCCGTAGGCATTCACCGCATCACGGTGAACATCGGACAGCAGCGGGAATCCGATGCCGTTCTCGCTGGCGAAGGCGCCGTTGGAGAAAGGCGAGTCGACCGAGATGCCCAGCACCGAGGCACCGGCGGCATCGAGGCCGGCCATCGCATCGGTGAATGTGCACATCTCCTTGGTGCATACACCGGTGAAGGCGGCGGGGTAGAATGCCAGGATGATTCGCTCGCCCCGCATCTCGCTCAGTGTCACAGTAGACTTGTCGTGTGCCGTCAGCGTGAAGTCCGGGGCCATCTCCCCTACGGATGCCATGAGGACTCCAAGGGGTTCCCTCCTTCAACAATCTCCCTCTGGCCTCAGGTGGTAACATGGAGGACATCGTGACCGTAGAGGACTGGGACAGCGCCATGGGCCTGGACTCCGTTCTCATCCTAGTCTCACGCACCACTTGCGTGCAGTGCGGCGCCGTCGAGGACGAGTTGACCGATTCGGGGGATGCTGTAGAGGGCACCGAGGTCAGGCGCCTGATGCTCGACGACCCGACTGGGTTCCCCCTGCGGGTCGAGCTGAGCTGGTTGGTTCACGAGGTCGACGTGCTGCCCTACTGGGTGCTGTACGCCGGAAGCGAGCGAGTCGGCTCGGTCAGAGGGGGTCTGGACGCTGCGCGCCGGATGCTCGCAGAGTCCAGCGGCTGATCACATCCGCTCGGGCGAGTCGATGCCAAGCAGTTCGAGGCCCGTGCAGATGGTCCTGGCCGTCAGGTCACACAGCGCCAGACGGCTGTCTCTGGTCGCATCGTCTCCTGCCGCGATGACGGGGCAGACCTCGTAGAACGATGCGAAGGACGAGGCCAGCGAGTGCAGGTAGGTGCACAGGGTATGGGGGGAGTAGGATGCCAGCGTGTCATCGGTGACGGCGGCGAAGTTGACGAGTCGTCGTGCCAGTAGGGCCTCCTCTGGTTGAGCGAGTGTGATGCTGGCGTCTCTGGCCGAGGAGCGTTCGATGCCCGAACGCCGGAAGATGCTGCATATCCTGGCGTGGGCGTACTGCAGGTAGGGGGAGGTGTTGCCCTCGAAGGCCAGCATCCGGTCCCAGTCGAAGACGTAGTCCTTGCTCCTCTCAGTGGATAGGTCTGCGTACTTGACGGAGCCGATTCCAATCATCCTAGCCACGGCTTCGCGCTCGGTGCCCTGCAGCTCTGGATTCTTCTCAGCGATTGCCTGCTCGGCCCTCGAAGTGGCCTCGCGCAGCAAATCTACCAGTTTGATGACCTCTCCCTCGCGGCTCTTCAGTATCTTGCCGTCAGAGCCCATCACAGAGCCGAAGTTGACGTGCACCGCGTTGTGCGCATCGCCAATGAAACCGGCCTGCTCGGCGACTTGGAATACCATCTTGAAGTGCTGGGACTGGGGCGTTCCGACCACGTACAGGAGGTCGTCGCAGTCGAGCCTCTCCACACGGTCGATGATGCAGGCTAGTTCGGTGGTGGCGTAGTTGTAGGCGCCGTCAGCCTTCTCGATTATCAGCGGCATCGGCTCGCCCTCGCGATTCACCCAGCCTCCGGGATAGACCACCTGCGCGCCCGCGCTCTCCTCGAGCATGCCCTGGGCTCGCAGGCGCTCGACGACGACTGGCAGGAGGTGGTGGTAGTTCGATTCGCCCATGATATCGCCGTCGGTTAGAAGCACTCCCAGCATCCCGTAGACCTCGTTGAAGTAGCGCATCGACTCGTCGACGAGGATCCGCCACAGCCTCAGAGTCTCCTCGTCGCCGCTCTGCAGCAGCACCACGCGGTTCCTAGAGCGCGCGACGAACGTCTCGTCGGAGTTGAATTTGACTCGGGCCTGCTTGTAGAAACCGTCTAGGTCGCCTACGCTGAGCTCCGCGGCGGCATTGGCCTCGCTGAGGTCGAGCAGGTGCTCGATCAGCATGCCGAACGGAGTCCCCCAGTCCCCCACGTGGTTCTCGCGGTAGACGATGTGGCCCTTGTGCCCCAGCATCCGGACGATCGCATCGCCGATTACCGTCGAGCGGAGGTGTCCCACGTGCATCTCCTTGGCCACATTGGGGGCCGAGTAGTCCACTGCGACGGTCCTAGTACGCTCGACGGTTATGCCGAGCCTGTCATCAGGCAGCAGTCCCATCACCTGGGCAGCGAGCCACGAGGGCTTGGCCCGCATGTTGACGAAGCCGCTGACTGAGGAGACCTCGGCGACGTCAGAGAGCGAAGGCGCCAGAACTGAGGCAACCTCGTCGGCGATGTCGTTCGGCGAGCGGCCCAGTACGCCGGCCAGCGGATGGCACGGCAGAGCGAGGTCGCCGTGCTCCTCGACGGTGGCAGGGCCGAGCAGGTCCGCCCAGGCCTCGCCGCCGACGCCAACGCCGGAGAGCGCCGCCTCCAGAGCCGGGGCCACCGCCTCCGCAAGTTTTCTCATCGTCTCAACTCCAAGCGTATCTCAGTATGGCGGCGATGCCGCCGAAAGCCTCGTTCAGCGTGGCGCCCTCCTCGGTGTCCATTGATACCAGGCTGACCTTGGCGGAGGTGTGCCCGGCGAGCATGCTCATCTCGTCTATCAGGTCCATCGTCCTGTCAGGGTCCTCCCGGATGTCCTCCGAGTCGCAGGAGGGGCAGTTGGGCAGCTCTGAGCGGCTCGTCTGGGTCGCCTTCCACTCGTGCTTGCAAGGCTTGCAAACCCAGCCGACCCTGCGCTTGCGCAGAGCCTCGGAGAGCAGCAGTGTGTGCACCGCGCCCTGCTCGAGCGCAGACCTCACCATGGCCTCGCCGTAGGTCGCCTTGGGGAGAGGCTGCATCACCTCACGCAGGAAGCCGTCCACCAGCCTGCGCTCGGTGTCGAGCTCGATCTGGTCCATCAGGCCGCCGGCGCGCTGGATTAGCTCGCGCAGCCCGCTCTCGTTGGAGTAGCCGACATCGAACAGCGGCTCGCGGATCAGTTTCTTGATCTCGTGGTGGAAGTAGTCGTTCTTGACCACGAAGTCCTTGGTCGCACCAGGGCCGCCTACGATGATTCCCTCGAGATCCTCAATCATCGGCAGCCAGTAGGCGCAGGCCCTTTCTGCGGACTTCTGGAAGAACGTGTGAGCCGCCTCCTCGATCAGTCGCTCGAAGCGCCGGGCAGACTGACCGCCTCGCCCGTGCTTGGAGGGGACCTGCGAGGTGATGTGTGCCTGGCAGTGCAGGCGCTTGCCCGAGGCCAACCCGTATGCCGACTCGGAGCGGTCGATGACGAACAGGCCGTATGCGGTCCTGTCGATCAGCATCTCCTCGAGTTGGCTGACCTCGAATCTCGAATCGCACCTGTACCTGAAGGAGGTGAATGGCTCCGGCGGGTCGTCGATGACCGTGGAGATGAGCCTGCTCTTGTTGTTGCCCACTATGACATGGCCGACGAAGATGGCGATTCCGCGCTCCCCGGGGGTCTTGTAGCGGTTGATCGTGGCTATCGCGGACTCGATAGCGTCGGCAACGTGCTTCCTGGTGGACTTCGACTTGATGTTGACGGCTTGGCCCGATTCTTGGGAGAGGTGCTGACGGACAAGGTGTATCATCCTGTCAGGCGGGACGACGACGGTGACGAGCTCAGTGCCCATGCCGCGCATGGACGTCAGCTCCCCGAGCGCTTTCTTCAGACGGAGCCTGCGCTGCTGTTGCGCCAAGTCATCAGTCATGCTATACCTCTGCGAAAGGCCGGAGGGGCGGCATTTCAACCCTTCACCGCGGTCACGCCGTAGGCATTGAAAGGGGGCATGTGCGCCCATGCCGCGATGGCGACCGTGATTGTGGCACTCGGGGGCAGCCTCCTGAGGCCCGAGCTCGACGAGCGGCACACTTGGCTCGAGAGTCTAATCGGGATCGTCAGAGACCGTGTCGCCGTGGGCGACAGGCTCGGCCTCGTGGTCGGCGGCGGAGCCGCCGCGCGTGAGGGAATCGCGCTTGCAAGACCCCTTATCGACTCCGAGGACCGGCTCGACAGGATCGGCATCGCTGCCACGCGTCTCAACGCCGCCATCGTGCGCGAGGGCCTAGCTGACGCCGGCATCCCCGTGTCCGGCACCATCCCACGCAGCGTCAACGAGGCGGCTGCGCTGCTCGAGGGGCGTCAAGTCGTGGTGATGGGCGGCACCCGGCCGGGCCACACCACCGACGCCGTCGCCATCAGGCTAGCCGTCGCCGCCGGCGCAGAGCGCTGCGTCATCGCGACCAACGTGGCCAAGGTGCACGACTCCGACCCACGCTCGAATCCCGACGCCGAGGCGCACGACCGGCTCACTCACGCCCAGCTGCAGGAAATCGTCGGCCCGCCCGAGCACTCTCGGGCCGGCCCCTCTCAGGTCGTCGACCCTGTGGGCGTGGACGCGGCGCGGCGCGCTGGGATGCCACTGTGCATCCTCGACGGGCGTGACACAGAGAGGATCCGGGAGGCCATCGAGGGCCGGGAGTTCGGCGGCACAGTAATCGCATAGGTGAGTGCATGAGTCGAAAGGAGAAGATACTCAAGGCGGCCCAGAAGACTGCTCAGGAGGCCAGAGACGCCGCTCAGCGACACCGAGAGAGCGAGCGTCGCAAGCGCGCGCGTAGGGAGTTCCAGACTCCGGAGCACAGGCACTGTGTGATCTGCTGGGCCCCGATTCCCCTCGACAGCGACCCTGCGATATGCTCCGAAGCGACCTGCGCCGAGAAGCAGGAGAAGAGGGAGGCTTCGAGGAAGAGGCTGACAGTGATGCTGTACCTGTTCCCTGGAATAGCCATACTGCTCGTCATGCTGCAACTCATGGGGGCATCAGGTTGAACCGTAACACTAGGAGGATGTGATTCACATGATGGTTCGCATCCTCTCGGTCCTCCCGGCGGTCGTCGGAGTAATCTGCGCCCTGCTGGTAATAGTCAGCCTGTATGGCCCGACCCTCGACCAGAGTCGCACGAACGTCCCCCTGGTCCCATGCACCGACGACACCACCGACTGCCCGGTGGGTCTGGCGACCGAGGACCTGTCTGCTCCGACGGCGTTCATGCTTCTGGACATCAAACTGACAATCGAGTGGGACAAGTCCGACAGCAGCTGGATAGGAGTCATCGAAAGCCCGCCGCCGGATGGCTGCGAGCCGGACTCCGACGGGCTGACGACCTGCACTGCGAACGATTTCGACTTCGTCGCCGGGGGTGACGGGGAAGACGACGGCTCGATGATGTTCAATCTCAAGCCGGGAGACTACAGATTCGCCACAGCGAGCACCGACACCTCCGGCCTCGGCGGCAAGCAGCTCGTGACCATCACTCCCGAGGTCAGCCTGAACCCCGCGGCGGAGATCCTGCTCGGGATCGTGGCCATCCTGCTGTTCGCAGGGTCGGGGGAGATGTTCGCCCACAACCGGATCATGCGGGCTTGGCAGCGCTTCAAGGAAGCCTGAGTCAGCATCAGTTTTGTTGAAGAACCGAAGCGAGGTGGCTACCACATGCGCGTGCACCGATGCGTGAACTGCGGCACGCAGATCGACGTCGGGGGGCTTCCCACCTCATTGGGCGGGTACAGGCTCTACTGCACAGTGTGCGGCCATCATTGGCACGTCGAGTGACTACTCGTCCCTTCGCGGCCAGTTCTCCGGCAGCACCAGCGGGTCCGATATGTCATCTGCGCCTATCGTCTCGATGAGCCTCGAGCGCAGTTCCTCGAGTCCCTCACCTGTCTCGGCGCTGATGAGGGTCTCAGCACCCTGCGGTACGCCGTCGAGGATGTCACTCTTGCTGTGGACTACTATCATCGACCTCTCGGACATCAACTCCCTGACCTCGGAGAGCAGGTGCTCCTGCTCCTTCTGACTCATGCTGCTGCCCTCGGTTGAGTCAACTAGGAACACTAGGGCGTCGCCAATGTGCTCCAGAGCTGCGATGGCCTGCATCTCGATGCGGTTGCGCTCGGCCATCGGCCGGTCGAGCAGCCCGGGTGTGTCGACCATCTGGTAGACTCGCCTGCGGTGCTCGAAGTGCCCCAGATGGAGCTGCTTGGTGGTGAACGGGTAGATCGCGACCTCGGGCTCGCCGCTGGACAGCGCCGTGATGAGGGCCGACTTGCCGACGTTGGGCGCGCCGGCCACCACGATGCATGGCTCGTCGGGGTCGAGCGAGGGGAGTTGGCGCAGGATGTCGCGAGCCTCGCCGAGCCACAGTATCTGAGGCGAGACCTGGTCGAGGATGGACGAGAACCTGCCGTAGGCGTGGCGGCGGGCCTGGTGGAAGCCCTCGATGTTGCGGAGCCGCAGGATTTTCCTCTGGGTCTCGCCGGCGATCTTGCGGACCTGCTCGGCGGCCCATTGGATGGTGCCGAGGGTCTTGCGGTACTCGTCGTTGCCGACCGCAGCGTCGATGAGCGCTTGGTCGAACTGCGAGAGCGCGTTGAGGCTGGGCCAGAGGTCGACCCACTTCAGCAGGGTCGTGTCGATGACGTCAGCAGCCGACTGGACCATCCTGTCCATCTGCTTGCGGACCCTGTGGTACTTGTCGGGGTCCTCGACCAGATCAGACTGCTTGCTCGCCCTGCCGAACGCCTTGTCCAGAATCTCCTGGGGATACAGGACGGTCGGAATACGACGCCAATCCATCGATGCCATGCGCTCACCTCGGACCCTGCGGCCACGACCACCCCACTTCAAGCCACCAGTTCGGGCCAGGGGCCCGATCTAGGCCCGACCTACTCCTTTTCTATCACGACTCCCACGCAGCGACATGACTGGAGAACGCAGAGGCAAGAGAATCGACGACCTGCCCGGCTGGGCCAGGCGAATCCACGAGGAGTACGGCTCGCCCGAGCTGTCGGACCTGAACGACGTCTTCCACGGACCGCTCATCGACCGAAAGTCCGGATTGAGGAAGGACGACATAATCGAGATACTGCTCGATGCAAGGGCCCTTCCCCCCAAGGTCGAGCCCCGGGTCAGGGGAGTTCTGGTAGGGACTTCGAGGAACGCCGTCGAGATACTCGACGAGGACGGCGACTTCCGCTCGATCGCGAGGGACGTGATCGTAGAGGTACGCCTAGTCACCCACCTGCGTCGCCCGTACATCGAGGACAAGGAGCTCCTGACCTTCGAGAAGGAGGACGTCAGGCGCCGCTCGAGCCTGCACGAGCAGGCCGAGAGAAGCGCTGACGGGCATGACGACAGCCACCTGTGGGGCTGATCCATGTCCGAGTTCGCGGCCAAGCGGTGCGTGCCTTGCGAGGGCGGGGTGCCGCCGCTCACCACAACTGAGCGGGCTGGGCTGATTCCACATCTCGATGGCGATTGGAAGGTCGTTGACGGGCACCATCTCGAGCGGGCCTGGTCCTTCCCGGACTTCGCCTCCGCGCTCGGGTTCACCAACGCGGCCGGAGCCATCTGCGAGGCTGAGAACCACCACGCCGACTTCGAGTTGGGCTGGGGGCGTGTGAAGGCGACGATATGGACCCACAAGATAGACGGCCTGACCGAGTCCGACTTCGTCCTAGCGGCGAAGTTAGACAGGATCTAGGTGGTCCCATGACCCATCAGTTCAGGATGCACGTCTTCGTCTGCACCAACGAGCGCCCGCCTGAGAGTTCGCGCGGCTGCTGTGCTGCGAAGAATTCGCTCGACATCCTCACTCGGCTCAAGCGTGCCGCTCGTGCCGAGGGCCTGGAGGATGTCCGCGTCAACAAGTCCGGATGTCTGGACCATTGCGAGAGGGGGCCCTCCTGCGTTGTCTACCCGGAGGGCACCTGGTACACCCTCCCGGACGACGACAAGGGCCTGAGGGCGGTTCTAGAGCATCTCAAGGGCGGCGAGGTCGCCGTCGACTACCTGATGGGTGATTGAGTGCGCAAGGTGGTCTACCCGGGGGTCGGTGGCGTCGACTCGATCCGCATAGTGGAGGAAAGCGACCCGGTGGCCGGCCCGGGCCAAGTCAGGGTCCGAGTACACAGGGCCGGAATCAACTTCGCAGACCTGATGATGCGTCAGGGGCTGTACGGCTCGAACCCGGACTACCCGTTCACACCCGGTTACGAGGCCGCGGGGGAGATCATGGACGTGGGCGAGGGGGTCGAGGGACTCAGCCCCGGCGACCGCGTGCTCGCCATGACCGGCTTCGGGGGCTACTCCGAGCAGGTCGTGCTGGACCGCAGCAGGGTGATCCCACTGCCGGACTCGATGTCCTTCGACCAAGCAGCGGCAATCCCGGTCACCTACGGCACGGCCTACCACATGCTGGTCCACCTGGGTAACCTGTCGGGCGGAGAGACGGTCCTCGTCCACCACGCGGCCGGCGGCGTTGGCACCGCGGTGGCTCAGATATGCAAGGCCTATGGCACCTCCCTGATCGTGGGCACCGCGTCAGCTCCGAAGCGCGAGTTCGTCGAGTCTCTCGGCATGCGCTTCGTCGACCGCGAGGCCGAGGACTTCGTCGAGGTCTGCAAGAGCATGACGGGGGGCAAGGGAGTGCATCACGCCATCGACCCGGTCGGCGGCAGCCACGTGATGCGCTCCTACAAGGCGCTGCGCCGAGGCGGCAAGCTGTACGTCTTCGGCGCCTCCTCCGCAGTGAAAGGCGACAAGCGCTCGACGCTGACGGCACTCAGGATGTGGCTCTCGACACCGAGTTTCGACCCGCTCAAGATGATGAGTTCCAACAAGGCGGTGTTCGGGGTCCACATGGGGCTGCTGGACGACGAGTCGGTGTTCAGCGACCATCTGGAGGATCTGTCTGGCATGCTGCTCAAGGGAGACATCGACCCGGTCATCGACTCGGTATGGCGCTTCGAGCAGGTCGCTGAGGCGCAGATGCACATCCACGACCGAAAGAACCGCGGCAAGGTGCTGCTGGACTTCTCGCCCCTGTGATCAGAGGCGGACCGGGCGAGTCGCACCGCAAGCCTGGCACTTGAGCAGGGTCGTGCGCCCTTCCTTGATGAAGCGGGTATCGGGCGCTCGGCACTGGTCGCACAGGATGAACGCCTTGACGTAGGCGACCAACTTCTCCTTGATCCTCATCGGCGGGACCCTTCCCTTGAACATCACACGGACCTGCTCCCGGGTGCCTGAGGTCCCGAGCTCGTTGAGCAGGAACTGGTAGACGTGGTTGGCATCGCGGTCCATCGCGTTGACGATGTCGGCGAAGTTGCGCAGGATGGTCTGGCTTCCTTGGATGAGGATGTCAGGCTCGGGCATGGTCCAGCGCGAGCGTTCGCTGATGTCCTTGGGAATGCGCTCCCGCGCGCGGTCGAGCAGGGCGTCGTAGTCGTAGTCAGCCATCGGCCTGCCGAATCATGGCCTCCTTTTCACCCCACCGGGCGCCGATGGGCGCTTGCGAACGGTCAAAGACCGGAACGGCGCAGGCAAACCATGGACGAGCAACTCGAGGTCAAAGTCGCTCGCACCCACCCGGACGCCAAGCTTCCGACCCGAGGCAGCGAGTACGCCGCCGGCTGGGACCTCTACGCCCTCGAGGAGGTAGAGGTGCCCTTCCGCCAGAGCGTGAAGCTGCGCACCGGCCTCCACGTCGCCATTCCCGTCGGCTACGAGGGACAGGTGCGAGCACGCTCCTCATTGGGCTCGAAGGGGCTGATCCTACCGCACAGCATAGGCACCATCGACGCAGACTACCGCGGCGAGCTGTTCGTGCTGATGACCTGGCTGGGCGAGGGTGATTCGTACACTGTGAAGGCTGGCGAGAGGATAGCGCAGATACTGATTTCGCCGATACCGAACGTCAGTTTCCGTGTTGTCGATTTCGACGATCTGGGCCAGACCGAGCGTGGAGAGGGCGGGTTCGGCAGCACCGGCCGCTTCTAGCGGCCCTAAAGTCGCGTTTTCCCCCATTCCACCCCCGGTGGATTCATAGAGAGCGAGCGGCGGGGCGAATTGATGCCACTGAGCGTTGATGAGCTTCGGACCAAGGTTGAGGAATACCGCAACAAGGGCCTGAACACCCAACAGATAGCGGACGAGCTGTCGCTGTCCCAGACCACGATCCAGTGGCTGTCCTCGAGCGGGGTCTCCTCCGAGGACCGTCCCTCCGACATCCAAGTCGGCTGGAGGTCGATTGCGGTCAAGGCGGCTAGGATCGAAGCTGTGGCATACATCTTCGCAGACATCATCGATGAGGAGATCGATGACGAAGTCGACGCCATCGTCGGCATCAGCCTCAACGGAATCCCCTTCGCACAGGCTATAGCAGGACAGATGGACCTCGACCTGTCTATCAGCAGGAGCATCAGCGAGGAGGAGGGAGGCCACCTCTCAGGGGTCTTCGCCGGTGTCGGCGGCAAGCGCGTCGTCGTGATCGACGACGTCGTGTCATCCGGTGACACGATGAGGAAGACCATCAGGAACCTCAGGTCAGCGGGAGCTGACGTCAAACTCTGCCTAGTGCTCGCTAACAAGACGCACAACAACGAGCTCGAGGGCGTGCCCCTCCGTGGATTGGTCAGAGTGGTAACGGTCTGAGGGAGTTGCATGCACTGGGCGGACCACACCGCGCAGACGCTGCAACAGCGCGGCGACTCCCAAGTCATCGCCTCAGGCATCACCCCCTCGGGAGAGTTCCACGTCGGCCACCTGCGCGAGATCCTCACTGCAGAGATGATTCACAGGGCTTGTCTCGACGCGGGGATGGACTCACGCTACATCTTCATCGTCGACTCGATGGACCCCCTGCGTCGTATCTACGACTTCCTCGCCCCCAATTACGAGCAGTACATCGGCTGCCCGCTCGCCTATATCCCCGCACCGGGCCCAGATGGCGAGCCCGACCCGGATGGCGGCAGCTACGCCGAGCACTTCCTCGGCCCTTTCCTCGAGGCGCTCAGGGAGATCGGCGTCGAGCCGGAGGTCGTCATGAACCACGAGACCTACGAGAGCGGCGCGTTTGCCGACAAGACCCACTCCGCCATCGGGCAGAGGGGCGAGATAAGCGAGGTGATCGAGGAGGTCTCGGGCCGGGAGGTCCCGGAAGACTGGTTCCCGTACAACCCGCTCGGCTCCGACGGCAGCCTCGACGGAGTCAGGGTGACAGGATACGAGCACCCCCACGTGCACTGGGTCGACAGGCACGGCGTCGAGGGCGCCTCCGACATCAGGACGGGGCAGGGCAAGCTGCCCTGGAGGATCGACTGGGCCTCCCGCTGGGGCATCCACGGCATTACCTGCGAGCCCGCTGGCAAGGACCACGGTGCTGCCGGCGGCAGCTACGACACCGGCATACCGATCTGCGAGATGCTAGGCGGCCAGCCGCCGCATAAGATGGTCTATGAGTGGATCCAGCTCAAGGGCATGGGGCCGATGTCGAGTTCCGCTGGAGTCACGGTCGGCCCGTTGGACGCTCTGGGACTGGTGCCTCCCGAGATCATGCGTTACGTCATCGCTCGTAGCAAGGTGGGCCGCCACATCGACTTCGACACCGGGGCGGCGTTGTTCCAGACCGCCGACGAGTACGAGCGTCTGGTAGCCGATCCCCCGAGCGGCTCGGACGAGGAGATGACGCGTCGCCAGCAGGTGGCCCAAGACACCCAACTCGCCGCGCTCAGACTCAGTCAGATCAAGCGGGGCTCAGACCCATCCTCCTCGATTGCCGGTGTCTCCTTCCGTCATCTCGCCATGCTCGCCCAGATTAAGTCGAGCGATGATGACGTCTGGGCCTCCCTGCGCAGGTCGGGACACCTTGACGGAGAGCCCAGCGATGCGCTGACCGGTCGCATGCGCCGTATGCGCAACTGGGTCGATGGCCCGCACTTCCCTGATGCAGCTAGGATCGAAGTGCAGTCCAGCATCAGTGACGAGGCGGGGACGAACCTGACTGACGAGCACAGAGAGTTCCTGTCCTCACTGAGCGGAGCGCTCTCTGACTGTGAGTGGACTGACGCAGCCATACGGGACTGTATCCGAGCTACCACTGCTGAGGTAGGAATCGGTGGGCGAGACGCATACGTCGCGCTATACTGGGTCATACTCGGCAAGCACCACGGCCCCAAGGCTTCCTCACTAATGTCTGAGATGGAGAGGGAGGATCTCCTATCCCTAATCAGTGAAACATAGGGTAGGGACTGTTTCACTACAGCGAGCCGATTTCCAATAGTCTCGGCTCGGGCATCCCCTTCATCGCCTCATAGATGGCCTCGACCTCCATGTGAGCTCCTGCCATGGTGGTTACGAAGGGGATGATGAGCTCGACGGCGAGCCTGCGCATCATGTTCCCGTCGAGCACCGCCCCTCCCGTCAAGCGCGGCGTGTTGATGACGAGGTGGATCTTGCCCTGGCGCATCAGGTCCAGCGCGTCGGGCGTGCGGCGCTCGGCTATCCTGTAGCAGGTCTGGACGTCCAGCCCGCCGACGTCGCGCAGCACGTGGGCGGTGCCGCGGGTGGCATACAGTGTGAATCCCAGGTCCTGCAGCCTGCGAGCCTCGTCGATGATGGCGAGTTTGTCGGCGTCCTTGACGGTGATGTAGACGCCGCCCTCGGTTGGTACTGGCAGCTCGGTGGCGAGCCTTGCTTTCAGGTAGGCCGCCGCGGGTCTGACGTGCGAGCCCATCACCTCGCCAGTGGACTTCATCTCGGGCCCGGGCGCCGGGTCGAGGCCTCGCAGCTTGATGAATGGGAACACCGGGGCCTTGACGCAGACGGCCTCGGTCTGCGGCTCGGGCACGTTGAGCTCGCTGAGCTTATCGCCCAGAGCGAGCCTAGCCGCTATCCTAGCCAGAGGAACGCCGGTGGCCTTGGCCACGAAGGGGAAAGTGCGCGAGCCCCTCGGGTTGACCTCCAAGACGTGCAGGACCTCGTCGCGGATCGCGTACTGGATGTTGAAGCAGCCCTTGATGCCAAGTTCGATGCCGATTCGCCTCGTCCAGTCCTCGACCTCGGCGAGCACGTGCGCGGGGACGTTCTGCGGCGGGATGAAGCAGGTCGAGTCCCCTGAGTGGATGCCCGCCTCCTCCAGATGCTCCATTATGGCGCCGACCAGCACCTCCTCGCCGTCGCACACCGCGTCGACGTCGAGCTCGGTGGCGTTCCCGAGGTACTCGTCGATGAGCAGCGGGCGGTCGGGGGCGAGGTAG
>Ga0207963_1000013_pt1 | contig 69416 bp, 77 predicted proteins | sample Knorr_S15_td_NAD_FD_185604 | JGI IMG/M metagenome (GOLD analysis project Ga0207963, IMG submission 185604) | Marine microbial communities from Southern Atlantic Ocean transect - Knorr_S15_td_NADW_ad_2500m_LV_A (SPAdes) (version 2) | ecosystem: Environmental > Aquatic > Marine > Oceanic | place...
GATGCTTCCCGGGGCGAGGGGACGGCAGTCCGTAGAAGGGAGGAATTGCACCGGATGGCGGAAGCCAACCGGGCCTTTGTGCACTACCGTAGGTAATTTTATCTATAGATAATCTCCTGTAGGCCCCAGCGCCCAGTCTTCATTGTAAGTATCCAGTGCCCAGTCTAATGGAAGCGACCTTTCCCATTGAGCAGATTCGCAATATCGGGTTTATCGCCCATATTGACGCAGGAAAAACTACAGTAACCGAACAAGTCCTCTTTGCCACCGGACGCATTCACCGCGCCGGCGGCGTGGATGACGGCAATACCGCGATGGACTGGATGCCCCAGGAAAAGGAAAGGGGTATCACAATCACAGCCGCGGCCACCACCACCTACTGGCAAGAACACCGGATCAACGTTATCGACACCCCCGGCCACGTCGATTTCACCGCCGAAGTAGAACGCAGTCTCCGTGTTTTGGATGGCGGCATCGTTGTGCTTGACGCAGTCGCTGGCGTTCAGTCCCAGTCAGAAACGGTCTGGCGGCAAGCCGACACATACAATGTCCCTCGCATCTGCTTCGTTAATAAGATGGACCGCGTTGGCGCCAGTTTCGAGCGGACCATCGAGTCCATCCGCCGCCGTTTAAATGGAAACCCCGTTGCGATCCAACTCCCCATCGGCGTCGAAGACCAGTTCGCCGGGATGATTGACCTGATCTCTGGGAAAGCAGTTATCTATCCCGTGGGCAGAGTCAACGATGGCAATGTCGACCGACCCGACGAAGTGGATATGCCCCCCGAGTATCAGGAACAATTCGATCTATACCGCCAGGAAATGATCGAGAAGATCTCCGAGACAAACGATGACCTTCTTATCAAGTATCTGGAAGGAGAAATGATTGGCTCGGATGAACTCGCAAAAGCGCTGAGGCAGGCCACCATCGACCAGAAGGTCGTCCCCGTCCTTTGCGGCAGCGCAATGTTCGCCAAGGGCGTGCATAACCTGCTTGATGCCATCATCGATTACCTGCCTTCCCCCGCCGATGTGCCTCCAGTGGAAGGGGTTAACCCCCGCACCAACGAGATTGAAATCCGGAACCCCGACCCCTCCGAACCGCTGGCCGCTTTAGCCTTCAAGGTGGCGACGGACCCCTATGTGGGCCGGTTGGTGTTCTTACGCGTTTATTCGGGCACCGTTAAAGCCGGGGCCGTTGTTAGTAACGTCACCAAGAACGGCCGGGAGCGGATGGGACGCCTGCTCAGGATGCACGCAAATTCCAGGGAAGAACTGGAAGAGGTTACGGCGGGCAATATATGCGCCGCCATCGGCCTGAAAAACACCTTCACCGGAGACACCATTGGGCTGCAGGAGGGTGGAGTCATCCTTGAACCACCCAAATTCCCCAAACCCGTGGTCTCAGTGGCCGTTGAGCCGAACACCAAAGTAGACCAAGACCGCCTGTCCGATGCCCTACGAAAGCTGGCTGATGAGGACCCGACCTTCGTGGTCTCGGTCAACGACGAAACAGGCCAAACCATCATCTCCGGAATGGGAGAACTTCACCTTGAAGTCCTAGTCGACCGGATGCGCCGTGAGTTCAACGTGGTGGCCCAGGTCGGCATGCCGCGCGTTTCGTACCGTGAGACGCTGACCATCGCCAAGGAAGTTGAAGGCAGGTTCGTCAGGCAGACCGGTGGCCATGGCCAATTTGGCCACGTGATCTTGGAACTAGAACCCCTGGACCGGGGCGAAGGAATAATTTTCGAAAACAAAATCACCAGAGGAGCGATTCCCAGGGAGTACATTCCCGCCGTGGAGAAAGGCGTGCGGGACGCTCTGGACAATGGCCCTCTGGCCGGGTATCCTCTGGTGGACTTGAAAGTATCTCTGGTGGATGGAAGCTTTCACCAGGTAGACTCGTCTGAGTTGGCATTCCGGAGCGCCGGCATGTTGGCCATCAGGGAGGGTGCTCGTAGGTGCGCCCCAGTTCTGCTTGAGCCGATCGCCGATTTGGAAGTGGTGACACCGGGCGAATACCTGGGCGATGTCATCGGGGACCTGGGAACCCGGCGGGCCCACATCCAGAGCATCGAGGGTCAAGAAGACCTACAGTCAGTGCGAGCGTTATTGCCTTTGGGTGAAACGTTCTCGTATACGACTGCGCTCCGTTCTCTGAGCCAAGGCCGCGCCTCGTATTCCATGGAATTCAAGTATTACGAGCCGGTCCCGGAACACATCGTCAAGACTTTGACGCCAGCCTAGGCCCGGACCCGGCAAAGAATCAAGTAATCAGAACACGAATATATATAAGGAAGAACGAAAAACAAAAGTATGGTAACTCGGCAAAAAGTACGGATTATATTAAAAGCGTTCGACCATAAGATGTTGGACCTCTCCACTGGACAGATAGTAGAGACGGCCGAACGGACCGGGGCGCGTGTCGCCGGGCCAGTCCCGCTGCCAACCCACATCCGCCGTTTCTGTGTGATTCGCGGACCCCATGTGGACAAAGACTCCCGAGAACATTTTGAGATCAGGACCCACAAACGCCTGATCGACATACTTGAACCCACTTCGAAGACCATCGACTCGCTGACCAGGTTGAACCTGCCGGCGGGCGTCGATATCTCGATAAAACTCTAGTCATATAGATAGGAAAGGCTACTAAAGATGCTCCAGGGATTCCTGGGAAAGAAAATAGGGATGACTCAGATCTTCCGTGAAGACGGAAGGGTGGTCCCCGTGACTGTTATTCAAGCCGGTCCTTGCGTTGTCACCCAGGTGAAGACCAAGGAGACCGACGGCTACGAAGCGGTCCAATTGGGATTCGGCGACGTCAAACGGCGGAACAAGCCCGAAAGCGGCCACCTGAAGAGCAGCCGTCTCAGCCGGTACCTCCGCGAGGTTGCGACCGACGACACCAGTGAATTCGAGGTTGGCCAGACGATCGGTGTCGATATCTTCGAGGCCGGGGAAAAAGTTGATGTGATCGGGACATCCAAGGGCCGTGGTTTTGCTGGCGTCATGAAGCGCTGGAATTTCCGCGGAGGACCCCGGACGCATGGTCAGTCGGACCGTGCGAGGGCGCCTGGCTCGATCGGCGGAGGCACCACCCCAGGTAAGGTTTACAAAGGTCTGAAGATGGGCGGGCACATGGGAAACCGCCGGATCACCGTCAAAGGCCTGGAGATTATCGAGATTGACACTGAACGGAACCTGCTCTTAGTCAAGGGTGGGATTCCCGGCGCAACCAACAGCCTGGTCCAGATCCGGAGGGCTGGCGCCTAACCGCGCTAAAAGAAAACAAATGCAAGTATCAGTTAAGAATCAGAATGGCGATGCTCTGGACAGCATCGAACTCAACGATGCCGTCTTCAACGTGCCAATGAACCAATCTCTGGTGCACCAAGCCATGGTCATCTACCAAGGCAACAAGCGCCAGGGCACTCATGACACAAAGACTAGGGCCCAAGTTTCCGGAGGCGGCCGCAAGCCTTGGATCCAGAAGCACACCGGCCGCGCGCGTCAGGGCAGCATTAGGGCTCCCCAATGGCGTCACGGCGGCGTGGTCTTTGGACCCCATCCTCGTAGTTACCGGGCCGCGCTTCCCAAGCGGATGAAAAGACAAGCCTTGCGTTGCGTGCTTTCGGAAAAGGCCCGACAAGACCGCTTGGTCTGTCTTGACTCCACCGACACCATCGACGGCAAGACCAAGTCAATGGCCCAACTGCTGGCGAACCTACAGGTCGGCGGGTCGGCGTTGGTAATCACGAAAGCCACCGACAAGAACGTAGTCCAGGCGGCCCATAACTTAGAGAAGATCTGGACTCTTCCAGCCAATCAATTGAACGCCCAAGAACTGCTGGCCAGAGACTTAGTAATCATGACTGTGGAAGCTGCCAAGTGGGTGGAAGAGACATATTCCAACGAACCCCACGGACGGCGTGGCGCAAAATGGACCAACGGATCCCCGGTAGCGGATGCTGCCGAGCCGGAAGCCGTAGCCGAGCCCGTGCCTGAATCGTTCGTCGAAGAAACAAAGGCGCCCGCTACTGAAGAAGAAGCGCCAAAGCCTCGCCGACGCCGCGCTGCCGCAAAACCTGAAGCAGCTGCTGAAACTTCCGCTGAAACTTCAGGTGACGCTCCTGCTGAAGAAACTCCCAAGCCAAGGACCCGCCGGCGCCGGACCACGGCAAGCACGGCTGATGAACCAACGCCCGAGACGGCAGCCCTTGAAGCCGATACTTCGGACGAGGAGGCTTAGATGGATATTCAACATGTCCTGGTCAAGCCCACCATCACGGAAAAAAGCACCCTGTTGCAAGAATCGGGCAAGTACACCTTCCAAATCGCCCCACGGGCCAACAAGGTAGAGGTAAAAGAGGCCGTCGAGAAGAACTTTGGCGTTACCGTTCTTGATGTGAATATCACTAAGTTGAAGGGCAAAAAGAAGCGTTACGGCCCGCGCATCAAACAACGTCCCGACATAAAAAAAGCGGTTGTCACCCTGAAATCGGGCGACCGCATCAACCTGATCGAGGGGCTGTAGAGACCTCGCTATGCCATTAAAGAATCTAAAGCCTAGGACGCCGGGAACCCGGAACGCGGTGCGCGCTTCTTTCGAAGAGATCACCGCTAAAAAGCCGGAGAAATCCCTGCTTGAGCCCAAGGCGAACCATGCCGGACGCAACAACCGGGGCCGCATCACATCGCGGAGCCGGGGCGGCGGATCGCGGCAGATGTACCGAAAGATAGACTTCAAACGGATCAAGGACGGCGTTCCGGGCCGGGTAAAGTCCATCGAGTACGACCCGAACCGGACCACCCGAATCGCGTTGATCTATTATGTCGACGGTGAGAAGAGTTACATATTGGCGCCCCACGGTCTTGCAGTGGGCGCTTTCGTCCAGTCTGGACCGGACGCCGAGATCAGCCTGGGCAATTGTTTACCCCTGACCAATATCCCAACGGGGACAGTCGTCCACAACCTGGAGTTGACTCCGGGACGGGGCGGCCAGATCGTCCGCGGGGCCGGCACCGGCGCCCAAGTCCTGTCACGGGAAGGCGAGTACGTCCTGATGCGCCTGCCCTCTGGCGAGATGCGCCGGGTGTTGCTACGTTGCCGTGCCAGCGTCGGACAACTGTCTAACCCCGACCATAAGAATGAAAGCTTGGGTAAGGCGGGAGCATCCCGTCACCGGGGCCGCCGCCCCCATGTACGTGGTGTGGCCATGAACCCGGTGGACCATCCTCATGGTGGTGGCGAAGGCCGTTCCCCCATCGGAATGCCAGGGCCCAAGACGCCGTGGGGCAAACCAACTTTGGGCTACAAAACACGCCGCAAGAAGAAGGCTTCCAGCAAATTCATAATGCGCAGGACCAGGAGACGCTAGGATGTCCCGTTCGATAAAAAAGGGACCATACGTACATCCCAAACTGATGAAACACGTGGAGCAGGTCCAACGCTCCGGGGCCAATACGGTCATCCGGACGTGGGCTCGCGCTTCCATGATCATGCCTGAGATGGTCGGACTGACCATCGGAGTGCATGACGGACGCCGGCACGTGCCGGTGTTTATCACTGAGAACATGGTTGGCCACCGGCTGGGTGAATTCTCGCCCACCAGGACCTACCGTGGACATATATCAAGGTCCGAACGGACCAGCCGGGTGAGGTAACCAATTGCCGCCGGTAAGAGCATTAGCCAAATCACTGAGCGCCTCTCAAAAGAGACTCAAGCCCATCTTAGACCTGGTTAGAGGTCGTAAGGTGGATGACGCCCTGAACCAGTTGAACCTGCTGCCTTCGCCTTGGGCTAAGACTGTGGCGAAAGTGGTGGCGTCAGCCGCATCCAACGCCGAGAACAACATGTTGATGAACCGGGACAATCTCCGGATCGTTCACATATCGGCGGACAACGCAAAGTCGATCAAACGGTTCCGGCCCAGGGCCAGAGGCCGCATTGGGAAAATAATCAAACGCTCCAGCCACGTAATGGTGGTTGTGGACGAAGACGAGGATAGGAGCTAGGCATGGGGCATAAGACCCACCCTTACGGGTTCCGTCTGGGTATCATCAAGGACTGGAAGGCCCACTGGTACGCGCCGAATAGCGGTTCCTACCGTGCCCTTGTAACCCAGGACCTTAAGTTACGCGAGAGCATCAAGAACGAGTACAAAGCGTTCTCCGATGCGGGCATTGCCAAGGTCGAGATTGACCGGGGCGCTCAAGACAGCGTGATAAACATCCATTCGGCCCGCCCTGGTATCCTGATCGGCCGTGACGGCGAACGGGTGAAAAACCTGCGCGCCAAACTTGAGGCCATCACCGACAGCCGCATACAACTGAATATTATCGAGATCGAACAACCCGAAACCAATGCCTATCTGGTGTCACGAAACGTAGCCGACCAGCTAGAACGCCGGGTTGCCTACCGCCGGGCCATGCGCCAGGCAGCTCAACGGTGCATGCAAGCCGGAGCTCAAGGGATCAAGATCATCATCAAGGGCCGCATCACCGGCTCTGAGATCGCCCGCGTAGAAAAACTCATGATGGGCCAAGTGCCCCTGCATACACTTAGGGCCGACATCGATTACTCCCTGGCAGAAGCGCACACTGTCATGGGACAGGTCGGCGTTAAGACCTGGGTCTATCACGGCGAGATTCTTCCTCCCCAACCGGAAGAGGCGGAGGAAGAACTGGAAAATATCGAAGTAACTGTCCAGGCCGAAGACATCGAGGATGCCCTCGAGGCCGTCGAACTAGAAAACCCCGAATAGGGACCGGACTAGGAGCAATTCATGCTGCAGCCCAAGCGAACAAAATTTAGGAAGCAATTCCGTGGCAAGATGCGGGGAGCCGCCACCACGGGAAGTTCCGTTTCCTTTGGCGAGATTGGGCTTAAGGCCATGGCGGCCTCATGGATCACCTCCCGCCAGATAGAGGCTGCCCGTGTCGCCGTAACGCGTCACCTGAAGCGTGGCGGACAGGTCTGGGTCCGGGTCTTCCCCGATAAGTCAGTCAGCAAGAAGCCCGCTGAAACCCGGATGGGCGGCGGAAAAGCCGCTGTAGACTACTGGGTAGCAGTGGTAAAGCCCGGCAAGATCCTTTTTGAGGTGGCCGGCGTGCCCCACGATGAAGCAGTTGCGGCATTGCGTCTTGCCTCCCGTAAATTGCCCATACCCACCAAGACAGTGGTTAGAGACAGGTTGGCCGCCGCAGTGGCCAATGGCTTGGTTTAATTCAATATGCGTGTTCACGAAATAAGAGAACTAAACAACGATCAGTTGTACGAAGAATTGGTGAAGGCCGGTAGGGAGCTGATGAACCTTCGGTTCAGTGCGGCAACCAACCAGTTGACCAACACCAACGAACCTAGTTCTGTGCGAAGGACCATCGCCAGGCTCCGGACAGTGATCAGAGAAAGGCAAATTCAGGAGGCTGGTTAGTGGCAAGATCCATGCGCAAGGTCCGCGTCGGCGCTGTCGTGCGGACCAATCAGGACAAAACCGCCATCGTGGAGATGGTCTGGAAACAACGTCATCGGCTCTACCGGAAGCAGATGCGTCGAGTAGCCCGTTTCTACGTCCATGACCCAGAGAACCAATGCCGCTTGGGCGACACGGTTCGTATTGAAGAGACCAGACGAATCTCCAAGAACAAACACTGGCGCCTCATGGAGATTCTTGAACGCAAACAGATTGCCGAAGTCCGTCCCATTGACCTAGAGACAGACGTTGCGCCAGAGATGACCCAGCCGCGAATCCTTGCCGCTGAAGCCAGGGCGGAAGCCACCGCGGCGGAAGCATCGGAAGAACCCGAGGCTGAAGTCGTCGAAGAAGAGGCAGTGGAAGAACCTGAGGCCGCAGAAGAGACTCCTGAAGAAGACGCTCCTGAGGAAGACTCTGTAGAAGAAGAAGCCGCGGACGAGGAAGCAGAAGAAGAACCGGAGCCCTCAGAAGAACCCGAAGAGAAACCCGAAGCCGCGGAGGAAGAACCGGCCGTGGACGAACCTCAAGAAGACGAGGCCGAAGACGACGAGCCCCAAGAAAATGACACCGAGGCCGACGAGAGTTCGGACTCTGAAGAGCCGGACGAACAGGAAAAAGAGGAATGATTCAAACCTATACCCGGCTGAGGGTGGCTGACAACAGTGGGGCTAAAGTGATACGCCTCATCAACATCCCTGGCAGCGGCAAACGGAAATACGCTCACGTTGGCGACATCATAGTCTGTAACGTAAGAGAGGCCGCGCCCAACTCCCCGGTACGCAAGGGCGAGATAGTCAGGGCTGTGGTTATCCGCCAAGCCCAAGGCCGGCGCCGCCCGGACGGAACATACATCAAATTCGATGACAATGCCGCCGTGCTGATAGGCGAAGACCAAATGCCCCGAGGCACCCGCATTTTTGGTCCGGTGGCCCGCGAGCTTAGAGACCAAGGCTTCATGCGAATCGTATCTTTGGCTCCAGAGGTCGTCTGATGCGTATCCGTACGGGAGATACTGTGCTGGTGATCGCCGGCAAAGAGAAAGGCAAGACCGGTAGGGTCGAACGGCACATCACCGGACAAGACCGGCTGATTGTTGAGGGTGTAAACTTGGTGACCAAGCATATGAAGGCGCGCCCAGGCATCCAGCAATCGGGCCGCATTCAGAAAGAAGCGTCCATCCACTCATCAAACGTGGTTCTGATCTGTAATAAATGCAACGAACCCACCAAGCCCAAGACCAAGTTCTTGGACACCGGAGCTAGGGTTAGAAGTTGCGTCAAATGCCAGGAAGTAATCGACGATGCTCGATAACGAAAGACAACAACCTGACGAGATAGAAGAGTCAGGAGAGTTCCAAGAGTCCTTAGAAGCCGTTGGCGAAGTAGCCGACGGTGCTGAGGCTGTGGAGTCTGGTGATTCGGCTGCCGAAGGAGGCGGTGACGAGAACGGCGAGACCGAACAACAGGCGCCCCGCCGGCAACGGCGTGAGCGTGGTGGCGGACGGGCTGCAAGGGAAGCCGAAGCAGCACTGGAGCCGCCGACTGAACCTCCGCCTGCTCCCCGTCTCTACGAACAGTTCAAAAAAGAGATAATTCCCGCGATGGTACGGGAATTCAACTACGGGAGTCCCATGGAGGTTCCGCGGTTGCAGAAGATCGTGCTGAACATCGGCGTAGGAGAAGCCCTGACCAACGCTAGGGCCATGGAAGCCGCGAGCCAAGACCTCACCGTGATCAGCGGCCAGAAGCCGATCATCACGCGGGCCCGGAAATCCATCGCAAACTTCAAGGTTAGGGAAGGGAACCCCATCGGCACCGCTGTCACCCTTCGCGGGGCCAGGATGTACCATTTCCTGGACCGTCTGGTGAACACGGCCCTCCCTCGTATCCGTGACTTCCGAGGCCTGCCCAGGCGCGGATTGGACGGGCGCGGCAACTACACCATCGGTATCCGGGAGCAGATAATCTTTCCGGAGATTGATTACAACCAGATAGACAAGATTCGTGGGTTGCAGGTGACCATCGCAACCACGGCCAAGAACGATACAGAGGCGATTCGCCTCTTGGAATATTACGGTATGCCTTTTATCAAAGAAACGGCTGAGGCCTAACGGAGGCGTCGTTGGCAAAGACATCAACAGTCCAGAGATGGCTTAAAAAGTCTAAATTCCCGGGCCGGGAATATAACCGGTGCAACCGCTGCTACCGGGCGCGTGCCTACAACAGGCACACCGGCCTCTGCCGCATTTGCTTTCGGGAGATGGCCTTGAACGGTGAATTGCCCGGCGTGCGCAAGGCTAGCCTTTAGCGTGGTGTTCCAGATCAGATTCGATGATGAAATTCTCAAACCTTTTAACTTTAGGTGGAGACGGGAGATAGACCAAAAATGCCGGTAACCGATCCATTGGCAGACATGTTGACCAGGATTCGTAACGCTATACAAGTGCGTCACGATTCTGTCATCCTCCCACACTCAAAGTTGAAGTTGGCCGTGACCAAGATCCTTAAAGAAGAGGGCTTCATCCGAGACTTTGATATGCCCCGGGGACAGGCCCATCCGTCCATTCGGATTCATCTCACCTACCGGGAAGGACGGCAACCGGCGATCTCCGGCCTTAAGCGCGTCAGCAAACCCGGACTGAGGGTCTATGTAGGCAAGGGAGAGATTCCCAGGGTCTACGGAGGAATCGGGCTGGCTATCGTATCTACCTCCAAAGGCGTCATGGCCGGGCGTAAAGCCTGGCGGGCAGGCGTTGGTGGAGAGCTACTCTGTTTCATCTGGTGATTTCGCTGTGAACGAAAAAAAACAAGAAAAAACCCTTTCCCGTATCGGCCGGAAGCCCATAACGCTGCCTAGCGGTGTTCAGGTTGAGGTCCAATATGGTGGAGTCAAAGTCACGGGCCCCATGGGCACCCTTGAGCAGAAATACCACCCGGAAGTGGTGGTCAAGGTTGAAGACGGGGTAGTTTTGGTGGAGCGTCAGTCAGACAAAAAATTCCACCATTCACTGCACGGCCTAACCCGGAGCCTCATCGCCAATGCAGTCACCGGAGTGTCCGAAGGATTCACTCGGTCTTTGGACCTGATGGGAGTCGGCTACCGTGTCGTTGCAGCCGGTGATGGAATCACTCTGAATGTTGGTTACAGCCATCCCGTGGAGATCCACCCAGCGCCAGGGGTGACCATGGAAGTGGAAGGGACCAACCGGATCCATATTCGCGGTATCGACAAGCAGAAGGTAGGCCAATTGGCGGCCCAGGTCAGAAGGGCCCGTCCGCCCAACGCCTATAAAGAAAAAGGCATCAAGTACTCCGACGAAGTACTTCACTTTAAACCAGGGAAGGCGGCGGCTAGAAAGGCCTAATCGCCTACTGCCCCGAGCTAAATAGAATCAGTAATGCCTAAAGATAAGAACGCAAAACGCCTTAGAAAAGTAAGGCACATCAGGCTAAGGAACAAAGTTTCCGGCACGCCTGACCGACCCAGGCTGGCCGTGTTCCGCAGCCTGCGCCATATCTACGCGCAGGTGATCGACGACACCACCGGGCATACTCTGGCCGCGGCATCTAGTGCCGACGCCATCAAAGAAACCGGGGCGCCCATCGTGCCCAAGATAGATGCTTCCACAGCCGTTGGTAAACTAGTGGCCGAAAGGGCATTGGCTGAGGGAATCACCCAGGTCGTCTTCGACCGGGGCGGGTGTAAATATCACGGCAGGGTTAAGGCCCTGGCCGAAGCGACCCGGGAAGCCGGGTTAACGTTCTAATAGCGGAAGCGATCGTCCGCATAGACTGGGAGGTCTAGCCAGCTTATGGCCCAAGCCCCTAACAGGTTCTTCAACGACCGAGACCGCGACCGAGGCCGTGGCAGAGAAGAGGACACCGGAGGTTTCTCCGAGAGAGTCGTCTTCACCCGCCGCATCGCCAAAGTGGTGAAGGGAGGCCGTCGTCTCCGCTTCAACGCGTTGGTTGTTGTGGGAGACGGTCAAGGCGAAGTTGGTGTTGGTCTTGGCAAAGCGCTGGTAATTCCGGACGCAGTCAGGAAGGGCAACGCCGTGGCCCGCCGTGACACGGTCAAGATTCCTCTCCGGGGAACAACGATTCCTCAGAAGATTACCGTCAAAAAGGGCGCAACCATCGTAATGATCAAACCGGCCGGCGAGGGCACCGGAGTCATAGCTGCCGGTGCCATGCGGGCGATACTGGAACTGGGCGGCATTAAAGACGTGGTCGGAAAATCCCTAGGGTCCCGGAACCCCATCAACATCGTTTACGCGACAATGGAAGCCCTCCGTCAATTGAAAGACCCTGACGTTGAGCTCAACCGCCGGTTGGGCCGGCCGATGCCTTCAGAAGCAATCAAAGTTGAGACCGTTCCTGTTGGAGCCAATCCGGACCTCGCCCAGCCCGACTTGTCCCAACTCGAGTCCAGCGAAGTAGTTGAATCGCTGATGAGTCAAAGACCCGGCGAGACCCTTGAGGGAGATTAAAGGCCGGGCTCCCTAAACGGACCAACGGTCGAGATATTATGGCGGAAATCAGAATTACTTGGACCCGAAGCACCATCGGGCGGCCCCAGAACCAGCGCAGGATCATCGAGTCGTTGGGCCTGCACCGCTTGAACCATAGCGTGGTCCATCAGGACTCACCGACCATTCGCGGAATGGTCAATAAAGTCAGCCATTTGGTGAAGGTTGAAATAGTCTAATTGGCCGTTCTCACTGGCGTTTCACGAGAGGGATTCCCTTCCGCGAAAGAAAATAGATACCGGTAAAATGGGCGTAAGCCTGGTTACTGTGGCTGCCAAACCGGTATTTCAGCCACCGCCAAACCGTTTACCAGCGGTTGCGATACATCTAAAATCATTCTATTCGGCGTAAGAGTTCAAAGAGGCCGCCCCATGATGGAACATTTATTGGCCCCGAGCAAGGGAGCCAGGAAAAACAGAAAACGGATTGGCCGCGGCGACGCGGCAGGACAAGGCAGCACCGCAGGCCGGGGTAACAAGGGACAGAAGTCTCGCTCCGGAGGCGGCCCCTCCGTGTGGTTTGAAGGCGGTCAGTTGCCGTTGATTAAGGGACTGCCTATGAAAAGGGGCTTCCACAATAGGTTCAAGACCTATTATTCCCTGATTAAGGTAGAGACCTTAGAGAGTTTCGACGCCGGAGATCGGATCACCCCAGAACTTCTCTTGGAGAAAGGCTACCTGAGGAACCTCAACCTACCGGTGAAGATCGTTGGCGACGGTGAGATTAGCAAGCCTGTGACCGTTGTGGCCGCCAAGTTTACTCAGTCAGCCAGAGCGAAGATCGAAGCGGCGAAAGGAACTGCGGAGGAAATCGCGGCGTAATGATGAACGCCGAGACCCAGGCCGGCAAATTCCCCAAGCTGATACAAGCGGCGATTGACGCCTTCAGCCTACCTGACCTGCGGGCCAAGATACTCTTCACCTTGGCTATCCTGGCCCTGTACCGGTTCATTGCCCACATCCCCCTTCCGGGTATCGACCAAGTACAGCTAGACAACCTTTTCCGGAACAACGAGCTTCTGGGCTTCTTAGACCTGTTCAGCGGCGGCGCATTGAGCCGGATGAGCATCGTAGCTCTGGGCGTCTTCCCCTATATAACATCGTCGATCATCATCCAGTTGCTGACTCCGGTAATCCCCTCGCTTCAGGATATGTCCCGTGAAGGCGAGGCCGGCCGGGCCAAGATTAACCGTCTGACCCACTGGATCACGATCCCTATAGCCTTTGCCCAAGGGTATGGACAATTGGTCCTCTTGGAGCAGAGCAACGTTATCGCCGATGTTGGATTTTCCGGTGATGCACTTCTGCCGACCGTTGCAGCCTTGTTCTCCATCGCAGCCGGGACCATGTTCTTGGTCTGGCTTGGCGAGATGATCACTGAGCGGGGTATCGGCAATGGAATCTCGTTGATAATCTTCGCCGGGATAGTTGCCGGATTCCCCAGGTTACTGGCACAAGGATTCCTGGACCGCGACAACGTATTAGGTATCGGGTTCTTCGCCCTGATTGGAGTCCTAATCATCGCTGCCATCGTTATGTTCAATGAGGCACACCGTCGCATCCCTGTTCAGTATGGCCGCAGTATCTTCAGGGGCGGGAGGATGTACCGCCAAAGCGGAGCCACCTATCTACCATTGCGCATAAATTCGGCGGGTATGATCCCGCTGATCTTTGCCTTTTCCATCGTCATTCTGCCTGGGACCATTGCGACATATTTCGCCACCAATACATCCTGGGTAGGAGATGTGGCCAACTTCTTTGCTGATTTGTTGATACCCTCTTCGCCGCTATATTGGGTGATGGTGTTCGTGCTGGTAGTGATGTTCACATTCTTCTATACGTTGGTGGTCTTCAACCAACAACAACTGGCCGAGAACCTGCAGAAGAACGGCGGATTTGTGCTGGGTATCCGGCCTGGAAAGCCGACCCAGGACTATCTCAACAGGGTAATTGTGCGTATCACACTTGGTGGTGCGCTTTTCCTAGGCACCATCGCAATTATGCCCTATATTGCATCGCTCATCACCGACGTTCAAGCTATTGCCCTAAGCAGCACCAGCCTATTAATCATGGTGGGTGTTGGCCTGGATACCCTGCGTCAGCTTGAGGCGCAATTGATGATGCGGAATTACGAAGGGTTCCTGAGATAAACATGGCCCAGGGACTGCGATTGGTTTTATTCGGCCCTCCGGGAGCCGGAAAGGGTACTCAGGCGCAACTGCTACGTGACCGTTTGAAGGTGGTCCATATCAGTTCCGGTGACCTTTTTCGCTGCCACCTGGGAAAGGGGACCGCTCTCGGTCTTCGGGTCAAAGAGTACATCAATAAGGGCGAATTGGTCCCCGACGATGTCACCTTAGAAATCATTTTGGACAAGGTTATGTCCATCCCCGATGACGAAGGGTTCATACTGGACGGGTTCCCTAGGACCACACATCAGGCTGATGCGTTAGAAAAGAAACTGGCTGCTGAGTCCAGAATTCTGGACAAAGTGGTCCATTTAGATGTCTCGGAACCGGAGCTGCTGCGCCGACTTGGCGGCCGATACATCTGCCGTTCCTGCCGAGCACCCCACGCCATTGGCGAGGGCGAAGAAGGCAAGAAGTGCGACAATTGCGGCGGAGAACTCTACCAGCGTGACGACGATGCCCCCGTGGCAGTGAAGAAACGCATTGAGGTCTACAACGCGCAGACCATCCCAGTCCTCGATTTCTACCGAGACCGGGGAGTACTGGTCGATATCTCCGGCGACGGAACCGTTGACGAGGTCAACAAACAGGTTTTGGCGGCCTTAAACGGATAAAGGGCCGGAATTTCGCAGTCGAAAGCGGAACTTAGCGTTGGTGGGTCCCTCCTGGGTTCCCAAGATAGCTAATCGGGAGTAGAATGAACTAGTGAATCGCGGCCAAAAAACAAAGACCGCTTCTAACTCGCCGTCCACCTACTCTGGGGGGATCACAATAAAGTCACCCCAAGAGTTGGGCTCTATGCGTCGTGCAGGAGCGATTGTCGGCGCGGTTATCGACTTGTTGAAGGCGGCGGTGGCCCCAGGCATGACCACCCTGGACTTGGACAAGATAGCGTACAAAGAGATCACAAGGCAGGGAGCCAAACCCACGTTCATGGGTTACCAGGGCTTTCCGGCCAGTATTTGTACGTCGGTCAACGAAGAGATCGTCCACGGCATACCCGGTAACCGGGTCTTGCTGGAGGGCGATATCGTCAAGGTTGACGTGGGTGCGACCATCGAAGGCTTTATCGGTGACGCTGCGGTGTCACTGGCTGTGGGCGAAGTAACGCCTGAGGCCACAGACTTGATGGAACACACGCGGATCAGTTTGGAAGAAGGCATCAAAGCGGCTCAGCCCGGTGGGCGGGTCGGAGATATAGGCGCCGCGGTACAGGCCTACGGTGAGAGTCGGGGCTATGGCGTGGTTCGGGAGTTCGTGGGACACGGCGTAGGCCGCTTCCTACATGAGGACCCCCAGGTGCCCAACTACGGACAGGCAGGCTTGGGCCCGTTGCTCCGCGTTGGAATGTGCATCGCCATTGAGCCCATGTTTAACCTGGGTGATTGGCACACCAAGATATTGGATGACCAATGGACCGTGATCACTGCCGATGGCAAACTCTCGGCCCACTTTGAACATTCGATAGCTATAACCGAGGACGGACCGGAGATTCTGACCGTCCATAGTTAGGCTCGCCGCCTGCCCTCGGAGTAATTTGGGAGGGGCGGAAATACGCGCATTAAAGAGGGTTTATGGCGAAAAAACAAGCGATCGAAGTGGAGGCCAGCGTAAAAGAGGCCCTGCCCAATGGAATGTTCCGCGTGGAGCTGCCCAATGACCATGAGGTTTTAGCCCACGTGTCTGGCAAGATCAGGATGCACTTTATCCGGGTGTTGCCCGGTGACCGGGTGTTGGTGGAGCTTTCTCCATATGACCTGACCCGGGGCCGAATTACCTATCGATTCAAGTAACGGGGCAAGTAACCGGTCAAGTAGCCCGGTGAAGATTAAAAGGCATTATTCATGAAAGTATCAGCATCAGTTAAACCAAGGTGCAACAACTGCCGTGTGATCAAGCGAAAGGGCGTGGTTCGGATCATCTGCTCCAACGCCAGGCACGCGCAACGGCAAGGCTAAACAAGCAATAATCGATTAATCGGCGAAAGAAACAAGGAGGCCCGGAGTGGTCCGTATCGCTGGAGTAGACGTCCCTGACCGGAAGAGGGCTCACGTCGCCCTTAGAAGCATTTATGGCATCGGCCCGAAGATCGCGCAAGAGATCTTGATCAAAGCCGACCTAGATCCGGTCATTCCCCCGCGTATGAATGAACTTAGCGAGGAACAGATCGACCGCATTAGGGAACTGGTGGACCAGGACTATATCTCGGAGGGAGACCTGCGCCGGGAAGTTAGCCAGAATATCCGCCGTTTGATCGAGATCGGTTCTTACCGTGGCCTGCGTCACCGCCGGAACCTGCCCGTGGCGGGCCAGCGTACCAAGACCAACGCCCGGACCCGCAAGGGTCCCCGCCGTACCGTGGCCGGCCGAGGCAGGCGCAGCGGCGGCAAGTAGTAAACGATTAAGGCTGAGTGAGATTTACTTATGGCTAGACCCAGGACCAGGCGACGCGAGCGTCGTTCAGTGCCCCAAGGAAGGGCCTATATCTATTCCACGTTCAATAATACGCTAGTTAGCCTGACGGACCCTCAGGGTAACGTCATCGCCACCGCCAGCGCCGGGACAGTGGGATTCAAGGGCTCTCGGAAAGGCACTGCCTTCGCCGCACAGCGTGCCGCGGAACAGGCTGCCCGTAAGGGTATGGATCAGGGCCTTCGCCAGATAGACGTGCTCATCAAAGGCCCAGGCGCAGGACGGGAGGCCGCAATCCGGTCTCTACAGGGCGCCGGGCTCTTTGTTACCAGTATTAGGGACGTGACGCCCATCCCTCACAACGGGTGCCGCCCGCCAAAACGAAGGAGAGTGTAACTCCAATCCCATGGGAAGATATACAGGACCATCCTGCCGCCTTTGTCGGCGGTCCGGCGAAAAACTATTCCTGAAGGGCGACAAATGTTTCACGCCCCGATGTGCCTTCGAGAAGCGGCGCAACCCGCCCGGTGACATATCACGCCGCCGCCGACGGCCCACGGACTACGCTGTCCACCTGCGTGAAAAGCAGAAGGCGAAGTACATCTATGGCGTCATGGAAGGCCAGTTCCGGCGCTACATGACCGACGCGTTCAACACTCCGGGAGTAACGGGCATGAACCTGCTCCGCACTTTGGAGCGGCGTCTGGACAATGTGGTGTTCCAACTGGGCTTCGCGGACTCCAGGAAACAGGCTAGGCAGAGCGTTCTTCACGGCCATTTCCGAGTCGACGGCGTGAAGACCGATGTGCCTTCCTACCAGGTGAAACCGGGTCAAGTCATCTCTTGGAAGCCGTCCATAAAGACCACCGATTTTTATGCGGGACGTATCGACGGCGTTCCCAAACGTCCGGTCCCCGCTTGGCTGACATTGGACTCGGGCGACATGGTCGGAACAGTCGTATCTTTGCCTGCGGATGAAGATCTTCAGGCGATCGTAGATTCAAGGTTAATCGTAGAATTTTACTCGAGGTAGTTGTCCATGCTGGACACCCTGATCTTAACTCCGGGTACGCCGGAGGCTGGTGCGGAAACGCTAAAACCCGAAATTCGGGTTATCGAATCAGAAGAAACTTACGGGAAGGTGGCCGTTGAGCCGCTGCCCCGCGGTTTCGGGCTCACAATTGGCAACCCTCTCCGGAGGATATTGCTCAGTTCCACCAACGGCAGCGCAATCACGTGGGTGAAGATAGACGAAGTAGTCCACGAGTACGCTGCCGTACCTGGCGTGAAAGAAGAGGTCATGGAACTTCTTCTCAACGTCAAACGGATCCGGATTCGCTCCCAATCGGAGCGGGCCGGGAAGATGCGCTTGGATGTCACAGGCGAAGGCCGGGTCTGCGCAGGAGATATCTCAACGTCAAGTGACTTCGAGATTGTAAATCCTGACCTTCATCTGGCAACGCTGGACACCGACAGCTCCCATCTCTCCATTGAATTCAACGTCGAGCAGGGAGTGGGCTATCAGACTGCAGCCCAGGCCGATGGCACGTCCAATCCGCCTGTGGGCGTTTTGCCGGTAGATGCGGTGTTCAGCCCGGTGCGAAAGGTCAACTACAACGTCGAGCGTACTAGGGTCGGCCAAGTCACGGACTACGAACGTCTAATCATGGAAGTCTGGACCGACGGCACCATCCGTGCCGTAGAAGCGATTCAGCAGGCCGCGGAGAACCTGGTCAATCATTTTTTCCTCTTCAGCAACCTCAATAAGGTGGCTGAGGAAGGCTCAGAGCGAGTACCCCTGGTCGTCTCTCCGGAGATCTACCAGACGCCCATCGAGAAACTCGAATTGTCGCCACGCACCCTGAACTGTCTGAAGCGGTCCCACATCTCCAAGGTTGGGGAAGTGCTGGAGATGTCTGACGACGAGCTGCTCAAGATACGCAACTTCGGCGAGAAATCTCTAGTTGAATTGAAAGAGAAACTAGCTGAGCACGGTGTCACAGACCTAGGTGAATCCGCCGCAGGTTCGGTGCCCGACATCTCGCCCGAGGACCTGGGCGAACTCATGGGTGACGAACAAGAGGAATCCGACTCGCCCGCAGACGCCCCTGGCATGTCCATCGAGGAGACGGGGGAAGATGCGGGCGATGGCGATGATAACGACAACGATTCAGGCGAGGACGAAGAGTAACCATGGCTTCCCATCGAGTAGCCGGCAGAAAACTTGGCCGGTACCGAGACCAACGCGTGGCATTGCTGCGCGGTCTGGTCGCGGAACTTATAATCCACGAACGTATCACCACCACGCTGGCCAAGGCCAAAGAGACCCGGGTCATGGCGGAAAAGTTGATTACCCACGGCAAGAAGGGTAGTCTGCATCACCGCCGCCTTGCTTTGGCCCAGGTGCCCAACTCCCGCGTGGTCGCAAAAGTCTTCGACGATGTTGCTGGACGATACGCAGAGCGTCAAGGCGGCTACACCCGCGTATTGAAACTGGGACCCCGTAACGGAGACGCAGCGGAGATGGCCATCATCGAGCTGGTCTAGCTAAGCGGGCAATCAAGGTTAATACTTGAAGCAGAGGTAGTTTTTAGATAGAAGAACGTAGAGCCCAAAACTCGGAAGGCGAGTCAGACAACGGAACGGGCGGGCAGCTTTGGCGGGCCACCCTTCTGATTGAATACCAGGGGACGAACTACGCCGGATTCCAGCTTCAAGCAGGTCATCCGACGATCCAAGGGGAGTTGGAAAAAGCGATAGCCCGGTTCACTGGCCAACAAACCAGGATCAGGGGCGCCAGCCGCACTGATTCCGGGACCCATGCCAAGGGCCAAGTGGTCGATTTTCTCACCGCTACTAAGCATCCACTGAAACGATTCGCCCCGGCGCTGAACCATCATCTCCCTGAGGACATCAACGTTCTTGAGGCCCACCGGGTTGACGATGATTTCAACTCCCGAAGATGCGCTCTGAGCCGGACCTACCAATACAGCATATTAAACCGGCCTGCACCATCGCCCTTACGGCGCCACTCCCATCTCTGGATCAGGGAGAACCTGGACACTGAGAAGATGGCGGAGGCAGCCCAACTTCTGGTGGGGGTTCATGACTTCCGGGCACTGGCCGTAGGGCATCCGGAAGACCGAAGCGCGGTACGAGAGGTGTTGCGGTGGGAAATGAATCGGGACCTAGAAAACATAGTGATCGAATGCGAAGCCAACGGCTTCATGAAGCAACAGATAAGGAAAGCGAACGGAATACTGACAGAGATAGGCAGAGGGAAATGCCCAGTGAGCGCGGTTGCTGACGCCCTGGCGGGCGAAGTGATCGGAGCCCCGTTGCTCCCGGCCCACGGGCTATGCCTAATTAGTGTAAAATATCCAGGTCCCATCGAATTGGGACTTGAGAACACAGGACCGAAATAACAAAGCATGAAACGGACCAGTACATACTTCCCAAAACCGGGCGAGACCGGCGAACGATGGCGGGTGATTGATGCTCAAGGTCAGACCCTTGGACGCCTGGCGCGGAACATCGCCATTGCCTTACAAGGCAAAGACAAGACCACTTTTACGCCCCATGTTGCGACCGGCGACTTCGTTGTCGTCACCAACGCGTCTGATATGCGGGTCACCGGCAACAAGCTGGACCAGAAGATGTACTATCGCCATAGTGGGTACGTCGGGAACCTAAAAACGTTCAGACTCAGAGAGATGATGGAATCAAGGCCGGACCGGGTGCTGGAGCTGGCGGTGAAGGGCATGCTGCCCAAGAACCACCAGGGCCGGCAAGCGCTGCGCCGCCTCAAGGTGTACAGCGGTCCAGACCATCCCCATGAAGCCCAAGTGACCGGTCACCCGGCAACACAAGCGGTAGAGGACGGAGGATAGACTTACCTTGGTACAAGCTGAAACCAACCAGACCTATTACTACGGAACGGGTAAGCGCAAGACCTCAATCGCCCGAGTGCGCCTGTACCTGGACGACGGCGGCCCCATCTTGGTCAACGGCAAGCCGATGGATGAGTTCTTCAACTGGGCCCCGTGGCAGAAGACGATCAACGAAGCCTTCCGCATCAGCGATACCGTAAACAAATTCCGCGTGGTTGTTAAAGTCGCCGGTGGCGGCGTTAACTCTCAGGCAGAAGCCATCCGGCACGGCATCGCCAGGGCGTTGGTAGTCTTCGACGCCAGTCTAAAGCCGGGATTACGCCGGGCCGGGTTGATCACCCGGGACGCCCGCATCAAGGAAAGCAAGAAATACGGCCTCAAACGTGCCCGCAGGGCGCCGCAGTACACCAAGCGGTAAAGACCGGCTCAATCTAAGAAACCAAAAGGCCTCGGATTATTCCGGGGCCTTTTCAATGGGGCGCTTTCCCTCTGTCATTCCGAGGCGTCAACCGAGGGATCTTGTTGTAGCCGTGAATCGGGTTGAAGCTGTGTAGCTAAACTCTCAGGTAAGCGACAGCCCCATCCAGCAGCTTGGTGACTAGCTCTGGATTGGCGGCCTCGGCGTAGATGCGGAGCAGCGGCTCGGTCCCGGAGAACCGGACCGCCAGCCAGCCGTCGTCTACGTGGAATCTTTTTCCGTCGATGGTGTCTGAATCCAAGACCGGAATGCCTGCGACCTCTGTGAGTCCAGGGCTGTTTACCATTTCCAGGATCCGGTCCCGGTCTGACGCCTGAAAAGTTATATCCCGCCGGTGGTAGGAGTGGGGACCAACTTTGTCGATCAGCCGTTGCAGCAATCGGGTGGGCCTATCTCCGGTAGTGGCCATGTACTCCAGGAAATAGAGCCCGCTTAGGATGCCGTCGCGCTCCGGGATGTGGCCCCGGAAGGCGAAACCACCACTCTCTTCTCCGGCGATCAAGGCATCAACCTCGGTCATTTTGGGGCCGATGTTTTTGAATCCGACCCGCATCTCATGGACGTCTACGCCGTAGGCCTCGCCCAGCTTGTTCAGGGCGATGGATGATGTCACGCCCTTGACGATAGCTCCGCGTTCATTTTTCTGCTCCAGCAGGTATTGGGCTAGGATTGAGAAAGTGTCCAACGTAGTCACGAAACGGCCCTGCTCGTCGATAAGTCCCACTCGGTCGGCGTCGCCGTCCAAGGCGATTCCCACCGATGCGCCCTCCTTGGCGATGAGAGACGTGATTTCGGTCAGATTGTGAGCGATGGGTTCAGGCTGCTCCATACCTGGAAAAGCCGGGTTACGGGCCCCGTGCAGCTCTCTGACGGTGGTTTTGCCGCCGGCTAGGAGTGTGGGCAGATATCCGCCGCCGGCCCCGTACATCGAATCCACGACCACGTTGAGGCCAGCGCCCTTGATGGCGTCCAGATCAACCAGAGAGGCTATACGCTCCAAATAGGGTGGTGACGGGTCAAGTTCGACGATAAGGCTGCTATTTCGGCCCTGAGCGACGCTCTGGACGGACGAAGACGCAGTTTGGGCGATCGATTGCTCCAGGCGATCAGTTATCTCTTGGGTGGCGCTGCCGGCGTAATCGGGTTTGAACTTGAACCCGTTCCATTGGCCGGGGTTGTGACTGGCCGTGATGATTGCCGCGCCGCCGGTTTGATGGTGCAGCACGTTATAGCTGAGGACGGGGGTTGGGGCGGGCTTGTTGGCGAAGAAGACCTTGATTCCCTGAGCGGAGCAAACGGCGGCCACGGTTTCGGCGAACTCGGGGGACAGGAACCTGGTGTCATAGCCAACAACCAGGCCCTGGTCGGCTACGCCGGCCTCTTTCAGGTGGTCGCAAAGACCGTGCGCGCAACGGGCGACGTTCTCGAAGGTAAAATCCTCGGCGATCAGCGCACGCCAACCGTCGGTCCCAAATCTGATGTCCGTGGGCAAAGGCCGGTCCCTCCGGTTCCTGGATGCTAACAGCATATCTCAAGCCGGGATGATTGTAATCGTTCAGACCGGATCTCGATTAGGCTTGTATTCCCTACCTGTCATTCTGAGACGCCATCCGGTCAATCGTTGGCAAGCGCATTGCGCACCACTGGGTGGTTCAGAAATCTCTCCCGCACTTCTGGCCTGCCGCAGAGATTGGCTATGTAATCGATGAGGTCCCGGCATTGATTGAAAGAGCAATTGCTTTTCATCTTCCTGCCGGCCTTCGATTGCCGTAACTCGGCTCGACTCGTAGAGGACACGCCATAGAGTGAACCGCAAACTTCTGGTATCTCCTGCGCCTTGACCAGTGTTTCCCTGGCTTCGTCGATTCGATCCAGTGCGATTAGCGCCTGCCCCTTCATTCTAAGCAGGTCGGGAAGGATAATATCGCCACTCAGGCCTTCAGCTAGACCATGAGAATTGAGGTCGTATTCTAGGACCCGCTTAAAGTCTTTCTTCGCCAACATCAACTCTCCTCTGACTAGGTCGGGCATAGAGGTGAGAATTCCAAAGTACTCTAAGTGGCGTTTGGACTCAAATTGAGGCTGTTCATACAGCGACTGGGGAACCTCGTCGCTAATGGATAAGTGTGCTTGACCAGAACAAAGAAACTCTTCGCTCCACTCAGAGTGACAGATGCTGGGAAGGCCGCTACTTCGGTGGGAAAGACTAAAAAAGGGCCTCGGTTATCAACCGGAGCCCTTTCCAGTGTTCGGATTGAAGACGTAGGTCTAAAGACCGGCGTCCTTACGCAGGGCTTCGGCCTTGTCCGTGCGCTCCCAGGTCAGATTCAGGCTCTCGCGGCCGAAGTGGCCGTAGGCAGCCGTGGCCTGGTAGATGGGCCGGCGCAGGTCCAAGTCCCGGATGATCGCCGCGGGACGCAGGTCGAAGTGCTTGGCGACCAGGTCGTGGATGGTGTCGCTGTCAACTTTATTGGTGTCGAAAGTCTCCACCGCCACGGAGATCGGCGTGGCCACGCCGATGGCGTAGGACACCAGGATCTCGCAACGTTCGGCCAGACCGGAGGCCACGATGTTCTTGGCAACGTAGCGGGCCGCATAGGCCGCTGAGCGGTCTACCTTGGTCGGGTCCTTGCCTGAGAACGCTCCGCCGCCATGACGGGCGATTCCGCCGTAGGTGTCGACTAGGATCTTCCGGCCGGTCAGTCCGCTGTCGCCGGCAGGGCCGCCGATGACGAACCGCCCGCTGGGGTTCACGAAAATCTTGGTGTCGTCGTCCAGCAGGTCGGCGGGCACGATCTTTTTGATCACGTGCTCGGTGATGTCTTTCTCAATCTGTTCATTGGTGGCGTCCGGGCCATGCTGGGTGCTGATGACAACGGTATCGACCCGGGCGGCGACGCCGTGGCGGTACTCAACGGTGACTTGGGACTTGCCGTCGGGCCGGAGGTAAGGAATCGTGCCCTCTTTCCGCACCAAGGCCAATTGCTCAACCAGTTTCTGGGAGAGGCTGACCGTCAGAGGCATCAGTTCCGGCGTCTCGTTACAGGCGAATCCGACCATCATTCCCTGGTCGCCGGCGCCGGTGGCCAACATGGCCTCCTCAGCCGCGCCTCCGCGCTGTTCCAGAGCGGTGGTGACGCCCTTGCTGATGTCTCCGGACTGTTCCTGGATGGAGACGATGACGCCGCAGCTCTTGGCGTCGATTCCATAATCGGCGTTGGTGTAGCCAGCTTTGGTCAGGGTGTCGCGGACGATCTTTGGCACGTCGACGTAGGAAGATGTGGTGATCTCGCCCATGACGACGACCAGTCCGTTGGTCACGGCGGTCTCACAGGCCACGCGGCCCATGGGGTCGTCCCTCAGAACTGCGTCCAGGACTCCGTCGGAGATCTGGTCACAGAGCTTATCGGGGTGACCTTCGGTCACCGACTCCGAGGTCAGCAGGTATTTCGGGGATTCGTGGAAGAGCATTGGCATGTTTATATCTCCTGTCGTCGATTAGGGCTTGTTGTTGCCCTCGCGCCGAATAGTTCAAATACGTTTTATGTTGGGTTAGGTCCCTTCTTGCCAACTGTTCTGGTACTTCTGTTGGGCAGGAGATAACGTGTCGATGCCGATGCCCATGGACTGGAGCTTGAGCCGGCCGATCTCCGCGTCCATCACGGGTGGCACAACGTGCACGCCAACTTCAAGTTTGCCCTTGTTCTGGTAGAGATATTCGGCGGACAAAGCCTGGTTCGCGAAGCTCATGTCCATCACTGCCGAGGGGTGGCCCTCAGCGGCGGAGAGGTTGACCAACCGGCCGTCGGCCAGGAGATAGATCAGCCGGCCGTCTTTCATCGTGTACTCTTCGACGAAGGGCCGCAGTTCCCGGTGGGAGGAGGACATCTCTTTTAGAGCGTCGATGTCGATCTCGTCGTTGAAGTGGCCGCTGTTGGAGAGGATCGCCCCGCTGGCCATGACTTCGATGTGCTCCCTTCCGACCGCGTGCAGGCCGCCAGTGACGGTGATGAATACCTCGCCTTGCTTGGAAGCCTCAATCATGGGCATGACCTGGAATCCGTCCATCACTGCTTCGAGAGCGCGGACCGGATTGGTTTCGCAGACGATCACGTTGGCGCCCATTCCCTTGGCCCGGGAGGCGACGCCTCGGCCGCACCAGCCGTAGCCGGACACTACAGTGCGCCGTCCGGCCCAAAGGATGTTGGTGGCCCTGGTGATGCCGTCCAGAGTGCTCTGGCCGGTGCCGTAACGGTTGTCGAAGAAATGCTTGGTCTCGGCGTCATTGACGGCGATTACTGGGTACTTCAATTGTCCATCAGCGGACATCGCCGTTAGGCGGATGACTCCGGTGGTGGTCTCCTCGGTCCCGCCGATGATGTTGGTCAGCAGGTCTGGGTGCTTCGTGTGCAGCAGCGTCAGGAGGTCGGCGCCGTCGTCCATGGTCATCTGGGGCTTGGTTTCCAAAGCCGCTTCCAGGTGCTCATAGTAGGTCGTGTCATTCTCGCCCTTGATGGCATATGTCGGGATACCGTACTCCTGGACCAGTGCCGCGGCGACATCGTCCTGCGTGCTGAGGGGGTTGCTGGCGCAGAGGACTACCTCGGCGCCGCTGTCACGCAGTGCGATGGCCAGGTTGGCCGTTTCGCTGGTCACGTGCAGGCACGCGGAAAGGCGCACGCCAGCCAGGGGTTTTTCCTTTATGAAGCGCTCCTGGATGATTTTCATCACGGGCATTTCCCTTCCGGCCCATTCGATCTTGTTGACTCCGTCTTTCGCCAGGGACAGGTCTTTCACGTCCCCTTTGGTCTTTTGTGATGCCAAGTAGTTCTCCTTGCGTCAGGCCCCGGTTTTTTTGTTTCTTCGGACCTGCACTTAATTGACTAGATTATTTCGCTTGCGGCTTCTGGTTAGGCGTCATCGCCGTAGGACGTTGGGTGTCCTCCCGCGATCCATGCGGGGGTCCCGTCCTCGATGTTATACAGGTTCTCTGCTTCATAGCCCATCGCCGCGGCCATCTCGCACGCCAATCCGCTTCGGACACCGGCGGCGCAGATGAATAGAACTTTCTTGTCGGTGGGGATCCGGTCCATGTTGTCAGTCAGGTCGTCCACCGGGATGTGAATCGCACCCGCAACGTGCCCGGTGACCCATTCGTCATCCCGCCGGACGTCAATCACGATTGTCCCGTTGGGATCTGCAGCCAACATGGATTGGCCTTCTGCGGAATCTACGCGGAAATATGGCTCGCCTGGGTCTTGTCTAGGCATATGTATCCTCCTGGGCTCGCTGGTCCCTAGCTTAAATATCTACCCGTTACCGGGGCAAGTTTTTGTTTTAAATCGTCCGAAATCTGGTCTTTTGGGGTTATTATCGCGTCTCGAAGAGCGGATTCACAGGGGCAATCGCGTTTGCCGCCCAGAGCGGGAATAACTTCTTTCAATAACGCCTTGGAAGTGGCTACGTTTTTCTGCAGATTGGCGATGACCATTTCAACCGTGACCGATTCAGCCCCCGGGTGCCAACAATCATAGTCGGTGATCCAGGCCATAGTGGCGTAGCAAATCTCAGCTTCCCTGGCCAATTTGGCTTCTGGTAGCGCGGTCATGCCGATTATGTCAGCTCCCCAGGAACGGTACATGAAAGACTCGGCTCTGGTGGAGAAGGCGGGGCCTTCCATAACCACCATGGTCCCGCCGGAATGGACAGTGATATCCAGATGCCGTGCCGCCGTGTGGATCACCTGGCTGGTGTGGTGGCAGAAGGGGTCCGCCATCGCCACGTGCACCACCACGTCTGTGTCGAAGAATGTGTTCTCCCGCAACCTGGTGCGGTCGATCAACTGGCTGGGAATAACTAGGTCCAGGGGCGCGAATTCTTCCTTTAGACTGCCAACGGCGCTCACGGAGATGATCCGCTCTACGCCCAATGACTTCAACGCGTATATGTTAGCCCTGGCCGGGATATGGGACGGGTTGAAACGGTGGGCCCGGCCGTGACGCGGCAGGAATGCGACCGTAACTCCATCCAAGTCTCCCACGATGATCGAATCGCTGGGCTTCCCAAATGGCGTGTCAACATCCACGGGTTCGGTGCCGGTCATCCCTTCCATCTCATAGAGACCACTACCGCCGATGACCGCTATTGTTGCTTTTTGTTTCTTGCTCATTCGCTGTCTAACTGACCGACTTTACTGCCAAGTCCAGGCTTTCGATGAAAGGGGGGCGGGCGACTCCGGCCTCAGTTATGATGGCGTTCACATATTTGGCGGGCGTCACATCGAATCCAGGGTTCAGGGCTGCGACTCCCTCCGGAGCGATTTGGATGCCGTGGAACTCGGTTACCTCGCTGGAAGAGCGTTCTTCGATCTCTATCTCGTCACCGTTGGTCAGGCTCATGTCCACGGTGCTGATGGGCGCGGCGACATAGAATGGGATACCGTTCTCCTTGGCCAACACCGCCAGCGTGTAGGTGCCGATTTTGTTAGCGGTATCGCCATTGGCGGCGATGCGGTCGGCTCCGGTAATCACGCAGCCGATCTCGCCTCGGCGCATCAGCATTCCGGCTGCCGAATCCACAACGAGGGTTGAAGGTATGCCAAGTTTCTTGAATTCCCAGGCGGTCAACCTGGCTCCCTGCAAGAAGGGCCTGGTCTCAGTGTTAAACACCTTGAAACGCCGGCCGTCTTCCCAACTGGCCCTGATCACGCCCACGGCGGTGCCATAGGCGGCGGTGGCCAGCGCGCCTGCATTGCAGTGAGTCAAAACCGAGCCGCCATCGGGTATCAGGTCTTTGCCGTTACTGCCCATACGGCGGTTGATCGCTTCGTCTTCTTGTTCGATCGAAATGGCCTCGGCCAAAAGCCGTTCTTTGATGCTGTTTGTGTCGGGCTCGGACTTGGCGAATCCCATCATCCGGTCAACGGCCCACATCAGGTTCACAGCGGTTGGCCGGGCGGCTTTGATGGCGACACCAGCTTCTTCCAGCCGTTGTAAGAAAGTGTCTCTGTCCGCGATATCGAGTTCTTTGGCGGCCATGGCAACGGCATAGGCGGCGGTGACACCAATGGCCGGCGCTCCTCGTACCTGCATCGTCTTGATGGCGTTCACGGCTTCCAGGTACCCGTGCGCCTCCACGATTACTTCTTCGGAGGGCAGGCGGGTCTGGTCAAGCAGCTTGAGTGTGCCGTTGGCCCACTCGATGGGTCGAATCTCGCTCACCGGGTATGCTCCCAGGAAATTTAGCCGGGGTTCCTAGACAGGTCTCAAAAAATTTAAAAGCATCTCACCGAAACAAAACGCCCGGTCTCAAACATTAAAAAAGCCTCTCTAAAGAGAAGCTCACAGATATACTGAGCCCCCCCTCATCTTTCGCCTGCCGTTGATTGACCAACGCCAGACGCCGGAGTTAGCACCGTATCCTCGCCCGTCTCAACGGACTAAGACCGGTTGCCAGGCTTCATCGGGCCGTCCCCTCTGCCGTTCTGGATAAGGGTTTTTGAGTTGCCTATCGATTTTTAAGCATGCTTTTTGGGTCGTTTAAATGTTACTAAGGCGCTATCACGGTGTCAAGAAGAACCGCTCTGGAAGGCCCGGCATTACTTAGGCGTAACCCACGCTCAACATCAGTTGACATCAACTTCGAATCGCCAACATAATACGCGCTAACCTAAACCTAATCCACTCGCTCCGTTACGGACTAGATGACCGCACCTAAATTACCGCTGCCAGGGGATGACCTCGGTCTGTTCACCGACCTGTATGAATTGACCATGTCCCAAGCGTTCTTGCGCCAGGGAATGTCGGCGACCGCCACTTTTAGCCTGTTCACCCGGACCTACCCGCCCAACCGCGCTTATTTCGTTTCCGCGGGGCTGGAAGACGTGCTGGACTACCTCTCCAACCTGAACTTCAGTGAACGCGCCATCGACTACCTGCGGGCTACGGGCATCTTCTCCGATGACTTCCTGGAGTATCTGAGCGGAGTCCGCTTCACCGGCAGCGTCCGGGCCATTCCCGAGGGACGTCTGTATTTCACTGACGAACCGGCGGTGGAGATCACAGCTCCACTGATAGAGGCCCAACTGGCGGAAACGTTCATCATCAACCAGGTCAATCTCCAGAGCATGCTTGCCACCAAGGCCGCACGGTGTGTTTGGGCCGCTAAAGGACGGGGCATCGCAGACTTCGCCTCCCGGCGCACCCAGGGCACCGACGCCGCGCTTAAGATGGCCCGCGCCAGCTACATCGCAGGGTTCAGTTCCACCAGCAACGTGCTGGCCGCCAGTCTCTACGGTATGCCTCCGGCGGGCACCATGGCGCACTCTTTCATATCCAGTTTTCCCTCGGAGTTGGCGGCATTCCGGGCCTACGCTGCCTCATTCCCAGACCGGACCATCCTGCTGTTGGATACCTACGACACCATCGCCGGCACGTGGAACGCAGTGCAGGTGGCCAAAGAGATGGAGGCCGGCGGCACACGCCTGATGGCCGTGCGTCTTGACTCCGGAGACTTTGACGACCTAAGCCGCAAGGTGCGCAAGATATTGGACGAATCGGGTTTTGATGATGTCAAGATACTGGCCAGCGGCGGGCTGGACGAATACGAACTCGAGACCCTAGTCAACGAGGGAGCCCCCATCGACCTGTTCGGCGTTGGCACCAAAGCCGGAGTGTCGGCCGACGCCCCCTGGTCGGACATGGCCTACAAACTGGTCTGCTTCGACGACCGGCCGGTTATGAAGCTCAGTCCCGATAAGGTGTCCCTGCCGGGGGCCAAGCAGGTCTTCCGGACCAAAGACGCCAACGGCATGTTCGCCAAGGACATCATCGCCTTACACGACGAAGAACTTCCCGGCGGGCTGCCGCTACTTGAAGAAGTCATGAGGAACGGAAAGAGGACCGGACAGCCAGTTACTTTGGAAGAGGTTAGAAAGACGTTTCAAGAAGACTTTAGCTCACTGGACGGCAGGTTCAAAGTCCTTAACAATCCCCCCCGATTCCCCGTGTCCATCAGCGGAAAGCTGGAACGCCTAACCTCGGAGGTCCGGGAAGAAGCTCTAGGCGTCAACGTTTCAGACAGCGATTAGGCCCGAAAATTTAGCGGACCCGTCACCCAATCCAAAACAGAGGCGCACCTGATCTATGAAGATTGCCGTATGCATGAAATACGTGCCCATCATCGCGCGTATCCAATTCGATTACGAGTCTAAGACGATTATTCGCGAAGGAGTTCCATCAGAGGTCAATCCTTTTGATCTGTTGGGCCTAGTTCGAGCAGTTGAACTGAAGAATTCTTCGGATGACGAGGTTGTCGTCATCTCCATGGGCCCGCCGGGGGCTGCAGAAGGGTTGACTAACTGTGTGGCCCTGGGCGCTGACCGCTCGGTGTTGATCTCAGACCGCGCCCTTGCCGGATCCGACACTTTGGCCACCTCGCGCGCCTTGGCCTTGGCGCTACAGCGGGAGAATCCCGACCTGATCATCTGCGGCCGCAACAGCGCCGACGGCGACACGGGGCAAGTAGGACCGGAGACCGCCGAGTTGATGGGTCTGCCCCATATCAGTCATGTTCGGAAGCTTGATCTAAGCGATGATGGAAAGTCGGTTATTGCAGAACGCATCACCGATGATGGCCTGCAGACTATCCAATGCGATCTACCAGTGCTCGTCTGCGTAACCGAGGGCGTGGCCCCCGAGCTTTACCCGGACAGGGACCAGATGGAACGGGCCGAGGGCATTTCCTTCGAGGAAGTGTCTGCCGCCGACCTATCATCCGACCTTAGCCAGTTTGGGTCCGAAGGCTCGCCCACGTGGGTGGACGAGATACGTTTGGTGGAGCCCAACCGTCTGGGGATACTGCTGGAAGAATCCACGCCGGAAGACGCTGCGAAACAGGCTGCCGACGCGTTGCGGCACCGCTTGGCCGAGCTCGCTGATGAAGCCGGCGATGCTGCCGAGCCGATAACGTTGCCTCGTTACCCACACAGCAAAGACCAAAGCATCTGGGTGGTGGCAGAGAACACGCACCAGGGGTTGGCTGCCGTGACCCACGAGATGCTGGGCAAAGCCCGGGAACTGACTCAGTACACCAAGAGCGAGGTCGTGGCGGTGTTGATCGCGCCCCAAAACGAAGAAACCGTAACGGAGTTGGCTACACAAGCGGCTGACCGGGTGCTGGTGCTGGATAACTCTGAATTAGGGCTGGTTTGCGGCATGGCTGTTGGAAATTCCTTTGCCGAAGCCGTAAGCAAGGAGAGTCCTTACGCGATCCTGTTCGCTTCCACCGCCGACGGTCGAGATCTGGCGTCTCGGCTTGCCGCCCGTCTGAAGTTGGGTCTGACCGGGGATGCCAACGACCTCGAGATCGATGAGGAAGGACGGCTGGTGCAATTGAAACCGGCCTTGGGTGGCAACGTTGTGGCGCCCATCCTATCCAAGACGTTGCCCAACCTAGTGACCTTGCGGCCAGGCCTGCTCACACCCGCCGCGCCCGAGCCCGGAGCGGCCGCCACCGTGGAACAGATACCCGCGCTACCGTACAACGGACCGGATGTCCGTTTATTGAAAGAGGAGATTCAGGAAGACCAAATCGGCTTGATACTGGCCAATGCCCCGGTTGTGGTGGGGGTAGGTATGGGGGTTGGGGGACTGGAAGGCCTTGCCAAGGTGCAAGAGATGGCCCGGTCTGTCGGAGCGACCCTGGCTACTACGAGAGACGTTATTCACGAGGGGTGGCTGCCGCAGCAGGTCCAGGTTGGCATCAGCGGCCGCGCCATCGCCCCCACCGTTTATATATCGGTGGGCATCCGCGGCGCCTTCAACCACACGGTTGGACTGCAGAGGGCCGGGGTCATCATCTCCATCAACACCAACCGGCGGGCGGTGATGTTCCGCTCGTCCGACTTCGGCATCGTCGGCGATTGGGAGGAGTTCTTGCCTCCGCTGATGGAAGAACTACGGCCGATATTGCTGGAGTTGAGTCCAGCCGCCAAGTAGACCGCACGGCCTCGTATTACTTGACACTGATTCCGTGGCACAGGAAAATGGCAAGGCGTGAACATGAGGGGCTTTCGTTTAGCTACAGAGTCCAGTTTTCACCGAGGATTGGAGAGTCACAGAATGGATTTTGGATATACAGGGGAACAAGAAGACCTTCGTCAACAAGTCCAGAAGTTTATCGACGACAATGTCAGCCAGGATCTCCTTGACGAGATGGAAGGCGGCGAAGAGGGGGGGCGAGGCCCTCAGTACCGCGAGTTGGTGAAGAAGGTCGCGGATAAGGGCTGGATCGGCATCAGTTGGCCTAAGGAGTACGGAGGCCAAAGCGGCAGTCGCATAGACCAGTACATCGTTGAAGAAGAATTCATGAGAGGGGGTATCGCCGTGGGCGGCGCGGGCAGCGGCGCTCCGGCCATTCTTGCCGCCGGCACCGAGGAACAGAAAGAGTATTTCATCCCCGGCATGATTCGCGGCGAGATTATCTTCGCGCTAGGATTCACCGAGCCCCAGGCCGGGGCCGACCTGGCTGGACTGCAATGCCGGGCCGTGCGTGACGGTGACGATTTCGTGATTAACGGCCAGAAGATGTACACGTCCGCCGCCCACTACGCCTCACACATCTACATGATGTGCCGCACCGACCCCGACGCTCCCCGGCACCGGGGCATCTCCATCTTCTTGATTCCCATGGACACGCCGGGAATCACGGTAAGGCCGCTGTGGACCATCCAGAGCGACCCTCCGGCCCCGCCTGGCACCACCTACGGCATGGTCCGCACCAACGAGACCTTCTTTGAGAACGTCCGCATCCCAGCGTCCTGCATGCTGGGCGAAGAGAATGGCGGTTGGTACGTAGGCGCCATGGGCCTGAACCTAGACCGCGTCGGCGCCAGCCGCTATCTGATATCGGTCCGCCGTGATGAGGACATCGTCAACTGGGTCAAAGAGAACGATTTTGGCGGCCACTCTCCGGCCGAGGACCCAGCGGTCCGCGATAAGTTGGCTGAGCTGTGGACCGAGGCCCAGGTCTGCCGACTGATGACGATGCGCAGTATGTCGCTGGTCAACCGGGGCGGCAACTTCACCTACGAGGGCTCTGCCGAGAAGGTCTGGGCGCCCGAGCACGGCGTGAAGACTACTGAGGCCATCTCCCAGATCTTGGGCCCCTACGCCCAATTATTGAATGGGTCTGAAGAGGCTATCGAAGACGGTCTCTATGCCCACAACCTGATGGGTTCGTTCCAGTCGGGTATCAACCACGGCAGCGTGCAGATTATGCGCGACCAGATGGCCCGCCGCGGCCTAGGGATGCCCCGCGGCTAGCGCCAGCGCCAAAAGCGCGGTTATTACACTGCGCGGTACGGCGAGTAAACATTACGCGTTACGTCATTTGCGTGACCACTTCGAAAAACAAGGATAACCATGGATATATTGCCCTCTGAAGAAGAACAAATGATTAAGAACGTGGCCCGGGAGTTGCTGGAAGCAGAGGTCTCCACGGCCATGGTCCGAGAAATGGAGCTGGACGACCTGGGCTACCCGCCCGCTCTCTGGAAACAGATGGCGGACCAGGGGTGGTTGGGAATGGCCCTCCCCGAGCAATACGGCGGCCAGGGACTGCCCATTACCTACCTGGGCCTGATCCTGGTGGAAGCCGGACGGGTAATGGCGCCGGTCCCGCTACACAGCACTATGTCGGCAGCCCTGACCATCAACACTGATGGCAGTGAATCACAGAAACAAGAAATCCTGCCTGCAGTAGCGGACGGTGGCATGGTGCTCACCTACGCTGTCCACGAGCGCGATGCACGGCTGATCCCAGATGCCATGCAGCTTCAAGCAACCGTGGATGGCGATGGTTGGGTGCTGAACGGCACCAAGATGTTCGTTGACAACTTTGTCGTAGCCCAACGTTGCCTGGTGGCCGCCCGCACCTCTCCGGTCTCGGACTCCAACCAAGGGATCTCATTATTCTTGGTTGACCCCAATGGCACCGGCGTTACGCAAACCGCGTTGACCACCCTGGCCAAGGACAAGCAGAGCCGAGTGGACTTCAAGGACCACCGGATAGAGGCTTCAGCCCTGGTCGGAGAGGTTGATCAAGGTTGGCCAATCGTCGAGGTTATGCTAGACCGGGCGACTGCGCTGCTCTGCTGCCAGATGGTCGGCGCCGCCCGAAAAGACGCTGAGATGGCCACCGAATACGCCAAGAACCGCGTGGCATTTGGCCGGCCCATTGGCTCCTTTCAATCGGTCCAACATATGCTGGCCGATATGCTGCTCCACGTGGACGGCGGCGAGATGTTGACCTTTGAGGCGCTGTGGAAGATGGACCATGGTCTGCCTGCCTCGGTGGAAGTGTCCCAGGCCAAAGCCTTCTGCAACGAGAAATGCGAGTCTGTGGTGCGCACGTCCCAAGTGATCCACGGCGGCATCGGGTTCATGATGGAATTCGACCTGCACCTATGGTTCCGCCGCGTCACTGCTTGGACGATGCGGTTGGGCACCACCTACGATCACCGGGCCAGGATCTCGGCGGCGCTCCTTGATGTCCCCGGCAAAGTCCGTTTGGGGATGCCGCTGCCCACTGCCGTTTAGCCTCAATTTTCTGATCTGAATGAACCAAGCCGCCTGATTGCAAGGCGGCTACAATTAGGGAGAGCTACCAATGGCCAAAGATATCGTTTGCGGCAAAGAGATCGACGAAGAACAGGCCCGGGCCGAGGCATCACAGACCTCGCATGGCGCCTTGGAAGTTGACCCGACCCAAGGAACCCGCATCTTCCATGACGGGCAATGGCTGTATTTCTGCGGCCTGGACTGCCGAGGCAAGTTCCTGGCCGGCCCTGAAACCTATCTCAACTAAAGAGTTAGTCCGGACCTGATTCGATTCTGTTGTGGAGAAGAACGATGCCAGATGCAATCAAACTGGACCCGAAGACGACTGCTTTCATCATCATCGACATGGTGAACGCCATTGCCAAAGGTGGCCCCGGCCCCGATTACACGCTACCGGATAACCGGAAGGACATCGTGGCCAGTTTCGTTAAGATGATCGCCCACTGCCGGAAGGTCGGTACGCCGCTAATATATATCACCACCCACCGCAGGGCGGACAATGCAGACGGCCCCAAGACTGTCTCGGATATTGGCGGCGGCGGTGGAAATCCGATGCTGCCCGGCACTTCCGCCGTGGACGTGATAGACGAGTTGGCCATGCAGCCAGAGGACTTCCTGTTGGTGAAGCCCCGGTTCAGTGCCTATTACGGCACCAACCTGGACCAAGTGCTACGCCACTTGGGCACCGAGACCATATTGGTGGGCGGAATCTCCACCCAACGCAGCGTCGAAGGCACGGCCCGTGACGCCAAGAACCGGGACACCCAATGCGTGGTGGTCAGCGATTGTTGTACCGCCGGCGAAGTGGACGTTCACGAAATGACCGTCAACCACGTCCTACCCCTGCTGGTCCGGGTCCGCACCACCGACGAGACCATCGCCGCCCTAAGCTGATAGATCGAGCCATCGTAGGCGCAGGTTTTCAACCCGCTGGCCTCTTCTCCACCAAACCAACAAAAAGGCCCCCTCCGCAAGGGGGGGCCTTTTTATACTGAACCTGTAGACGGCCTAGTCGTCGTAGGGCCTGAGTTTGACTTCGTGTAGGGCCGGGATGACCTCTTTGCCCAGGAGCTCGATGGAGCGCATGGTGTCTGAGTGTTTCATGGCCCCCTCGTTTCCGTAGATGTGCACGTATCCCGGGCTCAAACGCTCGATGATCTCCGTGAACTTCCGGATCACGGTCTCGGGGCTTCCTACGATGATGTTGTTTACCGCTTGGAGTTCATCATATGTCGTTGGGTTTCCGAACTCGGAGGCGCCGGTTCCCAACGCAGGCCGCGTCCGCTTTACCTCAACTGCGCGGCGAGACTGGTAGCCGGGAGGATCGTTGTGCTCTCTTGGACCTTTCTGCCGGTGGTCGGCTGTCCACATGAACTCGCGGCCAATCTCGATGGCCTTCTCGTCAGTATCCGCCACCACGCAGCGGAGTAGGTAGCCGAAGTGCTCTGGGCCGGCCTTGTAGCCAACCTCTTTGGCGGTGTCGATGTAAATCTGTTTCAGCCACTCGGTAGTGTCGACGAGAGCGCCAAGGTTCATGTACGGGTGGCCGTGTTGGGCTGCCCAGACCACGCTTTCAGGGCTGCCGGTGCCGGGGAACCAGATGTCCGGCCGGGGATTCTGCATGGGCTTGACCCATGGATTTACCACCCGGTACTTGAAATACTGGCCCTCGTGCCGGAATGGGCCGTCGTCGGTCCAGCACTTGATGATTAGGTCGTGGGCCTCTTGGAACCGGGCGAAGTTCTCGGTCGGGTCTTGCCCGGACAGCAGCGTCTCGACGGCGGTACCACGCACGAAACCGGAGATTATCCGGCCTCCCGAATAGCAGTCCAGCATGGCGATCTCTTCGGCCATGCGGATGGGGTCTCCCACCGAGATGACGTTGCCCAAGATAGCGATCTTGACGTTCTTGGTTAGTTTTGAGATAACGGCGGCATCTAGGTTGACTGCTGGCTTCATGCACCAATATGAGGCGTGGTGCTCGTTGGTCATGATGCCGTCAAAGCCCACCTCGTCGGCCAGTTGGTACTGCTCGTGGTATTGGTTGTAGAGGATCGACGCCTTCGCAGGGTCGAAGTAGGTATTGGGAAAGCCGAGGCGGCCAGAGTCGTATTTCTCTAGGTCTTTTTCACCGACATGCCCGTAAGGTTGCTCGGAGAACCAGTAGATCTCGGGGTGTTCAGTGGGGCGCTTTAGCTGGTCAACCATTCGTCTCTCCTCATGCTCCCGGTAGACGATACACCGGGGCGTCACGGCTGCTGGATACTGGGGCTCGTTGGGGTGTCTATAGATAGAGGTTAAGGGGCTATCACGGGATTCAATGCGGATGCAGCTCTCCCAGCCCGCATCGATTACGGGGATTATAGCCATTGAGAATTCTAGTGGCAACTTTTTATCAATACAATGTTGTAGAGGACGTGGACCAGGGTTAATATTGGGATCGTATTCGATAGCGGCTACATATGAATTAGGAGGATAGAAAATGGCTCTGACACTAGACGAGGCGAACAGAATGGTCCAAGCGGCGATAGCCGAGGCCGAGCGCATGGGAATCAAGCTAAGTGTATCCGTCTGCGACTCCGGCGGGCACTTATTGGCTTTCAATCGAATGGAGGGTGCCATTTTCATCAGCGCGGTCGCAGCTCAGGGCAAGGCTTTTGGGGCGGTGGGTTTTGGCCGAGACAGCAGCGCAATACCAGCCGATTCTCCGGTGATCCAGGCTATCATGGCCACTCAGGGTGGGCGTGTTATTCCAGCGCAAGGCGCTTTGCTGGTGGTCAAAGACGGTGAGATGGTAGGAGCGATCGGGGGCAGTGGCGGGACGGCTCAACAGGATGAAGACTGCGCCCGGGTAGGGCTGGCAGCGTTTTTTGATCAGTCAAGGGTCTAAATCGGGGTGGGGAGACCCGCGCTTCGGGATAAGATGTCGCCCGTTGGGCTAGCGGCGGGCCCGTTTGAGGTTTTGCTTCAGCCCGTTTCGTACCCGCGCTTCAGAATTGATGCGCTTCACGAATTCTTCGCTGGTCTCCACCGGCTTGTCTTTTTTGACCCTGGGCTTGGACCGGACCATAACTGCCTGCTCCCTCTGTCCGACGAACAGAAATGTTATTTTCAATCAAAGGCCGTCTTCAAGACGGCTTTAGCCAACTATACACCAAAGCGGGCTTTCAAGCTCCACTTCCGGATCTGTCGAATAAAAGGAAGGAGTCCTGTTAAGGACTCCTTCCTTTATATTTCGGGCCTGTAATGCCTTTGTGGCAGTGGCTAGTTGGGGGTGACTGCGATGGAGCGGATCTCTCCGAACTCCTTCTTCAACTTGGTCCATTTGTCGCCGCCATCCGTGCTCACGTAGACGTAGCCGAAGAGCGTGGCCGCGACCACAACGTTGGGAATCTCAGGGTTGTTCCCGAGCCAGTACACCACCGAGTTGGGCTCTACAGGCAGTTCTACTGGCGCCCAAGTCTTTCCCGCGTCTTTGGTCATCTGAACGCAGCCGACCACACCGGGAATGAAGTCGCCGTTGCCAACGAACATCACATCGGGATTGTCGGGCTTTACGATCATGCCCCGGCAGTAAGAACGCACGTCTTCGGGATTGAACTTGGGAAAGTAATGGTAGTCCCAGCTCTCGCCCTCGTCCTGGCTGGTTGCGAAGCCGAACGGGCTTGTGCAATACACTGCCGAGTCTGTGACGGCCATTCCGTGAATGTCGCCGTGGAACGGGTCGGGTCCCAGTTCGGGCAGGTGCAGCCAGTTGTCGCCGCCATCAAGACTCTTGTAAACGCCATCAACCTCGATTCCGGCCCAGATGGTGTTGCTGTCCCTGGGGTCAACCACCATGTTGGTCGTGCGAGGGGTGCCGATGGGACATTCCATGTTTACGCCCATGTCTAGCTTGTCCCAAGTTTTGCCGCCGTCACGGGAGCGGAAGCCCTCAGGGCGGGTGCCGGCAAAGATGGTGTCGGTGTGGGCCGGGTCGACGGCCACCGACCAGACCTGCAGATCGCCGATCGGTGAATCCACGGTCTCCCAATTGACGCCATTGTCATCGCTGCGGAACAGGCCAAGGCCGTCGGAACCAGCCAATATCCGGTGTGGGTCGTTTGGATAGGTGCGTATGGCCCGGATGCTGCCTTCGGAAGGGATCGGGTTGCGAATCTTTGTCCAAGTCTCGCCGCTGTCGCCGCTTACGTTCATTCCTTGACCGATCGTGCCGACCAAGATTGTGAAATTGTTTGCCATGTTGCTTCCTCCTAACTTACCAGTAGATTGCCGGCGTGGACCCCAGGATTGGGCGCAATGGGAATTATTGCACCCATAATAGCTCCGGCGAACCAAAATTGCCAGTATCCACCTCCATTGTTTACGGGATTACACCACGAAAAATAGAACCACCCAACTAAGCCGGCCGTTTGAAACCCGTCCGATTTTACAGACGCCTCAATATCGCGATTGAGGCCGTTGACACTACATCGCCCGCCCGGTCAAAATGGGTACTAACAATAGAAGTTTGCGTGGAGGGGATAATATGGCCCAGACACAAGTAGCAAATTATACGATGGATGCCTTCGTTGAAGACGTCAATAATATCTTCAGGAACGAAGCAGACCCCCATGAACAAGCCAAAAAAGTTTCCGCCCACCTGAAGGACTTGTTGGCCGTTCCGGGTTGGTTGGAAGAAAAACTAGAACTTGAAGAAGAGGGGGGATTTGGCCGTTTCTCTCTTCATTTAGACGAAGAGTCTGGTCATCCCGGCAACGGTTGGTGGCTCATGGCATCGGTCCAGAAACCCGGCCAAGACAACCTGCCCCATGACCACGGCAATACCTGGGTCGTCTATGGCGTCTACAAGGGCGCCATCCGGCAGCGCAAATGGCGCTGGGCCTTCCCCGGAGAAGGCGTGGACACAGCCCAGATCAGAGAAACCGGTAAGTTCACCCAGCAACCTGGATCGGTGGCCTACTTCTTGCCTGGCGAGATTCATGACACCCTTAACGTCAAAGAAGAAGGACGTTCGCTAGTGGTTCGCCTAGAGTCTCAGAAGTTGGACCGCGTAACCCGCTTCCAGTACGACCCTGAGGCCGGGACGATGAAGGTGATGGACCGGTAATACCAGCCCAGTAGCTAACTGTACAAAGAGTCCTCCGGCCATCGGTCGGGGGCTCTTTCTTGCGGTGATTCCACCGAGCACGGCCCTGATTCCGTCGAATTTTTCTTTACCAATGGTCCGGGCAGAAATCTCCGCGAAGTTGGCCTGTGCAACTGCAGTTGCACCTGCTTCGATCTTTTCCCTTAATTCGAAAGCGGGTTCGGCGTAGCCAGATAGCCACTCCCGTTCCATCTCGTGAATCTCTTTAAGCTTTGCTACCGCCGCCGGGTTGTCGTTGGTAAGCTCTTGCTCCTCTGCCATCGTTTTATTGAACGCATCTATTCCGAAGAAATACGGATCCAAGAAGCCAACGTCTCCCGTGACTAGATAGCCACGCAAGCCGGTCTCCATGTTTACCATTTCCCCAGTCAATTGCTGGGCGTTGATCAGTACCGGCGTTCCGTGGTGGACGAGGAAATTGAATTTGTTATTAAGTCCACTGATGCTGCTGAGCAACATATAAGCCAGAATGGCCATCACCAATCCAGCTACCACGTAACCACCAATGGTCGTGGGTCCAACTTGAAACTATTCAGAATTCCCATTTGGCGTAATATCTCTCCTGAGTTTTGCCTGGGTGAGCTAGATCGGGTCTAGTTTTAGAGCGCGGGGCCATCGTGCTTGGGTAAGCTAGACCGGCCTATGTTTAAACCGCCTGGGTAATCTGGCTTGGGTGAGCAAGGTTGAATCTAGCTTTTAGAGCGTTTGGGTAAATTTGCTTGCTTCGGGTTGCCGGTTAATCGATAAAAACTCTCAATCTGTTGAATTGAATGGTGCCTGATTCGGGCCGTGATCGTCGTTTGCTGCGATAACGGTTATTGATCCACAAAAAAGATCTGAGGCCTCCAAACTGGGCGCGCTAAGATTTGGCACCTCAGGGATCTACAGGGTGTTGGTATCGATTCCGAACCAACCCGTAGTAAGAGTGACTGGCACGCACCCGGTATGTCAGGGAACCGGCCGGTTACTTTGGTATCTATAGCGAAAACGAAGGACATGTCCCACAATTCCCGCTGAGATTTATGCTCTCATTCGGTGATTCGGGCTCCAAGCACTTAATGGGCCGGGGGGATACTGCAAACTTACCGAATCTACAGATCACGGAGGGCCGTCGCGATGGACTAATTGGGCCAATTGGGTCAAAACGGAGAAGTTGGAGGAATTCTGGAGTGCGGAGAACCCTGGAATTTAACCTTGCGGGGATTCACGAGAATTAGAGAGCGACCACTACCAGCGGAGCACAAATACAGTTAATGGCGACGATTTTTTAGAACCGGAAAGTTACACCGGCCAAAATTGATTGACACTATCAGAGATTTTTGGTTACAGGTACCACAGGCGGCCTAGCAACCAACAAGAAGGTATCGCTGCTTAGTTATTCACCGCAGCCATCTCCGCCCTAAGCTTTTCGGTCCCGGAGACATCCAAGGCTGAAGTCTTTGGGTCAACTACTACCCCGTATTCCCGGCGCACATACTCGGCGGATAATTTCTCCTGTTCCACGTCGTCCGCCACCGCGTACATGTCCCGCTCTAATGGGTCCCCGTAACCGCCTGCTCCGGCCTGGACCACCCGGTAAAGATCGCCTTTCTTTAGTTGCCGCAGGGTTTTGCCAGGCAGTTTTTCTTCCCGATCGGTCCCGGGGTTCAGGTAGTTCTCAGTGGGAGTTCCCGGCTTGCCGCCCTGAACGCCCCAGGGTGTGAAGTCTGACCGGTCAGACCGCAACTGGAAGGTCGCGTCTTCAGCCAGCAGACGGAATTCGCGCTCGATGCCCAGCCCACCCCGGTATTTGCCTGCGCCCCCGGTGTCAGGTACAAACCCATAGCGTTCCACCATCAGGGGCTGCTCAGATTCGATGCTTTCGATGGGCGTGTTGGCCATGTTCAGAATGGGCGCGGCCAGGCCGTCGGCCCCGTCCAAGGCAGGTCCGCCGCCCCTGGGCCCGTCGTTGGCGAATTCCAGGTAAACCCAAGCCTTGCGGTTGGGGTGATATCCGCCCCAGCTGACGCCAATCTCGCCGCCGCCCCAGGCCGCCGGCACCTTACCGGGCAACGCTTGGGCCATGGCGCCAAAGATGGTCTGGCAGATCCGGAACCCGGCCAGTCCCCGGGCCGCCACCGGCGCTGGGTGCTGAGGGTTCACGAAACACCCTTCCGGCGCAGTGATATTGAATGGCCGGAAGAACCCGCTGTTAGACTGTATGGCGGGGTCGATAAGGCACTTCATCACGGCATATACGTTGGATTTGGTATAAGCAAAATTAGGGTTGATCGAGCCTTTGGCCTGGGGTGATGTGCCGTCGAAGTCAACGAAAATCTCTCCGCCCTTAATCTTGACCTTTGCGTGGATCGCGATTGGCTCAGGGTCGATGCCGTCGTTGTCTATGTAGTCGGTGAATTCCCATTCTCCCTGGGGCAGCAGTTCAATCTCGGCCCTGGTCAGCCGCTCCGTGGTGTCCAGAATGTCAGTCATGTAACTTTTCAGTTCTTCTAGACCGTAGTCGTCCACCAGCCGCAATAGGTCTCGCTCGCCGAAACGTACCGCCGCCAGGAGGGCCTGTACATCTCCAAGGACCTTATCGGGCACCCGGACGTTCTTCTCCAGGATGCGCCAGACCGCTTGGTTCAATTCGCCCTTGGCGTAAAGTTTAAGCGGGGGAATGATCAAACCCTCCTGATATATCTCCGTGTTGTCGCAGGCGTTGCCACCGGCCACGCGGCCGCCTATGTCCGTCTGGTGGCCGATGCAGCAACTCCAGCCCACCAGCACATCGTTCTTGAAGATGGGCTTGAATAGGAAAATATCTGGGAGGTGGCTGGCCCCCTCATAGGGGTCGTTGTTGGCGAAGATGTCTCCTGGTTCGACATCATCGCCGAAGGCATTCATCACGCCCTCAAGAGCCGGGGCCATGGAACCCAAATGGGGAGGTAGCGTCAGGCCCTGGGCTACCTGCAAGCCCTCCGCGTTGAACAGCGAAGTGGAGAAGTCCATTCCGTGCTTGATCACCGCCGACCGGGCAGTGCGCACCACGGTCAAAGCCATGGTGTCGGCGATGCTCATCAGGGCGTTCTTAATGACTTCTCTGGTGACCGGGTCAGTGACCTGTTGCATCTGGGTCTCCTTCTCTAGAGTTGGCGGTATAAATTGATCCAGCGTGGGAAGGTAAGTTAAAAATCCACGCCTACGATGAAAATACCTTTTCCAGAATGATGTTGCTCCACCGGTCGATTGTGGCGTTCCAACCGGGAGGCACCACGGTAGTGGAATCGTATTCCTCAACGATCAGCGGCCCCTCGGATAATTCTCCGCTCAGGCCTTGCCGGTCGATGACGGGCACGCTGGCCCAGCCTCTATTGGGTCCAAAGTACACGTCTCGCTGCGCCGCGGTTGAACCGTTGGCTGATACAGGCAATTCGAGCCGCTCCGGCATACGGGGGGTCTCCGGCAAGCCGCGGGCAATGACCCGTACATTGACCAACTGATACCCGGTGCCCGGGCTGTTGTAGCCGAAGCTGCGTTCGTGTTCTTGGTCGAAGGCGGCGATCACAGCGTTGACCGTCTGCCAGTTGACCTCGTCGCCGAGGAAGGGGACGGTCAGGTCGGAAACCTGCCCTTCATACTTCATGTCCATCTGGGTCAATATCTCGTGCCGGCTTTCGTCAAAACCTCCTGCCCGAAGTTGTGTCCGGCCCTGCTCCCAAAGGCTGTTCAGGAGCGCCGATAGCGCTGTTATGTCGAGTTCTTCAAAGGTCTTGAAATAGGTCTGGACGAAATGGTGTTCAACGTCGGCCACCAACAGGCCGAACGAGCTGAACACGCCGGGGAAAGGTGGAACCACCACTCGGGAGATGTCCAGCATCTCAGCCAGGCCTACGGCGTGCACGGGGCCGCTGCCACCAAAAGTGATCAGGTCGAACCGCCGTGGGTCCCGGCCCCGTTCGCTGGAGACGGCGCGTAGGGCTCGACCCATGTTGGAGTTGACTAGGGTGTGGATGCCGTAGGCCGCCTCCACATCGGACATCTCTAGGGGTTTGGCCACGTTTTCGCTGATGGCTTTTCGTGCCAGGTCGGCGTCGATCTCAAAGGCGCCGGCCAGCAGGTGCTCCTGGTTTAGGAACCCCAATAACACGTTGGCGTCGGTAACCGTGGCATCCTGTCCGCCCAGCCGGTAGCAGGCCGGTCCAGGGAATGCCCCGGAGCTCTGGGGTCCGACGCGCAACGACCCGCTCCGGTCAACCGCCGCGATGCTGCCGCCTCCGGCCCCCACTTCCGCTAGATCGATGGCTGGGACACGAAGTATGTGGCCGGAGCCCCGCAAAAGGCGGTGGCCCACGCTAATCTCGCCGCCGACCTCATATTCGGGGGCCTGGAGCATCTCGCCGTCTTCGATTATCGATGCCTTGGCGGTGGTCCCACCCATGTCCAGTGTCATCAAGTTCGGCATGCCCAGCCGTTTCCCCAGATGGAAAGCGCCGACCACGCCGGCGGCCGGGCCTGACTCGATGCAGTAAACCGGGCGTTCCTTGGCGATGTCAGCGGTGGCCAGGCCGCCATTGGACTGCATCACAGTCAAAGGCACCTGGACCCCCATCTCAATAAGTCCGTCAGTGAGCAGAGAAAGGTATCGTTCAACCACTGGGCGCACGTACCCATTGATCACCGTGGTGCTGGTGCGCTCGTATTCCTTCATCTCAGGGAGCAGTTCCGAGGAGACCGTTAGGTTCACTCCCGGCGCCTTCTCGGCAAGGGCCTGGGCGATTAATTGCTCGTGGTCGGGGTTCGCGTAGGAATGAAGCAGGCAGATTGCCACCGACTCCACGCCGCTGTCCAGCACGTATTGCACGGCGCGGTCAACGTCGGCCTTGTTCAGAGGCTCGAGGACCTCTCCTTTGAAGTTCAGCCGTTCACCCACTTCCAATCGGAACTGGCGCTTGACCAGGGGCGGGGGTTTCTCATAGTGAAGGTCGTACAGTCGTGGGATGCGGTTGCGGCGGAACTCCAAGATATCCCGGAAACCCTTGGTGGTGATCAGGGCGGTCTTGGCGCCTTTCTGTTCGATGATGGCGTTGGTGGCAACAGTGAAACCGTGGCTAACCTCGGACACCATCTCCGCGGTTATCCCCAGCTCCGCCACACCGATCTTGATTCCGTCTAAGACGGCCTCGCTGTAATCGTCAGGAGTGCTGGCGATCTTACGGGCCAGCACCTGGCCGCCGTCGCCCAGGAAAACGATGTCTGTAAATGTGCCGCCAATATCTACGCCAACCCGGAATTTCTGCACGCTTTCACTCGCAATCAGTTAGTTATTGGGCATGATACTGTGGCGGGTATTTGGTGGCAAGCGCAGGCGGGTCTCGCAACGAGCCCTGACGAGGGTAACGGAGTCTCTAAGCCCGGTCGGGACCGGAGGGTGCGCCGCCAGAAGCTTTCTGCAACTGCACTGCGGTGTTGATCATGGCCAGGTGGGAGAACGCCTGTGGGAAGTTGCCCAGCATTTTCCCGGTGGCCGGGTCAAATTCCTCGCTCAGCAGGCCCAAATCATTGGCACACCCCATGGCTGTGTCGTACAGCTTGCGGGCTTCGTCCAATTCTCCGAGTAGTATCAGGTTGTCGGCTAGCCAGAAAGTGCAGATGGTGAAAGCCCCCTCAGTACCGCCCAGGCCGTCGTCAAAGTTTGTATAGCGGTAGACGAACCCCTTTGGGCTGGTTAATTCCGCTTGGATCGACTTGATGGTTGAGCGCATCTTGGGGTCGGTGGCGGGTATGAAACCCACCAACGGGAGCATCAAGTTGGCGGCGTCCAGGTTATTGTTGCCGTAGCATTGGACGAAGGCCTGCCGTCCTTCGGAATAACCTCGCTCCATGACCTCGGTCTTGATCTCTTCCCGCACTTTCCGCCACACATCTATGTCGCCCGGCAGTCCCAGTTCCGTGGCTGCTTTGATGGCGCGGTCCATGGCCACCCAGCACATGACTTTCGAGAACACGAAGTGCTGCCGACCGCCCCGTGTCTCCCAGATGCCCTCGTCCGGCTCCTTCCAGTGAGCCATTACGAAGTTCACCACCCGCCGCAGGTACTCCCAGTACTCCGGGTCCACGGCGCCGCCGAACTTCCGGAAGATGTGGGCCGAGTCCATGATCTCGCCGTAGATGTCGAGTTGGAACTGGGAATAGGCCCCGTTTCCGATGCGCACCGGGCGTGATTTTTCGTAACCTTCCAATTCCGGAATCTCGATCTCGGTCAGCCTTCGCTCGCCGCCCAAGCCGTACATCACCTGTAAGTCTCGCGCCCGGCCTGAGGTGCTCCATTCCAGCCAGTCTTTGAATGCCCTGGCTTCTCCCGTGTAGCCGATGATAGACAGGGCGTAGAGGGCGAAAGTTGCGTCCCGAATCCAGGTGTAGCGGTAGTCCCAGTTCCGCCCGCCACCAATCGCTTCGGGCAGCGATGTGGTTGGTGCCGCCACCAGTCCTCCGGAGGGCGCGTAGGTCAGGGCTTTCAGGGTGAGGGCGCTACGGAGGACTGCCTCCCGGTGCTCGCCTTGGAAGGTGCATTGGGCTGACCATGACTCCCAGAAAGTCGTGGTGTCCGCTAACTCCTTATCCAGCTCCGCTGAGGCCAGAGGTTCTGAGCGATGCGAAAACGAGAGCTGATTTGAGATAGTCGCGTACAGCTTCTCCCTTTCGAAAATGGCGCCCCTGGAACGGAAGCCGTCGTTGACAACCGATAGCGGGGACGAGCAGTAGACGGAAATAGCATCCGCGCCGCCGTGGGCCATGCCGGTGGTGGGACTGCTCAACGACGCGTGGGGAATGATCGTCCCATAATCGAAACGGGGATAACAGTCCATCTCGAAGTCCAGGCGGCCTTGAGTGCAGAGCAGTATGCGCACCACCCGCTGGGAATCCGTTACGTCCAGGGCCTCCTGGGGCAACGATGCGTGGCGGTGCACCGGCATGAAATCCACAAGGACTCCCGTCCCGGTGCTGGTGACGAAGGTTGTCTCAAGGATTTTGGTGTTGGGCAGGTAGCGGCGGCTGGTACTGCTGATATTGGCGGGCGCTAGCTTGAAGAAACCGCCTTTGTTGGCGTCGAGCAAACGGTTGAATAGCGCCGCTGAATCGAACCTGGGGATGCAGCACCAGTCGATGGAGCCATCCGTCCCGACCAAAGCCGAGCCGTGCATGTCTCCAATGAGGCCGTAATCGTGTATCGGTTTATAGTTCACGGATTTGTTCGCGGGTAAATTTCTTAAATCATAATCAGTGCTGCCAATCGCGGTGTAGCCATTCCCGTCCGTGTTTGGACATGAATCGATCAGCCTCTTCGGGGCCGGCGGTATTTTTGGCGTATCTGCCCGGAAGCGGGGTGTTAGACATGGCCAGACCCTGGATGATTGGGTCCATTATCTCCCAGGCCTCTTCGATCTCATCGCTGCGGGTGAATAGAGAGGCGTCGCCGTTTAACGCGTCCAGCAAAAGGCGCTCATAGGCGTCGGGGATCGGCTGGCCGCCAAACGAATCATCATAGTGAAATTCCAGGTCCACCGGCTTTAATTCCATCTTTTCGTCCGGGGTCTTGGCTTGGAACTCTATGTGCAGCCCCTCATCCGGCTGCACCTGAATCGCCAGTATGTTTGGGCTGATTTCCTGGTTGAACATCATGTGGGGCGGCCTGCGGAACTGGATCACGATCTCGGTGCGTTTGTCGTCTAGGGCTTTGCCCGAACGCAGATAGAACGGCACGCCTTGCCACCGCCAATTCTCCACATCCATGCGCACGGCCGCATAGGTGGGAGTCCGTGAGTCCGCGGGCACTCCTATCTCTTCCAAGTACCCTTCGTATTGGGCATGGACCGCGATCTCTAGAGCCGATTCTGGTGTGACCCGGCGGACGGCGTTCAGGACCTTGACCTTTTCGTTTCGGAGCAGGTCTGCCTGAAAATTGGAGGGGGGCTCCATGGCGACAACGGTTAACAACTGAAGCAGGTGGTTCTGGAACATGTCCCGGAACACCCCGGCTTGCTCGTAGTAACCGGCTCGTTCGCCCACGTCGACCGTTTCCGAAACGGTGATCTGGACGTTGTTGATGTAGTTCCTGTTCCAGACGGGCTCGAAAATGGTGTTGGCAAACCGCAGCACCAACAGGTTTTGGACGGTTTCTTTTCCGAGATAATGGTCGATACGGAAGACCTGGTCTTCGGTGAAAACAGAATGAATGGACTTGTTAAGAGCTTGAGCCGATGCCAGGTCAGAACCGAAGGGTTTTTCGATTATCACCCGCCGCCAAGCGCCCGCTGCATTAGCAAGGCCAGCGGCGCCAAGGTTTAAGATGGCGGGTTCGTAAAGGGACGGAGCCAGGGCTAGGTAATACAGCCGGTTGGCCGGATTCGCAGAAGATTCAATTCTGAGTAGAGTTCCTTCCAGCCCTTTCAGGTCATCGGCTAAAGAAGCATCGCCGCAGTGATAGTGGACGCGGGAGAGAAACTGGTCCAATTCTTCCGTGTCCGGGCTGAAATCTTCGAAGGCGTCGATCCCTCTGGTCAGCGATGCCCGGAATTCTTCTGTGCTGATATTGCTACGGGCCATCCCAACGATGTTGACTTCGGGACCCAGACGGTCCTTGCAGAATAGACTGCATAGAGATGGGATAAGCTTTCGCTGGGTTAAGTCGCCAGACGCACCGAAGATGACGACCGTTGTGCTCTGGTCTATCGAAGAAGAACCGGAGGTCATTTTCCGGACTTTCGCACGGCGTGCCCGCCGAATTGGTTTCGCAACGCCGCCAGCAACCGTCCGCCGAACGGATTACCTTGCCGCGACCGAAATCGGGCCTGCAAGGACAAGGTGATTACCGGGATTGGCACGGCAAGTTCCACCGATTCCTCGACGGTCCAACGGCCTTCGCCAGAGTCATCCACATATGAGTCCAGGGACTCAAGATTAGGGTCTTCCTTCAGAGCGTCAGCGGCTAGGTCCAACAACCAGGAGCGGACCACGCTGCCGTGCCGCCAGGTCTCGGCAATGGCCGGAAGGTCAAGACCGAACTCTTCTTTGGCCGCCATCAACTCAAATCCTTCGGCGTAGGCCTGCATCAGCCCGTATTCCACGCCGTTGTGCACCATCTTGGTGAAATGACCGGACCCGCTGGGTCCGACCCGGCTATAGCCCTTGTCGGGGGCCGGGGCCAGAGTGTGAAAGATGGGCTCCAAACGTTTGACCGCGACCCTGTCTCCGCCGACCATCAGCGAGTATCCCTCGGTCAGTCCCCAGATGCCGCCACTGGTGCCTACGTCGATGAAGTTGATCCCCTGGGCCGCCAATTTCTCGGCGCGGCGCATGCTGTCCTTATAGTTTGCGTTTCCGCCATCCAAGATGGCATCGCCGGGGCTGAGAAGAGTGGCTAGAGCGTCAATCGTGTCCTCGGTAGGTTGGCCCGCTGGCACCATGATCCACAACGCTCGGGGCGCCGATAGACGGGATACCACTTCCTCGAGAGAAGACGCTCCTTCGCCGCCGAAGCCTGCACTGGCTGTGACTGCTTCGGAGTCGCAATCGTAGGTCACCACTCGGTGTCCGCCGCTGACCAACCGTTGGGCCATGTTGCCGCCCATTCGTCCCAGGCCTATCATTCCCAATTCCACAGGTTCAACTCCTCATGTATAACTGACCGCCGCCGGTCACACAGGCAATCCACCAAAAGCGCGCTGCACAACCTCAGGCAGAGCTGAGTGCACGTAGATCGACTGAAGTATCGCGTCCACTCCCGCGCGGGACCGCATAGCGTTGGCCACTTCTTGGATCAGAGTGGCGGCGTCGGCGCCGATGATGTGACAACCCAGGATCTCCTCGGTTTCGTGGTCGGCCAGCACTTTCACAAACCCGTCATGGTCCTCGATGGGTGCGCCGTAGGCGGTGTCCGAATAGTTATAGGTGGAGGTGATGTAGGCCGCACCCCGGCCTTCGGCCTCCTGCTGGGTAAGGCCCACCAAAGCCACCTGCAAAGCCTTCGACGGCAAGAGCCTTCAATCCGGTGAACCGGCCGCGGCCCTTGAAAACCTCGACGTTTTCACTCTGCCAATTGCCCCTTTCAATCATCGCAGCATCGGCATCCACTTCTTCAAATGCGCGCTGGACGATGAACTGCCAATTGATGCTTTCAACCTTTGCGTGGATGTCGAAGCGGCGGCGTTCTGGACGGTTTGCATAACGTCGGTGCAGTGAATCAGCATCTTGGACGGGATACAGCACGGTTCAGGCAGGTGCCGCCGAAGGGACCCTCTTCAATCACCGCTACAGAGCGGCCGGCGTCCCACGCGTCCGCGGACACTTCCAGGCCGGAACCAGAACCGATCACGATAAGGTCAAACGTCCGCATCAAATCCTCCAGCCGATTGGCGGTTAAGCCGATTTCCCAGCGTTTTTGAACTGGAGGGTAGCTAGCCTACGTGACCAATTTTCGCGCTTCTTCGGCCACCCGTTCGGTTGTTATATCGAAATTCTTGTAGAGGTCGGCGATGGGCGCCGACGCGCCGTAACCGGTCATGCCCACGGACGCCCCGTCCAGGCCCACATATCGCTCCCAGCCCTTGGTTGCGCCGGCCTCGACCGAGACCCTGGCCCGGAGATCCGGTGGTAATACGCTATCACGGTACTCTTTGGGTTGGTCGTCGAATACCTCGCAGGACGGCATGGAGACCACCCGGGCGGCAATACCCTCGCCTTCCAGCATCTGTCCCGCTTCCAATGCGATGTGGACCTCGGACCCGGTGGCGATAATCACAACCTGGGGTGAATCGTTGCTCTCCCAGAGGACGTAACCGCCCTTGAGGGCGCCGGAAGCCGGTTTGAATACGGAACGGTCCAGCACCGGCAGGTTCTGCCGTGTGAAGGCCATTACCGTCGGGCCGTCTTGGCGGTTTATCGCCGCGCGCCATACTTCCACGGTTTCGGTGGCGTCGGCCGGGCGGCTGACCACCAGACCCGGTATCTCGCGCAAAGACATCAGATGCTCGATAGGTTGGTGAGTGGGTCCGTCTTCGCCTACGCCGATTGAATCATGGGTGAATACGTAAATCACGTGTTGGCCCATCAGCGCTCCCAGCCGGATGGATGGGCGCATGTAGTCTGAAAAAACCAGGAAAGTGGCGGTGTAAGGGATAGCGCCTCCGTGCAAGGCCATGCCGTTGGCCACTGCGCCCATGGCGTGTTCCCGCACCCCGAAGTGCAGATTGTGGCCCGCGAAATCACCAGTACCGATATGGCCACGGTCGTCAAGGATGGTCCTAGTTGACGGCGCCAGGTCGGCTGAACCGCCGATGAACGCCGGTAGGCCTTTTGAGATAGCATTCATCACCACGCTCGAAGCCGAGCGGGTCGCGATCGGGTCGGGTTTTTCGAAAAGCCCGTTCAGGCCGTCCTCCCACCCGGCAGGCAATCTTCCATGCAAGGCATCATCCAGTTGCCGCGCTTCGTAGGGGAAGGCTTCCCGGTACTCGCTGAACGCCGCGTTCCATTCGCCCTGATTCGCCTTGCCCCGTTCGGAGGCCAGTCCTAGATGGGCACCCGCTTCAGCAGGCACGGCAAACCCTTCTGACGACTCCCATTTCAAGTTCTCTTTGGTTAAGACAACTTCCTCTTCGCCGAGTGGGTCGCCATGGGCTGACGCTTTGCCGGCTTTGTTGGGGCTGCCGTAACCGATCACCGTGCGGCAGACGATGATGCTAGGCTTTCCGGTTTCGGCCTGTGCATCGGTCAACGCAGAGGAAATGGCGTCTATGTCAGTCCCTTCGATCCCGCTGATGACATGCCAGCCGTAGGCTTGGAACCGTTGGGCCACATTCTCGCCAAAGGTGATGCCGGTGTCGCCCTCGATGGAGATGTCATTGTCGTCGTAGAGCATGATGAGCTTGCCAAGGCCTAATGTGCCGGCCATGGACGCTGCTTCGGACGAGATTCCTTCCTGGAGGTCACCGTCAGAGACGATCGCGTAGGTATGGTGGTCGATGATCTCGTGACCGGGTTTGTTGTATTGTCCGGCCAGCCAACGCTCGGCCAATGCCATGCCGACAGCGTTGCCAAATCCCTGTCCCAGAGGGCCGGTGGTGGCTTCAACTCCTGGAGTCAGACCGTGCTCTGGGTGGCCCGGTGTTTTGCTGCCCCATTGGCGGAACCGCTTCAATTCATCCATGGGTAGGTCATAGCCCGTGAGGTGCAGCAGGGAATACAACAATGCTGATGCGTGGCCGGGGGAAAGGATGAAGCGGTCGCGGTTGGGCCAGGTTGGGTCTTTTGGGTTATGTTTGAGGAAGCGGTCCCACAGAACATAAGCCATGGGCGCCGCTCCAAGAGGTGCGCCTGGATGTCCAGATTTAGCTTTCTGGACAGAATCTACAGCCAGAAATCTGATGGTGTTGATACAGAGTTGGTCAAGGACCTGGTCAGGCAAGGCGGAACCCCCTAGATGTCTGCGTGATGTGAGAAGAAATCGATGGCGTCATTTTTAAATGCGCGCGCTCCGAATCTAGAAGCAACCAGATTCTCGAGATTATGTTAACGGGCTAAGAGAGTGTTGTCACTAGTATATTGGGCTGGAGAAAGGGAGACAAATCAGTCCAGAAAACACCAGAGAATCGGACCACGGTTTAACTGGGGTTAAGAGTCGGGGCCGGAGGGGGCAATAACGCCAATGAGGAATATCTATCCAGATGCTTGCGGAGTAGGATCCTGGCCCGGTAAAGACGGGATTTGAGGGAAGCGATGGAGACGTTCAGGGCCTTCGCGGCCTCTTCCGTGGAGAGGCCTTGGATGTCCCTCAGTACCACGGCGGCGCAAAGGTCGGGGGACCGTATGTCGAGTCTGGATTCTAAAGTGGAACGGAGTTCGCTGTTGACAGCGGCCTTTTCGGGGTCATTTCCCCAACCGTAGACCAAGGCGTCGTCAAAGAGATTTTCCGAGATGTACTTGGCCCTGGATTTATCTTTGCGTATCCTCATCAGACAAACGTTGACGACGATGCGATACAGCCAGGTGGAGAGCTTGGCTTGGCCTTTGAAGTGAGGGAGAGCCTTTAACGGCGAGATGAAGTCTACAGCCCCGGATGCGTCTTGGGTCGACATCCAAGTCTCCTGGGAAGTGGCGGGGTAGCTGCCGACCATGCTATTGGTCATGCTATCGGTCAAATGTATTCGTCCTAGACACAGGCTTAAAAATCTGTTGGAGTTCCTAGTCTTGGATCATCTGCTACTTGCGGTCCTTATACTGATGGGTAATAAGCGCTCAAAGGTATCATGCTGGCCGCAGCCCCCACGTCGACCGATCTGCAAATCCGGGTTTCAGAGGCTACGGGAGTACCGGTTATCCAAGGTTATGGAATGACCGAACTTTCCCCGGCGAGCCATGTGGATTACACGGATGGCCGCAACCGGCCCGGTTCGGTGGGACAGCTCACGCCGGATACCCAAGAGAAGATAGTCGACGTTGAAACTGAAGGAACAGAAGTTACGACCGGTGAGACCGGAGAATTGTTGGTGCGCGGACCCCAGGTGATGAAGGGGTATTTCAATAACTCAAGGCCGCGGCTGAAACCCTCACCTTCGATGGATGGCTACACACCGGGGATATCGTTCGCGCCGATGAAGACGGCGATATCTGGGTATTGGACCGCAAGAAAGAATTGATCAAATACAAAGGTTTCCAGATGCCACCCGCTGAACTCAAGGGTCTGCTGTTGACCCACCCAGCCATCGCCGACTCGGCGGTGATTGGCATCGAGGATGAGGAGTCTGGGAAAGTTCCGAAAGCGTTTATAGTCATCAGAAAAGGCGAGGCGCCGACGGCCGAAGAGATAATGGAGATCGTCGCCGGCCAGTTGGCAACCTTCAAACAGATACGACAGGTCCAGTTCGCGGACTCCATCCCCAAGAACGCCTCCGGAAAGATATTGCGGCGGGTGTTGATTAAGCAGGAACGAGAAACCAGTTAGCACCATTTGCTTCTGTAGGGGCGGGTTTTTAACCCGCTCTGGCATGGGCTAACCACGTTCCGATCGTTTAATGACTTTTCGAAACGGCGCATTCCGGCAACGACCCACGGGCTTTTGACAAGCATCAGGGCAAAGAAATGGGTCAGGTTAGGAACCTGCCCCTACGTAAACCGTGCTGGTCAGTCCGAACTACGCTGGCTGTTTGGACCTACCTAGCGCTGGGAATATCTTGTCCCGGAATGCAGCCAGCTCGCCGGTGGCGAACTCGTAGGTCTGGTCCGTCATCAGGTAGAGGTGCTCCATGCCGGCCGCCTCCGCCTTCTTGATCCGCTCGGCGCAGTACTCCGGCGATCCGATCAGGCCCATGGAGTCGCATAGCTGGGCCAGGGCGTCATGTGGCAAGAAAGCGCACAGTTCTTTGGCCTTCTCCCAGTCCTCGGCGTGGGGAACGTCTGGGTAGAGGTCCCAGAGACCTCTGGGAAGCTCGAATTCCGTGAAGTCCATGCCGGCAGCCTTTAGCCAGGGGACATAGGTCTTCTCCATCAAACGCTGCACCGCCAACGGCCGGGCGATCTCCCGGGCCTCTTGAATGTCATCCCTGATGATGGTGGTGCAGGTGAAGATGGTCTCGATGTCGTCAGGGTTTCTTCCGGCGGACCTGGCGCCGGCGGCGATGATCTCCCTGGCTTCGGCCACCTGATTGGGGTGAATACCGGTCATCAGGACTGCGCCGTCGGCGACTTCCCCGGTAACTTTCATGACTCTGGGCCCAGTGGCTGCGATGTAGACCGGGGTGGTGACGCCGCCCCCGTGCTTCATTCGGCTTGAAGTTGCGCCGAAATCGAACTCGCCTCCGCCCATGAGGTCTTTCATCATGACGACCGCGTCCCGCATCTGGCGCACGGTCGCCGGCGGGATGCCGACGACGTTGGCGGAACTATAACCACGTCCGATCCAGATCTGTACCCGGCCCGGCGCGACTTCCGAGACGGTCTGGGCCGCGGACGCCAGTACTGATGGGTGCCGTGTCACAGGGTTGGTGACCGCGGAGGCCACGTTGATGGTTTTGGTGTTCAGCAGCGCATGGGCCATGGAGACGAACACGTCGCGCTCCAGCATCTGCGAATCCAACATTCCCACGCCATCGAAGCCCGCATCCTCGCACTCCTGGACAAAGGCAGTGACCTCCGGAACAGGCTTGCAGGGCGGCACTCTCAGGTCGATCTTGATGGCCATTTGTTTCTCCTTAAATCGGTCGATGCTGAATCTCGGTTAGCGGGTCAGTTCTTCCCGTAATCGGCGTATCACCAAGGCATTCTCTTCTTCAGTGAGGTTCAACGGGTCAACGCCCAATTCGTCCGGCTGGCCCAGAAAATGCAGGTAGATCGGAGTTTCGCCCTCTTCCATACCCTTCAGTATCTCATTCCTGCCGGGGCCGTTCCAGTCGGGGCCGAAATGCAAGATTGCGTGAGGAATCAGGTAATCGTGGTCGTCATGCTCCAGCGTGACCTTCAGGCCGGGCACCTCGTTAAGAGCGTCCACCACCTGCTCGGCCAAAGCCCGGTAGGCCCGCATCTCTACCTCTTCGTCCTCTTCCAAGAACATGTTCAGCGCGGTCACCAGACCCACCACTTCCTCTTTGGCCACCTTCATTGGCCGACCCAAGAACTGGGCCGGGTTGGCATGGGCGGCGGCGGCTTCGATGAGGTCGGCCCGTCCGCAGAGGATACCGGTGCCCTGAGGCCCCCGGATTCCCTTTCCGCCGCTGAACGCCACCATGTCCGCTCCATCGGCCAGGAACTTCTTCAGGTTCTCCCTGGGCGGGAGCATTGACGCGGCATCGACGATGACGGGCACACCCCTCGCATGTGCGATCTCGCAGACCTGCGCCAGAGGGATGGCCCTGCGGTTGGTCATGGGGGCGCAGAGAAAGGCCACGGCCGCTGTGTTCTTGCCGATTGCTCCTTCCAGTTCCCAGGGATGCGAATATCTGGAATCGCCGATCTCCACCAGCTTGCCGCCGCCCGCCCGGTAGGCCTGTTCGTAAGGGAAACGGTGCATGTTCTGGATGATGATCTCGTCTGCCATGTCCGTGGTGTCGGGAAGTTTGCGCATCTTCACCGGGTCTTTGCCGGCGATACAGGCGGCGGCTTGGAGCACCAATCCTCCGGCGGCGCCGCTGCAGACGAATCCTGCTTCTGCACCGGTCAGCCGGGCGATCTCTTCCCCGGCTTTTCGGTTCAGTTCATCCACATTAACCATAATCCTAGCCGCCCCGGCCATGATTTCCAAGACCTCGGGCCGGGTCCTGGTGCCGCCATATTTGGTGACCGATCCTGCTGCATTGATGACCGGCTTTACGCCGAGCCGTTGATAGGCCTGCGATGCGTCCAATGGAATGTTCGCCACGTTTCCTCCCGAGGCGCTTGCCTCGATACAAATTCCTAGCGTTAAAATGATGGGCCATTATAGCAACTCTGAGCCATGCTATCCGAATAACTATTTTTAGAACGCAACCAGGTCATCTCCAGCCTGGCGGTGTGATAAAATCGGGCAACCGAATCCAGCCGCCCGTTTCAGAGAGACGTGAATATTTCCGATGGGGGAGAGCAGATGGACCAGCTAGATGTGCAGACCAAGATTGGTTTGGTGGTGGTGAGCGCATCGTCGATCTCCGAATTGAGATACCCCAAGGCAGCGCCTCCTGGGGTGGCATTCCTAACCAGCCGTATGATGCTGGCTGAAGGCGAGGGAATCGAGGCCCTGCTGGAGATGGAGAGCAATGCCGGCCGCGCCGTGGGCGAATTGGCCAGCGCCAAGGTTGATTCGGTGGCCTATTGCTGCACGGTTAGCGGCGCGCTGCGTGGGATGGAAGGTGACCGGCAGTTCTGCCGGGAACTGGAAGAAGAGTGGGGCACACCTATCACGTCCACTATGCTGGCAGTCGCCGAGGCGTTGCAGCACATGGAAATGAAGAAGATCGTGGTCACTACGCCCTATCCCGACAGCCACCATGTGGCCGAGCGGGCCTACCTTCAGGAGGCTGGTATCGAGGCCCTGACCATGAAGGGCATGGGTCTGGAAACGGCCGAGGGATTCGCGTCGGTCACGCCACAAGAGATATTCGATTTCGCCATGGATGCGTGGAACGAATTTGGCGACGAAGCCGATGGCTTGTTCATCAGTTGTATGAACCACGACGGCATGGCCGCTGCACAGGCACTGGAAGACAAGATCGGAAAGCCGGTGGTCACCTCGCACACAGCCACCCTTTGGAGCGCCCTTAGCCAGGCTGGTGAGACCAAGCCGTTGTCCGGCTATGGACGCCTCCTGGCCGAACCACGGGCCGACCTGCGCAGGAATCTCACCAGCCCGGTCTAACTTAGTTTAGGTTCCCAGATAAAACAGATTGGAGAAGTTACAATGACCACTGCAGACCGTTTGACCATGACCCTGGGCGAGGCTATGTTCACCCAGAGGGCCATCCGCAGGCTGAAGCCTGACCCTATCCCCGACGAAGTGATGCGGGACATCATGGAATCGGCCATCCGCGCCCCCAACGGCGGCAACACCCAGCAGTGGCACTTCATCGTTGTGAAAAACGCCGAAACCCGGAAACAACTGGGCGAGCTATATCACGAGGCCTGGTGGGCCAAACGGAAGGACCAAGGCATCATGAGCCCCGAGGATATTCCTCCGGGCAAGAACTCGACGCGTTCGGCCATGCGGCTGGCCAATGAGTTCGGCGACTCCCCGGTGATGGTCCTGATCTGCGCCCTGAACAGAGGTGGCTCCGGTGGAATCATCCCGTCCGCGCAGAACCTGCTTTTGGCGGCCAGGGCTTATGGCATCGGCGGCACCATTGCAACCTTACACGCAGTCGTCGATGAGCGGGTCAAGAAGCTGCTGAACATCCCAGAGACTGCGGAAATCGTGTACTGCATGCCGCTTGGCTATCCGCGAGGCGAGTTCGGCTCGGTAAACCGCAAGCCCTTGGAAGAGGTCTGCGGCATGGACCGTTGGGACAACCCCTACAAATAAACCGCCATTAGCGGCCTGAGGAACACATGGCGGTACGTACGGGTAAAGAATTCCTGGAAGGTCTGAGAGACGGCCGGGAGGTCTGGCTGGAGGGCGAACGGGTGGACGATGTGACCACTCACCCCAAGACCGCCCGCATGGCAGCGACCCTTGCCGGAATCTACGACCTCCAGCACCGGCCGGAGAACCACGACAAGATGACTTTTAAGTCGCCCACCAGCGGAGAGCCGGTGGGCCTGTCCTATCTGGTGCCGGAGACGCAGGAAGACCTGATGCGCCGCCGAGGGGCCATGGAGATCGTCGCCCAGTCCTGCCACGGCATGCTGGGCCGCACACCCGATTACGTGAATATCCAGGTCACGGCCTCCCGCCAACTGGCCCACCTCTACGGCCTGAAAGACCAGCGGCACGCCGACAATCTGCGCAACTACCACGAGTACGTCAGGGAGCGTGACCTGTGCCTGACTCACGCCTTTGGCCACCCCCAGGTCAACCGATCGCTCACCCTTGCCGAACTCCCCGACGAATATACGGCGGTGGGCGTGGTGGACCGCACCAGCGAGGGTGTTATCGTGCGGGGTGCCAAGCTACTCGCCACTCTCGCCCCGTTCTCCGATGAGATATTCGCACCGGTCTACCGACCACTGCGGCCGGACATGGAAGAGGACCGGAAGTATTGCATCGGGTTCGCCGTGCCGGTGGCCACTCCCGGCCTAAAATTCATCTGCCGCCCTAGCCATGATACGGGCGGTCCTCTTGCCGACTATCCCCTGTCCGGCCAATTCGACGAGATGGACGCCCTGGCCATCTTTGACGATGTTCTGATCCCCTGGGAACGGGTTTTCATCTACGACGACATCGAGCTGGCCAACATGACCGTTCAGAAAGTTACTCTTTGGCGGCAGTACATGCAGCAGGTGGCGGTCAAGAACATCGCTAAGCTGGAGTTTATCCTGGGCATCGTCCACGCCATCACCGAGTCCATCGGTATTGGCGTGTACGCCCATGTCCAAGAGAAGAATGCTGAGGTCATCGACACACTTGAGACGGTCCGGGCCTACATGCGGGCCGCCGAAGCCGACGCAGCTCCATACGAGGGCGAAGGCCTCTGGCCGGCCGCTGAGCCTTGGATCGCAATGCGGAACTGGTATCCGGACGCGTATTCGCGGGTGGCGGCGATCGTCGAGCAACTAGCCGCCGGCGGACTGATGCTGACTCCAACCGAAGAAGACATGTCTGGGCCGTTGGCCGGAGAGATCGGGAAATACTACCAGGGAGCTTCCATCGACGCCAGGAGAAAGGTGCGTTTGTTCCGGTTGGCTTGGGACCTCATCGGCACCCAGTTCGGTTCACGTCAGACGCTCTACGAACGTTTCTTCAACGGTGACGTGGTGCAACTTCGCCAACGCCGCTACGCAACCTACGATTATTCGCGGGCTGACGCGTCCCTGGAACTGTTCATGAGTGAGTTGGAGGGCGGTTAGACCTTCCCGGACAGAGTCGATTCGCTCTTCTAGTTTAGGGAAATCGGTCCATGCCAGGTGATGTCACCCTGATAGCGCCGTAAGCGCGCGAAGGGTCTTGTTGCTTTGGTGCAAGATGGTTACGAATGGCAACGAGATTCCTCGGCTACTGCCTCGGAATGACAGATGGGCTAGGTCGTGAATCGGACCTAATAGTGGCTGCGAGTACGCCGTTACCCTGTAAATAGATCCTTGACCTTGGTGAGGAAGGAACGAGTCCCGCCGCGTTCCAGGAACTTGGACCAGGACACCTCGGCGGAGTCGCTACGTTTCAGGTCTTGGATGCGCTGCTTCATGATCTCCAAAACCTTTTTCTCTTCACCTTCGTCCAGCCAGTAGCCGTGTTCGTTCTTGCAGTGGTCGATGGGCAGGTCGTGGGCACGGTAGTTGAACGTTTCCATGGGTTCGTTGCAATGAGGACAGGAAATGTCGCTCTCACGCCGGGCGTACTCGACCATCCCCTTCCGGCTGTCCTCGTCCATGGTGTGGTCTTCTAGTTGGTCCAACTCATGGAAATCGAGCCATAGCCCCTTGCACTGAGGGCAGTGGTCTACGTCAATATCCTTGAACTTTTTCTCGTCTAAAGCGACGTCGCAACGTGGACAGTTCAATCTGGTTCCTTACTCGATCCCCAAGGGATCGGTTCTGGGATTCGTTCCAATGGCGGTCTGGCCAGCTTAGCATAAACCCCTTTTAAGGGTTAGCCCGGCCGTATATTAGATACGCGGTGACTGGGATTTTGGATGGGGCGGCCTAGCTCCCGGTGAACTTGGGCTCCCGTTTCTCCAGAAATGCTTGGATGGCTTCCATCTGGTCGGAGGTTCCTTTAACCGGGTCGTTGGCCCGGTGCTCGGTCTCGATGACCCGGTTTAGGTCCGGGTAGTGGCTGTTTAACAGTGCTTTCGTGGCGCCCACAGCCAAGGGCGGATTGGCGGCTATCTCCAGGGCCAGGGATTCGGCCTGGGCCAACAACTCATCGGCGGGGACCACCCGGTTGACCAGCCCTTTCTCTAAGGCCCAAGGGGCATCGTAGACCCGGCCGGTGTAGGCCATCTCGGCGGCGATGCCCGGCCCAACCAACGCGCCCAAAATCTCGGAAACACCGGCGTCGGGTACCAGCGACCGCTTGACGAATACCGAGCTGAACCGGGCCGATTCCGAGGCTATCCTGATGTCGCATGACAGTGCGATTCCCAACCCTGCCCCGGCCGCAACGCCGTTCACCGCGGCGATGATGGGCTGAGGAATCTCCCGCAGGTGCGGCGCCAAGCGCATGGTGATGGACGGCCCTTCGTCGGGTGTGCCGGCGGCTCGGTCGCCGCCCGCGGCCATTCGTTTCGGCATATCGCCCACGTCGGCCCCGGAGCAGAACCCACGGCCGGCACCGGTGATTATGACGACCCTTGTTTCAGGGAACTCGCCGGCAAGTTGGTCCAAAGCTACGTGCAACTCCAGCCCCATCTCACGGTTGAGGGCGTTCAGGCGGTCGGGACGCTGCAGTGTTAGCACCGCCAGATAGTCGTGGCGCTCGAGCGTTATGTGCTGAAATTCAGTGCCTGAATCAGTCGTGGTGGTGGCCATGTGCTCTTCCTCTTGGGTCGGCTAGCCGGTCTCGGGCTATCTGGGTGCCGCGGAATAGGGCTGAAAGCTTCGCTCTGGCAGTCGCCTGGCTCAACAACACCAGGCCGCAGTCGGGCGCGGCTTGGAGCATTTCCGGGTCATGGTGTTCGGCCGCCGCCAAGAGTCTCTGGGCGATCGATTCAGCGTTCTCGATCTCTGGGTCGGCATTGTCGACGCATCCGAAAAGCACGGTCTTTGACGGACAGAGTTCCAACAACGCGGGATCCAGCTGTGGCGCTTGAAACTCCAAGGCCAGTTGGTCGATCGTAGATTTCTCAAGTTCGGCCAGTATCTGGGGATAACTGGGTTTGATGGGGCGCTCTACGCCCGGGATGGTATAGCTGTAGCAAACGTGCACCGCCGTCTGAGCGCGTAGACCGTCCGCGCAACGGTTCAGGGCCTCGATACCCCAGTCTGCTACCTTCTCGGGGTAACGGCTGAACACCGGCTCGTCGAACTGAATCACCGCCGGACCCAGAGCGTCTAGGGCCTTGGCCTCTTTGTTGATGGCATCGGCTACCGCCATGGCCAACTTCCGCTCGTCGCCGTAATAATCGTCATAGGTAGAATCGACAACGGTCATGGGACCGGGCAGGGTGACTTTGACCGGCGAAGTCGTGTTGGTCAACAGGAACCGGAGGTCATCCACTACCATGGGGCCGAGCCATTCCACCGGACCGGTACAGCGCCCCACCTGGGCCAGGCGTCTGCCGTCACGAATCCACTTTTCAGCCCGGTTCTCGTAATCGAAGCCGCCGAGTTGCGAGGTGATGTGCGTGAGGTAAGACTTCCTTCGCTGTTCGCCGTCGCTGATGATTCGGACACCGGCTGTTTCTTGGTCGTAGACCGCCAGCCGCACCGCATCGTCCTGGGCGTCGCGCAAAGGGTCTCCGGTCAGCGCCCAGTCGGAGCCAGTGTAGTGATGGTCGAAGCCCTTACTGTCCATCGGCTTCTGATGGTAGAGCCAAGGCGGCTTGGGCATGCTGCCGACCACGGTGGTGATGAAAGGTTCAGGCATCTACTTCATGACCCGGCGGAAGAAATCCAGGGCGTTGCCGCCGACAATCTTTTTGACGTCTTCGTCAGAGTGTCCCCGCCGGATCAGGCCACGGATGATGTTCTTGCCGTCGGCCGGCGATTCCAGACCGTTTAGATATGGGGCCGGCATCTCCTCCAGGGAGCGGCCTAGCATGTAGTGCTGGAACATCATGTGGTCCCCGATGACCGTGTCGGTGCCGATGCCGACGTGGTCGACGCCGATCAAGTTGACCATGTAGTCGTAGTGGTCCAGGACGCATTCGATGTCCTGTTCCGGGTCGTCGCTGAGGGCGTTAGGCACAGCGGTGATGCAGACCAGGCCGCCCTTGGCGGCGCAGGCCTTCAACTCCTCGTCCTTTCTGGTGCGTACCGTGGGCCGGAGGGTGTAGGCAGCGTTGTGGCTGAAGACCACTGGCACCTTGGAGAATTCGATGGCGTCCATCACCGTGGGCGTGGAGGCATGGGAGAGGTCGATGGCCATGCCGATATCGTTCATGCGGTGGATAACCTGGATGCCAAACTCACTGAGTCCGCCGGGATTGCGCTCGTACATGCCGTCGCCGATGTAGTTCTTGCGGTTGTAGGTGATGCCCGCCAGCCTAACGCCCATGGAGTGGAGTTGGTCCACGCGCTCCAGGCGGTTACCGATGGGCAAATGCTCCAGGGTGGGCATGAATCCCACAATCCCGGCTTGTTTGGCTGCCATGATCTCGTTGGCGTTGCCCACCCGGACGACATTCTCTTGGGCCGACACATCCGCCAGCATCATGCCTACCTCGTTGGCTACGTCCTCGTACTCCACGAACGACATCTCGGTGGCGTTCTGCAGGGCCCCGAAGACGTTAGAGGTAGTCACCGTGGACCAGCCGCCGTGGGTCACTGCCTCGAAACCCCAGTGATAGCGATTTGTGCGCAGGAAATCGACGAAGCGGTCCATGGCTTCGGGCAGCACGAACGGGTGTTGGTGCACATCGATCATCACCGACTCTTCGGCCAGACTCTGGAACCGGGATTCCTCCTCGGAGTTCAATGGGACGGTTGAGGACGGCACCCGTCCGATCTCTTTGGACATCAGGAAGTCGCTGATACTGGTCATTTGTTCCTCACGAGGCATCTAGCCAATATACGGGTCACCCGAAAGAGATTTGGAGTGTAAATTAGGCAGAGTTTGGAGTCAACGGCAGGCCCGTTAGTTGAGGGATATAGAAGCCCCGATGCCCTTGGTCTGCTCGTTCACCAGGAATGATGCGTTGTCATGGCCGCGGGAGGTCTCCAGATTGGCGTCGAAACGTTGGCCGCCCATGGTACCAATTAGTTCGTAGCGTTGTTCGGTGTAGAGCCGTCCTTCGTACTCGGGCCCCTTGACGTTCCGTTCGGTTTCACCTGCCAAAAACATCTCCACGGCTTGCACCATCAAATCCTGAAATTCGTCTGTGCCGAGGTACGACGAAGCTTTCAAGAAAACGTAACCCCACCGTATTCCGTTGTGCTCCAACATCTAAACCAAAATTTCCAAGGGGAACTCCTAGTTTGCCCTATTCTGGGGGCTTACGGGCGCCCATGCCAAATTGCAGCACCACGGTTGAGAGCAGTAGCGCTCCAAAGGAGAAAAATCCTACCGTAGAAAAGCCACCTAAGGCAAGAAACGCCCCGCCCAAAGCCGCTCCGCCAACCCCGCCCAACTGGTTGCTGGCGCCTAGCATTCCCACGGCGGTGGCTTGGGAACTTCCGGAGATCTCAGTGCTGATGGCCAGGAACGTGGGCCAGCCGATGCTGATGAAAGTGATGCCGACCAGAGCTAAGCCTACCGTGCCCCAGGCAGTGATGCCCACGGAAAACACCACCAGCGCCGCCAACCCTCCGGCCACGGAGCAGCCGGCCACCACTTGGGCCCGCCGATTCATTGCCGACACAAAGCCGGCCATAGTGCTGCCGACTACGACACCTATCCCCACGATGGCCAGTGGCACTGCCGTTTCGCCGACGCTTAGGCCGTGTTCGCTGATTAGAAATGCGGCCAGGTAGCTAAAGGTGGCGTAGAAGGCCATCCTTTGCAAGAGATTGGCCGCCAAGGCCGTCCGAAACAAACTGATGCCTGCCATCTGTTTGTACCGGGAAAGGAAAGAGATGCTCTGCGGTCCAGATGCCTGGATCTTAGGATACCAGAACCAATGCAGCACGGCATATACGATGAGTAGAGAACCGATCACCAAAAACGGTACTCTCCAACCGCCAACGCTCGTCATGACAGCTACCAAAGGTACACCGATCACACCCGACAACGAAGCAAATGCCATCAGGAGTCCAAATGCTCTAGCCCTCTTCGTCGGAGTCAAAATGTCGGCCACCGCCGCCATGCTGTTGGGAGGGATCATGCCACCGGTTAATCCGGTTACGACTCTCAATGCAATCAAGACTCCAAAATTAGGGGCGAAACTTGATGCTAAGACGCTGATACCTAGCAAGCCCAACCCGGCCACCGCCACCGGCCTTCGGCCGAAAGAGTCGGAGATCGGTCCGACCGAGATCACCGAGATCGCCCAGGCCGCGAATGTAACAGCGGCCAATTGCCCAGCGGCAGCAACCGATATGTCGAACTCGTTGGACAGATCAACCAAAAGCGGCGCTAGCATGAGCCCAACGCTCTGGGTCAGAAACATCGCAGAGCCAGTGAGCGCCAGGAATCGGGCTTGGCTGGTGGTCACAGGGGTAACTATCGGCGTCAACTAGGGCTGTCTAGGGGATTTATTCGGGATCAGTTTGGGCGCTTGATCGGGCTGAATCATCCGGGAGAAGTGTAGCACCAGCGCCCGCGCTCCGCATGAAGACCACGATCACAACCGCCGAAAACACCACCGTGCCTAGGCAGAGGTATCCGACGCCCGGGAATCCGCTAAAGGCCAACAGGAGTCCGCCCAAGGCGGCCCCGCCGACGGCCCCCGTTTGATTGCTGACACCTACTAGTCCGACGCCGGTGGCCCGCGAATTGCCGGAGATCTCTGTGCAGACGGCGATCATCACGGTCCATGGAAGGCTCAACAGGGCGATGGACACCGTAGAGATGGCCACCACAGCCCACACTGGTAGGTCAACCGAGAACAGCGCAGCGGCGGCGACTCCGCCGCCGATCGCAGACGCTGCGATCAAGGACATTCGGTCCGGGCGGGTGGCCACCGTGCCCCCTATATAGCTGCCAATCACCCCGCCGATGCCTACCAAAGCCAAGGGCAGCGCGACTGCGCCGACGCTGACGCCGTAGTCGTCAATCAGATAGGTAGCCAGGTAACTGAATATCGCCATGTATGCGATTCGTTGGGCGAGATTAGCCGCCAATATCGACCGGAGCACAGGGAGGGCCAATAGGTCTCGGTAGCGTGAAAAAAACGTGAAAGTCCGAGGTTTGGCAGCTTCGTTCTTCGGAAACCAGAACCAGTTGAGTACGATGCAGGCGGTCAAGAGGGAGCCAATCACCAGAAATGGAAGGCGCCAACTGCCTAAGTCAGCCATCAACGCTACGGCGGGCACACCGATCACCGCGGACAAAGTCGTGAACGAAATCAAGGTGCCTATCGCCCGGGCGATTCGCGCAGGCGGGACAACATCGACCACAGCCGCCATACCGTTGGGGGGAATCATACCGCCGCCAAGCCCGGTCACTACCCTGGTGACCATCAAGGTCTCCAGATTAGGCGCGAACGCCGAAGCCAAAACCCCTACGGCCAGTAGCGACAACCCGGCCAGCGCTACAGGCCGCCGCCCCAGTGAGTCAGACAAAGGCCCCACGGAAACAACTGATATGGCCCAAGCGGCGAAGGTTGCAGTGCCGACCTGTCCCGCGACTGCGACAGACACATCAAACTCAGCGGCGATATCAACCAATAACGGGGCCAACATCAACGATGAACTCTGAGTGGAGAAAAAAGCCAGGGCCACAGCGGCCAAGAATCGGTTCTGGTTTATCGTGATTGGGCGGCGTCAGGTTTCATTTCTTCAACCGTCTTTGGTTCGCGCATGGCCAGGCGCATCACCAAGGCGGAGAATACCACCGCCGCCAGACAAAAGATTCCTATGGCCGAGAACCCTCCGATGGCCAAGAACGCCCCTCCCATGGCGGCCCCAACCACCCCACCCATCCGGTTGCTGGCGCCCATCATCCCTACGGCGGTGGCCCGGGACTGGGGGGCAACGTCGGTAGCGAACGTGATGAATACCGGCCAGCCGACACTCAGCACACAAACGGCGGCAAAGGCGATGCCGACCGTCGCCCAGATAGCCGGATCTACAGCGAAAAGGACCGTTGTTATCGCCCCACCAGCCAGGGCGAAACCGGCCATAAAGTTAAGCCGTTTTCTGTGATCGGCAAGCATCCCACCCCAAAGGCTGCCAACCACGGCGCCGGCGCCAACGACGGCCAGCGGGAGCGCGGTTTCTCCGACACTCATGCCGTATGTATCGATCAGGAATGCGGCGAGGTAACCGATCACGGCATAGAACACTATCCGCTGGGAGAAGTTGGCCAGCATGCCGATTCTGAATATAGAGATGGAACCCAACTCTTTGAACCGGCTGAGATAGGAGAACGAACTCGGCCCGGATGCCGGTCTCTTGGGATACCACAACCAAGAAAGAGCGAAGGTAGCCATCAAAAGACTTCCGCAGACCAGGAATGGGAGCCGCCAGTCCGCTACGCTGGCCAGGATCGCGACCCCGGGGATGCCGATCACCGTTGCCGACATCATGATGCCCTGAGCGGCCCCGATGGCCCGGCCCCGATGTTCTTCGGGTACCACATCGGAGATGGCGGCTATGCTATTTGGTGGGATCATGGAACCGCCCAATCCGGTGCCGATAAGAAACACCATCAAGACGATGAAATTTGGGGCGAAGGCCGCTCCGAAGATGCAGACACCCATCAAAAACAAGCCGGTCAAAGCCACCGGACGGCGTCCCAAGGAATCGGAGAATGGACCGATCAACGGAGCAAAGATGGCCCAGGAGAAGAAAGTGGCCGCAGCCAATTGGCCGGCCACAGCCACCGAGGTATCGAACTCCTCGGCGATGTCCACTAGTAAGGGACCCAGCATCAAAGCAACCGTGTTGTTCAGGAACAGAGCCGCAGCGATTATGGCGAACGATCTAACTTGACTAGTCGCTGGGTTGGTGGTGGTTTCTGTGGTCATCGGAAATGGGCGGAAGTTGTCAGATCACAACACAACGACGACAACCAAGACAGAAGTAAAGCGGCAAAAACTCTTTAGCGGGGAATGGTGGAGCTGCGGGGACTCGAACCCCGTACCTCTTCAATGCCATTGAAGCGCTCTCCCAGATGAGCTACAGCCCCACACGAGCAGTCGGAGATCAGCGTTCAGCTTTCAGGCTGAACGATTGCCGCGATACAGCATAGCAAAACCGGTTTCCCGGTACAACAACTTTTCCCTATGAACTAGCCTTTGAGGGAATACTTCACAACGCGGCGGCCCTTGCCCCAGTCCCCGGGGGTTACCACGTAGACATCTTTGCGGGAATCTACCCAGATGCCGTGACAGGAACGGTATTTCAGCTCACCCCATTGGGCCAGCCTCTCGCCGTCGTGATTCAACACACTGACCATCCCACCGTTGTGCTCCGGGATGTAGACGATGTCATCGTTGTCGATATACATCAGGGCCGGGCCGATCAGCTTGGTCGGCCATGATTTCACGAAACTGCCGTCCTGCGTGAATACCTGGATACGGTCATTCTCGCGGTCCGAGACCAAGACCTGGCCTTGGCGGTCGATCCAAACTCCATGGGGCAGGTTGAACTGGCCGTCACCGGAACCGGGGTCGCCCCAGGACATGATGTGCTTGCCATCGGAGGTGAACTTATGGACCCGAGCGTTGGCATAGCCGTCGGCGATGAATATCTCACCGGCCTCATTCACGGCGATTCCCGCAGGCATGTTGAACGGAGGGCCGCTGTGGGTCACGCTGGACCAGGTGGTGGAACTGTAGTCGTCTTGGGCGACGCCGGTGTCCGACCGGAACCCCTCTTCGCCGATGGTTAAAAGGAGCTTGCCGTCAACGGTGAACTTGAATACCTGGTGCTTGTTCCGGTCCACCAGCCAAACGTTGTCATCTTTGTCCAGGTAGATGGCGTGGGCGAAGGAGATCAGGCCGGCGCCCCAGGATGAAACGAAATTGCCTTCCCGGTCGAAGATGCAGACCGGGTGCTCGGGGTCGCGGTTGAAGCAGAAAACCCGGTCCTTGGAGTCGCCGTAGACGGCGGCCGCCGGCATCTCCCAACCGTCAGGCAGTTTGGCCCAGTCTTCGTCCACTTCGTAGGTGTATTTGCCGGAGCCTACGGTAGTTGTTGCAGCCATGATTCTCTCTCCTAGGTGTTTAGATCAGTATGGGCGAATGCCCGGAGTCTTGACCCGGAAGCTATACAGCGACACTCCGGGTGTGGTGTAGATCGTTCGAAAATCGGGCCCGCCAAAGGCGATGTTCCGGGGCACTTCGGGCCCTCTTATGATGCCCAGGTGGGTCCCGTCGGGCTCGAACACCCAGATGCCACCGGAGCCGGTGCAAAAGATGCGGCCAAGAGTATCTACTTTCATGCCGTCGGGCACGCCTACTTCGGCCGAGGCCATGCTTGCGAAGACCCGGTTGTTGCTCAGCGTGCCGTCGGTGGCTACGTCGAAAACCCTGATTTTGCGGTGCTCACAGACCAGCCCCTTCTCTTGCTCTTCGAAACAGACCTGGCTCTCCCGGCTGATGGCCACGTAAAGGACCGATTCATCGGGCGAGAAGGCCAGCCCATTAGGATATTCACAGCCGTCAGTGGCTACGGTTATCTGGCCGTCGGGAGCGATGCGGAACACGCCGGCGAAATCGTACTCACGCTCAGCCTCTGGCAGGCGCAGGTGCGGGTCGGTGAAGTAGATGGTCCCGTCGGTGCGGCAGATCACGTCGTTGGGCTTGTTGAAACGTTTGCCGTCCCAGCGCTCAGCGATGGGGGTGATTGTGCCGTCGGCTTCCATGCATGTAACGCGGCGGTGGTCGGCGCCTTCGCACATCAAGAGACGGCCCTGCCGGTCAAATGTGCAACCGTTGCCCTCGCCTGTGTCCTCGCGAACCACGCTTACCCCTGAGGTCTGGTCCCAGCGTTGCAGCCGGTTGCCGACCAGGTCGACGAAGGTCAGGTATCCTTCCGGGTGCCAAAGGGGGCCTTCGGTATTGCCAAGGTCGGTTGCTAGGAGGGTGTGCTCGGGCGATTCCAGGATATCGTCCAGATTATCATGCATAAGAGTCTCCGGGGCGCTCAGCCAAGGCTCTTGAATCAACAGGCGGGATTATAACAGCAAGTCGTGCGTGGCGCACGCTGGACGGACATCGTTTGACCGGCGACGTAACGCTTGATTAGAATGCCAGTCACTTCCCCCGAACATGGGGCAATTGGAGTACACATGGCTAACATGAAACCGAACGAT
>Ga0207963_1000021_pt1 | contig 59247 bp, 53 predicted proteins | sample Knorr_S15_td_NAD_FD_185604 | JGI IMG/M metagenome (GOLD analysis project Ga0207963, IMG submission 185604) | Marine microbial communities from Southern Atlantic Ocean transect - Knorr_S15_td_NADW_ad_2500m_LV_A (SPAdes) (version 2) | ecosystem: Environmental > Aquatic > Marine > Oceanic | place...
CGAGAAGCCGATGGCCACCTCAGTTGACGATGCTCTGACCATGGTCCAGGCATGCCAAGCCAACGGCGTGAAGCTGGGTCTGGGGTTTGAACTGCGCTTCCATCCGGCGCATCTGCTGGCCCGTAATTTGGTATCCAAAGGCAAATTGGGCCGTGTCAGGCTGCTGCAAGGGCACTGGGGCAGAGGGGAGCGAGGCGAACCCGAACACAAACCCCGCTCCGGCCTGCGCGGCTGGTGGGAGGACCCGGAAGCCATGGGCGGCGGCTCGGTGATCATGGGCCTTGGCGTCCATGTTTTCGACCTGGTGCGATTCGTCATGGACCAGGAGATCCTCGAAGTTACCGCCATGACTGACGGACAGACCGACGTCCAACCGCTGGAGCACATCGCCAGCATAGCCTTAAGACTTGAGGACGGGACCATCGCCAACGTCAGTTGCGGCCGGATGTTGCCTGACACGCTGAATAACTTCACCATTTACGGCACCGATGGCCGGTTTACAGGCACTGCCACCGTCTGGGAGGCCCGGATGGGCTCGGTGGAGGTGGTCAGCGAAACGGTCAACCAGACCGAGAGTTTCGAGTACGACTACTTGGCCAATTTCGTGGCCGAGTTGACCGACTTTCATTCCGCACTGAAAGTAGACCGGGAACCAGCCGCCACCGGCCTAGACGGTCTACGGTCAACCGAGATCAACTCAGCGGTCATCCAGTCGGCGAAGTCTGGCCGGGTGGTCAAGATTGAGCGTCTGGATCCTTAGGTTCCCAATTGGCACGATCAAATATATCGAACATCGCTTCGCTTACTTCAAGGAATATCTCCTCAACAGAGCTTTCGGCGGAAAGATGCGCCCACGCTTCTCCCTCTAAAGGAATTCCATGCTTAGTTCTTTTCGTTAGTAAATCCTCGGTTGATTCAATACCGGTCAATTCGATGGTCCGAAGGTCTGACGGTATTCCCTCGGCGAGCTTATCAATTTTGGCGTGAGCCATGTAGTTTCGATATTTCCTTAAATTCGTTAACATTTCTTCTTCTTGGGCCTCGACAAACCCACTATCGACGGCAGATTGAATCAGCGGTTGGAGATCGTCACTGACTTTCCCATTGCAAAGTTTACGAAGCCCATGTTCCACGCCTGAGGCTAAAGAAACGATGCATCCTGTGTACTGTTTATACGTGAAGCACATACCAGCCTCGTCAATCAAATTGCTCGTCCAACCAGGCATAGAGTAATCAATCGGCATCAAGACTCTTTCGAAAGCCGCGAAACCCGTCGCTCGAGTGAATTTGAATCGATTCTAAGTAAGACTTCTCGGCATTCCTCAACATTCCTAAATGATCTTACCCATGTCCTTTCGTGCACCATTTACATAGTCCGATACAGATTTCTCTATATTGATCAGCTTAATAATCTACGGCGAGTATGATGATCGCAATCAACGTAAATCAAGTTGGCTTTGACATAATTCATTTTAAATTCAACCTGGTTGACGGCCCCTAAAACCGTTGCTACGATTCCCACGCCTATAAAAACGAAATACTAGAGGGCTTTTTACTATGACGACCACCCAGGGGACCCAGGCGCAGGGCGCTTTACGCGGCGTGCAGGTCTTGGATTTCGGCCAGTACATCCCTGGACCAATGTTGGGGATGCTGCTCAGCGACCAAGGCGCCGATGTCATCAAAGTTGAGCGCCCCGGCGGCGACCCCGCCCGCATCGAGCCGGCCTTTGCTACCTGGAACCGGGGCAAACGCTCGGCGGTCTTGGACCTGAAAACGCCCGAGGGCCAAGCCACAGCTCAAGCTTTGGCCAAGAAGGCTGACATCGTCATCGAGAATTACCGGCCTGGAGTGGCAGAACGTCTAGGCATTGGCTACGAAACTCTAACCAAAGAAAACCCCAGGCTGCTCTACTGCTCAATCCCTGGCTTCGGCGAAGACAGCCCTCACCGAAACGAACGCGGCTGGGAGGGAATCGTCTCCGCTTCCACCGGGACCTACCAGCCCTACGACGAATCGGAAGAACCTTTATTCCTCCCACTGCCCACGGCAAGCACGTTTGCGGCAATAGTTGGCTCGGTGTCCGTGACCATGGCTCTGATAGCCAGAGACCGTACCGGCAAAGGCCAGCGCATCGAAGTCCCCATGCACAGCGCCATGTTCTCGGCCATCGGACGCCACCTTGTGAAGCTGTATGACATAAACCCGCCCGACATGTTCGACCTGCCCCGAAATGTCATGGCCCATCAATATCAATGTGCCGATGGCCGCTACATTCAGTCCCAAGGCATGTACCAGGTGTTCGTAAGCCAGTTGATGACCGCCGCCAACCGGCCCGAATGGATCGAAGACCTCGAAGACCTCTACGGTGCAGACGTTTCTCCGGAGACCATCGCCATGTGGAAGGACCGGTTCGAGAAGATGTTCATGGAGCGTAGTGCCTTCCAATGGGAGGAAGACATCGCCGCGGCCAGGGGCGTTGGCACGGTATGCAAGACCATCGAGGAGTGGCTGGTCCATGAGCATGCTATCGCTGGCAAGATGGTTGTCGAGGTCGACGACTCAGAACACGGCACTATGAAACAACCCGGAGTACAGGTGCGCCTGCGCGGAACGCCCGGCGCCATCCAGGGCCGTGCTCCCACTTTGGGCGAGCATACGGCGGAGATTCTAGCTGAGGTTGCGCAGGTCGATGAAGGTCCGGGACGCCCCGTGACGTTCCCAGAAGCCGAAGAAAACATTATGGGCGCCCTGGAAGGTATCCGGGTGCTGGATTTGTGTATCGTTCTGGCCGGACCCACCTGCGGACGTACTCTTGGCGAGTTCGGCGCGGAGGTCATCAAGATCGACGACCCATCCCGCCCTTACGACATTGCCGGCAACACCGATGTTAATCGGGGCAAGCGCAGCATCAATATAAATCTAAAAACTCCTGAGGGCCTGGAAGTCTTTTACAAGCTTCTGGAAACCGCTGATGTGGTAGTGGAGAACAACCGCGCCTCCAGCCTGGCCCGGTTGGGAATCAGCTATGAAGAGATGAAGAAGCGCAAACCCGATATCATCCACGCGTCGCTGAACGCCTTCGGCTATGACGGCCCTTGGGCCGAGCGGCCCGGTTGGGAGCAATTGGCCCAGGCCACCAGCGGCATCCAAGTGCGGCGGGGCGGCCGGGACGCGGCCCCGAAGATTCTACCCTACCCCATGAATGACTACGGCACCGGCCTGATGGGCGCCTACGCAGTGGCCCTAGCCGTTCACGAACGTAATCGAACGGGCGAGGGCCAAACGGTGAATAGTGGCCTGGCATTGACCGCCGGGCTGCTGCAATCACCCTTCTTCCTTGACTATGAAGGCTACCAACGGGACGAACCTGAAGGCCTGGACGTGCGCGGTTTCTCCGCCAAGTCACGCCTCTACGAGGCCGCCGATGGTTGGATGTACTTACACTGTCCCAGCGACGAGGCGTGGGCGAACTTGGTGGAGCTTTCTGAGTTCACCGGATTAGATGAAGGGAGCGATGATGCCTTAACTCAATCGCTGGTGAAGATCCTGGCTGGCAAGCCGCGAGCGGAGTGGGAGAAGCTGATCAACCCCACTGGGGTCAGCGTGATGGCCAACCGCATGGTGGCAGATTTTCGGGACGACGCCGATATCCGCAAAGCCGGCCTGATCGTAGGCCGAGACCACCCGGGCGTCGGCCAAGCCGACCACCTAGGCAGCGTGGCCAAACTCTCCGAGACCCCCATGCGCGTCGGCAGGCCCACTCCTTTATTGGGAGCGGAGACCGATGAGATTCTCGTTGAGGCTGGTTACACCGGGGAGCAGATCCAGGCCATGAAACTTTCCGGGGCGGTAGTCCAGCACCGAGCGTAGGGGTTTCTGCTTGGAAGAGATCTTCACACTCACGGCACGTAAGGATTGGGCGATTGGGGCCGGAAGTGGGTCAACCACGAGATCACAGCAGAAGACGTGGACCCAACGTCATTGACCCGGAATATGCACCGGCGGGTAAACATAGACCTGCTCCCGCCAGAGAGGGTTGTTGTCCAGCTAACGTTCTATGGCGCCGCTAAAGGGGATTTTGGCTGGTCTTGGAGCGCCCCGAACCCTCGGTCTGCATGCATGACCCGGGATTTGATGTCGGTCTCTTTGTAACCACCGACACCGTAGCCATCCATAAAGTCTGGATGTAAATGGCGTCCTGGGCGGAATGCATAGATGAAGGTCTGATCGAATTAGACGGCCTAACCTCCCAAGTAGGTGGATTCCCCAAATGGCTAAAACTTAGTGACTTTGCAGGCATAGAATGGGCCGTGGCCTCCAGATAGAACTGGCCAATTTCTGATCGCTTCAACAAACACCGCACCGTGCGGTCATGAATCCGTATGGCAGACACCATTGGAACGTGCTAAACTGGCGCAACGTCTTTAGGCGTAACCTCAGGTAGAAGAGGTCCCATTGCTCCGCATCTACAACACTCTGGCCAAACGGATTGAAGAGATTCAGCCAACCACGCCAGGGGTCATCCAAATGTACACCTGCGGTCCCACCGTGTACCGCGACGCCCATATCGGGAACCTACGCACTTACCTTATGGCCGACTGGGTGCGCCGCTCGTTGATTCACAGCGGCATGCAAATAACCCACATCAAGAACATCACCGACGTTGGTCACATGCGCCAGGAATTGGCCGAGACCGGCGGCGATAAGATGATCATGGCCGCTCTGGCCGAAGGTAAAACGATCCAGGAGATTGCCGACGTTTACGCCGGCCGGTTCTACCGGGACGAAGCCCGCTTGAACATCATGGAAGCAACCGTGTTCCCGTGGGCCAGCCAACACATCCCAGAGATGATTGCCATCAATGAGAAATTGCTGGCCAATGGCCATGCCTACGAGAAGGGCGGGAACCTATACTTCGATGTTCCTTCTTTCGAAGGGTACGGCAAACTCTCCAACAACTTTGGCGGCGACCTCTTAGAAGGCGTCCGTTCCGAAGTCGATCCACTGAAGAGAGACCCCAGGGATTTCACCCTCTGGAAGGCTGCAGAGCCGGGCCGGGACGTGAAATGGGACAGCCCGTGGGGCGCCGGATTCCCTGGCTGGCACATAGAGTGCTCGGCCATGGCCTCCAAGTACCTGGGAGAGAGTTTCGATATCCACACCGGTGGCGTCGATAACGTATTCCCCCACCATGAAGATGAGATTGCTCAGAGCGAGGCCGCCTTCGGCCACCAGCACGTAAACTACTGGATCCACGCTCAACACCTACTGGCCGACGGCGCCAAGATGGCCAAGTCAGCCGGAAACGTTTTCCTTATCGAGGAGCTGATCGAGCGGGGGTTCTCACCGTTATCCTTCCGCTACCTGTGTATGACCATCCTGTACCGCCACCGAATGAACTTCACCTTCACGTCGCTGAAGGCGGCGGAGAAGGCCCTCACCGGACTCCGGCAGCGGGTCTGGCTTTGGAGCCAGGAGTCGGAGGTGAACGGCCACACTTCTGAGGTCGAGGAATACCGGCGCCGGTTCTGGGAAGCCATAGAATCCGACCTTGACCTTCCGGGCGCCTTGGCCTTGACCTGGGAAATGGTCCGGTCCCAACTGCCGGGCCGCGCCAAGATGGGTCTGTTACTAGAATTCGACGAGATGTTCGGCTTGGACCTAGACAAAGCTCCAACCGAGAACACCGTGGCCGAAAATATCACCACCACGCTCAAGATCCGGGGCGGACACCGGGAGCAGTCCGATTACGCAACAGCCGACTCGTTGAGAGGGCAGTTAGCCTCGGAAGGATACTTGATTGAGGACGCCGTCGACGGCACCAGGGTTCGTCCCAAGACACCCCTGGAACTACGGCAGGAAAAGTGGCCCTCCGTGTCGTCTTCACGGGAAATCGAATCTTACCTTGACCAACCGGCCGAACTGGACTTCACCTTCATTCTGAACGCGTACGGGTATCCCGGCGACGTAAAACGCTGTATCGAAGGGATGCTCAGATACACTGGCGATCACTCCGTTGAAGCCATCGTGATCGACAACGGCTCCACCGATGGCACCGGTGAGCTACTCGAGGAGATGTTGGGACAGTATCCGGAGCTCAGGGTAGTCCACTGCGACCACGTCATCGGCGATGCCGCCAGCAAGAATATCGGGCTGATGCAGGCCCGTGGGCGCAACATCATCGTCTTGGACGGCTCAGCGGAGATCACCGGAAACATCCTGGATACGGTAGCTGAGCATTTGAATGACCCTACAGTAGGGATCTTTGGGCCATGGGGACTCAGCACCCCAGACATGCAGCATTTCCACGAAGAAGTTGATAGCGGCGATGCCGATGCGATGCAGGCCTATTGCATGGCCTTCCGCAGGGAAGAGGTCAACAACGTCGGACTGATGCGTGAATGTTTCCGTTTCTACCGGAACCTGGACATTGATTACTGCTTCCAGTTCAAGGACAAAGGTTTTCGTGTGGTGGCAGACTCCAGCCTGCCTCTGGTCCGGCACGAACACCGCCAGTGGACGGAATTGGACGACAATCAGCGCGATGAATTGAGCCGGAAGAACTTTGGCCGATTCCTAAAACGGTGGGGCAACCGTCCCGACCTTCTGTTGGCCGCCGACGCTTTAGGGTTCGAGAACCAGCAGAAATTCCATCATTAGACCGGTGTTGATTCCGTTAATCTAAGCTTTCCTGTTGTTTTCCTGTGCCATCTTTCCCAATTTTCCATGAATCTTGCCCGGTTGATTTGAGGTTAAATCCTTGATTCCGCGATTCATCCGATGAAAATTTGTCTTGAATTCCGGTGGGCCAGACCGCCCAAAATAGCCCATAAAAACATACTTTACATAATGATTCGCAACCATGGCCTAGAAAGTCGATTGATTCACTCCAACGAACAAGCCAAATAGCACAAAGAAGTAGGGGTTCGACACCATCCAAGAGATGCGATATTCATCATCTTCCATTATCCCGAACTCAGCCTTGACGCTGTGCCTAGCCGGTGCTAGATTCCGAGCAGGTCAAACAGTGAATTTCTTGTCCCCTCGCACCGCCCGGCGGAGCGCCTAACCAATGTCCGAGATTGCCGAAAGACTATTGGCTGGCGAACAAAGGGCCCTATCAAGGTTAATCACCTTATTGGAGCGGGGAGATCCAGCAGCCGCAGAGGCGATGAGGGCGGTTGATGGCCATACCGGAAGGGCTTACACGGTGGGAATCACCGGTCCTCCTGGCGCGGGGAAAAGCACCATTGTGGACCAACTGACCCAGTTGGTGCGGTCGACAGGCCAAACGGTAGGCATCATAGCTGTTGATCCCACCAGCCCATTTAGTGGCGGCGCCATATTAGGCGACCGCATCAGGATGCAACGCCACTATCTGGACTCCGGAGTCTTCATCCGCAGTGTGGCCACCCGGGGCCAGACGGGCGGACTGCCTAGAATCGTCAAAAGCATGGTTAGGGCGCTCGATGCTGCCGGTACCGACCTGATAATGGTCGAGACCGTTGGCGTAGGGCAGACCGAGCTAGGCATCATCAGTGTGGCGGACACCGTCTTAGTAGCGTTGAACCCAGAGTCGGGAGACGCGATTCAGACTCTGAAAGCCGGAGTGATGGAGATTGCCGACATTTTCTTGGTAAACAAAGCGGACCGGGACGGGGCGGATCAGATGGCAGCGGCCATCACGGGAATGCTCCACATGGCACTAGTCAGTCCCAGGTGGAGCCCGCCGGTGATGCTGACAACAGCACATACCGGGCAGGGCATCGAAGATCTTTGGGGGAAGATACAGGACCACCGGCAAGATCAGACCGATAGCGGCGACCTTGAAGAGCGCCGGGGAAGGCAGCGCAAGCGGGAATTCATTGAGGCGGTGGAAGAGGTGTTGGCGCAGCGCCTTCGAAATAAGGTTGAAAACGACCCAGACCTAAATGCTACTTTAGAGAAAGTAGCGGCGAAAGAGACCGATCCGTACTCAGCCGCGTTAGAGTACCTGGAATCTTCTCTTTTTTCGGCAGACTGGCTTAACGCACCATAGGCGTATCCCCCGATTTCGGGCCCTATTCATACGCCGGTGTAGCCGGGCAACTCCACTGGACCATCCTTGGGTGAACCCGTCCCTGTTTTTGGGCCGGGGAGACAAATCTATCCGATTCTCGGACGTGGAGATTCGAAATGTCAGTGCTAGGCGTTGATTTAAGGGCCTCTCGTAAAAAACCCTCTTCCGTAGCGATCTTGGATTCCCGTTCGCGCCTTACAGAGCTTGGCAGCTTCTATGAAGACATCGAACTGATGAAGCTGGTTGACGATCTCCGGCCGGACCTGGTCGCCATCGGAGCGCCGTTGAACCTGCCATCAGGCTTTTGCTGCTTGGACCAGTCCTGCGATTGCCGTTTCTCTGTCCCCGACAGGAAAGGCCGGCTGCTGGAGCTGGAGCTGGCCAAGATGGGGATCAGTTGTTTCTACACCAACAAAGGGTCAATCATCAGAGAATTGATCTACCGGGGGATACTTCTTAGTCAGAATCTCAGAGACGCCGGCTATAACGTGATTGAAGTGTATCCTCACGCCACCAAGATGCTGCTCTTTGGCGACAAGGTGCCACCCAAGAATAGCGCCGTCAGCGTTAGTTACATGATCGGCCATTTGACGCCCCTGGTGTCAGGCATGGAAAAACACGCCGACGACCTGGACCGGAATAGCTGCGATGCGATCATCAACGCCTACACCGGACAATTACATGCCCAGTCAAACACCGATGTTCTGGGCGATCCGGAGGAGGGCATCCTAGTTTTGCCCAAGCTCCCGAACTAAACGGGGCGAATTCCTTCAAATAGGGCCAACTAATAAGCCCACCCTTCCTCAAATGGAAAGGTGGGCTTTATTCATGCCTGAGTTACGGCTGAGCCAAGGAATTGGCGCTATTTGGAGCTACTATCTCCGTTTCCTTGGTTGCCGCCCATACCCAGGAAATTGCCCAGCATGGAAGTGAATTCCATGGGGAAGATCCATTTGGTGGACGGACTCTCGCCTAGAGACTTCAACGTCTCGAAATACTGAAGGCTCATGGTGCGCCCGTCCGCGGTACTCGCAACACTATTTATGCGTTCTAGAGCTTCACTGAATCCCGAAGCTCTGAGCACGGCGGCTTGCTGCTCGCCCTCAGCCTTGAGAATCTCGGATTGGCGCTGGCCCTCAGCCGATAGGATCGACGCTTGCTTCTCGCCTTCAGCAACGTTGATCTGAGACTGCCGGGCGCCCTCAGACTCGGTGATTTCCGCGGTCTTGATGGCTTCCGCTGATTTTTCCCGCTCCATGGCCGCCTTCACGCCGGGAGGTGGGTCGATCTCATTGATCTCTACCTGGGAGATCTTAACTCCCCATCGTTCGGTGACTTCATCCATCCGGACCTGGAGGGCATCCCTTATGCGCTCTCTTTCCGCCAGGGCCTCGGATAGCGTCGTCCCGCCAATCACTGCCCTCAATGTGGCGAAGGCCAGGTTGACCACGGCCAACTCGAAGTTCTGTACCTCCAGGACCGCACGCTCGGCATATTCCTCCATCACCCTGTAGTAGATGACGAAGTCCATATCGACTACCACGTTGTCGGCGGTGATGTATTTCTGGGTGGGGACCCGGGTCACCCTTTCTCTCAGGTCAACCTTGGTCCCGTGATAGACGACGGGCATAAGGAAATGCAGGCCGGAACGGCGAGTGCCAACGAAGGTGCCGAACTTTTGCACGACCAATCTTTGGTATTGCTGAACAAGTATCAGACCGAATGCCATGTTCTCCTCCCTATTTTCCAAGCGATGGACTGCGTTGTTAAGGACCTGGACATATTACGAGTTTTCTTGCTTTCCTGTATCACTTTGGCGAAAAACCGTCAGAATCAGGCCTTCCACGCTTCTAACTTCAACCGGTTCGCCAATGGAAATCGCACTATCATCTTCGCTAATCGCTGTCCAGGTTTCGTTGCCCACAAGAACTATACCTCTAGGCGCTAGTTCGCCGGTAACCATGCCCTGCATACCGGCCAAGGCAGACGCCTTTTCAGGCGGCCCTTGCCTGCGCGACTGATAGGCTGTTCCAACGATATACACCAAGGCCAGGCTCACCACGCCGCCAGTGCCAGATATAACCCATCTGCTGACTTCTATTGACGGCATGGTTGGAGATGCGTCTCCGAACTGGGTGAACAGGATCAGGCCACCGACGATGAGACTAACGACGGCTCCCACGCCCAAGATGCCGAACCCCGCCACCACCACTTCCAGCACGGTCAACACCATTGCCAAGATAACGAACACAACCCCGGCCCAGTTGACCGGCAGGTTGCCCAGCGCTAGGAACGTCAGCAGCAGACATATCACGCCAACTACCCCAGGAGCGATCAAACCGGGATTGAACAATTCAACCACGATCCCCAAGCCACCCACGGTCAGCAGGATGAATGACACGTTGGGGTCAGAGATGAACTCCAAAAAGTGCTCCAAGATGTTCTTCTCTAGTTGGAAAAGCTCCAGACCCTTTGTTTCAAGCACGACCGTGCCTATCGAAGTCTCAGCGGTCAGACCGTCTAATTTGGCCAGCAAGTCTTCCAAGTCATCTGCTATCAGGTCCACCACGTTGTCGGCCAAGGCTTCTTGGGCGGAGTAGGAGGCCGCTGTCCGGACCGTCTCCTCCAGCTTGTCTTGGTTTCGGCCCCGCGTCTGGGCGATACTCCTGATTAGGGCGGAGGCATCGTTCTCGACCTTGCTGGCCAGAGTATCGTCCAAGTCTTCGCCGGTTGCCGATATGGGAGATGCGGCGCCGATGTTGGTGCCCGGCGCCATCACCGCGAAGTTACCCGCCGCCGTGATGAACGTCCCCGCAGAGCCAGCCCTGGCTCCTCTTGGTGAAACGAAAACCGCGATCGGCACCGGAGACTCCAAAAGCAGTTCAACTACCTCGCGAGTCGAGCTGAGCAGTCCACCGGGCGTATCTAGTTGAATAATCAGGAGCGTCGCACTGTTTTCTTCGGCCTTGTCGATAGCCCGAGCGATGAAGCCTTCTTTAACGTTGTTGATGATTCCATCGACCGTGATCACCAAGGCGTGGGGGGAGTCCGGCTCCTGGGCGCGGGCGATAACCGGCCCCAACATGCCGGTTATCAACATGCCCAAAAAGACGAAAACCAGAGAGAGACGGACCAACCGGAACCGCTGGGTCATAAGATCCACCGTCTTGTTTGAAGCCGATTAAATGATGGGGATTGGAAAGTTCCTATACCGGGGTGCCTGATTCGGCCAAAGAGTCGTCCAGAGTGGGTTCCAGGGTAGCATCAGCAGAGAAAACCTCCACCGGCTCCGGCGTCTTGGCCATCCGCGCTAATAGAGGGTTCACCACCCTAAGCACACCGCCCAAAGTTGGATGGCCCATGATCTTCCGAATCATTGAGCTATGCCAGTCGAATGACACATCTGAAGAGTCGGCCAGTTCAGCGATTAAGCCATTCCTGCTGGCCTGGTGGATCAGCGAACTAATATGGCTATCACCCAGGTATTCAAATACCCGGCGAGCGGAATAACCCACTTCCAGTTCATCGGAGAGCAGGCTTTTCCATTTTTTCTGGTAGGCGCCCAGGCGGTTGGCAAACAGCCTATCTTCATTCAAGGCCAGATTCAACGCGCCTGAGGCGACCTCGCTGGCGAGAAGGGAATAAAAGATTCCGCCGCCGGTGGTCGGTTTCACCTGTCCTGCGGCGTCGCCAACTACCAATACTCTGTCTGAATATGTCTTGCGCAGCGGCCGTAGTGGGATGCCCCAACACACCGGTTTGTCCATCGATCCCGTGATCTTCCCCTCCGCCTGCCTGGAGGATACAAACCGGGCGAACCGTTCCGGAGCGTTCTTACGCACCAGCAGACCGGCCAGGGCGTATCCGGGCTGTGTTGGAACGAGCCAGGCAAAGAACCCAGGGGCTATATCACGTCCGAGATAGACCTCAACTTCGTCAACGCCTTCTGTCTTAACCAGGGCTTGGACGCCAACTACATAATCCGATGGCTCTCCAAGTCCCAACTGGCGGTTCAATTGGGAGCCAAACCCAGCCGCCAAAACCAATGTTCTGGCTTCTTTGGTCCCGTCATCGGTTACCACTGAGACTCGGTCTTTCCGCTGTTCCAGGCTCAATACACGGTGGCCTAACAGGTATTCAGCGCCGGCTTCCCGGGCTCTATCGGCGAATGAAGCCACGTAGGCCACCCGGTCGACCACCCGGGCGACAGGATAGGGGGTTTCAAATCTGACAACCTCCCCAGAAGGGGCGAACACGCTAGCCGAATTGAGCTCTCGATGGACCAGTTTAGGGTCTATGGGGTAGCGTCGAAAACATTCTTCACCAACCAGACCGGTGCAGAGTTTATCGCCGATGTTCTCCCGGGAATCTATGACGGTAACGCCGTAACCCATGGAAGCTAAAGAAAGGGCGGTGTTATTGCCCGCCGGGCCAGCGCCCACCACTATCACATCTTGCAAATTGAGCCTTCCTTGAAATTACCCCTTGAATCGACCCGTTCATAACCTAGATCACAGGGCCGGTTGCCACGAGGCGATTATACTCCCAGGCATCCGGTTGGGCCATAGAATCAGGCCGACCAGTTCTCAGTTATTGTCAACCAAACAACGGCCAATAACCGAGCGAGTTCCGCCAGCGATTCACGCCTTGACAACGCCTGGTCGGAGTGTATAATTTCCACCAAAATGATAATTGGTCAGACCACTTTCTTCGAGCTTCCTACCGGGCAGGACAACGGCTAAACCTATGCAAGCTGAATTGCGCAATTTCCAAGGTCAGCGGCTCCACGAGTCAATCGTAGAGCGGTTTCACGCTTTGATCCAAGATGGGTCTCTGGAACATGGAACTAAGCTACCGTCTGAGCGGGTCTTGGCCGAGCAACTAAAGGTCAGCCGCAGTTCGGTGAGAGAAGCCATCAGGACCTTGGAGCTACAGGGACTGGTTGTCAGCAAACACGGTTCCGGGACGTTCGTAAACACCCAGAGTCTGGACGCCGTTGCCACTTTGATGACGTCATCTTTGGGCGTTGGATTGGACGCCGTTGAGGCCCAGCTCCATGACATTTTTGAAGTTAGACACCTCTTAGAGCCCCAACTAGCCGCTTTGGCGGCGCAACGGGCCACTCCAGAGGACGTAGAGCGGCTTTCATTTATCTTGGTTGAACAACAGCGTCAGATCATGGAGGGCGAGACCGGTGTAGATGCCGACACAGAGTTCCATTTCGCCTTGGCCACCGCCACCCACAACACCGCATTGGTCAAAGTGGTCAGCGCGGTTGAAGACGTATTGCGTCAATCCCGCGACCAAACTTTGCAGCAACCAGGCCGGTCCCAGAGGTCATTAGACTCTCATCGCCATATCTTGGATATGGTCCGGGCCGGAGACCACATGGGCGCCCGGTCGGCAATGGAACATCATCTGACCGCAGTGGAGCCGTCCGCGGTTTACCCAGATGCGGTCACCAACAATTAATAAATAAAAGAGACACCAAATATCAGATAGCTGAGGAGGAAACCTATGGCTACTCTAGCCGTGGAGGTGGTGTACCGGGGCATATTCCAGCGGACACTGGCCCGGAACATCGTCCGACAGATCGTATTCGCCGCCCGTAAGGACGGCAAGATTGGCACCGCCTTTGGGCGTTACAGCGACTCCCCCGAAAGAAATGGCATCCCAGCCAAGCAATTCGCGATCGTTTGTGACACAGCCCTGGAACTTGAGGAAAGCCTGGCCGTCTACGAGGCAAAAGCCGTGGATGTCACCATCAACGTTGACGATGCCATGTGCAAAGGAATCGAGTCCTGGGCCTGGTATGGTCTTCAACCCATAAACGAACTGACTAAGTCTGGCGGAACTTTGATCGTGACCTCCCGCCAGGACGCTGATTCCTTGATCGAAGACATCCACCAGAAAGACACTCCTTACGACCTGGCAATCATCCCCAGCACCGTGAGTTTCTCCGGTCTCTGGGTTTACAAAGACGACCACACCGACATGCGGATCTTGGGAACGCTTTGCAAGGTCTGCCCTGAGTTGGTGAGCCTCGAGGCTATGTTGGAGTCTATCCAGGAGCAGACGGACAACAGCACCAAGGTTGCCTCGGTCCAACGCGCCCACGACCGGACAACCACCCGGCTCGTCGAGCCAGGCGAGGGCAACTCCGAGACCCCGTTCAGCTTTGACATGCCCGGCTGGAAGACCATGGAAGAAGGCCTGGTCATCCGCGGTCTTCCCGAAGGCACCGGCTTTAGGGGCGGTGACGAAGGCTACCAGCCCGGCCGGAGCGAAGTCTTTAAGAAGTGGAGCACCCGGTCTATGCGCCCGGTCATCAACTTCGACACCTGCATCAAATGCACACTCTGCTGGCTGCAGTGTCCTGACACCTGTTTTGACGTTACTCCAGACGGTCTGTATGACGCTAACATGGAGTCGTGCTGCGGTTGCGGGGTCTGCGAAGCCGTCTGTCCGGTGCCCGACTGCGTGACCATGGTGAGCGAGGCAGAATTCAACGACAACAACAGCCAATGGGACGCTTGGACGGCCGACAAAGACGGCTATAACAAATGGATGACTGTCCTAGTGGATCAAACGAAAACCGAGACTCGGACCCATGGTTTCCACCACGTTGGCGGCTACGACGAAGAGATCACTGCGACGGAGGAAGCCTAATGGCAACAGTACAGTCGAAACCCTATGCAGAATCCACAGAGGAACTGATCAGCGGCAGTGAGGCAATCGGGATTGCCTGCGCCCTCGCCGACGTCGATGTGATCACCGCATATCCAATCCGGCCCTACGATACGGTGATGCAATACGTATCCCGTCTCAAGGCCGACGGCAAATTCGACTTCGATTTCATCGTTGCCGAGAGCGAGCACTCCCAGTTCGAGATCGTGAAACACGCCTCAGCAGTGGGCGCCCGGACCTTCACCGGATCCAGCGGAGTGGGCTGGTTCTACGCCTTTGAAGCCATCACCGTCACCGCCGGGCTTCGGATGCCAGTGGTAGCCATGGTGGGCAACCGCGCGCTAGACGATCCCGGTGCCTTCGGCGTTGAGCACAATGACGCAATGGCCGTCCGTGACCTGGGCTGGCACCTCTACTGGGTAGCCACAGCCCAAGAGGCGTTGGACATGGCGCTGATCGCATGGAAGGTGGCAGAAGACCCCAGGGTTCTCCTGCCCTTCGCCCTGAGTTGCGACGGCTCGTTCTTGACCCACTCACAGGCCATCGTACAGGTGCCGTCCCAAGGGCAGGTGGACAAATTCCTGCCCAGCTACCAGCGTGGCACGCTGCAGTTGCACCCAGACAACCCCATCACCGTGGCCCCTCAAGTGAACGAGGACTGGCTGATGGAGATCCGGAAGCAGACCGACGAGGCCATGCGCCGGACATCCGGAGTGATAAAAGAAGCCTACGATGAGTTCCGGGAAATATTTGGGCGCGGTGACCCCAGCCCGTTCATCGAAGAGTATATGTGCGATGACGCAGAGATCATTCTGGTGGGGATGGGCACACTTGCCATGCCGACCAGGGTGGCCGTTCGCCGCATGCGGGAGGCCGGCAAAAAGGTCGGGTTCCTGCGCATAAAATTCTTCAGGCCGTTCCCGGCTGCAGAGATTCAGGAAGTCCTGGGCAAGGCTAAGGGCGTGGCGGTCATCGACCGCGACTATTCCTACGGCTCGCCGTCTTTCGGCGGTGTCTTGTTCCACGAGTTGCGTTCAACCCTTTACAACCTGGACGATCGGCCTATGATGTTGAACTTCATCGCGGGCCTAGGCGGACGGGAAGTTATGGTTCATGATATAGATCAAATGGTAGAAACCACCCAAAAAGCCGTCGATACTGGTAAAATTGAGCAAGAGACCACCTGGGTCGCGGTAAGGGAGTAATCAAAATGGCTACTTTGCAAGACCTTCCCCAGATTAAGGGAGTTAAGAATATCCCGGTGGAGGAGTTCTACTCCTCTGGTCACCGGACCTGCCAGGGCTGCGAATCGGCCCTGGTGATGCGGCTGATGATCAAGGCCGCCGGACAGCGGACCATCGTACTGGGCAGCACCGGCTGCATGTACGTAGCCAACACCACCTACTACAGCACCCCGTGGGTAGTGCCATGGATGCACACCCAACTAGGGTCGGCAGGCTCGGCCGCCACCGGAACGGCCGCGGGTCTGAATTCCATGATGCGCAAGGGGAAGATGCAGGAAGAACCCATCAACGTCATCGCCTTTTGCGGCGACGGCGGCGGAGTGGACATGGGGCTTTCAGCCTTGTCCGCGGCTCTGCAGCACGATGAGTACAACCTCCTGATTATCTGCTACGACAATGAGTCGTACGCCAACACCGACATTCAAGCGTCGGGCAGCACCCCCTGGGGAGCCAACACCACGTTCAGCCCTCCGGGCACAGCGATCCGGAACATGAACACCCGTTGGAAGAAGAACATGGCGCCGATGTTGGCAGTCGGACATCCAGACATGAAGTACGTGGCCACGGCCTGCGCTTCCTATGGGTTGGACTTCAACAACAAGGTGCGCCGCGCCCTGACCTCCGGCGGGCCGACTTTCATCCACTGCATCGACCCCTGCCCCAAAGGCTGGGACTATGACCCCAAGTACTCACACGAGTTGGGGATGCTGGCCATCGAGACCGGCCTGTGGATCCAATACGAGATTATCGACAACGAGTTGATTCTCAACGGCCCCAGCCGCGCCATCGCCAAGGGGATTCGCAAGCGGAAGCCGGTTGAGGACTACCTCCTGCGCCAGGGCCGGTTCGCCCACTTCCTGCCGGAAGACATCAAGAAATTCCAGGACAAGATCGACGAGACCTGGGAGAAATGGTGGATTCCCGGCCTAGTCCCCATAACCCCCAGCCAAGAGGATTAAGTACTGCGTACGCTAGATACCTCCGGCCGCTAACGTTGCTAGTAAAAGAGGGACGGACTTAGTCCGCCCCTCTTTTTTGCGTTCCCATTTTGGATCTAACCACACCTCTAAACTTTCATTCTGAGGAGAGAAGCGACGAAGAATCTCGTTCTACAAGGAATTCACGTCCAACCAGAGCAATGAGAGCCCTCGCTACCCTCGGGGTGACAGGGGGAGTGGCACCGAAGAATCCTGCCCTATGCAGAATCCAGCGTTGACGGCTGCTCCTCCGCCTCGGCAGCAGCGAATTCATTAACCTCAGAAACCAATCGGTCTCCCAGCCGGTCTTTCTCCGTCTCAATGTCGTAGAGGCTCTGTAGGTCCAGCCAGAACCGGTCCGAGGTCCGAAGGAATGGGACAGACTGAACGGTGCTTCGGCGGTGATGGACCGCTCGCCATGGACAATCTGATTGATGCGCCGCGGTTGCACGCTGATGTCCTTGCACAGCCGGTATTGGCTGATACCCAATGGTCTGATGAAGTCTTCCAAGAGAATCACGCCGGGATGGACCGGCGTTAGTTTTTCCGTTGTCATGCGGCCGCTCCTAACCAATAATTGCTTATTTCAACGTCGTAGACATCCCCGTCGTCCCAGCGAAAGCGCAGCCACCGACGGTCATTGAAACGTTGGCCACCCTGTTTCTCCCCGCTCCTGGTAATCCTAGCCAACCTACTACGGGGAGAGCAGTGAAGGTCCTCTCGGCAGTCGGCTGCATCCAAGATAGCCAACTTTCGCTGCGCTGTGCGCTGAACGCCCGCCCCGATGCGTAACGGGCCCAGCCGCCGGAAAGCGCGCTCAGATTCTTGGTCTCGAAATGTCTTGATCATTTAATCGATGGTAGTGTGACGCGCCAATAGGGTCAAACCGCGCCATTAGCGTCGAACAATATTTATCTTCTGCATACTTTTCAAGAAGCTCCGTCACACTTGCCACCGTCCTCTGTTCACGTTAGAGTAAGTTCGATTTTAACCTCACTGCGGTATCTCTTTTCGTGATGTTCCGAGTACGTCTGTATGAGGATACGAACCTGGAAATTTTAGGAGGACCCGATGGCAAACGACCCCATCAATCTCTACGACTATGAAGCCAGGGCCAAGCTAGCTTTGCCCCACGACAGTTGGGACTTTATCGATGCCGGCGCCATGGACGAGTTCACAACCAAGCGGAACCGTAGCGCGTTCGACCAACTGACGATCCGCCCCCGTTTCATGCGCAGCGTTGAAGAACGTAAGATCGCGACCACCATGCTCGGCACCGACATCAGCATGCCAGTGTTTGTCTGCCCCGCCGGCAGCCACGGCATTGCCCATCCCGACGCCGAAGTGGCCACCGCCAGGGCCGCGGGCCGTTCGAACACACTGATGATGCTCAGTACAGCCTCCAACAACAGTATGGAAGAGGTGGCTGAAGCCGCCACCGGACCCCTCTGGTTCCAGCTTTACCACCGGGGCGCCGCCCTCACCGAGATGCTGGTCCACCGGGCCGAGGCCGCGGGATTCAAGGCCATCGTCTTGACTGTAGACACACCGGTGCCAAGCCCCAAGGAGCGCGACCTGCACAATCAATTCGAGCGCAAGCTGGAGTTGGGCAACTTCCGTGACTCTGGTCTCTCGCGGTCCGAGATCAGCGGCACTGACGACACCCCCGGCTGGGATGTCTCCCGGGCCGACCCAATCACCTGGAAAGACTTGGAATGGCTGCGGAGCCTAACCCCCCTGCCCCTGGTTCTAAAGGGTGTCCGGGTCGCCGAGGATGCCAAGATCGCAGCCGAAAGCGGTGTCGAAGGCATCTTGGTCTCCACCCACGGCGGACGCCAGTTGGACCAGACCATGAGCTCCGTTGAGATGGTCCCTGAGATCGTCGATGCGGTTAAGGGCAACTGCGAAGTTTACCTGGATTCTGGGGTACGCCGCGGCAGCGACGTGCTGAAAGCCCTAGCCTTGGGCGTCAAGGCCGTTGGCATCGGCCGGCCCCTGTTCTGGGGCCTGGCAACCGAAGGCGAGGACGGAGTCCACAACATCCTGGAACTGCTCCGGGAAGAAGTTGGACGGGTCATGGATTTCTGTGGCCAGAGCGACGTGGCCGACCTGGAGTCCGCGCTGATCAACATCCCCAACAACTGGGGGCCTGGCTCAAGCGCGCCGTAGATAACACCGTATCTAACTTTGGGCCCAAAAAGGGGCAGGCAGACGGCGTCGGCCTGCCCCTTTTCACGTCTTGGTTGATGAGACTGAGGGACGCTACAGGCGGTGCAGCTCCAATCCGCTATCTATCGCAGGTTTCCATTCTGCGGTTGCCGATCAGTCCGCAGCCGCCCCAGCTACGGTGCCGGAGCGCACGCTCGCGAACAACTCGGACAGATAACCGTTGAAAACTGCCGCCTGTTCAAAATGGGCTGAATGGGCTGCTCCGGGCACGATCTCCATCCGGGAGCCGGGGATCACTTTTTGAACCTCAGCGATAACCTCAGGAGGGAAGATCGAGTCCTCTTTGCCCACAATCAACAGTGTCGGTATCTGCCAACCCGCGAAATCTTCGATCTGGGGGCCGTCCTCGCGGCGGAACCCCGAGATGACACCGTCTTCGCCCCGGGGCGGGTTCAGCCCTTGGACCTGTTGATAGAGGAAGGTGAGGGCCTGGTTGTCCTGGATGAAACTGGCCGACAACGACCGGGCCGGGCCTTCCGGAGCCGGGTTGGTGTTCTTTAGGGCAGCCAGGGTGCCCTCAGTGGCCACTCCGCCGGTTGTGTCGCCTAAGACCAGTCCCAGGGTGCGCTCCGGATGTGCCAGCGCAAATCCCAGGCAACTGAACCCTCCCATGGACTGGGCCACCAAGAAGGTCTTATCTATCTTGAGGTAGTCCAAGAGGGCGGTCAGGTCGTCGATAAAGTTTTCGCGTAGCGGGGTGCCGTGCTCGGCTATGGAGGCTCCCCAGCCGCGGTGGTCGAAGGTGATGCAGCGAAATTCTCCGGAAAATGCAGCCACCTGCTGCCACCAGCTCATATGGTTGCCGCCGCGTCCGTGGGCGAAGACTATCGCCGGGGCCGAATCGTCGCCATGGGACTCGTAATAAAGTTCTATTCCGTTGATCGGTGCTTTGGGCACGGTGGGCCTCCGTTCGATCTATTATTGTTGGACTTGGCGCCAAGTATACCTAAATCGAGGTACGCGTAGGCGATTCGACTCGCATGACCTCAGACCGGCCACTGCTGACGATTGTAGGCGGCTTCCCAGAACATGAATTCGTAGCGGCTGCTGGTCATGAAGGCTTGGCGCATGGCCTCAAGTTCCACCGGACCGGCGTCGTCAGCCATCTGGTCTACAAACCCGCGCCAGGCCTCAACGCTCCCCTCCAGCAATCCCTGGACGTAGAAGCTGGTCCATTGCCCGTAGAGCGGATGCTCCGACTGGCCGACTTCGTCCTTCAAAAGGTGGTAGGTCCACGGGCAGGGCAGCAACGCGGCGGCAGCGGGGCCAAGGCCGTGTAAGGACACGGTCTGCAACATATGATCGACGTAGGCGGTGTTGGCCGGCGACCGGACAGCGCTCTCAGCATCGGCGATCGTTAGCCCGGCCTCGGCAAATAACTTATGGTGCAGCGGCCGCTCTACCGGGGTCATTACCCGGTGGGCCAGGTCCTGAAAGGTCTGTGAGTTGGGGGCTTTGGCCAGGGCCATGGCAACGGTCCGCCCGAACCCCTCTAGGTACAGATAGTCCTGGGCCAGGTAGTACTGGAAGGTCTCCAAAGGCAGCGTTCCATCCTTGACCTCTTTTAGAAAAGGATGGTCAAAGATCTTTCGCCAGATAGGCTCGGCTTCAACCCTTAGTTGTTCGCTGAAACCGGGCATTACTGGCCCGCCCGGTCCAGTTCCTGCTGCCTCAGTTCCACCCGGCGTATCTTGCCGCTGACGGTCTTGGGCAATTCAGTCACGAATTCAACGACCCTGGGGTATTTGTAGGGGGCTGTGGCGTTCTTAACGTGGTCCTGCAGGCTGACCACCAGCTCATCTGAGGCCACGTAGTCTGGCGCCAGGATTACGAAGGCTTTGACGACGTCGCCCCGCACCGCGTCCGGACTGGCCACGACGGCCGATTCGGCGACAGCAGGGTGTTCGATCAACGCGCTTTCCACCTCGAAGGGACCGATACGGTAGCCAGCGGAGATGATCACATCGTCGGCCCGGCCTACGAACCAGTAATAGCCGTCCTCGTCCTTGTAGGCCTTGTCGCCGGTCAAGTACCAATCGCCCAGGAAAGACCGGTCCATGGCCTCCTCGTCCTTCCAGTATTCCTGGAACAGTCCCACCGGACGTTCGGGCTTGATCTTGACCGCGATCTGGCCTTCTTCTCCGGAGGGTACCTCATTGCCCTCCTCGTCGACCACTCCGATGGTGAAGCCAGGAGCGGGCAACCCCATCGAGCCGGGGCGGACCTCGTTGCAGCGGAAGTTGGCCACCAGGATCACGGTCTCGGTCTGGCCGTAGCCGTCGTAGATCACCAGGCCGGTGCCGTCTTCCCACTGCTTCATAACCTCTGGGTTCAGCGGCTCGCCGGCGCCAGTGCAGTGGCGCAGGTTGTCTAGGTTGTATTTGCTCAGGTCCTCCAACACCAGCATGCGGTAGGCGGTGGGCGGGGCGCAGAACCCAGTTGCACCGTGTTTCTCCAACAGGCTCAATGTCAGCGGTGCATCGAAGCGGCCACGGGCGTCGTGTTGCATCACCGCTGCACCCAATGTCCATTGGCCGAAAAGCTTGCCGTAGGCCGCCTTGGCCCATCCGGTGTCCGACAGCGTCCACATCAGGTCGGTGGCCGTCAGGTCGTGCCAGTATTTGGCCGAGATAGTGTGGCCGATGGCGCAAGAAGCCTGGGTGTGGAGCACCATCTTGGGATAACCCACCGTGCCCGAGGTGAAGTAGATCAGCAAAGGGTCATCGCTCTTCGTGCGCTCAACGTTCTCCAAGAAGGAAGAGGCCCCGGCCATCTCTTCGTCGTAAGACGACCAACCCCGCTTTTCGCCATTCACAACCATCAAATGTTTCAACGTCGGGCAGCCACCTGCCGCCTCATCGATCTTGCCGGAATTCTCATCGTCGGTGATAGCCATCACGGCCTCAGCGGTATTGATGCGGTACTCGATGTCCTTGGGTGTAAGCAGGGTGGTGCCGGGCATGGGCAAGGCGCCCAGCTTCATCAGGCCCAACATGACCACGTACCACTCGGGGATCCGGGGCAGCATGATGAAGACCCGGTCGCCCTTCTTGATGCCCCGTTCCCGAAGGGTATTGGCGTACTTGTTGGAAAGGATCTTCAGGTCCCAGAATGTATGATGCTGGACATTCTCCCCGCTCGAGTCGACCGAAAGCAGCGCCAGTTTCGTGCGGTCGTCGGCCCACTTGTCCACAACGTCGAACCCGAAATTGAAATACTCGGGCACCTCAAGGCGTTCGTTGGCATAGGCGGATTCGTAGTCCGGCATGTTGGTGGCTACGTCTTTCATCAGTCCTTCCTAGGTTTGCCTTCCTGGCTTTGAATGATTGCCGGGCTATTCTACACGCTGCGCTGGGCCTGGGAAAGTTTGCCAAAAGAGGGGGCATGGGTATAATCCCGACAGATCAGATACGACTCTAGGAGATAGCAGATGGCTGGAAATCTGGACGGCAAAACAGCCCTGGTCACCGGAGGAGGGTCTGGCATCGGCCGGGCAGCCTCTTTGGCCTACGCCAGTGAAGGCGCACGGGTGGTGGTGGCCGACGTAAACGTCGAAGGCGGCGAAGAAACGGTCCAGTTAATCAAAGAGGCAGGAGGAGAGGCCATCTTGGTCCACGCCGATGTCTCAAAGCCGGAAGACACCCAGGCCATGGTGGCCCAGGCAGTTGAAACCTTCGGCACCCTGGACTGCGCCTTCAACAACGCCGGCATCTCCGGAGGGAGGGAACGGCGTCTAACCGCCGATTATCTGGACGAGGACTGGGACCGGGTGATCAGCATCAACCTGAAGGGCGTTTGGCTCTGCATGAAGGCCGAGATTCCCCAGATGCTGAAACAGGGCAGCGGGGCCATCGTGAACACCGCGTCGATCGCCGGACTGGTGGGCCTCACCGGGACCGTGGCTTACGTCGCAGCCAAGCACGGAGTGACCGGACTCACTAAAGCAGCAGCCATGGAATACTCATCATCCGGGATACGGGTGAACGCAGTTTGTCCCGGCTATATACACACGCCGATGGTGCAAGGGATCTTCGACGAAAACGAAGGGTATGAAGACCGGGTTGCGTCGCGGCACCCCATCGGACGGCTGGGCGAACCGTCGGAGATCGCCGCCGCCGTAGTTTGGCTATCTTCGGATGCCGCATCGTTTGTAACTGGGCATAACCTGCCGGTAGACGGCGGTTACATGGCCCAATAACCATGTACCAAGCGGCAGTAGCGGTACATATCCTATCGGCGGTGGTCTGGCTTGGGGGCATGCTGTTCCTGGTGATGGTCATGCTACCCGCCGCCCGCAAAGCGATGCAGTCCGGTGGTCCGGGGGCAGGGCTGGACGTCCTGCGGGATGCCACCAAACGTTTCCTTCCCGTGGCGTGGACAGCGATGGTCTTACTTGGATTGAGCGGCGCTTACTTGGCTTGGGAGCATTGGGGTATACGGCCAGGGGTGTTTTTCACGGACAGCGGCCGGTTCATGCACATCCTGCAGGCCAAGAGCTTGTTGTTCTTGATCGTGGTGCTATTGAGCCTGATGCACGACTTCTGGCTGGGCCCCAAGATATTGGAGAAGCTCGACCAAGCCCGCGCCTCAGGACAGGAACTCCCCCAAAGCCTGGGCCGAAAAGTAGTCCGCATGACCGCCGGAGTGAACCTCCTGGCGGTGTTGACCATCCTGTTTTTAGCGGTGTGGATGATTCGGCCTTAACCGCGGCCTATAAAGGGCATCTTGGTGGCCATTATTGTCATGAACTGGACGTTGGTGTCCAGGGGCAGATTGGCTATGTAGACTATGGCGTCGGCTACATGTTCGACATCGAACCGCGGCTCGACAACCACCTCGCCGTAGGGCTGCACGATCCCCGCTTCCATGGGGTTGGTCATCTCAGTGGCGGCGTTGCCGATATCGATCTGGCTGCACGCTATGTTGTATCTGCGGCCGTCGAGAGAGGTCGACTTGGTCAACCCAGTCACTCCGTGTTTGGTCGCGGTGTAGGGTGCGCTGTTCGGCCTGGGCGCATATGCGGAGATTGACCCGTTGTTGATGATTCGCCCGCCCATGGGGTCCTGCGCTTTCATGATCTTTATGGCTTGCTGGGTGCACAGAAATACACCGGTGAGATTGGCATCAACCGCACGTTGCCACTGTTCGTAGGTCAGGTCTTCCATCGGCACTGGGGGCGCGCCGGTTCCGGCGTTATTGAATAGAACGTCTAACCGCCCGAGCGACTCCAGGGTCTTGGCGAACAGGTTTTGGACCGAGCCCGGGTCGCCGACGTCGGTGGAAACTGCGATGGTCCGTGAAGCCACGGTACCGGCCTGATCCAGGGTTTGCTCCAGGGGCTCCATGCGCCGGCCAGCCAGCGCCACTGAATATCCGTCCCGCAGCAGGGCCAGGGCAGACGCTCGGCCGATGCCGGTGCCGGCGCCCGTCACGATAGCTACTTTGGTCTGTTGTGCTGATGCCACTTCTTAATCCTTTAAACCATGCCCGGCGCTAAAACTAAAGCTCCATCAACCGACTGGTGTCCATGAACTTGGTGATTATCTCAGGGCCGTCTTCCCGGATTACTACCAAGTCTTCAATGTGGAAGCCCTGGACTCCGGGCCAGCGGACCCTGGTCTCGACTGCAAAAACCATGTTGGGAGCTAGGGGCGTGCCATCATAATCAGCGAGCATGGGCATCTCGTGGATGTAGAGCCCTAGGCCGTGTCCGGCAAAGGGCAGGTTGAACTCGATGTCCGCCTCTTTATAGAACTCTTTATTTTGCTGGAACACCTCGTTTGCCGGAGTTCCCGGCGCCATGGTGGCGATAGTCTTCCGGTGGACCTCAGCAAGGCGGTTGTAGATGGAATGTTGTTCATCGGTGGCCTTGCCGACCACCACCGTCCGGCCGATGTCCGAGAAATACCCCGAGAACCAACCGCCGCAGTCTGCTTTCAGGACGTCGTTGGGTTGTAGCTCGATGTCGGTGGGATCCGGGTGGGCGTAGCCCGTGTTGGGACCAACAGTGAAGAACAAGAATGATGGCAGTTCCGCTCCGGACTGCAGGATATTAGCGCCCAAACGCGCCACCAAATCCCGCTCTTTCTCGCCGGGTCGGACGGTTGAATAAGTGGCCATCAGGGCACGTTCCGTCGATGTTGCCGCCCGGCAGAGTAGGTCGATCTCGGTATCGGTCTTGATCATCCGCACTTTTTGGAGCATGGGCTCACAGGACTCGAACTTAGCCTCCGGCATTGTCTCCAGGAGCTCCAGATAGTAGTCGGTGGTCAGGTAGGCCGGTTCGAAACCGATGCGCCCCGCGCCCAAGCCCTTCTCCTGAAGCACATCGGACAGCAGCTTGATGGGCGAGTCTTGGTGTTGGGAATAGGCCCTCACGTCGGTGATCCAAGATTTCTCCCGTACGTAACCTTCTTCGTTTGTGGCGACGATCAGGGTTGGCTCGCCCTCTCTCGGCCAGACCACGAGGGCTAGGCGGTCGCGGATCACCTTCTGGGACCAGATGCCCACGCCTGCGGTATATGGCACGTTCTCCGGCGACATGGCGATGATGGCATCGAATTCGCCGTTGTCCATGGCGCTGCGCAAACTGTCCAGATTACCGAGGATCTCGTTCATCGTTCTAACTCACAAATGTCGACCAGGCTTGGGGAAGCCGGGTTAGAGCTTCTTGGGCCAATGGGCCTTTGGCCGCGTATGACACGGACTTTTCTAGGTGGTCCATATCGGAGTATCCGACAAGCACCGTTGATACGCCGGGCTTACTCAGGGCAAACCGGATGGACGCCTCGGGCATGTCTGCGGCAAACCCTTCGTCGACTAAGAAGGCGAATTGCGCGGCGCGGGACTCGTCCTGCTGGAAGTCTTTGCCGGAGCCTATGGGCGCTACTGTCGGCACGGCCACTGGATGCCGGACCGAAGTCCCGGTTAGAGCGCCGGCCGCCAGCACCCGTATCACTATGATGCCGACCTGTTTCTCCGCCGCTAGGTCGATCAGCCGGCCGTAGTCGGGCATGTCGAATCCAGCGGGAGTATCTGCTCCTGCGCTGGCGTTGATCAGGTTGTAGACGGTCTGGACGGACTTAACCATGCCCGAGGCGACGACCTCGTGGATACCCTTGGGTTCCCCCACACCGGTCATGCCATAGAAACGGACCTTGCCCTGAGACTTGAGGTCTTCGAGACCCTCTTGAACCTGTCCAAGCACATCGGACACCGTGATCGACCGCACTGAAACGTCGGTCTGGGAGCTGATCCGGTCGTGGAGTTGAATCAGGTCAACCTGCTCCCGGCCCAGCCGCTTCAAGCTGGCTTCCACTGACTCGATTACGCCTGTTTTGAGTTCGTTGGGGTCGGCCTCACCCAGGCTGTACTTGGTGCCGACAAAAACGTCGGCCGACAGCTCTTTCAGCACCCGCCCTAGGTTGGTCTCTGATTGGCCGCCTCCATAGCGCGACGCGGTGTCGAAATAGTTGATACCCAGTTCCATGGCCCTGGCCACCGCTCGGACCTGGTCGGCAGGCTCTCCCCGGACCATGAGCCCGCCCACGTCGCCGCAGCCGAACCCTATCTCCGAGAACTCCATACCGGTGTCGCCTAACTTTCGATAGTCCATGATGTAACTCTATTGGGCCGAGGGGAATTTGGGGTCGCGGCGTTCTCTGACGGCGTCCAGACCCTCCTGGACGTCCTCGCCGAAGAAGCCCAGCATCTCAAGGGCCAGGGAGTAGTCGAAGGCAGTGTGCTCGGCCTGGCGCAGCCATTGGTTCAGCGAGCGTTTGGTGTAGCGTATTGCCTGCTGGGACCCGGAGGCCAGCCTATGGGCTACATCCATGGCCTTGTCCATCAGCTCTTCATGGGGCACCACCTGGCTGACCAGGCCGATGCGCTCTGCCTCGGTACCGTCCAAAAATTCACAGGTCAAAAGATAATACTTGGCCTTGGCCATGCCGATGAGCATGGGCCAGATCACTGCGGCGTGGTCACCCGCCGCCACTCCCAACCGAACGTGGCCGTCGGTAAAACGGGCCTTTTGCGATGCTATGGAGATGTCAGCCAATAGGGCCACCGCCAACCCGGCGCCCACCGCCACGCCGTTGATGGCGGAGATGATTGGCTTATCCAGGTTAATCATGTTGTGGACGATGTCCCGGGCCTCTTCCATGGTCCCGGCGATGATTTTTCCATTGCCGATGGACTCCTGGATCAGATCGAAGTCGCCGCCAGCCGAGAACGCGGTGCCGGCGCCAGTGATCACAGCCACCTTAACTTCGTCGTCCTTGCCCAGGTCCAGCCAGATCAGGCTCAGTTCGTTGTGCAGTTTGAAGTTGGTGGCGTTGTAGACTTCGGGACGGTTGATGGTCATCAAAGCGACGCCGTCTTTGATCTCGATGATCAGATGTTCGTAGTTGCTGTAGTCGTACATAGGACCTCGTCGGAGTTGTCAGCGATCAGCTGTCAGCTATCAGGGGATAGAGTTAGAACAGGGATTGGTTCTCGGTTAAGCGGTCCATCTCTTTTTGGGACATGCCCAGGATCTCTTTGAAAACGTAGTCGTTGTCTCCGCCGACGTTGCTGTAATGTCCGAAATCCAAGGGCGACTCGGACATCTTTGGCGGGGTCGCTGAGGCGATGCCTTCCCCGCCCTCCCATTCCCAGGCTGGCCTGGCCCGATCGGCCAAGTAGAAGGGTGTCGTCCGGAAGAAATCCCGGGACTTCAGGTGTTCGCCTTCGTACAGGTCCTTGCCTTGGGACACCAGGCTAGCAGGAACGCCAGCTTCTTGGAGGCGCACCATTACCTCTTCGGCGGTCTTGTCGGCGGTCCACTGACCCACCAGCTCATCCAGCCGGTCCTGGTTGGCAAGACGGGACTCAAGCGATGCGAAGGCGTCTTCGCTGCACCAATCTGGGCTGCCGACGGCCTGGCAGAAAGCCAACCACTGGTCGTCGGTCTTGACCGCGATGGCGCACCAACGGTCATCGCCTTGGCAGCGGTAGACACCGTGGGGCGCCGCGAAAGGGTCCCGGTTGCCGATGCGCGGAGGCATGCGGCCGGTAGACTGGTAGTCGAGTACTGCCGGCCCGGCGGTCACAGCGCCCGACTTAAAGATGGACGATTCCATGGTGGCGGGTTGGCCGGTCAGCCTGCGGCGCATCAATGCGCCCATGATGGCCACCGGCTGGAAAACGCCGGTGTGATAGTCGGAATAGGAACTATTGATAGTGGCCGGCGGCTCCCCTTCTTCGCCGGACATCAGGGAAACGCCGCCCATGTGCTGCACCAATATGCCGTAGGATTTGTAGGTGTAGTAGGGACCGATACCACCCAAGCCGGTCTGCCACATCAAGATGATGTCGGGGCGCACCCGCCGAAGCTCAGGAAAGTCGATACCCCACCGGTCCAGGATGTTGCGCCGGAAGTTGGTCATGAAAACATCGCTAACTTTGACCAACTCCTTGAAAACTTCAAGGCCGCCGGCGGTGCGGACGTCGATGGTGACCCGCTTCTTGGCCCGCTGGAATTCCGGCTGACCGCCGCCGCGGGACCAAGCGGGGATGAAATTCATCTCGTCCAGGACTTTATTGGTCTCGACCTTGATGACCTCTGCGCCCATCGATGCCAGGATTCGTCCCGTCATTGGAAGGGCAACATAGGGGCCCAGCTCCAGTATGCGGATCCCTGAAAGTGGTTTCTTAGCGTCAGCCATACCTAGATCGCTCCTTGAGAGCGAAGTGAAGCGAGTTCCGATTCGCTTAGGCTTAACTCACCGCCGAAGATAGCTTCGTTGTCCTGGCCTAGGTGCGGGGCCGGTCTGGTAACCGGCGAAAATTCTTCACTATCGAAAACGCCCAATGGGTACTTCAGCGTGCCGGCCTCGGTGTGGTCCATCTCAAACCAGAAATTGCTGGCCTCCAGTTGAGGGTCGGACAGCAGGTCAGACACCGAGTTCACAGGTATGAAGACCAGGTTGCGCTCCTGGCCCTGGTGGAAAAGCTCCTCGGATGTAAAGCGGGTCGTGAAGTCGATGACCAACGCCGTGATGAAGTCGTTGTAGGGCGCACGGTCCTGGTTGCCGCCCTTGTAGTCGTCGTTCAGTATCTCCTCGTTTCCGGTAACTTCATACATCCACTGTGACAGGTTCTCCCATTCCCTGGGCGTTATTATCCCTGCGGAGATCCAGCCGTCGCTGCTTGGGTACACACCCAGAGGAATAACCAGTGTCGAATGCGGACCTACTCTGGTCACATTCTCGCCGCGCTGCATCCAGGCTAGAGCGGGATGGGCGTCGGTGTAATAGGTAATCATCGCTTCCTGCATGGAAACGTCGATATGTTGCCCTCCGCCGTCCTGCATGTCGCGGTAGAACAGCGCAGCCATGATAGCGGCCGCGGCGTGCTGGGCCCCGGGGAAGTGAGACTGCTCATTGCCCTGCCGCATTGGCGGGCCGTCGGGGTCGCCGGTGATCTGCATGAACCCGCTGGCAGCGAGCGAGATCAGGTCTGAGGACTTGTAGTCCTTCCAGGGGCCGGTCTGTCCAAATGGTGTTATTGAAGCCATAACCAGTCCTGGATTGGCAGTCTTCAGGGAGTCGAAGTCTAGCCCCAGAGACTTCATGTACCCCACCGAAAAACTCTCGATGACCACGTCGGCGGTAGCGGTCATTTTCTTGAACAGGTCTTGGCCCTGAGGGCTTTCCAGGTCCAAGGTGACGGACTTCTTATTGGTGTTGTAGAACAGGAAATAGGAGCTGCGTTCGGGGCCGGGTTGGTCTCCGATGAACGGTGGCCTTTGGCGTGCTGCGTCTCCGCCTGGCGGCTCGATTTTGACCACATCCGCGCCGTAGTCGGCCAGCAGTTTGCCGCAGTACACGCCTTCGGGGCCGGTCAGGTCCAGAATGCGGTAGGGTGGCAGCAAAACGCCATCGGCGGGAGCTTGGAAGGGCATATTTCCCCTTGCCTCGGAGGTGGCCCGGGCGAGCCTGGTTACGCAGCCGCCTGAACGGCTTTGGCGATTGTAGTTAGCAGCTTGGGGTCAGTCAAGACTAAATCCGCTGCAGTACGCCTCCAAACACACTTGAATCGGCTGCTATAATCACGCAGGCCGCACACTATCAAGGAAAGGCATGAGAACCTTACTAGCCACGACTCGAGACCGGTTTCTCCTGGCCCTGCAATACCAGGACTACCGGAACCTTTGGATCGCCACCACCTTCTCCGCATCCGCCGCCTGGGCGCTGATCATCGCCCGGGGCTTGCTGGCCTTTGAGCTCACCGACGGCTTGCTCTGGTCCGGAATAGTCACTTTTGCGGCCATGGTGCCCAGGTTATTTGCCACGCCAATATCGGGGTTTCTGGCTGACCGCTTCGACCGGCAAAAGCTATTGCGCTGGATATTTGCCCTCAACATGGGCAACAACATTCTGCTGGCCTTGTTGGTAATGACCGGGCTTGTAGGGCCTTGGGTCCTAACTCTCCTGGCCCTGGTCAACGGCACTCTGCGCGCCTCTCAAATGACCACGGCCACAGCATTGATACCCAACCTGGTTCCCAAAGAGCACCTGATGAACGCTATCGCATTGAACCAGGCCACGCAGCAGGGAGCGCGATTGGCCGGGGCGATGGCCATCGCCCCGCTCCTGGGCCTCGTTAATATCGAGTCCGCGTTCTGGCTGTGCAGCGGACTCTACTTCTTAGGTTTCTTGCAGGTCTCGCGGATGACCACCCGGTCCACCGGGGTGATCGACGAGAGCCAGGGTTTCTGGGCGAACATGTTCGAGGGATTCGTCTACGTCTATAAACGGCCCATCATAATGTCCATGGTGCTGCTGGTCCTGGCCCATTGCGCTTTCACCATGTCCTACGAATCCATGCTCCCGGCCATATCGGAGGACAAAATGGGGACCGGCAGGGTCGGTGTTAGCTACCTGATAGCGGGGGTCGGCGCAGGGGCGTTATTCGCATCCGTCTTTTTGGCTGGAGTCAGGAGCGAATCGACCAGAGGGAAGCTTTTCCTGTTCTTCGCCTTTTCCAGCGCTTTGGGACCGATTCTTCTGGCATGGTCCGATAACACCGGACTATCAGTCGCCGCCACCGTGATAATGGGCGCTAACCAGGCGGGATTCATGACCATCAGCCACACCATCATCCAGTCGCTAACTGAAGACCACGTTCGAGGACGTGTGGCCGGGGTCTACTCTGTCCACGTGGGCGGAAGCATGGCTGTAACCAACATGGCCAATGCGGCTTTCGCAGATGTGTTCAGCGCATCGGCGGTGCTGGTGGTTGGCGGGTTGATTTTTGTTGCGGCCGTCTTTGTCAGCTTAGGCGTCAACCCCTTGAGAAGGCTGTACTTCCCAAGACCTGAGCCGGCGGCCGCCGTGGGAACACCCGCCGACTAAGTAGGTGTTCTTTTTCCTGTCATTCCGAGGCGTCAGCCGAGGAATCTCATCGCTAGTACCCCGACACGTATCGAGCGATTAGACCCATCGCTCATCCCAACGTGACAGCAGGCGGCGAAGCTACTATGATTCACGAACATTGGCCAGATACAGGAGACACCCATGCCCGACAACAACAGCGAACTTGACCGGTACGTTCAGTCGACTTCCAAGTCCAAGGCTCTCTGGGAGGACGCCAAGAACTACATGCCCGGCGGCGACAGCCGGAACTCCATCTTCTGGGCGCCCTACCCAATCTTCGTCGACCATGCCTCGGGCTGCCATGTGGTCGACTCCGACGGCGTGGACCGCTTGGACTTCATCGGCACCATGACCACGCTAGTCCTGGGGCATGGACCCAAGCCGGTGTTGGACGCGGTCGAGAATCAGATGAAGCAAGGCGTGGTCTACAACGCTCCCAACGCCCATCAGATCCGGCTGGCCAAGCTGCTCTGCGAGCGTATCCCCAGCTTCGACCTGGTACGGTTCACCAACTCGGGAACCGAGGCCACGCTGAACACCATCCGGGCGGCGCGTGCCGTCACCGGCAAGAGCAAGATCGCCAAGGTCGAGGGCGGCTACCACGGCAGTCACGATCAGGTGAGCGTCAGCGTGCGTGTGAACCCCGCCAAGGCCGGCGAGCGCTCTCACCCCAACCCCATGGCCGCCACCGAAGGACTGGGCGAAGGGACGCTGGAGCAAGTGGTCGTGATTCCCTTCAACGAGACAACCATCGCCCGAGAGACACTTGAAAGCCACAAGGACGAGCTGGCGGCGGTAATCATCGAGCCGATACTCGGCTCGGTAGGCATGCTGCCGGCCACCACCGAGTTCTTGACTATGCTGCGTGAATTTACCGCGGCCAACGGCATCATCCTGATCTTCGACGAGGTCATCAGTTACCGCGCATCGACGGGCGGCGCCCAGGAGTACTACGGCATCACCCCCGACATGACGTCGCTGGGCAAGATCATCGGCGGTGGGTTTTCCATCGGCGCCTTCGGCGGCAGCAAGGAGATCATGGACCTCTACGACCCAACGCAGGCCGGTGGGCCCAGGGTAGCCCACGCCGGGACCTTTAATGCCAATCCGGTGACCATGCTGGCCGGCGCGGCAACCCTGGAGCAACTAACCCCCGAGGTCTACCGCAAGCTGGCCGAGATGACCGATTACCTGCGGGCCGGCATCTTCAAGGTGGGCGCGGAACTGGAGACGCCGGTCCAGGTGACCGGTCTGGGCTCGCTGTTCGGCATCCACTTCACCGGCGAGGAACTGGTGGGCTACCGGGACATCGCCGCCGAAGACGCGGCATTCCGGCACCAGGTTTTCTTGGGCCTGCTAAATGAGGGCATCCTGATGGCCGCCAATCTGGTCGGCGCGGTCTCCACGGAGATCGGCGAGGCCGAGGTCGATGCCTTCACCGCAGCGCTGCGGCGCGTCCTTGAGCGGGTGCTGACTCCATCAGGTTAACTGAGGTTTATCTCAAAAGAAAAAGGGAAAGAAACTATGTTTCAGGGATTTGAAGAGCTTCAGATAGAAGCCAATGGGACGACGATAAACCTGGTGAAGGGCGGCAGCGGGCCTCCCATGCTGATGCTCCACGGGTACCCCCAAACCCATGCCATGTGGAACAAGATCGCGCCGCGGCTGGCCGAGGATTTCACCGTTGTCTGCCCGGACCTGCGCGGCTACGGCGACAGCGCCAAGGTCGAAGGCGACCCGGAGCACATGAATTACTCCAAGCGCGTCATGGCCCAGGACCAGGTGGACGTGATGAAGGAGCTTGGCTTCGAGAAATTCTTCCTGGTGGGCCACGACCGGGGCGGGCGGGTGTCACACCGGCTGACCAAGGACCATCCAGATAGCGTCCAGAAGTTGGTGACGTTGGACATCATTCCCACTCGCACCATGTTCCAGATCGTGAACAAAGACTTCGCCACCAACACCTATCACTGGTTCTTCCTGATCCAGCCCTACGACTTCCCGGAGCGGGTGATCGGGGCCGACCCCGAGTTCTACGCGGGTCGGGGTTTCAACCGGGTCAAGGACGCTGAAACGGTGTTCACGCCCGAGGCGCTGGCCGATTATCTGCGCTGTTTCAACAATCCCGGCACCATCCACGCCGTCTGCGAGGACTACCGTGCCGGGGCCACCATCGACCTGGTCCACGATGACGCCGACTTCGACCAGAAGATCAACTGTCCCATGTTGGCCATGTGGAGCTCCACCGGCTACGTCGGGCGGACCCAAGACGTCCTAAAAGTCTGGCAGGACTACGCCACCAACGTGCAGGGACTCCCCCTAAACTGCGGCCACTACATAGCGGAAGAACTCCCAGACGAAGCCTACACAGCCATCAAAGGCTTCATTTCGTAGCACCACCCCCACACCACCTCCACTCATCCTGAGCCCGTCGAAGGACGCTAGCTCGCTGAAGTCAATATATGGACCGATCACCCAATCCAGATAATTCATAAACGAAAAGGAGAAAACCCATGGGTTCAATCAGAATGTACACCGGTGACGACGGCACCACTCACATCGAGGAGATCAACCCGTCGGACCACCCAGCCTGGAACGCCCTGCACGACGCCAAGGGCATCATCTTCCGGGCCCAGCAGCCCGGCTTCTTCAGTGACTGGCACATTGCCCCCCGTCGCCAGTACATCATCACCCTCTCGGGCGAGGCTGAGATCGGCCTGAAAGACGGCACCGTCCACCGCCTGGGCGCCGGCGACGTAAATTTAGCCGAAGACCTAACCGGCGCCGGCCACACAACCCGTGTGGTAGGGGATGTCCCTAGAGTTACTGCGACGGTGCATCTGGAGGGGTAGGAGGGGTAAGGTCGGGGTGCCTAACCACCGGGAGAAAATTTATCCAAAAGAAACATCATTTTGAATCCAACGAGGGCTCCATCGGGCATTTTTTCAAGGTATAGTTTCCAAGCGCTGCTTCAACCTGCAACATACGCGATTCTCCCTCTCGGGTTATAAATACTGCCATGGTTACCGAGTGGGATTCTTAATAGCGGAACACTTTGGAGCGTCGGAGTGGCAGGAGGAGGTACAACCCTCTACGATGTCCAATTTGCGGTACACACGTTCTAACGATCCTCACAGAGCCTACTCGTAACGCATTGGTTCTGCCTCAACCGGTTGCCGCGGTTTTCTGGTACGGGTTGCTCTCGACCGTAGCGGCGTGACCCCCTACCTCTGCCTAAACCCCGCCGCCGGATGCCTTGCCGGCAGCCTTCCATACCCAAAAATTTTCTCCCTTAATGGCCCTGGGGCGTATTCTTTTTGCATCAGGCCACGTTTTTGGAGGATGGGGACTACGGCTTCTATAAAGTCTACGAAGGTACCGGGGGTTACTGAGTAGATCAGGTTGAAGCCGTCCACTCCAGCTTTTTGCCAGTCCTGAAGGGCGTCGGCGATCTGTTCGGGGGATCCGGTTAGGAACTGGCCGGCGTTGCGGGTGCGAATCAGGTCTCGGAAGGTTTGCGTCTGGTCCGGGGTCGACTCAATCAGGCCTTTGACCATGCCTCGCATAGCCCTAGTATCGATGGACTTCAGCGGCTGGTCCAGGTCTATGGCTGAGAGGTCTATCCCGATGCTGCCGCTTAGGTGGGCGAGGGCTCCCTCCGTGCTGAACTGCTCCAGGTATTCGGCCTCTTTGGCCTTGGCTTCGGTCTCGGTGCCTCCAACGACAGGCGACAACCCCTGAAAGAACTGGATGTCCTCCGGACGGCGGCCGTTGCGGACAGCCTGGCTCCGGACATCGGAGATGACGCTGGCGGCGCCCGTCAGGCTCCGGCGCGAGTCCACGATAAACATGCATTCGGCATGTTTGGCGGCGAAGCTGCGGCCTCGGGTGGAAGAGCCCGCCTGGAAGAGCAGGGGAGTGCGCTGGGGCGACGGCTCCGAAAGGTGCGGTCCGGCTACGTTGAAGTGCTTGCCCACATGGTTGATGGGGTGGACCTTGGCCGGGTCGGCATAGATGCCGCGCTCGGTGTCGCGCAGCACGGCGTCGTCCTCCCAACTGGCCTCCCACAGCTTGTAGACTACGTCGAGATACTCGTCGGCCAGATCGTACCGCTCGTCGTGAGACGGCAACCCGTCGAGGCCGAAATTCAGCCCGGCGTTGGGCAGATAGGATGTCACGATGTTCCACGCCACTCGCCCCCGGGTCAGATGGTCCAGCGTCGACATCTGCCGGGCAAAGGCGAAGGGGTGACTCTGTAGGACCGAGCTGGTGAATGCGAAGCCCAGATTCTCGGTGGAATAGGCCATGGCCGGGACCAGCATGGCCGGATCATTGACCGGAGTCTGCATCCCTTCGATGATCGACGTTTCGGGGCCGCCGCGGTACGAGTCGTAGACTCCTATCACGTCGGCCAGGAAAAGCGCGTCGAAGCAGCCCTTCTCCAGTATCTGGGCCAGTTCCACCCACGGGTCTAGCTGGTTGTACTCGAGCTGGCGGGTATCGTCACGGACCCACAAACCCTGCTGAATGTGGGAGACGCAATTCATCGAGAACGCGTTCATGAGCATCCGCTTAGCCATCGTTAGCCGTCCATCTAGAAGTTACCCCAGCCCCGGAAGCGAGTTTTGCATATCATAACCGGTCGCCAGCATCAGTAGTACAATAACCCGGCCAAAAGCAACTGGAGCCAAAAACTATGCGATTCGGTCACTTCCTATATCCCATGAAGTTTGACGACACGCGGGACCAACAGGAGATTCAAGCGTGTCTGGACGAGGCCCAACTTGTCGAGAAGTTGGGGATGGACGCCATCTGGTTCGCCGAGCACTATTTCACCGGCGAGTGCGTCTACGGCGACCCCTTGGTGTTCGCCAGCGCAGTGGCTGTCAGGACCAAAAAGATCTTGCTGGGCTTCGGCATCCTGGAACTGCCGCTGCACAACCCGGTGCGGGTGGCCACTCAGACCGCCTTGTTGGACAACCTGTCCAAGGGCCGCCTAATCGTCGGCACGGGCCGTGGCTCCAACTACAACGCCTACGAGTACGTCGGGTTTGGCACCACCACGAGTCTGGGGGTCGCCCAATTGGACGAGGCCGAAGAACTTCTTATAAAAGCCTGGACTGAAGACAACGTGAAGTTCGAAGGCAAGTTCTTCAACGTGTCGTTCCCCTCGGTCCGGCCACGGCCCTACCAGAAGCCCCATCCGCCGCTGGCCCGGGCCTGCACCGGCGACGCTTCGCTGGTCGAGATGGCCAAGATCGGCCGTCCGGTGCTCATCCGGGGCGCCTCGTGCAACGCCACTGGGGAGAAGATCGAGCTGTACCGCGACACCATGTCCGGGGCCGGGTTCAGCGAGGAAGAGGTGGAGAAGAGCCTGGACCAGATCTGGGTCTGGCGCGAGATGCACATCGCCGATACCGACGACGAGGCGATGGGAGATTTCCTCCCGGCCCACATCCAGGCCTACGAATACCTTGAAGAGATTCGTGCCGAGTGGAACCCGCCCGAGATGGAGATATCTATGCAGCGGCCGCCGTTGGGCCAGTCGGGTTACGGGGAGTCCCCCGATCCGGATGCTTCGGAATCGTTGATCGGCGGATACAAGCGGGTGGCAGAGCAGGTGGCTTCTATGCGGGACGTAGGGGTCAGGAACTTGATGCTGACCAACCGGGGACTGGTGTCCCAGGAAACGGCCAACAAATCGCTGACGTTGCTCAGCGAGAAGATCATGCCTTCGTTTCAAGGGTGAAACTAGGATTCAGGCGAGTGTTCGGCCCCCTCTCTAACTCTCCCCTGGCGCGGGAGAAGGGATATGCAAAAAGAAGGTTCACTCTTATGAAATTGGGGTGTACCTTCTTTTTTACTTCGCTTTTGTGACCGTTGCTTAAATCTGACCCTTGTCTTTGGTGAAGATGGGATTAAGTTCCACGCGGGTTGGGTCGCCGTCGAACCAGGGTGAGACAGTCTCGCGCCATTTGGTGTAGTGAGGGGCGGCCCGGTGGGCAGTCTCCCAGGCGTCCCGGTTCTCGTAGACCTCATAGAGGTAGACCGTGTTCTCGTCGTTGGGGTCGGCATGGACATCGAACTGCAGACAGCCCGGCTCGTCGTTGTTGGAGCCGACGGCGTCGCCCATGGTGGCTTCGATGAATTCGGCCCTGTGCCCTGCCTTGATCTTGGCGGTTACAAATAGCGCAAACATAACTTCTCCTGAGACTACTGAATCAACTGCGCCATTATAGCCACGGGAATATGAGGCGACAAGAAGTCGACGCCAGCCCAGATGACACCGCCCTGCGCCCGTTGTAGAATGGCCTTCTTAGCCGCTTATCAATGATTAGGGAGCCTATCAGATGGCCGACATCCCAGTGGTTTACACGCTAACCGTCTGCCCCGCCTGCGACGCCTTGCGCGCCGCCTGGAAGCGGGATGGCATCGAGTACCAAGAGATCAGGGTGGACCAGAACCAAGACGACCTAGACACCGCCCTAGACTACGCCGACACCGTGCCGATCATCATCTACCCCGACGGGCGGGTGGAGGTGGGCTTTGAGGGCATGACCGGTTGAGAGATCGGCTGACGGACCGGCGGTCCGTCCCAGATTCCCAATATTAGTAAGCAATGCAACCCAGCAAAATATGGAGGAGCTATGGCCAGAGAGGACAGTGTTGTAACCCCCGAGCGGTTCTCCGAGGGGTTCGACTATCCCAGCTATATGGACCAGATCAAGGTCAACAAAGCCCGGTTCGAAGGGTTCTACGACGGCTTCAAGGTTAGCGATGAAGACACCGCTTTCTTCAAGGAATTAGTCCAACGGCCCAACGGCCCTGCCAAGATGATGGTCCTAGGCGAGGACTGGTGCGGCGACGTGATCCGCGGCCTGCCGGTCTTGGCCAAGATAGCCGACGCCGCCGGAATCCCCATCAGCATCTTCCCCAGGGATTCCCACACCGACATCATGGACGAGTACCTGAAAGAGGGAAAGTACATGTCTATCCCGGTGGCCGTGTTCTACACTGCAGACCACGAGTACATCTGCCACTGGATCGAACGGCCTGAGGTCGCGGCCAAAGAGCAGCATGCGATCGAGCAGGCCATCCGCGACGAGAACCCAGGCATCGACGACCAAGCGTTCAGCCGGGAGCGTCGGACCCGCACCGCCGCCAAGGCTGAAGATTGGATCGCAGCCACAGTTGTGGAATTGAAGGAACTGCTGGCCAAAAGCATAGGCTAGCGGCCGGACCTGGTCTTGAGCCGGGTAGTATGTGTGACCATGTAAAAAAGCCCTACCATTAAGGATGGCGGGGCCTTTTTGTCGCCATTTGGCGGCTGGTGGATGAGTTGCGCAGAAACGTTGCCCTCACCTTAAATCTCTCCCAAGCGTGGGAAAGGGGATTTCTCTAGTCATACCGATCAATCACGATCCACGACCAGTGGCTCTCTACGACTCCATCACTCTAACAAGCCTATTCCCATTGTCATTCCGAGCGGAGTGAGGAATCTCGTTGGCGGCGGAAACGTACATCGGTCTGGCGGAACCATGGCGTGTTTGTGCTCAGCAACGGGATTCTCCGTCGGCTGCGGCCCCCTCAGAATGACAAATGAGGAGGGTACGCTACGAGAAACCTTGCGATTACCGCTTTTTCGTTTGGGTCGACTCAATTCGCCGCGCCAGCTTCGATCAGGTGTTCCAATTTGGGTCTCCGGGCAATTAGGAACAGGACCGCGCCCAGGGTGTTGAGGCCGGCCAGCAGCAAAAAAGCCATGTCGTAGTCGCCCAATTCGTCCCGCATGAAGCCAGCCAGTGGGGCGGCGATGAGCAGCAAAAAATTCATCGGCACTGTTGAGATGCCCAATATTTTGCCGAAAGATGCGCGGCCGAAATACTCGCCCCTGATGGCCGTGGTCAAGGGCGTGCGGCCGCCGAATCCGATGCCGAACAACACTGCGAAAATGTAGAAATAGTAGAGGCTTGAGCCCAGGGTCAAGAACACCACTCCGGCGCCCTGGATGCCGGTGAAAATGAATAGTGCGATGTTCTTGGGTATCCGGTCTCCGAGCCACCCACCGATAAACTGGAACACGATGGAGACTGCCGTCTGGACTGTGATGACCCATGCGGCAGTCTGCACACCATAGCCCACATCCTGCAACAAGAGCCCAAGGTGAGACATGGTAGCCAGCACAACCATCGAACCAAACCCATGGCCGAAGGAAATGGTCCAAAAAGCCTGAGTGCGCAGGGCTTGGCCGATGGTCAGTTCGATCTCGTCATTTCCCTCGCCTTCTTCAGACGCAGCCGGCACTGGGGGGACGCCGTCTGGGTAGCCGCCCACATCCTCCGGCTTGTTGCGTATCACCTTGGGCAAAACAAATGCCGATACCAGAGCGACAACAGCCAGAATCTCCGCTGTGCGCCGCCAGCCGAGACGGTCGGCTTCGGGGTCGATCAACCAAGCAATCAAAGGCACCAAAATCAGCGCGCCGACGCCCATTACCATCATGGCTAGGCCCATGGCCATGCCACGATGCCGTACGAACCAATGGTTCAATAAGGTCATCACGGTGATCCACCCAGCCTGTCCCTGGCCGACGGACATGATGAAATAGGCCAGATAGAACATCCAAAGGTTCTGAACCTGGCTGAACAAGAAGAATCCTGCAGTGAGTATCAATAGCCCGGTGAACACCATGAAGCGGGTGCCCATGCGGTCAACCAGGTACCCGGCGATGGGGCCGGTGATGCTGCCCTCAATACGGGTGAAACTGAGTGCGAGCCCCAACTGGGTGCGGCTCCAGCCGAATTGGGCCTCTAAAGCCACCGACCAAACGGCGATCGCCTGGAAGACCGGCACGGCAGTGATGACCATGATGAACCCGCTGACAGCCACCATCCACCAACCGTAGAACGCGCCGCGAACCTTACCCCAGGGGTTGCCCATACTCAGAAGACTAAACAAATAACATCGGACTGGTCCGGAAAAAGCTCTCTTTCAACGGAATTAAGAATACTACAGCACACTTTGTATTACAACGAAACCATAATGTGGCACAGGATGTGACGGTTTAGCCGTTTTTAAACCAATTCCTGAACCCCTATTTGCCAATTGGCCGCCAAACGCTAGAATGGTGCTCTCTCAGCAACCGTTGGCCAAAATATCGTTCTTAAATATAGTTCTTGGAGTGACCATGGAGTACGGATTGTTTCTGATGCCCTCCCATCCGCCGGAGCGGGAAGTTTTTGAAGCCCACCAATGGGACTTAGACTGCCTAGTTCTGGCCGACAAACTTGGCTTCTCTGAGGCTTGGATCGGGGAGCACTACACGGCGCTGTGGGAACCGGTCCCGTCGCCTGACCTGATGATCGCCCAGGCCCTGATGCTGACCAAGAACATCCGCCTGTGCACCGGCGTACACCTGTTGCCCTACCATCATCCAGCCGAGTTGGCTTGCCGGGTGGCCTACCTGGACCACATGGCCCAGGGACGCTTCATGTTTGGCATAGGCTCGGGCGGGCTGCCCACCGACTACACGATGTTTGACGTGGACGGCCTGGGAGGCCAACACCGGGAAATGACCCGGGAGGCGATCGACATAATCCTTAGGCTTTGGGCCGAGGACGAACCATTTGAGTACAAGGGCGAGTTTTGGAACGTCAATCTGCCGGAACCTCAATACGGCACTCTGAAACACCACATCAAGCCGTTTCAGAAGCCGCACCCGCCCATCGGCGTCGCCTCGGTCAGTCCGTCCTCGGAGACCCTCAAGATCGCCGGCGAGCGGGGATTCATCCCCATGAGCCTGGCATTCAATGAGGATTACGTGGTCAGCCACTGGGCTGCAGTCTTAGAGGGAGCCAAGAGGAGCGGCAAGACGCCCAGTAGAAAAGACTGGCGCATCACTAGGGACGTTTGGGTGGCCGACTCGGACGATGAGGCTTACGACAAAGCGGTGAACGGCATGCTGGGCAGGGTCTGGGGTGAATACTTGTTGCCCCTCTTCGAACAGTTCCAGTTGCTACATGTCATCAAACACGACTCCAGCATCCCAGACTCGGCCGTGACTCCGGAATACATGGCCGAGAACGTCTGGCTCATCGGCTCACCGGACACGGTTGAGAAGAAGATCCTCAGCCTGTACGAGATGTGCGGCGGCTTCGGTACGTTGCTGTCCTTGGTCTACGACAACATGGACAACCAAAAAGGCTGGGAGAAGTCTATGAAACTACTCGCCGAGGAAGTGATGCCCCGGTTCGCGGACATGGACCCCGACTAATCTATTTCGAAACGCGGTAGACTCAAAAGGGCGTCCCGAAAAATCGGGACGCCCTTTTGTCGTTTGGGCCCATTCACCCAATCATACGACCAGCCCAGTCTCCAATAACAATATCGGTGGTAGAGAGTCCAACATCAATTCCCAGCTATCTCCATCGTCGCGGCTGTAGAATATCTGACCCGTGGTAGTCCCCAGATAGATCCCGCAAGAGTCTAACGCGTCTGTCGCCATTCCCTCAAGCAGCACATTGATATAGGCGTTATCCTAAGGCAGCCCTTTGGTCATCGGCTCCCAGTCGGCTCCCAGTCAACTCTCAGTCGCCGCCACCGTTACAACTGTGGAACACCCTCATCTTGGCATCGGTCACGTAGCGCAAAGCACCGCCTACCTGCTCCCTTGTGGCTTCATCCGCGGGCAATACGTAGATCGTGTCCGCGTTTTGGAAGTGTAGTCCCAGCAAAAAGCCGAATTGTGATGGCAAATCCCCGGTTATATCTGTCCAGTTTTCGCCTGCCGTGTGACTGCGGAAAACATCCGGCCTAGATTTTGGGGAAAGGAGCTTGTGAGTACATTGACCGAATTAAGGGAAGAGGTCGGGGGGAAAATCGGCTCTAACATCCTGGTTCATGGCCTGCCAGGAATCGCCGCTGTCCGAGGTGCCGAAAACACCCACGGCCGAAATCCCAACCCAGAACCGGTCATTATCACTCGGATCAAGCACCATGCTATAGAGACAAAGCCCGCCCAATCCGGGTTGCCATTGGTCCCGCGTTGGATGGTTGGAAAGCCCCGCAACCTCATTCCAGGGATCGCCGTAGTCCTCCGGCCTAAAAAAGGCGGCAGGCTGGGCCCCAGCGTATAGCACGCCGGGTTCGCTTTCCCGGCCCGGTTCGACGTGCCAAAGCCGATCAACCGTTCGGCCGGTATCTTCAGAAAATCTCGGCTGACCTTTGCCGTATAACCAAGTACTTTCAAGGTCTTCGGTGATTTGAATTTCCTGACCCCACACCATCTGGTTGACCGCCGCTATGGTCCGTCCGCCCTCTCTTGGGTCGTAGACGAAATGAAACACTTCGCTGCTTGCGGAATATGGGCCTGCCAGACTCCATTCCCGCCGTGAGGTGTCGCTAGAAAGCATGAATCCCCCTGTCCTCGTGCCGACAAGAAGGAAGACATCTCCCCTAACTGCTCCCGAACCAGTGGTCATTTCAACATCTCCGCTCGGACAGATCCTGCGGCCGGCATCACTGTTCTTCAATGATCGATTCCCGTGAATTTAAATCATGTCGAGTCGGGACTGAATTCTAGCCTCGGCCAGCCACTCAGCTAAACGCAGGGACGTTGTCAGGTGAGTGGTGTATCAGCGTTACAATCTTCCAGCCGTCATCGGTTTTCCGCACGCCGAAGGTAGCGCCCCGTTGCTCTAATTCCGAACCATCTTTGCCGAACCTGACCGCCTTGCTGCTGGCGATGGCCGTATCGTCGTTCAGGACCTTGATACTTGCCTCGGCCCGCTCGGTGTGGTCAAAGTTCAGCGCCTTTAAGTCGGCGAACCGTGGGCCCCAGAATCCTTCGATCTCAGATTCGGAATTGAAGACCAGCACCTCTTGGGGCACCATGAACGTACATGGGTGATGGAAATAAGAGACGATGGCCTTGAGATCAAGGTTGCTGAAATCCCTGAAATAACCTATGAAAAGCTGGTCGACTTCCTTTTCGAGGTCGGTCATTTAATTCCTCTCAATGCCATTGTAATGGCTCGCTAAAGAGTCCAAAAAGGCCGCCCTTAAATGGGCGGCCTTTGAAATTTCGGTATCACATCTGAATGGTCAGGCCGATATTTGCTTAGACTTTTGCCGCACCGGCCTACTGACATCATGGAGAAATCCAAGTATCTCTTTGTGCGACTGCCATACCCCGGTGTGGTGGTACGCTATTCCCTTTTCCTCGCAGAATGCCCGGACGATCACTTGAGATTTTTTGAGGTTGTTTCGGGGCATGTTTGGGAACAGATGATGCTCAATCTGATAATTCAGCCCGCCGTACCAGAAGTCGGCTAATGGGCTGCCTTGCACGTTCCGGGCGGTTAGCACCTGCTGATGCAAGAAGTCCATCTCGGTATCTTCGTCCAGCATCGGCATTCCCTTGTGGTTTGGAGCAAAGACCGAGCCCATGTAAACCCCGCCCAGGGCCCGGTGGACCGCGATGAATGCGGCGCCGTGCCAGGGTCCGAGGAAGAAGAAGATCACCGACAGATAGGCGGCCAGCCCGGCAACCACCAACACCGGCTCCATGACCGGGTAACGCATGCGCTCTTTGCGTATCTGGTAGGCGATACCGCCGAAAAGCAGGCTGAGGGCGGTCAACGTCAACAACGGATAGAACAGGAACGCCTGGTGCCGGACGGTAAGACGGCCGATCCCCCTCATGGCCAGGGCCTGTTCTTCGCTGAAGGCGAAGAGAGAGACCTCAATATCGCCGTCGACATCGATCATATTGGGCGCCCGGTGATGCGTGTTGTGCTTGTCCTGCCACCAACTGGGCGTCATACCGGTCAAAAACCCCACACCCAGCAAGACCCAGTCGTTCTGGCGGGCATTCTTGAACATCTGCCGGTGTCCTGAATCGTGCCCCAGAAACCCCAGGTTGGTGAAGGTTAGGGCTAGGAACACGGCATTGAGCATCTGTATCCACAGGGTGCTGCTGAAGATGATTAGAATGGCGATGCTAACGGCGACCATGGCCACCACGCTGGGTATCTTCCAGGCATAGTAGAGGTACTGGCGCTCCAGCAGTCCGGCCTGGGTCACCCGTCGTTTCAGCTCTAGGTAATCCCGGTCTCGTTCCCGTTTGGTAATGGGTTCCGCAGATTCTATCTCGGCGTCGTCTGGGACAACGATGCCTGCTGGAGACCCAATCAAGTTTTCTGAACTGATGGTATCTATCTCCGAGAGCGCTCGGCTCCTTGGGGTTGGGCAGGTTCCAGCAAATGGCGTATCTAACCGTGCGGTTTCCGCGGAAAGCTGTCCCAGAGTATAACGTGTTCCTCCCCAGTCACCAACCGTGAGCCTGGCGGGTTGGAAGGAATCCGCTTTAGACTGTGACGGCTTTGCCGGCTTCCTCGCGGATGTTCTTGGCCGACGCTTTCAGGGCGTTCAGTACGATGGTCGGCGGGGCCGGGGCGACTGACGTGTAGTTGACGCCCATTTTGAGCAGGTCCTGGGGCGTGAACCGGCAGGCGGCGTGGTTCACCGGGATGTAAACTCCTGCCTTGCCAACGGCCTTGACCTTGGCCGCCAATTCCTCGAAGGTCTGCTTCAGGCTTGGGTCGGTCGGGTCGGTGATGCCCAGCGCCGCGCTGATGTCAGTGGGACCGAGGGCGATTAGGTCGACCCCGTCCACGGCGGCTATCTCTGAAATCTCAGCGAGTCCCCGCTTGTCTTCGGTCATCACGACGAGAAGAATCTCTTCATTCGAAGTCTTTATGTGCTCGTTCCAAGGCACCGAGCCATAACCAGCGGCCCTGGAGCTGCCGGCCCCTCCCCGTTCTCCTAGGGGCGGGTAGCGAATAGCCTCCACGGCTTTCCTAGCGCCCTCGGCGCCGGCGATATGGGGCACCTGAATGCCCTGAGCGCCCATGTCCAACAGACGAAGGATGGTCTTGGGGTTCTCGTCAGGCACTCGGACAACCGGCGTGATGTCGCAGAGGTCGGCGACTCTGATCATCTCGCCGACGGTCTGCAGGTCGAATACCGTATGCTCCATATCGATGAAAGCGCCGTCAAACCCGGCGCTGGCGATGATCTCAACGACAGCAGGGTCGGCAAATCCAACGTGGCTCACGATGGCCAGGCCGCCTTCGCGCATAACCTGCTTGATCCGATTCGGTTTCATGGTCTACTCCCTGGTAAAATGGCTGTCGTCTGGCGCACAGACGCTAGAATTCCTTGACGAGCCGAGTGTAGAGACGGTCTGGATAGGTGTCAAACCTAAGCTGTGAACTGGACCGAATCGCCAACCGATACCGTGCCGATAGTTTCGACTGTGCCGTAGACGCCAAAGTAGGGAGCACGGGCGCTCGGACGGTAGGTGAGCAGCAGCTTGGGCATGTCGAAGTCCCGCTCCCCGGTGTCGGGGTCTAGGGTTGTGATGGCGCAGCGGGGATCGGGCGCCACCAGCCTCAGCCGTAGCTCTGGGCCAATCCGGACCACGCCACCCAGCCAAGTGTCTTCCTCATGGGGAGAGCACCCTTCGAATAGAAACGAAGGCCGAAACCTTCGGCCATCGAATTTGGGTGCGCCGTTTACCCGGCCTTCCAAGCCATCGACGGAAGCCTGTGATAACAACGAGACAGGGTATTCATCGAAACATGCGCCTGGCTCGTCCGTTTTCACCAGGCGGACTGGTGAGCTGCAATGCGATGAAAGGGCTTCGCTCCACATTCCAGTGACTTCTCGCCCGGAGACCTGGCGGCCCCACATCGTGGTCGTCACCGAATCACCCAACTCCGGCAGCCCTTCCAAGACCCGCGCATCCGGAAACCGGAGAGTCAGATAGTCGGACTCGCCCAAGTATTGGGCTTGGACCAAGGCCAAGCGGCCATATTGACGCTGGGTCAACAACCCGCCCTCGGCGTCGATCAGGTGGAAACGGCGGTCATCTTCAATGCCCGAAATTCCAACGGCCACAGTTGTCTGCTGAGATAGAGAAAGGGATTTCACCGGCGAGGTGAAGATCGCTGCAACCGAAACCAAATGACCACCCCTTGTATTCCCTGGCTCTGTTGCCGCTTATATTACCCCTTGCCGGGGCGGGTGCCCAGTACCACCAGCAGTTGCTCAGAAGACCCATCACCATGGATCACATCAAGCATGATCTCGTCGCCGGGCCTCGTATGTTTCGTCAGGTAAACGATAAGGTCGGTCATGTCTCGTATCTCGGAGCCGTCTATCCCGACTATGGTGTCTCCACCCAAGGCGTACTGGACTCCGTTTACCACCTCGGTCCGGTCGCTCCCAGTCAGGCCGCCGTCACCAGCAGGGCTATTACGGTTAACCGTGATCACGAGCGCCCCTCGTGTGCCTTTGGGCAGTTCCATAAGCTGGGCAACGTCGGTGCCCACCGGCCCTCCCGAGATTCCCAGCCAGGCGTATTCATACTTCCCGTCCTCGATCAGAGCGGGCACCACCATCTTTGCGATGTTGATCGGTACGGCCAGGCCAACTCCGGCGCTGCTGCCGGACCGGCTGATTATCTGAGTGTTAATTCCCACCACCCGGCCATGGCGGTCCAGCAGAGGGCCACCGGAGTTTCCGGGGTTGATGGGGGCGTCGGTCTGAATCACTTCTGGAACGGTGAAATTACTGGAACTGCTACGAATGGTGCGGCCTACGGCGCTAACGATGCCGCTGGTCATGGTGAAGGATTGTCCGAAGGGTGCGCCGATGGCCACGGCCAGTTGCCCCACGAGTACATTGTCGCTGTCGCCCAGGTCAATGGGTATCAGACCTCCCTTCGGGTCGATCAGCTCCAAGACGGCCAGGTCCGAATCTTTGTCGCCGCCCAAGACCTTGGCCAACACCTGTGTCCGGTCCGAAAATATCACCGTAACCATCTCAGCCCCGTCCACGACGTGCTGGTTGGTGACTATGCGGCCTTTGTCGTCCCACACAAAGCCGGACCCTTCGCCCCGCTCCAAGAAGTCATCGGGGATACCGGGGACATTGGGGAATTGCCGGGTCCCGTCATTACCTTCCAGGCCCTGGACAACCTGGATATTCACCACCGAAGGCAGGGCCTTCCGGTAGATGTTGATCATGACCCGTTCTTGGGCTGCGACCAGTTGGTCCGCCGCGCTGTCCCCGATTGAAACCGTCTGAGTCGTTTCCGTTGACGATGTGCCGGCTCCAGTAGTCTCAGGCGTGGCGGCTGCATCGTCGCCGCAAGCCGTGATGATGAATAACAGCAACCCCAGAGCTCCAGGGAGCAGCCAATTCCTCAGGTTCTTCGTTCGCTTCGTATTAAGTTGTTCCATCGTTAAGCAAGTCCATGGTATTGATTTGCCAATTCCCAATATACGTAAGATACGTTGCTCAATCACGCCATGGATTTCGGATAAGTTTGGTCCGTGTCTATCCCGTCCGTTTTTTGCCGGTCTTTTCCTCGAATAGTTTCCAGGTGAGGTCGTTGAATGGGTAATACTTGCCAGGCGAGCACTGCTCGATCTCCAATTGGGCTTTGATAACCTCTTCCACTTCCTCCCGTTCGTGGGCGATGCGGATCACCTCGTCGACCGTCGCTGCCGGCACCACAACCGCGCCGTCATCGTCGCCCACCACGGCGTCCCCCGGCCGCACCAGGACTCTACCGCATTGTATGGCGTCGTTGACCTGCCAGGGCCAGAATTCGGCAGGCCCCTGCTTTGCAGTGGTGTTGGCGGCGTAGACCGGAAAGCCGTATCCCTTGAGCGTGTTGCTATCGCGGGCGGCGCCGTCCGTGACCAGTCCTCCGGCCTTAAGCTGCATCATGCGCAGGAATTTGATGTCTCCGCCGATAGAACTGTATTCCCAGCCCATGGCATCGATGACCAGCACTTCCTCGGGGCCGCATAGTTCGATTGCTACGTATTCAGCCGATTGGTCTCCCTTTGGCTTGTCTGCCGCTAGGTCGGGCCGGTGGGGCACGAACCTGAGAGTGACAGCCCGTCCGGCCATGTGCTGTCCGGCCTGAAGAGGCTTGGCCCCATGGATGAAGCTCATTGGCCAGCCCATCACCCATAGCCCGTCGATCAGGGTCTGGGTTGGGATTTTTCGTAAAACCTCCAGAGTCTCGCTGGAGATCGGCTTGGCGTCAGGCATGATTGTTCCTCATTAATGTTAGGTTGGCGCCAGGTCGCGGGAAAGACCCCATCCTAACCTTCCCACTTGCGAAGGGGAAAGGACTTTTGTTTCGCTTCCCCGAGGGCTTCGTTTAGATGGCCAGTTGGTCTAGGTGGTATTCGGTGTCGCCTAGGTTGGATTCGGCGATCTTAGCTCGGGCCGAGTAAAGCTGCATGTCATGTTCAACGGTGAATGATATACCGGCGAAGATGGAGTGCCCAGCCTCGGTGGCCATCCGGCTCATCGACCCGGCCTGGGCTTTCGCCATGGATACTTCATCGCCGGCCAGCAGACCCTGGTCCAACTTCCAGGCCGCTTGATAGGTCAGCATCCGGCCGCCGTCCACGGCTACTCGAAGGTCGGCGCAGCGGTGTTGAACGGCCTGGAACGTGCCAATGGGGCGTCCGAACGCGACCCTGTTGTTGGCGTATTCCACCACAATCTCCAAGACTTTTTGAGCCCGGCCCAGGGTCTCGGCGCATTGTATGACTGTGGCCCGTTGGACGGCCAAATCCAGCACTGACTGTCCTTCGGCGATCACTCCCAACACTGAGTCTCCGGATATCGTTACATCATCGAATTCAAGCAGGTATTGCGGATAGTTTGCGATGGACTCCATGAGCGTCTTGGTCATTCGTTCATCTTGGCTATCTACGATGACCAAAGTCGTGTCAGGCCAGGCCCCGATGGCCGGGCGGGTGGCGCAGATGATGCGGTCGGCCAACCCGGAGTGGGGCACAAAGGGGCTCTCACCGCTGAGGGTCAGTCCGCCGTCCCCCGAAGCCGTCTCCAGTTTCTCGCCCCTGGCGAGGGTTAGGACCAGATCTCCGCTGATAATTCCAGGCAAAAGATCGTCTTTCTGACGGTCGGACCCGGCGTTCAGCACTATGTGGGCTGCCAGTACCGATGATACGAGTAGCGGGCCTGGCGTCAATGCCCGGCCAATCTCTTCAAACAGCACGGTCTGGTCGGTAAGAGAGCCACCGGTACCGCCGTATCGGTCCGGTAGGGAGATGCCCAGCCAACCCAGGCCGGCGATCTTACGCCAGAGGTCCGGTGAATGGCCCTCGCTAGACCCCTCGACTTCTCGGACGAGGGAAGTGGGGCACTCGGCCTCAAGGAATTCCCGAGCCGCGGTTCGAAGTATCTGTTGCTCTTGTGTCAGTCCGTAGTCCATCGTCAGAGAACCTAGCGGGGCATACCAAGGCCGCGTTGGGCGATGATGTTCCGGTGAATCTCGGTTGTTCCGGCGCCGTGTAGATGCATGGCTTCCCGGTGGATACCCTCGATATTGCCCAGTAGAGGGGCCAACGGCGAGCCGTGGCGCAGGGTGGCGTATGGCCCCAATAATTCCATGGCCATCTCGGCGAAGCGCAACCGCTCTTCACTACCGTATAAAAACGCCACCGACGCCTCTGAGTTAGGCACCGCGCCGGAACTCTGCATCCAAGCCACATTCCAGCAGAGCAGTTTCCAGGTCTCCATGCCCAACCGGCGCTGGGCCATTTGGTGGCGCACCAAAGGGTGCTCGGCCAGAGGCTGCCCGCCGTCGGGCGCGGACGCCTGGCAGAACTCAACAAAATCATCGAAAACCCGCCGTACGTTGGCGTACCGCCACAGCCCGGACCGTTCAAAGTCCAGTGTTGTCATGGCGTGGTACCAGCCCCGGTTCTCTTCGCCGATCAGGCAGGAAAGCGGCAACCTGACGTTGTCGAAATGGGTCTGGGCCGCCATCTCGCCGTTGATGTAGGGCAGGGGGGTCAGGCTGATTCCCGGGGTCTTGAGATCGGCGATAAACATGCTGATCCCGCGGTGTTTCTGGGCATCGGGGTCGGTACGCGCCAGCAGGTACATGTAGTCGGCGTGAAATGCATAACTGGTGAACATCTTGGAGCCGTTCAGCACGTACTCGTCGCCGTCCCGCTCGGCCCGAAGTTCCAAGGACGCCAGGTCCGAGCCGACGTTGGGTTCGCTGAACCCCTGGCAGTACTCGACCTCGGCCCGAGCGATGGGCCCCAGGTAGCGGTCTTTCTGGTCCTGAGTGCCGAAGACCATGATTGCCGGGCCGACTATGCCTAGGCCGATGGACTGACTTTTAGGCACCCGCCAGTAGCCCAGGTCTTCAGCTAGGATGCCTTGTTCGATGGGCCCTTTCCCGCCGCCGCCGTGTTCTTCGGGCCAGCCGATGGTCAGCCAATTCCGTTCCGCCAGTTTCAGGTTGATCTCCCGGCCGAACTGGTATTGCTCCTCGGTCAAAAGGCCAAAGACCTCCTGCTTTTCCACGGGTACTTCGTCCCTGAGGAACTCTCGGAGTTCTTCTCTGAACTGGTTCTGTTGGGGGGTAAAATTGAAGTCCATCTTTATTTAGCGGAGTATATCAGGCTGGGGCGCAGGCCCTGATTATCTCCAGTGCCTGCTCTTTGGCGCCTTCGCCCATGAACCTGGGCGAGACTATGGGTAGTGTGATGCCAGCATTGCGGTAGTCAGCCAGCTTTCCGCAGACCTCATCTACCGTGCCCACCAGCCCGATCTGGTCGATCAGGCCGCTGGGGACCAGGTCCAGCGCTTCTTCGGTCCGGCCGGCCTGCCAGGCTACCCGCACGTCCTCGATCTCCTCAGGGAAGCCGGCGTCGATCATGAGTTTGCGGTAGCGGGGGAAACGGCCGGCGTAGGAGGCGATGGGCATACGCATCAGGTCTCTGGCCACCTCCCGGTCGTCGGACACGGCGCAGGGGAGCAGACTAGCGACTTCAACATCGTCGGGGTTGCGTCCGGCGTTGCGGGCGCCAAGACCCACGGCCTGGGCGGCTTCTTCGGCGTGGGCGAGGGTGCACCAGGTGAGTATCGCCCCCTCGCTGATCTCGCCGCAGACCTCCAGCATCTTGGGGAACACGGCCGCCACGTAGATCGGTATCTCCTTGCGCAAAGGCTGGAACCACAGATCGAAACGTTCTATGTCGTATATCTCCCCGTGGTAGTTCACGTCCGAGTCTTTGAGGATGGCCCGGATGATGTCCACACACTCACGCAACCGTTGCACCGGGCGGGTGAACTCCAACCCGTGCTCGGGTTCCACCTGGACTTTGTGGCTGCTGCCGACGCCCAGAATGAACCGGCCATTGGAGAAGTAGTCCACCGACGCGGCCGCCATGGCGATTGTCGGCGGGGTGCGGACGAAGACGCTGGTGATACTCGTGCCCAACTTGATCCGTTCCGTGACCATGGCGCAGGCGGTCAGGACCGAGAACTGGTCGCCGCCGTGACCCTCGGCCACCCAGGCTGATTCGTAGCCCAGTTCTTCGGCCACTTTCACACATTCGACTATATCTTGAGGGGACATTCCCCCAGAAAACCCGACCCCGATACGCTCCATATTCGGCCCTCCCAACGCAGAACCTATCCAATTTCTGATAATTTCTTGGCATTGATGCCCTTTGGGGGTCTATGATATGCCATACCGTCAACAAGCCGCAGCCTTGTGCCGTCCAATATCAAGGCCTGCTGCGGAAAATCACCCCACTGCAACCGGACCTAACAGGAATTGACTCCTCAGACGGCGCTAAGCTACAGCAGGTACCGCTGGACAGTCATGGTAGTGTGGCTGTTCTCCAGCGTATCTTCTTTCATGGTGTTGAACACCCTGGGTATTCTGCTGCCCGCCATCAGCGCCGACCTTGATCTCTCGCCCAGCCAGCAAGGACTGCTGGGTTCGGCCTCCCACTGGGGAAACATCGCTCTCGCCATCCCACTCAGTTGGGCAACCTCGCGGCTGTCCCCCAAGTGGCTCACCGCCGCCACACTGCTGGTGGCCACCGGATGTTTGTTCCTGCAAAGTTGGGCCCCGGTGTTCATCGTGCTGCTGGCTGGACGCCTGATGTTCGGCATCAGCAACATCGCCCAGATGCCGGCCCGGGCGCTGCTGACCCGACAGTGGTTCCCGCCCAGGGAAGTGATCTATCTCAACGGCCTATCAAATGTGCTTTTCGGCCTGGTCGTGGGTGGCGGACTGGTGCTGGCGCCGGTGATCCTCGACCTGACGAACGGCGACTGGCGGGCGACACTCAGGATATTCGGGCTTTATTTCGCCGGGATCACTCTGTTGTGGACGTTGGTGGGCAGGGAGCGGACCAACGTAGCGGACCAGGACGTTGTAGCGGAGAAAGGCCTGGATGTGGTCAAGGGCGCTTTGGGACACCGGGACCTCTGGATCGGCGGGCTGGGGTTCGCCGGGGCAACGATGTCTTTCGGCGCCTTCCTGGCCTTCTATCCAACGCTGATGCTGGAAGAGTTCGACATATCGCTACGCCTCTCCGGCGTGATCTTAGCTCTGGGTGTCGTCGTGGGCGGCATCGGTGGCATCGGCATCGCCTGGGCGGCGTCGACCCATGGCCGGGAGGGAAATTACCTTCAGGTGCTGGGGATACTGATGATCGGCACCAACCTCGGCATGGTATTAACCGGGTCGGTGCCCGCGTTGTTCGTGCTGTCCTTCTTCAACGGCGTTGCTTGGGCCTTCTTCCCGATCTTGGTGACGATACCGTTCCATCTGCCGGGGATCAAGCCCAGGGAGCTGGCGGTGGCCTTCGCGTTCACGATGATGATGACATCGGTGGGGACTTCCTTGGGTCCGTTGTTCACCGGCTATCTCCAAGAGGGGTTGGACGACCTGAAAATGGCGTTGTTCCTAATCAGTTTCGCCTCAATCAGTCTGATCCTGGCCGGTAGTACGCTAAGATTCAGGTCGCAGCGGCAGACGGCGTAATGCTGTCGGATAGCAGCCTTCAGCGAACCACCTTTTTTACTCCAGCACCCCGTCTTCTTCCAACGACTTGTACTCGTCGTCGGACAGTCCGATGAGGTCTTTTAGGACGTGAGCGGTGTGCTCCCCCAAAAGCGGGGCCGGAATATCGAGGCTGCCCGGACTTAAGGACAGATGCATCTCGCTGGCATCCGTGGCGTAGGGACCGATCTCGGGGTGGTCCAGCCACTGGAAATGGCCCCGGTGCTGTAGTTGGGCATCGTCAAAAAGGTCTCGGCAGTCATTGACCATACCGGCCGGCACCCCGGAACTTTGGAGCGTCTCCATCAGGGCCCCAGGCTCCCAAGAGCTGGTCCAATCTGACAGCAGCCGTTCCAACTCGTCTTCCTTGGCCTTCCGGCCCAATAGGGTGGTGAAATCTGGGTTGTAGGGCCAGCCTGAGCCGTCGGGCGCGATTGTCCGCTGCAGGCCTTCCCAGTGAGCGTCGGAGAAGCAGCCAATAGCGATCCACCGGTCCTCTCCCGCGCAGGGGAAGGCACCGTGGGGCGCGGCGCCAGGGTCCCGGTTGCCCTGACGCGATTGCTCCCGCCCATTCACCGCATAATCGAGCAACACCGGCGCGGAGAAGTGGAGCGTGGTCTCCAGTTGAGACATGTCGATGTGGACGCCCTCTCCGGTGCGCCGGCTGCGGTCCAAACCGGCCAGAATGGCGGCCACGGCGAACCTGGGCACGATGAAATCGGTGTAGGCGCCATAGGGATTGACCGGGTCCCGGTCGGGCCAGCCGGTCAGGTTGGTGAGGCCCACCAGCGACGACAGCACCGGTCCGAAGCCAGGCTGTTTTTCCATAGGTCCACCCCGGCCCATCATGGAGGTGCTGAACACCACAATCCCGGGGTTGACCTCTTTTAGCTGGTCGAAGCCAAGCTCCCAACTTTCTAGGGTGCCGGGGGTGAAGTTCTCGGTTACCAAATGGGCCCAAGCGGCCATACGCAGCATCAACTCGCGGGCCCTGGGGTGCCGCATATCCACTGTGATACCCATCTTGTTGGCGTTGTAGCTGGCGAAGTAGGCGCTGCGGTTGATACCGGAGACACCGTCCTTGAAGGGCGCAGCACTGCGCAGGGTGCCGGGCCGTTTGACCGACTCCACCCGCACAACATTGGCCCCGTACTCGCCAAGGTATTTGGTGGTCATCGGGCCAACGGCAACCCAGCAGAAATCCAGGACGTTAATGCCGTCCAGCGGCTTACCCGCGTCACGTTGAGCAGTCATATAACTCCGCTGCGCTTCAGGGACTCAAGCTCCGAGCCGGTAATACCCAACTCCCCCTGGAGAATCACTGTGTTGTGCTCGCCGATCAGTGGCGGCCGCCTGTAGATGCCGGCGATGTCTCCACCGTCTCCCGACTTGACGAACGCCCCAGGATACTGGACGGTCGCACCAAGTTCCGGGTGCTCCAGTTCCTTGAAGTAACCGCGGGCCTCAAGCTGCGGATGGTCTTGCAGCGCCGACGGAGTGGCTACCGGAAACAGCAAAATGCGGCGGTCGAGACTGCCTTGCACTAACTCTGCTCTGGTATGGCCCTTAAAAAAATCTCCTAGAGGCCCGCCCAATTGGTCCATCAGTTCCGGAGTGATCGCCCCGTATCCCATCCTCTCCCAATCGATGATGTCCAAGTCGGCGGTGTCGAAGCTGTCCTCTTTCATCCATTCCAACAATGCCCGGGTGCTGTAGGCGACAGACCCGCCCTGGACCATATAGTTGACATAACCGTCTTTGCACGGCCAGTTGATGCGCACCCGGTTCTCGCCTGAGGTCTGCCGGTAAACGCCCATCCGCTTCAGTATCGCGCCTTCGATGTCCCATATCTGTGGGGCGTGGGCCAAGGTCTTGGCCACGGCCTGCTGGCAGGAAACATCCACGTATTGGCCCTGCCCGCTGGTGATGCGGTAGGTGTGGGCCAACATGGCGGCCGTGGCGCCAGCCGCTCCGCCGTGGAGGTAGAAATGGGGGAAGCTGATCCGGATGGGGGCGCGGTCGTCGTCTCCGGTCAGGTACATGAACCCGCCCAAAGCCATGCCGACGATGTCCGTGGCCTGATAGTTGGAGTAGGGGCCGTCTTGCCCAAACGGTGTGATGGAAACCATAACCAACTTGGGGTTGATCTCGGCTAACAGGTCATAACCGAGCCCAAGAGTGTCTAGATAACCGGGGACAAAGGACTCGACGAGAAAGTCCGCCTCGGCGACCATTTTTTTCAGGAGGGCCTGTCCGCCTTTCTGCTCCAGGTCCAGGGTGATACTCCGCTTGTTGGCGGCGTAGGCCCACCAAAAAAGGCTTTTTTCGGGCTGAGGGTCGTCACCATAGAAGGGGCCGATGTTCCGGGCTGGATTGCCGCCCGGTGGCTCGATCTGGACTACGTCGGCGCCCAGGTCGGCCAGAATCTTCCCAGCCAGCAGGCCCCGTTCGTCAGTCAGGTCCAGGACACGATAGGGCGCCAGCAGGAAATCGATTCCGTCTGGAACGCCGGATTGGGCACCGGGCATGGTTACTCCAAGGTCAATGGATGTTCGAGGGGATATTACGCAGGGATGTAGTATCCCCCAAACCGCCTCGCCGGGTCTACTGCGGCGGTTCGCCGCGTTTATCGGGGCTACAGGAAGGCTAGTTCAGCGATTTGGCGTCTTGTACCGGAAATGCTGGGGTTGTAGGATGGGGTTACGGGGTTTTTCCCTGATTTATTTCTGGCGATTGGGAAGCAATGTCCACTAGGACCAACTGGTACAGCGATCATCCGGCGGCCTGCACCTGTGCTTTCTGCAATGAGAAGCGGACCATGCAGCCAGAGCAGGGCAAGATTGGCCGGAATGCCAAATGCCCCTGCAACAGCGGCAAGAAGTACAAGCGCTGCCACGGAAAATAGTAAGTACTAAGACTAGGAGTCAATCAGCCACAAAAAAGAGCTCCTCGATAAGATCGGGAAGCTCTTTTAATTTTCCGGAAGCTGCACTTGCCAGTCTTTTAGGCTAGTCTTTCACGATAGAAATCTTAACGTCGTAGGTGGCCAGCTCTCCCCCCAAAATATAGGTCGGGTGGGGGCCTGCATGGGACTCCTTGAATGAGTCGCTCCTGGTCCAGTTCTTGAAGTCGTCTTCTGACTCCCAGTGCGTCACCACCATACAAACTTCGTGTTCGTCCTCTTTATCCAGGCGCCACAACTCGAAGCTTTTGAAGCCCGGCTCGTTCTGGACTCCACCTCGTTTTCTAAAAACCTCTTCCATGTCGTCGCCGTGGCCGTTCTCGACCCTGATCCTGTTGGTAACTGCGTACATATCTTTACTCGCCGCCGTACATCCGCTGGCACTCAATTAAGTTTAGTTAGATTGATTCTCTCTTGAATCAGAGGTGGGGGCAAGTGGGCGGTCAGCCCAGGGTCAAGAGGCCAGTTTGTAGACGACGAGACCCGCCACAGCTCCGATGGCGGCCCCAACTGAACCCGCTTTCATTCCAGTCGCCATCATGATCCCGCAATTTACTACTTCACGGTGTCGGTATTCCGGGTCCAATGCTCTGGGCAGCCGAAGCCCCAAGTCTCCACGGACCAGAAGCAGGCCAAGAGCGGCGACAACGCCGCCAATGATGCCGCCAATGACGATGGCTAGGACTAGCATTGCCGCCTCCGGAGAAGTTGGGCGATTAACGCCACAGGTTACATAAGTTTAGTTGGGGATCACCGCCGATTTCAACGATGTTGAGGCCATTGAAAAAGCATTGGTGGATGCTGTCAGGTACGGGGAGCCAAATAACCAGCTGCCTTGACGCTTGATGTGGGGCGTTTTTGAGCAGGCTGATGGCTAACGCGTCTGCTTATGGTTCTTCTACGGTGCAGCCTCTGAGCTCTACACCAAACAGGAGTCTATCGCCCCGGCCCTTCATTGATACCGTTTGGCCTTCTTCCAACGTGACCATGACCGGGTCTTCATTATCACTGAAGCTGCATCGCACGCCGGCTTCCAACTCTACGTACGGTGTATAGAGGAAGCCCCGGTAGACTTCGCTGATGACGCCGGTAACCACGACCACCTGCCCTTTATACATGTCGTCGGCGGCAGACTCGCTGGCCTCGTAGTCGGCAACCATCTGTGCAGCCGACACACGGAAATCGGGTTCCTGGTCCACGATGTCTTTCGCGATGCCTGTTTCGGTCTCGCAGGCAACTAGTACCGCCAGGAGAACCAATAGGATGACTGCAGAAAATAGTTTTTTACTCATGATTGGCTTCCAGATCAACCCGCCAACGTCTGCCGAATTACGTTGGAGTAGCTTATCACGCGCTGCACGCCGCTCTACTCGGTGGGCCGGAGAAATCTCAGTGAGTCTGGCTCGCGCGAGGCTTAAGGTGTTACGAAAGTCCTAACCCGCCGTCTGCCTGCTGATCGTCGGCGCCCGTCTGCGTGCCACCGCGAACCAGACCGTCACGAACAGGCTGATCATAGCGGACCCGGTTATCGCGAATCCCCAGTCCCATTGCCCCGCGGCCAATGCCAAGGGATAGGCGCCTAGGTAGTGGACAGCCGGGGTGATATGCAACACCCCCATAACCCGGCCTCGCACACCTATGGGAGTCTCCAGTTGGACCACGGTCGTTGCCAGAGGCCAGACCAAGCCTTTCCCCACTAAACCCACGAAAAGGAAGAGTACCCATGAGACCCAAAAAGAGCTCGCCCAGGCAAAGAGCGTTAGGATCAGGGTAAAAATCACCAAGCTGAATAAGAGCGAACGGTAGACGCTGGCGTTTTGAATCATCGGCAAGATGAGGCTGCCGATAAACGCCCCGATCCCCGAACCTAAAAAGAGCAATCCTACGCCTGCAGCGCCCGTACCCATAACATCTTTGGCCATCGCTGGAACAATATGGTTGTGCGCCATGCCAAAGGCGCCGAATGTGACGACAACTATGATTATCGTCAGTAGCAGAGGACTATTCTTGACGTAGGTCAGTCCTTCAATGAAGTCGCTGAGGACTGACCGCCTCGCAGTGTAGTCCGACTGGCGAGTGCGACCGATCTTGGCGACGCAGATTACGCTGACAAAGTAACAACCGACGATAACGAATAAGCTGGCGGCCAACCCCCACACTTCAATGACGGCCCCAGCTAACGGTGGACCGATAATGCTCCCGGCCTGCATCGCTGCGGAGTTCAACGCCACGCCGTCTAATATCGAGTGCTCTTCAACCAAGTCACCGATCATCGTCGTCCGGGCCGGCATGTTAACGCCTTGCGTAACACCCAGCAGAACGGCGGCGGCATATACGTGCCAAACAAGGACAAGGTCAGTGACGGTCAGGAAGGCCAATGCCGCAACGATGCCAGCCACCGCTGCTTGGGTCGTCATCAGCACATAACGGCGCTGGAACCGGTCGGCAACGACGCCTGCCACCAGCAGGATCGAGACATTCGGGATGCCGTACAGGGAGATGACCAAGCCCAACTGAGCTGAGGAGCCCGTGATTTCCAGAACCAGCCACCCAATCACCAAAAACTGCATACCCAGAGCCAGTGCCTGGGTAACGACGCTGATCCAGTACCAGCGAAATGCGCGGTCACCCCAAACGATGGCGATACGACGCCGATACCCGGCTTGGTTCACTACGGCTTTGGTCGTCTCGGGAGTCGTCAAATCCCAGTCCCCGCATTCAGGGGTGTTTTAGTCA
>Ga0207963_1000026_pt1 | contig 56774 bp, 51 predicted proteins | sample Knorr_S15_td_NAD_FD_185604 | JGI IMG/M metagenome (GOLD analysis project Ga0207963, IMG submission 185604) | Marine microbial communities from Southern Atlantic Ocean transect - Knorr_S15_td_NADW_ad_2500m_LV_A (SPAdes) (version 2) | ecosystem: Environmental > Aquatic > Marine > Oceanic | place...
CTAGCATCGCCTCTCGCTTAGCTTTGAATTCAGTACCATCGCTCCATTGGGGCCATTCATTGTGTTGGCCAATTGCATATCCTACACGAAATAAAATACGACCATCTTCCACCATTCCTTTGTAATTCCAATCTGGCTTTACTTCATCGGTAACACCATGGTAATGATTATTGGTGTAATCATCTTTCATTTCAATACCAAAATTCTCGCCCTTACCCATAACATCTAGTCCCCCATCAACATAAAGAGCAGGAACCCCTTGTTTAGCAAATGCAAAGTGGTCTGATCGATAATAGAACCCTTTTTCAGGTTCTGCATCTGGAATGAGGTATTTCCCATCTTGTGCCGCAGCAAATTCTAGTACTTGGTCTAATTCAGAATTCCCCTTCCCAACAACGATTAGATCTTTAGTCTTTCCAAACGTATTACCCATGGCATCTATATTAATAACAGCCACAGTTTTGTTTAGTGGATATAAGGGATTTAAACTATAGTAAGTGGCACCTAAAAGACCTTGTTCCTCCGCAGTTACCGCCAGAAAAAGGATACTCCGTTTTGAGCCTTCTGCCAAATTGGTAAATGCTTCAGCAATCGTCATAATCATACCCGTACCTGAAGCATTATCATTCGCACCATTATAAATCTGATCGCCTTTTAATTTTTTATTTTTCCCTAAATGATCCCAATGGGCAGTATAAATAATATATTCGTCTTTTAATTCAACATCTGTGCCTTCATATTTGGCGACTATATTGTTTGATTCAAATCGGCGAACCGAATTAATCATTTTACTGGTAAACTGTACTTTCAGTGGTTTTGCCTTAAAATCCGAATTAACTGCGGCAGCTTTAAGTTCATGATAATCTAGCCCGTTCATTTGGAACAGCCGTTCTGCTGAAGATAAGGGTATCCATCCTTGGTAAGCCAATGGTGTGATATTTTGATCTTCAATAGTTAGCTGTTCGCCATCATATCCATTTTGGAGCACTGAAAATGGATATCCTGCGGGTTCAGTTTCATGGATAACGATTACACCTTTAGCTCCCTGTCTTAATCCCTCTTCAAATTTATATGACCAGCGTCCATAGTAGGTCATCGCTTTCCCACCAAATATCGTATCATCTAAATCACCATTCTTCATTACTGGGGGATCGCTCACCAAAACAATAATTACTTTGCCTTTAACATCAATACCCTCAAAATCATTCCATCCATATTCTGGTGCATTTACTCCGTATCCACAGAATATCACATCTGCATTTTTAATATTAATTGATTCTTTTGTTTGAAAGGAATTTCCTACGATATCTCTCCCCAATTTCATCACCCATCGTTCATTATCAGTAATAAATTGCGCTTTTACTTCAGATATTATACCAGTCATGGTTGCTTTTTGAATCCATGTTCCATCGGGATTACCTGGCTTTAATCCCAATGCTGAATAAGTGTTAGAAAGGTATTCCACTGTCAGCTTTTCACCCATGGTTCCGGGAAATCGACCTTCAAATTTATCCGAGGCTAAGGTAGAGATATGTTTATTTAACAATTCACCGGTAATGGCTTCTTGGGCTTTGAGGGCATCCTTGGAGTGAACATATTTATTCCAGCCTTCAAGCGGCTTAATGCATCCTATAAAAAGTAAAAGTGAAAAAATTAATGGGTTTCTTTTAATATGCACTTTTTTATCTCCAATCATTGAACGTGAGGTTGTATTCAAAATTTATTATTTGGTCAAAGATTTGGCGGGTAATTTCGAATGATCAAACAATAGATACAAGTTGGTCAAAATGTATTTCAAAATAATAAAAAATTCGCGGAGAGGGTGGGATTCGAACCCACGTTAGGATATTTCACCTAAAACACCTTAGCAGGGTGCCGCCTTAAGCCGCTCGGCCACCTCTCCAAATATGTGAAATTCAGTATAATAACTGAGCAAAAAACTACTTAATTTAATAAGTCGTAAACAAAGGATTCTATGCACGGGAAAATATTTCAATTGAATTATGTTTCTTCTAATTTATTAGATATTTCTTGGATTAATTTTTGAATTCCATCACCGCTTACCGCGGAAATTTCCATTAGATATTCTGGAATATTCTCCCATTTTTCATGATCGATATCTATAACGATATCCCCTTTTGTACGCACCAAAACCAATGGCTTCATTAATAGGGACACATTATATGATTTGAGTTCTTTTTTAAGGCTTTCAAAGGCAGTTAACGGATTTTGTTCAGTACCATCAATCAAAAACAATAAAAGTCTATTTCTTTCAACATGACGCAGAAATTGATGGCCCAATCCCTTTCCTTTGCTTGCGCCTTCAATTAATCCAGGTATATCCGCCATAAGAAAAGATTTATATTCACCTGATTTGACAATGCCTAAATGGGGTTCCAATGTTGTGAATGGATAATTAGCTATTTTTGGTTTGGCTTTGGATACGACGGACAAGAGGGTTGATTTTCCCGCATTGGGAAATCCAACTAAACCTACATCAGCTAAAATTTTCAGCTCAAATTCAAAATGTCCTGATTCTCCCGAAACGCCTGGTTGCGCATATCGAGGTGTTTGATGGGTGGATGATTTGAAATTCACATTACCTTTACCTCCAATTCCCCCTTTACAAATAATAAACTCTTGGTCTGATTCAACAAGATCAGCTACAATCTCACTTGTATTAATATTACGGATTATTGTACCAATAGGGACTTCGATACGAATATCTTTACCATTTTTACCCGTTTTTAAACTAGATGAACCTGCGGTACCATTTTTTGCCCTATAAATTCTTGAATAACGAATATCCTGCAAAGTATGAAGATTAGGGTTCGTTATCGCTCTAATATTGCCGCCATTTCCCCCATTACCGCCATCTGGACCACCTTTTGGAACAAACTTCTCTCTATGGAAAGAAACGCATCCTGCCCCACCTTTTCCAGCGTATAGTTCTACTTTTGTATAATCAATGAACATAATAGAAAATAAAATTATCTGTTACATATGTTTAATGATTGCCTCACCAAACCCTGAGCACGAAACTTTCGTGGCATCATTCATTAACCTGTGAAAATCATAGGTAACAGTTTTTGATTTTATTGCACCCTGAATCCCTTTATTAATTAAATCTGCTGCTGATTGCCACCCCATATATTCAAGCATCATCACACCTGAGAGGATTAATGAAGATGGATTCACCATATCCTTACCCGCATATTTTGGGGCTGTACCATGAGTTGCTTCAAACAAAGCATGTCCTGTTGTATAGTTAATATTTGCACCGGGAGCAATGCCGATACCACCTACAATAGCAGCAAGCGCATCAGAAATATAGTCCCCGTTTAAATTCAGTGTAACAATTACATCATATTCGGAGGGGCGCAATAAAATTTGTTGCAAAAATGCATCTGCGATCACGTCCTTGATTATAAGCTGCGTACCATTATTGGTAACAACTTGCCAAGGGCCACCATTATAATCTTTTGCACCATATTCACGCTTCACCAACTCGTAACCCCAATCCTTGAACTTACCTTCGGTAAATTTCATAATATTACCTTTATGAACTATAGTGAGACTTTTTCGTTTATTGGCAATAGCATAGTCCATGGAAGCACGGACGATGCGCTCAGTACCTTCAATTGAAACAGGTTTTATCCCGATAGATGATGTATCAGGAAAGCGGATATTCTTAACAAGCATTTTATCTTGTAAGAATGATATTACTCTTTCCACTTCCTTTGTACCTTGCATCCATTCAATTCCCGCATAGATATCTTCTGTATTTTCACGAAAAATGATCATATCTACCAGATCTGGTTTTTTCACTGGCGATGGCACCCCTTCAAACCATCTTATGGGACGCACACACGAATACAAATCAAGGATTTGCCTCAAAGATACATTAAGGGAACGCATTCCTCCCCCAACTGGTGTAGTTAAAGGTCCCTTAATGGCAATTAAGTATTCCCGAATGCTATCCAGCGTTTCAACAGGCAGCCAGGAACCAACTTTGTCATTCGCTTTTCTTCCAGCTAAAACTTCTTTCCATACAATAATTTTTTCTCCGTCATATGCTTTTGCTACGGCTTCATTAAACACCTTTTGAGATGCATGCCAAATATCAGGACCAATCCCATCACCTTCGATGTATGGTATAATAGGATTTTTAGGAACATCCAATTGTTCTTTAAAAAATGTAATTTTTTCACCGTTTTCCATTTTACTCAAGATTTAGCACTTTCTTTCTTTTGTTCTTTTTTCTGTTCTTTCTTACTATTTTTATTATCTGTTGATTTTTCCTTCTTTTCTGATGAATCTTTTTTTACATAGTCAGTGTGATAAAATCCACTTCCTTTAAAAATAAGCCCAGATCCTCCACTGACTAATCGACGTACTTTCCCTTGACATTCTGGACAATTTTCAAGCGGCGTATCAGACATGGCTTGAAAATATTCAAATGTTTGGTTACATTTTTTACAGATATAGTCATATGTAGGCATAAGCGTTGATAATTTCTAAAAAATAGAAATAGAATTTAAAAATTTAAAAAATTATTACCTTCGGTAAAGTTACCGAAGTAAAAGAAAATTAATTATGATGAAATTTTTCGTTCAATTTTTCTAATACATTTACAGGGACAAAAGATGATATATCGCCTTTGTGTTTGGCAATATCTTTAACCATACTTGAATTTAAATGTATAAAATTTTCCTTGGTAACCATCAATAAAGTAGACACTTCCGAATTAAGATGATAATTCATGGTTGCCATCTGGAATTCAAATTCAAAATCGGATACATGTCTTAATCCGCGTATTAGCGCTACAGCTTTATGTTCTTTTGCAAAATCTGCTACCAATCCATCGGTTGAATATGTCTCAGTATTGTCAATATGTTTTGTTGCATTCAAAATCAAATCGATTCTCTCAAGAGTGGTAAATAAGGTATTCTTTTCTGCATTATCCGCGACTACAAAAATAAGTTTATCGAATAATTTTGATGCTCGTTCAGCGATATCAATGTGGCCACAGTGTATCGGATCAAATGTACCAGGATATATTATGGTTCTCATATTTCTTTTTTCCAGAAAGTCAGTTGTGTGTCGCCGTATTGCTTCACACGTGTTGGCGAAATTGAGAATTCCCTAGGTGAAGATTCAAGGACTAAAAACCCATTACGATTAATTCGGTTTATAGCTTTTTTTGCTACTAATTCTGTTTCGGCAAATTGATAAGGTGGATCGGCAAGTATTAAATCATAACTTTTGTATTTATTCAAAAATTTTAACGCGTCTGTTCTGTAATAATGAAACTCCGTATTCTTAAAAAATGATCCGTTTATTTTTAACAGAGATATTACACGCATACTCAATTCAACAAAAGTAACCGATTCGGCACCTCTACTAGCCGCTTCAAATCCAAGTATTCCTGAACCTGCAAATAGATCTAGGACATTTTTCCCTGATAAATCACCAAGAATCTCAAAGAGGCTTTTCCGAACGACTGATGTTGACGGACGGTATGGCGCATTCGCAACTGTTTTAATTCGACGGCCTTTATATTGCCCAGCCTGAATTTGCATATACTATCCTGGTTCAGTATTGAGAAAATAAAGGGATATATAAAAAACGGATGTTGGGTTCGCATCGTCCAAATTATTGGTATATACAAATTTTTCCAAAGCCACATTATTACCAACAGTATATAATTCAGATAACATCTGCTTTATCTTATTTACACCACTAATTCGGACAATAATTGGATTCTGGATATTATTACCCCGTTCAATCGGGTCGAGTACTTTTATGAATGAATCTTTCATTTCTAAAACGAAAGATTGAAATTTTCCAAGAGTTAATTCAGATTGATTATTTATAATATCGACAGGTCGATAATTTACAAGATAACCATGTTTAAACTGTTTATCTCCATTTACTTGCCGTAGTGAATAATTCAATACATCTCCCAAAGTATCAATAGGCGTATCCATTGTTTTATTACCAATCAATTCCAAATCCATCTGGCCATCGCTTATAGATAATAAAAGTATTTGATGATCCTGTAATATATCAAGTGTATGGATTACAGTCGAAATCAAACTTTGAGATTCAATTAAATATTTGGGACCTTCAACAGGTGGCTTCTCAATTTCAACTTCGACTTGAGACACAATCTCATCCTTTATCTCTTGGTCTACAATTGGGAACTTTTCCAAATTAGACATTGAAAGAAAATCAAATAACTCCGGCCTTTGATCATAGGTTAGCATGATACCTATTGTCATAAAGAAAAACATATATAATATTGGCTTAAGAATATTTATTTTTTTCTTTTTTCGCTTGACTTTTGGTTTCACTTTTTTTGTTTTCTTTTTTTCTTTTTTTGCTGATGCAGCTTTTGGTTTTTCAGAAATTACAGGTTTTTCATATCGATATTGTTGAAGTCCGGGATTGTCAAAATAATTGAGTGCAACACCTTCTATTGTTCCGGTAGCAATAGCTGTTGTGGTATAAAGATCATCTTCTTTTACTTTGTTCGGAATAATGTTACCCTCGACTGAAATACCTTCCAAAGCAATCATTTGTTTAATTCTATGTCCTTTGAAATTAGCTTTTCTTTTATCGGACAATTTTCCCGCAACGATTAAACGTCCTTTGAAAACTTCTTTATTAGAAGTAGAACCAACAATGGGATTGAGCTTCCATTTCCCATTAATGTATCGGGCTTTTCCATTTTGAAAACTTTCTTTAGAAAAGTGAAAATATCTATAGCCATTTTTTTCGAGGTGAAATACTGTACATCCTTTGTCAGGGTTTAAAGCAAAAAATACGCTGGATTCAGTACCCATCCATACTGGCTCTCCGCCCAATTCCTGAATGGCGAGTTTTATAGTTTCACTATAAATAGTCGAAACACGAGTTGCAAAAACAGATTTTGTTTTGCCTTCAAATGATCTGCCAAAATATTCACATGGCTTTTCAAAATGCCAGCGCTGTTTTAAACTCCACAGAGATAATTCCCACCCATCATTTTCTGTCATATCCGCTTCAATCGGAACAATGACGGACTTACAATATTCATTCGGAATGGTTACATATACTTTTTCGCCCTCAAAAGGTATATCTTCACGAATTAAATGCAATCCGGCATTTAAAACTGAAATAATTTCAGATTCAGAGTTTTGTAATAATCGTAATGATCTTGGAAGTGTTTTATAAGAGAAAGAAGTCAGTAATGGCCGACCACCTTTTTGTGTCCATTGAGCACATAATAGATGGCTATCCGATATGGAGAGATGGATCACTTATAAGTAATTACCTGTCCCAACTTTTTGTACCATCATCAACGAAACCATGGTTGTCGGCTTTAAACGCGAATATAGCATATCGCTTTCGCACAACTGTTTCTTCGATAGGGCTATCTACCCTTACCACATTCCCCTCATCTTTGATTGAAATTAAATATGCTTTCTGTGTAACCGGACAGAAATACATAGAAGAATCCGGCATATAAGAATTGTAATAGTTCACAACTTCGACACGCTCAGAAGCTACTTCTTCTAGCACAGCAACAAAGTTCGAATCGGTAGTAAATTTTTTCAGGCGTTTTTTCTGAACATAAGATGTGTCATTACGTGATAAATCCTCTGAATACATGACAATGGTTGCTGTTGTATCCATAATAGTATCCCGACGCATCATCGGAAAACCAAATGTTGTGTCAAAATTAACATCGTAGCCTTTAGGAACATTAACACTAAACTCCTGATTATTTAATTGAATTGATTGTTCACCTAAATATGTTGAATCGCCAGTAAGTGAATCACGAACTGAATTCACAACTTGCATTACCCAAAGTCCATCTGGATTATATTCACCTGTAAGGGATTTGTAAAAGTTTTGTATATCATACATGTTTTCCATATAAAAACGGCTTTGATCTTCAAATAATTCTTCTTCATCCCAAATAGCTCTAGGAACATAAATACTTATTATTAAAAATAAAAAAGCAACCACAAAACCTATTTCCAACACGTCGGAATATATTTTTCTTTTTCTTACTATTTCTGAAGGTATTTTTTTCTTTTTTTGTTTGGCTTTTAATTCCACTTTCTTTGTTATCTTTTTATCTTTCTTTACTGTGGCAGATTTAGATTTTTTTGAACGTTTTTTTTCAGACATTTCCTTTAGTCCTCTATTCTAAAATACACACTTATTTTTCAACAGAATTAAATAATCCATAGTCTTCTCTGAAAAATTTTCTTTTCGAATTAACAGGTGCATCATTGAGAATTGACATTATATCAACTTTATTCTAATTGAAGATATTAATACTTTTTTGGAATTGATTCTCGCTGTTTTCACCAAGATTTTACCAAACAGAAATTTTATAATCAATTTTCAATCCAGTTCAACACGTTTAAATACTGGTTCCGATTGTCCATTCAATGATAATAATTCTTCAAGTAATTTTTTCTGCTTTCGAGAAAGTGATTGGGGTGTTTGCACATGCACTCTTACTAATTGATCACCTCGAGAAGATCCTCTTACTTTAGGGAATCCTTTTCCTCTCATTCGCAAAACTTGTCCAGCTTGAATCCCAGCAGGAATTTTTAGTTTTGCTTTGCCTTCTAATGTGGGCATTTCAATGGTTAATCCTAAAGCCGCTTGATAAAATTGGATTTGAACTTCCGTTATTAAATCCTCGCCATTTCTGGTAAAAACAGGATGATCTTTTTCCTCAAAAAACATAATTAAATCACCAGATTCATATCCTTTGGGACCTTTGTTTCCTTGCCTGCTGAGTGTCATGTAATTTCCTTCTGCAACACCAGCCGGGACCTTAACCTTTATTTCAACGGTTTTCCGCTGAATACCATTACCACCACAAGTTTTACACGGATTTTCAATCACATCGCCAGACCCATTACATACTGGACATTCTTTTACGACTACCGATTGGCCAAAAAAGGATTGTGACATTTGACGAAGTTGACCTGTTCCACCACAATGTCTACAGGAAGTCGGCATTGTACCTGACTGAGCACCACTTCCTGAACATGTGTCACATGTTTCATGCCGTTTAATTTTGATTGTTTTGTCAGTACCTTTAACGATATCCACATAATCCAATTTCAAAGTGACTTTCAGGTCACGAGCTTTTTTAACACGTTTTCTTCTACTTCTATTACCAAATATTCCACCAAATGGATCAAAATCACCGCCGAAAATATCCCCAAAACTGCTAAAAATATCTTCCATGGACATATTGCCATGAAATCCAGCGCCACCTGGTGCATCGCCGAGACCAACACCAGAATGTCCAAACTGATCATACTGCCTTCTTTTGTTGTCATCCGATAGAACTGAGTAAGCTTCTGCTGCTTCTTTAAACTTACGTTCTGCTTCGGTATCTTCTGGATTTTTATCTGGATGATATTTCATAGCAATCTTTCGATACGCTTTTTTTATCTCACTATCTGTTGCGCCTTTATCGACGCCTATGACTTCGTATAAATCTCTCATGAAGGTGTTTGGTTTACAACAACTTTAGCATGTCGGATTACCCTGTCTTTATAACGATATCCCTTTTCAAAAACCTCTAGTATTTCATTCTCATCTTTTCCATCTTCGGTACGCATCATAAGTGCATCATGTAGTTCAGGATTTACGATATCACCTGGTTTTGTAAAAGATACCACTTCGAGTTCCTCGAATCGCTTATTAATCTTATTTAAAATGAGATCAATACCTTCTTTGATTTTTTCATTATTATTACTTCCATTTTTTTCAGAAGCTTTTGCCAATCGATCTAAATCATCCAAAACAGATAAAAATTGTTTAATCACTAATTCTCCGTCATATTTTAAAAAATCGATTAGTTCTTTTTCTTTTCTCCTTCGGTAATTATCAAATTCAGCTTTTAATCTCAAATATTTATCCTTTTGATCTTCAAGATCGTTCTTTTGCGAGTTTATCTGTTCTTTAAGTTTGGTTGCTTTTGATTCTTTCTTCGATTTCTTTATAGCTTCGGAGATATTTTTCTTCTTTTTAGAGGGCACTTTGTATAATCTCCGCAAATTTTTCTACAATCGATTGAACAGTCAAATATGGTATTCGTTTTGGTCCTAATACACCGATTCTCCCTTTGATTATATCGCTGTTAAACTCTGTTGTAATAATTGAACAATCATTTAATAGTTCATCTTCATTTTCTTTTCCAATTAATGTATGGCCTGAATGGGCACTGAAATTTTCTTGAAAATGTTGATTTAAATACGCTTTATCCAGTGCCGGTAAAAGACGCTGGAAACTGGTTAAATTTTGAAATTCAGGCTGTTCAAGCAATATATCGTATGATGAAGTATATATTGATTTATTTTTATTAAGATCAAAATATTTTTCACAGTCATTCACCAAAACTTGTACCAGTTCATGTGAATACATCTCTATATCATTCAACCTAACTCTAATTGTGGACTGGATTTCCTTTAATGAATAACCAATTAATCTGTCTTTTAAAACTTGTGTAATTTTCGCTACTAAATTCGGTTGAATATCTAAATCTAGATTGAGAACAATTGATTTCACTAATCCAGTATCAAGTGCTAATACAAGCATCATACGATTCCCTTCAAGTGAAACCAATTCAATATCAGTAAGGATACTTCTTTGGTAACCAGATACCGATATAACTCCAAACATACGGCTAACTTTAGCAAGCATTAATACAGTTGCATTTAGTAATTCATCCACATTATTTACAATAGTTAACAACTCTTGTTTAATATTATCTGAAAAAGGATCATACGATGCAATAATCTCATGAGTAGCATTGACATAAAAGCGATATCCAACATCTGTTGGCACACGACCACCGGATGTATGAAAATGGGTTAATAATCCTTTTTGCTCAAGAGCAGCCATTACGGCCCGAATAGTCGCTGGTGATAAATTCAATCCACAATATTTCCTAATATATCCGGAAGATACAGGAATACCGGATTCAATATACTTCTCAATAATTGCAGTGAGAATAGTGGCTTCCCGATTGTTCAAAGTTGGCAATTTAATCGTTGACATAGACTAGAAAATTAGATGGTTTGTTTTTCAGTAGTCAAGTAGGGAATTAAATGAAAAATTACTTTATAAATTTTGAAATTGCCCTGCTACTTCCCATATAGCTTATCACAATACTAATGGAAGAAAGGATTCCAATTAGTATGAACGGATTATATTGAATTTTTATACTGGTTACCGAAAAAATAATTTCAGATCCAAACTCCATCCCAGCTATTAGTAATATTGATGCAAAAAGTGCCCCAATTAGCCCATGAAAAATACCTTCAATGATGAAAGGCATTTTTATAAATAATCGTGTCGCTCCGATTAAGTACAGTGATTTAATCAAATCTTTTTTGGCATATATAGTTAAACGAACTGTATTAGAAATAATAAATACTGAAATTCCTAACACGAAAATTAAAACAGCGGTCATAATCTTTACGAATTTTTGATAATATGATTCAATTTGGTAAATCAATCTACCTTGATAATTAACTTCATCCACTTCGGGATAATTTTTAATTCGATTAATAATCGGATTTACATTCAATTTTGAAGTTTGATACCTGACTAGATTCACAACACAGCTTGCTGGTAATGGGTTATATCCGACAAGATCTAAAATATTTTCACCGAATTGAGACTTAAATATTTTTTCTGCATCCAATTTCGAAATTAGGGTAGTTGACCGTACACCATTAATTTTTTTGAATTCTTCCACTACTTCAACAATTCGGTCATCTTTCACACTATCATTAAAAAATACTTCTATTTTATATTTACCTCTAAAATATTCTATCACCCTATTTGTATTTTGACTCACAATAATCAAAGATCCTGTAACAGCTAATGTCAAAAATGTAGAAAAAATAGCTGTGAAGGCAGTTAGTTTATGACGCCAAAGATTTTTCATACCCTCGGATAAAAGAAACATCATTTTATCCATTAAGATTGCCTCACAGTTCCATTTTGAATCTCTATAATGCGATGCCCTCGGCCCTTAATTAAATTATAGTTATGAGAAGCCATCAAGATGGTCGTTCCTTCTCGATTAATTTCTTCCAGTAATTTAATAAGCTCAAATGAAGTCACAGGATCAAGATTACCAGTCGGTTCATCAGCTAAGACAATTTCTGGATCCTTAACAAGTGCTCGAGCAACACAGGCCCGCTGTTGCTCTCCACCGGACAACTCTTGTGGATAATGATCGGCTTTTCCCTCTAATCCAACCTCTTCTATTGATTCAGTTACCCGGTCAACAATTTCATCTTTTGAGAATCCTATGACATGTAGAGCTAATGCAATATTATCAAATAGGTTTCGATCATTCAGTAAATGATAATCCTGAAAAACCATACCAATTTTTCTTCTTAAATATGGAATTTTTCGAGGTTTAATATTTTTTGAATTATATTTATCAACCATAACTTTTCCTACCTGAGGAAATAATTCCATATAGATTAGACGCAAGAGTGTAGTTTTTCCTGAGCCTGTTGGTCCTATAAGAAACGCATACTCACTATCATTGAGTCTCAAATTCACATTTGAAATACCACCGCCCTTATCGTATGAATAGGAAACGTTATCAAGTTGAATCATAGGAATAATCTAATCTGTTTTAATCGAGGTTAAAACAATAGATAAATAAAATACACCGTGATAATTATGGCACAAGATTTCTATTAGGAAAAACTATAAATCCACCGCAACAAACCAATCATCACTAATATAATTCCTTCCTTACGAGAAACAACCCAACCTGTACGCATGAATATTAAAACAACAGCAATCATGAAAGATAATATAATCAAATTTATGTGGGCATCGTGACCTACTGAAAGATTCCTCATAATTCCTGCTATCCCTAGAACACCAAACAGGTTAAAAATATCACTGCCAATCAGATTCCCAACCGACATCCCATAACGGGACTTCATTGCAGCTGTTAAGGATGTAGCAAATTCAGGTGCAGAAGTACCCGCTGCAATTATGGTAGCTCCGATTACCCAATCTGAAACACCCATAAACCTTGCAATGTTAACTGCGGATTCAACTAAAAAGTGGGAGCCAACAATGACCAATCCAATTCCCACAAATAACAATATTGGATCCCATCTATACATTGCGTGGGTTGGCTCCTCTGTTTCAATAGTTTCTTTATTAAAATATAAATAAAGCAAATAAAGTACAAGTAAAGTAAAAAGAATAATACCTTCAATTTTACTAAGGGTCAAGTCCCATAGAAAAACGGATAGTAAAATTCCACCAAAAAGCAAAAAAATACCGTCTCTAAAAACAATTGTTCGGTTTGTTTTTAAACTATGAATAATTGCCGTTCCACCAAGGATAAATCCCAAATTGAAAATATTTGACCCTACAATATTACCAACAGAAATATCACCCATTCCCCGAATCGCCGCCAAAATTGTAACACCGAATTCTGGGGCCGAAGTTCCAAAAGCAACTACGGTCAAACCAATTACCAATTCTGAAATTCCAAAATGTTTTGCTACTCTAGCAGCTGCATCAACAAGCCAAACTGCTCCTTTCCCAATTACAATAATAGAAACTAAAAGAATCACTATATCTTTTATGATTATCATGTTTTTCTAATCTCTATCGGGTCATTCAGTATAATACGTCGATAATTTGATAAAAATAGTGGACCACCTGATTGTAAAACATTATTATAATAAATCAATATATATTATTCTCATTAATAAATTTCCAAACAGGTTGTGTTACCATATATCGAATCGTTTTATCTTCAATCCATCGAGTACGGATTTGACTTGAGGAAATTTCAATTCGAGGAATATTGGCAAATTGGACTTTAGCTAGAATCCAATTTGGAATATCGCTAGGACGAAATCCAGGACGAATAGCCACAATTAATTGACACTCCTTTAATATAGCTTCTGGATTTTCCCACGCATGGAATTGTTTCAGGGAATCACTTCCAATTAAATAAAACAATTCATCCCGTGACAATTTTGTTTGTTCTTTATAGTCACGAACAGTTTCTAAGGAGTAGGATACCCCTCCGCGCTTGATTTCAATATCTGATATTTCAAAATTAGGATTATCCTTTATCGCAATTTTTAACATTTCTAATCGAAGTTCTAACGATGATATTTTTTTACCTTTTTTGTGTGGAGGTGTATGAGCAGGGATAAAAACAATCTTGTCAAAATGTTCTGCTTCAAAAATAGTTTGTGCGACAATTAAATGCCCAAAATGTGGTGGATCAAATGTGCCTCCAAATAGACAAGTTTTCATTTCATTTCAATCCTATCAAAAACACGGCCTTGATCAAACCAAGCATTTACTAGATCCGCCATGTTTAGATTTTCAATATTTTTCCGCTTTGACTCAAAGTGATTACGAGCTTCTTCAAATTCTCCCCTGTGAATATAAATTTCTATTATTTTTAAATGAGTTTGATCAATGTAATCTGTATCATAATACAGATCTGTGACTAGTTTAAAAGCTAATAAGGCAGCTTTATATTCTTCCATTTTCATATATAAAACTCCTGATTCAAAAGATTTATGGGATAGTTTATTCCTCAATATTTTAATGTCATCTTGGGCAGCAACAATATGTTTTGAATTGGGATAATCATCAATGAATTCTTGAAGTTTTTCCAAAGCTTTTTCAGAATGGGTTTGGTCTCGGAAAAATTTTGGAGAAAGGGTAACATACGACTGACAAATACGATATCTGGCGATTTCTACATATGGGCTGAAAGGCATCCTTCTCGTCAAGCGATCATATTCAGCAACAGCCAATAAATAATCCTTTGCATAATAATATGATTCTCCAAGGTAAAAGAGTGCGTCATCCCCCAATTCAGTATGTGATGCACCTACAACTACGGTATTAAATTTTTCTTGTGCCCTGATATATTTTTTTTTATTTAATGCAGCTTTACCATTCTCAAACTCTGCATTATAATCGATTTCCCGAACTGGTTTGTTGCTGGCACATCCCGAAATCAGCAAACCTGTATACAATAAAATACTTGTTGCAACACGCATCAAATGAGTTCTTTCCATCAGTTTTGAGCGGTGAATTTACCACCCATAGTTGATTTGAACACCTCCAACTCCCCACTTATTTACCGGATTAAAATACAAACTGATTTCTGGAATTTTTTTTGCTTTTTTATTTGCTGTCCATGCTGCTTCGAATCCACTGGTAATGTGGTTTATCATCACCACCGTTACCGCATACTTAGAATAATGTTTCAGTAAATTGCTATCATGACGAAGGCTTCGATAATAGTCTTTTCTTTTCGTAAGCATTATCGACTCAACATTTCCTTTTTTTTCAGTAAACCAATTCCCATTGGTATCAAATGGATCGTCATACTCATCATCCCAACCGCCTACAAATTGATCATACTTACCAATATTTTCATAAAAATCCCTATCCCTAATTACAGCAATTTCTGACCAACCATAACTGTTAACTAATTCGGCCAATCGATCCGTATGGTAATAATTCCCAGCGATCTTTAATCCAAGTTTATGTGTTCCAACGATAATTTCTTTCCAACGATCTGGAAATATTCTCTGTGTATTTATATACCACCGTTCTAAGGCCCAATGATTATCACCGTATGCCTCAAAATCTAAACGAATATTTTCTGCACGATTTTCATAACGAAAAGATGAAAATATCCCTAATACTTCTACACCGGCAAACAACAATGGTTTCCATAATGGATCTTTATTTTGAACCTGACCCCATCCTGGTAATATTAATGATTTGAACATTGCTTTGGTAGAAACTGGCATCTCAATCGCATTCCTTTGTATAGGATAATTTGCCAAATTATATTGGTCAAATTGACCAAGACTTATAGAAATAATAATCAGGTATGCAGAAACCCACTTCATCTAAAATCCGAACAATATTGTGAAATAAAGACGATTTTCGCCACCATATTGGATAGTGTTATTTTCATCCATAGAAATTTTAAACATATCAAGTCCTCGATGTAACTCCATACCGATCGATGTTGGATAATTATAAAATGAATATCCTTGTAATCTGAGTTCAACACCAACGGACCTTTTGTAATCTAATTTTGATTCTACTCTATTCCATGCATCACCAATTTGACCAAAGAATCCAATGGTACTATGCTGGAGGGTAAACCATCCTAAGGAAAAATGTTTTTCCCTAAAAAGAGGAATGCGAATTCCCGCATCACCTATAACCATATTTGTCCCCGCTAGACTGTAAAATGGATATCCCTTTATTCCAGGTATTCCCCCGGAAAAAAAGTAAAAAAAAGAATCGACAGATGCATTATCAATCCACCCTATTTTTCCACCGATAGTGAACGTCCATCTATTTGTTTTCGGAATCTCCCATAAATATCGTCCACTAAGTTCATTACGAACAAGATTGTGATTATTGAAATTGGAGATCAAAGTTCCTGATTCGGATAGATCCAATCCGTCAATGAATTGGTTCCATTCTTTCCCAATATTCACATCTAACTCATATCCAACGGGGTTGATATTCTGGTCAATCCGACGTTTATACTGTTCTAACGACCAATTTATTCCTGTTTCTTTTCCACGGAAATAATCATATCCGATTCCTGATTGTAATTTTGGTTTACCGATAACGTTTTCTTTGATTGATGCACGATACTGTGACCAGCTTCCATATAATTCAAACTTTGACCCATAAAATGGAATCCGAACACCCCCATGAAATTCAATTATTCTAAATTTCAAATTATTATCAAGATTATAAACTGAATAAGAAGTTCTCTCTTCAATATTTCTACTGAGGTAGAATGTTTCGAAAAATATAGTGGGATACAGATGCCTATACTCAAACAAGAAAAATAAATCCAAATCGTGTGAGCTATTGATAGATGCACCACCAATAAGAGACGCTTTATCCAATATTTCAGAAGAATAAAAGTATATACCTGGCTTAAAGGTGCCATAATCCATGGTCATCCTTGGCATCGTAAACATAGGTGGAAAATGATCCTGATATTTTTTGGATATTGATTTTATTTTTTGTGTGATGACAGGAGAAAGATCTTTATTTCGCTGAAAATACAAGGGTGTATATCCTACATGGGTATCTTCCATGATTTCAAGAGAATCTAGGATAGCAATTTTATATCCGCCATTTTCATATAACGCATAAGCAATCTTCCCACTCTCATGGATATCTGGCATAAATGCACCTCCAATGACGTTAGTCACATATCCCTGTTTCTCTTTACCGATATAATACAGATTAAAAATACCAGAACGATCATCACTGTAAATTATTCCTTCTGAGTTAAAATCCGCTTGACGTTCATCCCATAATGCATTATTTGTAACACTGCCACTGGTACTATCTGACACATTCAAATAATGAATATCCTTAAAATGGTTGATTGTAATATCATAGATCAACCGTTTATTCATGGTATCATAGTTCAAACCACCAATGATTTCACGATCTTTAAATTTTGTCAATTGCTCCGTTGAATTAGTTTTAAGATTAATCTTAAAAATATTTTGAGTGCCACCATCAGTGGCTAAATAATAAATAGTACTGTCCGAACCAACTACTGGTGAGAAAGCCCGTGCATCCTCGGTGATTCGATATTCTTTTTGTGTTGAAAGATCCATTTCGAAAAGGTCATAATACTTTGATCCTACTTTGTTAGGTGTTTTCGCCTTTTTCGAATAGATAATATTTTCCCCATGCCAGGTTGGCTTTGAATATACTCCTTCAACGATATTATTTACTGATCCATCCATCATATCATAAATGAATAAATCTGTGCTACCAAAATAATCGTGATCTTGATTGGAAATATAAGCGATCTTTGTCCCATCTTCATTCCAAGTTGGAAATAAATTTGCTGAACCTTTGTGCTCAATGATCTGCCTTTTTTCTTCATGATCCATGATCGATTGGCTTAATGTTTCATAACGAATGTTCAAGACGTTCACAAACTCATTATAGATGGTTCGGCCATCCTTTCCTGTGACATTTTGGATGGCAGTGTTGATTGAATAATTCATTGGCTTACTAAGGGATGCCATGATACCCTCCAGAGACTCGGGACCATATTTCAGTGAGAGGTACCGGGAAAGGGCAAATCCAGCATTGTAAACCGATTCATTCCCTATTCCGCTTTTGCCAAATGTGTTCATTTCCGTCCATGAAAGCATATTCCCTTTTAGAATGCGATCTCGTAAGATCATATCACGGATGGAATCCCAATTATCCCAGTCAGCACCGGGATACATGAATTGACCCACGCCCTCTGCAAGCCAAGGTGGTATTGAAGTTCCCGGAATTGGATAACTTACAAGTGTATTAGGATAGCCATAGAGTACGTCAGGGCGTTTTTCTTTTTCATATCCGATCCATTGTAAATACCCGCCGGGTATGGATTTTCCAAACTTTTGGGCACGCTGGATTGATACTATATGGGTGAACTCATGTGTAACCACATTCTGAAGCCATCGATGAGACCCGCGCAGTTCATAGTCCAAAGGGCTTGTCCAGATGATAATCTTATTATCATAGAAATAGGCAGATCCGTTGGATATATCATCTGTATCGGTAAAAACGATGTCTGTTTTATCAAAAGGTTCATATTGATAAAAATTTGTAACAAAGGGATAAATAAGCTCTGCCACATAGGCCCCTTCTCGGGCAGATTGTTCAGTCTGTGAATAATAATGGATCCGAAAATGGTCAGTCTCAATAGACTGCCAATCCAGTTCTGGATGGTTATATTGCACTTGCCCAACAATGAAGGATATCCATAAAACGAAATGAATTACTCTCATTTGATTACAGCCACCTTGATGATTTCTTCTTCGGATTTTCCTTCATTGCTTACGACCACTCTCGCAAAGTAAACACCAGATTCAATATTAGATAAATCCCAAGGCATTTCAAAAACACTCGTAAATGGGTCGTTGTCATCCTGTATAGAAAACTTTTCTTTTATTCTGATACTTCTTGATTCAATTGGAAATCCTGCAATATCAAAAATATTAATATCTATTGATTCCGCCACACCAACTTGAATTCTAAAAATTATCTTTTTCCCATAACTCGGATTGGGGTAAGCGTAAGACAATTCATTATTAAGTAGATAGGGGTTGTATTTAGAAGATACTTCTGGAACTGAAGTGTATCGAGAATAATCAGGAGACGAGTATACATATTTCCAATCATTCTCTAAACCGTACGTATCTTTTTTATATTTAATAACTTGGTTGGTTGTAATGATTGCATGACTACCCCCATAAGTCCCCAAACCCGTCAATTTATTACCTGTAGAAATACGATCTTTCTCAATACCTTGATGGTCTAAAATTCTAATATTCCCATCTGATGTTTGATAAACCAATTCTGGTTTATCATCTTCTATTAAATCAATACCTAATACCGACCCAATTGCATCGGCTTCAATTGGAAAACCATTTTTATAATAAAAATTCAGATCAAATGCATGGATCGTACCATTTTGATCAGTTGCTAGGATATCAATAAAACCGTCACTTTCAATATCGATAAGTGAAACAGATTCAAATTCTCCATAATGATTACGTGTTGGTCCTTGGGTTATACGATCAGGATATAAAAACACATTTCCCATTTGGTTAGACGAATAGGAAAACTGGTCCATATCGCCCTCAAAGGGATTGAGAGAATTTTCATCTATTTGTAAGAAAAGTGAATCATCATTAAAAACAATTCTTTTCTCTGCCCCATCCGCTTTAAGTAAGTTTACATATAAGGTATTCTTTTTTACGTTTTCCCACTCTCTTATAAAACTTCCTTGAGTTCTATCATATTCAAACCATTCAAAAATCTGATTATCGCCAACTTTTCTTACAGTGGCTAAAGCAGTTGGATTTGCATTCTGTGCCACGCAGACTTGCAGATTATCACCCATATTTTTGTAGAATGCGGTCACCTTCTCCAGGTCATCGCCCCACCAAAGGGAATCGCCTTCACCTACAAAGTCTAAATCACCATCTCCATCCACGTCCCACTGAAAGAGAATGGATTTATTTTCATCCATGAAAAATGCTATATCATAGCCGGAAGAAAGTGTAAAGGACATGGTTTTCCCAGATTGGGAAATATTATTGATATTAATACCTGTATTGGCGCCACTATTGGATTTTGTATTGGGATAGGTAAAAGATGAAAAATTCATATTTCCCTCTGCGTTGGCCCGGTAGTATTCCTGGTTTTCAGCAAACCACATATCTCCCCAATATCCGGATGAAGGGTCTGTTAATAAATTCGATATATACCCAATATCCTGGGCCCCATCAGCTTCCTCAAGGTCCACTCCACGGTGCTTTCGATTGGCATTAATAGAAAATGAATCCATCCCTTCACGAATTTTCTTTTCATTAATATGCCAGATTAGCAATCCAGATCCAGGCAAGCCCAGATCATAATTGGGAATTTCCGTAATAACACCATATTCATTTTTTTTCACACCTACAGAATCCATAAGGACATTAATTAATGGTGGATATTCATCAGTTTTTTCCCAAACAGTGTATCGGGCCGAATCCATGCTAACACCATCCCGAATCCAGTTATTTCGATTTTCCACTAAAAAATATTCATCTTCACCTATGAAAATTTTTGCAATCTGGTTGGCACTTCGATCATCGAGCTGAACAAGTTCATTATAATTGATATCAGTTGGTAATTCCCAGCCAGCATTAATTCTTGTCCATGCATCTGGCGGTGCGGGGATGATGCCGCGTCCATTGTTTGATCCTTGATCCATCAGACTAAAAATACCTACACCTGATTGACCTGATTCCAAATCCCATAATGGCGGTAGACCTACAGCAAATCCGATCATCATGGCCATGGTGCCAGTCAAACTGTATTGAATATCACATGGGTTTGACAATTGATTAAAAAGGGATTCATCGTAAAAAAGATGGTTTTGCGTTTCTGGAAGAATAATCCCATGGGAAATGGTGGTGCCGCCTATAAATATTGGTCCGCCTAGGTGAGTATTTACCATATCTTTATCCACATAGGTCGATGGAATATCTTCTGGTGTTGGATCTAAAAAAGGTAATTTAAAATCTTGACCTACACCCGGGTGGACAACAGCTACCAAATCATAAATACTGAAATCAATCTGATCAATGTCATATGCCGTTAACAAAGCTTCATTTAAAAGTTCAGTGATTCGTTTTTCATGAACATCCTCTTCGCCTAATTCATGGTAATAATTCATGGGCTTTTGGATTACATAACTTGACTGATTTTTTTGCGGATATACAGTTGAGTTTATTATATCCAACCTAAATTTTTCATAGGAAACGCTTCGGAAATAATTATTAACTGCTGCAAGGTGAGATTCGAAATAGTTTTTATCATGAGGAGGTCCATCAATTGTATAATTACCACACTCAATAGTTTGTTTCGCATATAAATAATCGCCATTACCAGTTACACCAGGATATATATCCGATGGAAAAGAAATACGAATGACAGCAACCTTCAGGTTACCTAATACATTCGCGCTGAGAGATAAAAATGCGGAAAGCAGAAAGGCAACTGCCCATCTGCAAATGATGGCTCTATTCATATGAAATTCAGTTAAAACTGAACATTTATGGAGAACCGCATCGTATTGGTCAAAGGGTGACCAGGTTCTCCAGATGTATACCCAAAATCAAATCCGTAGTTAGAAAAACGTAAACCCACACCAAAGGTTGGATTAGAAATTTTACCCGTTTTATCATAATAATAACCAGTTCTTAATGCAAAATAGGTTGAATACCAATATTCCATACCAAAATTATGAACTAACTTATCCAATTCATCCTGAATGGTACGGTCATCAGCAGAACCTACTTCTTTTTGTCCCCACTCATTGTAAATACCCCAATGATCACCACCGAATACAGCATTTTCTGTCTTAACCATTTCTTCTGCATCTCGCTTACCATTAGCGTTGGCATCACCAGCCCATTCCCAACCTCCGATCTTTCGATCCGTTTCCTCTCCTGCCGGCGCACGATCAATATCACCACCGAGTAGCCAATCATCTACCCAAGAGGTAAAAATTGCCTTAAAAAGACGGTCTTTATGTGCGACTTCTAACTTGCCATTTCGATTATAATCAGAATTTTTTGTACTTTCTTTTCCATTTTTATTATACCCGCCAACAATTCCATCTCCATCCCAATCCATATCAGGATAGGAAGCCACTAATAGTTTATCAACATCATAGACTACTTTTATGCTGTTATAATCATTTTTAAATACCTCATATCCCAAACCAAGGGTCAAGTTTGTAGGTTGCGGATCCGCCTGATCAGGATCAATGAATGAAACTTTTGGACCAATATTCGTCATCGTGACTCCTACATCCAACCTTGGTGTCAAAAATCCTTTATTCATATATCCAAGATCAAAACCAAAATCCGTTGAAGTTCCCTTACCTTTTTCAGAGCCAGTTCCTATCTCAACTAAATGTTGATAGGATATTTTGGCATTCATTCCAAAGGATGAGGTTGATGAAAGTTTTGTACTGTAAGAAAATGCCGTTGCCATCATATAAGAAGTGAATTTCCCCTGGTATTGAGCGTATTCGTCCATCCGAACCTGCTCACCAAGATTAAGGTATATCAAATGGCCGCCAAGCGTACCTAAATTGGGAAAATGTCGTCGAAATCCTAAAAATTCATAGTAGAGGTCGTCGGCTAAATTTGGAAGCCAATTTACATGCATGAAGGCAATTTCAGAACCATCCTGGAAAGCGAGTCCCGCTGGATTCCAGTAACTGGCAAAAGCATCATCGGCTACAGCCACCTGTGCCTCTCCCATGCCGCCGGCACGTGCGCCAGGCGATATCAACAGGAATATTGCACCTGCTTCACTTTGTGCATTGAGGGACGGACCGCTAATAAGCAGAAGCGCCACCACAATTGAATATATCCGTTTCATATTGAAGTCCTTTACCCCGATCTAGGGCATAATGTTTAATAATGTGTGAAACGATTCAACCGTTAGCGATGTTTTATGTGCGCTCCTGTTATTTTAGTGAAATTACCCTGTTACTAACGAATCAGGCAAGAACTTGTCATATTATTAATTTCCTGGCCATGTAGATAAAATTGGGATATATGTTATGGCGAAAACACTAAGAAGCATGACCAAAAAGAATGGAAGCGTAGATTTATAAATCGTTGGCATATTTTCTTCGAAACGATAGGCAGATAGAAACAGATTCATTCCCACCGGGGGAGTTAAAAATCCTAATTCAAGATTTGCAATAAAAATAATTGCTAGATGAACAGGGTCAATTCCAAAATAAGCACCTAGTGGTGTGATTAATGGAACTACAATAATAATTGCCGAAAAAATATCCATCATACAGCCTACTGCCAGAAGGAACAAATTTAATAATAATAGAAAAACAATTTTTGAGTCAATGGCTGTTTTGACCCACGCCAGAAGTTTTAACGGAATTTGGGCATCTACTAAATAGCTTGTAAGCCCCATGGCAACACCTAAAATGATTAATACTCCGCCGATCAAGGTGGAACAATCCAGAATAACCTTTCTCATATCTTGCCAATTCAAGTCTTTATAGATAAAAACTTCTACGATAAATACATAAACCACTGTCATTGCTGCTGTCTCAACGAGTGTCGTAAATCCGCCAAAGATGCCAAATAAAATAAAAAACGGAATTACGAACTCCCACTTTGAATCCAGAATTGATTTAATTAATTCCTTAAAATCCAGTTTATAACGTTTTACATTTTGCACCTTCCCTTGCCAAACCGCCCAGCCACCAACCATGGCCACTCTTATAAACCCAGGGATAATTCCTCCTAAAAAAATAGCTTTGACTGAGACAGCAGCAGTAACACCATAAATAATCAAAGGCAGACTGGGCGGAAATAATAATCCTAATGAACCGGATACGGTAATTAAGCCAAGCGAAAAATGTTTCGAATAGCCCTCTTTGATTAATAGTGGAAACAAAAGACCGCCTAAAGCTAGGATTGTTACACCTGATCCGCCAGTCAAGGCTGTAAAAAAACCACACAACAAGACTAGCACAACCGGCGTTCCCCCTGGAATCCAACCGAAAAGTGAGCGAAATAATTTAACGAGTCTTTCAGAGGCTTTACTTTCAGCTAATATATAGCCTGCCAGTGTGAATAGCGGAATCGTTGGTAATGTAGGTGAAACAACAATTCGATATGTTTCGGCCGAGATGGCAGAAAGCGGTGTCCAGTCACGCCAGAAAAAGAGAATAGCCAAACCACCTAACCCTATAAAAATTGGTGCGCCTTTGACCAGTGAAAAGAAAATGAAAAAAATAACAATCCACATAAAAAACATTGATTCTTGTAAAGGCTCAAAATAACGAGTTAAAAGAATAATGGAAGTGATTCCAAATAACATAATGCTACGATTTTTCCAACTTGCATAACCATTGATCAAAAGGTGAATCGCAATAAGAAAAAATCCTACCGGCATAACAAATTGTGCAGCCCATCGCGGTAACAGAGGAGCAATATCTACAGGGTAATCCATTTCTATTTTGACCAATTCCCAACTACCATAGGCCAGTGCCAAAACAATAAAAATGGTGGTTACTTTTCCAATAAAATTGAACCAGTTTATGCTTAATTCTGTTTTAAATAGGGGTTCTGTTGTGAGAGATAATAGTTTGTTTCTCCGGGCAGCGATAACGGCACCGGCAAAACCAATCCATAATGTTAAATGCTGGACAAGAACCGAAGAAGCTATAACACCGGTTGTACCAAAAAACCGTGCAATTACTTCAACAGCCGGCAGGAGTACGAGAGAAATAAAGACAAATAAAGTAAAATATTTTTCAATAGTTCTGATGTTAAAATATGTCAAGGGAAGAAAAAATCGTTTTAACGGGATTCCATTTCTTTTTTGATTTCCATCAGTCTGTCATAAGTTTTTTCATCAATAAGTGATCCTCTGATATCTGGATACATTCCTTGGATAAGCGCTTCCCATTCATCGACCTGTTCGGCCGTTGGTGTATTTACTTTTAGACCGTATTGTTGCATCACTTCTACCGCCTTATCTGTTTCATGCCTGTTCTTATTTTGAAAGCTATTACCAATTTTTTTAGCAATTTTTTCCATGGCCTCCTGGTGATTGGGTTTAATACGTTTCCAGGTTCGTAGATCGATAATTATAGCGGCGGTCAAATTTCCCCATTTCATATCTAGCATATTATCAGCTATTCCAAATATTTGTTGGGATAAGGTATACATGGGATTAAACCCAATGGATGTAATTAATCCTGTCTGCAGGCTAGACAGAACATCAGTCATTGCCAATGGTACAGGCTGATATCCGTGCTTTTCATAAAGAAGAGTGGATTTGTAATCCCCTGCCCATATAAAAATTTTTGTGTTTTTAAGATCCTCAGGGGTATATATCGGCTCGGTTGAAAACCAATAAGCCCATCCTACATCAACCATGGTCAGTATTTTAAATCCATTTTCTTCCGTAATGGAAAATAATTCATCGTTCAGTCGTTCACGAACAAAATCGACTTCCTCATACGATTGGTACAGCATAGGCATATAAAATGCGGTAAAATATGGATTTAACTCGGTCATCCCTTCATTGGTAATAGCAGCTCCATGAATTTGGCCAATTCGCATTTTGCGAATCATGTCAGATTCATCACCAACGATACCTCCGGGATAAATTCGTAAACGGATTTCACCATTGGTGGCCTCAGTCCACTGCTGTCCTAAATCCACCAATATTCCATGCCATTCAGTTCCTTCAGGAGCCAAAGTCGCCATTTTGATAACAATTTTTTTTGCCCATAAGAATTGAACGGACAAACAAATTAGCAATATGGTAATAAGTCGTTTCATGCGCGTTTCGGATTAATAAAAAAATTCATCAATGTTATCTAAGAGCCACTGTGCTCGATTTCGGTTGATATGATTCGTCAAACGTAAATCATCGTCAGCCTTAGTATCAATATTTAATGCTTTATATAGTAAATTGGTGAATTCATTCCTGTTTTGCGTAGAAATTGATACACTTTCTGCCATGGTTACATATGGTCCTAAGTCTAGCCCATTAGATGATTTAACCGCTTTTTCAAAATAATCACGGGCAATTGCTTCTTTATTAACCGGTGCATCATGCCGACTAATGGTATAGGATATCATAGCACTATACAAAGCGCCCTTATTCCATTCGGGATCGATAGCCAATGCCGCTTCAAGCAAATATCCAACCCTGGGTAATAGGATAACCCATTCAGGATTTCCACGACTGGATTTAATAGCACCGCCATAGGCAGCGGCTGTCCAGAATAGCTTTGGAATATCCACTTCTTCAAATTTTACCTGCTTGTCCGATTTTCCAGAAATCCAATTTTGATATTGATCGATTTTTAGGGTCAAAGATTGATTTCCATATTCAACCGCTTTTGAAAAATTCAGGTGTGCCTCTCCATAAAGTTCTTTCCCACCATTATAGTCTTCCATAATAAGCCGATCTGCTTCTTCCATGATAAACCCATAAGTATACATTGTCCAGACCTCGCAGCCTTTCTGAAGTAATTCAGGATTATTGGGATTCTTCGCAAGTTTTTTTTCTATTCCCTGCACATAATAATTGAATCCGCCTTTGGCCCATTCAGGCTTTTGCTGAAGTACTAGAAGTTGAGGACTGCATCCCAGTCCAGCGAACAAAATTAGGCTAAATAGTAATTTGGGGAGAAAATTCGGAGATAGATACGAAATATTAATCGTGTAGTTCACGATATAATGGGAAAGATTCACAAAGAGATTTGACTTCCATTTTCACCCGATTGATAGTGATATCATTATCAATATCTGAGATAACTTGATCAATTTTATCCACAATTTGATTCATTTCATTTTCAGCCATGCCACGTGTCGTAATAGCGGGTGTCCCAACACGTATACCACTGGTGATAAAAGGACTTCGCTGATCAAATGGAACCATATTTTTATTAACTGTAATACCTGCTCTTTCAAGAGCGTTTTCCGCTGCTTTTCCGCTAACACCTTTGTTCGTTAAATCAATAAGAATCACGTGCGTATCCGTTCCCCCGGAAACAAGTTTATAATCTCTAGTCAATAACTTATTTGCCATCGCTTTGGCATTATTTACAATTTGTTGTGCATAAGAGTTGAATTCCGGTTTCAAGGCCTCACCAAATGCTACTGCTTTGGCAGCAATGATATGCATTAGAGGCCCACCTTGTATCCCAGGCATCACCATAGAATTTAATAATTCCGAAACCATTTTTATTCGACCAGACTTGGGTGCTTTAATATTCCAGGGATTCTCCACATCTTTACCCAACATAATCATGCCACCCCTTGGACCTCTCAGTGTTTTGTGGGTAGTTGTTGTAATAACATCGCAGTATGACATTGGAGAAGGATGAATACCAGTGGCCACTAATCCAGCTGGATGTGCAATATCAGCCATCAGGTAGGCACCATTTTCACTAGCAATTTCATGAAATTGTTCAAATTCAATAAATCTTGGATATGCACTACCACCACAAATAATGAGTTTCGGCTTATGTTCTTTAGCGAGTTTTTGAACTTCCTCAAAATTAACCCTGCCAGTATCCTTGCTGACATGATAAGATACTACATTATATAGTTTACCAGAAAAATTTACAGGGCTACCGTGAGTTAAATGTCCACCATGCGCGAGATCTAGCCCCATAATGGTATCTCCTACATTGACAAAGGTCATTAATGCCGCCATATTCGCTTGTGATCCTGAGTGTGGCTGCACATTGGCGTATTCACAATTAAATAATTTTTTTGCACGTTCTCGAGCCAAGTTCTCAGCTTCATCCACGTGCTCACAACCACCATAATATCGTGCACCGGGATATCCTTCAGCATACTTATTCGTCATGACGCCACCAGCCATTTCAAGGACAGGATAACTAACAAAATTTTCCGATGCGATCAACTCCAAGGTATTAGATTCCCTGGAAATTTCACGTATCAAGGTTTGATATAATTCAGAATCAGCGTTTTGTAAAAAGGTAAAAGCCGTTTTGTTGGATGGCACTTTTTACTTTACCATCCCTTCTCCTTATCTAGCCGCTCAGATACCCATTTATAACATTCGCCATCAGCTTTAACAAAACCACGGTTCTTAACATCTGCATCCATCATAAACCACTGAGCTTTCCCAAAAAGAACTTCATTTTCTTTCAGCCATTCTTTTGAACGACTGTATCTTGAATATCCTTTTAACTCAGCATCATCAAATAATTGATATGCTAATGTTGCTACAACGCGGTCATCGGTTGAAATATCAATTGAACGGCAGGATTGAAAACCTTTATAATAAACATTTCCCTTTGCTCCTATAGCCTCACCTTCACCAGATATATTCACAGCTTTATCTGCCCAATCATATGCCGAACTATAATCTTGATTCTCCAGATATACTTCTGCAATTTTCACAGCAACGCGAAAATCTCTTGGGTCAAGACGAAATAATCGTTCATAAGTCTTCGCAGCAGCAAATAATTTATCCGCTATGTCATAGGCATTACCTAGTTTCCGTAAGGCAATTTTGCTACTAGGATCCGCATCGACAACTTGTTTTAATACATCTGCGGCTTCATCAGGTCGGTCTGCAGCAATTAATTTATCAGCGTAATCTAATCCGTATGATATATTATCGGGATTTTTGTCAAATCTATTTTTATAAACATCCAGTGGATCACGCCCACTTAATTCGTAAGCGTAGGCCAAATCGCTTTGAGCACCCTCATTATTAGGCTGCAGTTCTAATAGATCTTTCAAAACCGCGATTTGATCATCGTATCTTTTCTGTTCAAAGTAAAGTTTTGCTAGTTCACTTTTTATGCCCACATCTTCTGGCGCTAAAAATGATAAACGATCTAATTCATCCATTCGTAAGTCTGTTTTGCCTTGTTTATCATAAGCAAAAGCAAGGCGCTTTCTTAAATCAATATTATTTGGAAGATAGGTTAGTCCTTTTAAAAGAACTAACTCAGAGCTGTCATATTGACCCATATACTCATAAGCAATTGCATAATACAGATATACTTCTTGCGGTTCTTCTCTATCACACCCTAAATCTGTTAATTCATCATAGGCACGTACTGTAGCTTCCCAATCCCGATTTTTATAGAATTCAGCCGCGCTACTAAATATTCGAGGACAGCGGACATTACGGATTGAATCAAGGCGTGAAAGTTCAGCGGCATTCGCATCGGCGTCAGATTGTTCTGGCGGAACACACATGGTCATAAAAACTGCCGCAACCCCCAAGAATAATAATTTTTGAATAAAAATCCTTTGAATCATTGTTTTGCTCTCCTTCTAAGAAACCAAGCGTCCCCCAAGCTAAGTCCTATTTGAAATTCTTTAACTAATTCTTTATAACCACCATTAATAAATCTGGATCCAGTACGATAAGAAAAATCTAACTGATTTCCGGTGACTGCAAATTTAAATCCAATTCCCATTGCAATTCCATTTTCATTGATTGTTTTTCCACTATATTTTAAACTGTAACTCTCCTTAAAAGTACCTAATCGAAATGTCAATTTGTCTTGCCATGCTCTAGCGTTAATATCTCCAAATTTAACAATCCCACCTCCAAAATGAGTTTTTGATCCTATTTGATCCATGTATATACTTTCATAATTTGCACTTGAGGCCTCATCATTCCATATTTGAAATTCTCCGAACATGTTTAAATCATTTCTAAATCCTGCATTTATTCCAAAACTAAAACTGTTGGGAGCATAAATGTCAGATACCTCAATAGTGTCAACATTTACCGTGGCAGGGTAATCATCTGTATCAAAGGTATAATTATCATTTCTATCTTCAAATAAATCAAATTGATATAGTGTCCCTGAAACAGGTTTACCGGTCATACTGATACGCGCAAAACCCAACACTATTAAATTATTATCATTATAAAAGTTACCAGCAAAATTTATATTCATTACAGTTCCACTATAAGTACGAATATTAAATAGACGATAATGAATAGCGTTTAACACTAATGAATGTTCATCCCTCGAAGAACCAAATAAACGGTCTACAGAAAAACCCAAACCCATTTTTTCATTCATAGGAAAAGAAAACCCAAATGACCCAGCTAATAAACCTCCACCAGAACGAAATTCTTTATTTGTAATCAAATTTTTTCCCTGAAAATCAAAACTGGACGAATCAGTTTTAAAATATGAATTATGGTTATTGACTAGCTTGAGTGAAAACCCCACAGCATAACGGTCCATTATTGGAATGACAAACTGCATTTTGTCCAATCCATTCCCGTAGGTAATATTGTTACTGTTTTCTAAACCTACGCTACGATTATTATAAGAACCGCTTATATATGTAAATTTTAACCCTGGCCACGTTGCAGAATTATCCAATGAAACACCTGGATGAAAAGTCGGCACCAAACCGATACTGCCCACGCCAGAAGTTGCCGTGTGATACGCGCTTCTTGATAATCCCAATCCGTATGCATTAAAAACGGATTGAGCATGGTGATAATTAAGTAATAATAGAGATATTAATATATTACGGTAAGACATAAATCACTCGCATTACAGGGAATAAATCAGAACTATTTAGGCTATAAAACAACAATGTTTTAAAAGGATCGTTATATAAGCTGGTTTCCAACTTAAAACCATAATTAATATACTTTTGATGACCAATTTCAGTGGTTACTTTTCGATGATTAATTTTCAATTTATCATCAATAATCGAAGTTGAAGTATAATAATTTAAATCTTCATCATATGGATCCTTGTCAAATAAGGAAAACTGTAAAAAGTCACCTTCATTTATTATTGGATAAGAAATCACCGTAAAATTTTGCAAAGTATCATTTGGGGCAGAATTAAATATTAATTCAGCAGAACTGACAATAGCCTTAGGATCCAATGTCCAATCTCCCATGTCAACTAGTACAATTGACTTCAGTCCCATTGCCATTCCGACCGATAAATACGATGAATCATCGCTTGAAATAGGCGGAGGAATTATAACCGACAAGTCTTCTATTGCTCCATAAGTCCTGTATGTTGTGTCGAGTACCACAGAATCTGAAACAAATTGACGATAGTACACTTTGAGTTGTGGACCATCTCCGCCCACTTTATCAGTGCTGTGAAAAATAAACGATTCCGACTCTTCATTTTTTAGTTCCACTAAAAATGATCGGTTAAAATCTGTAATGTTCGTATCCTTAAATGCGTTCACAATAGAAGAATCCAGTAAAAAATTTAAAAATACTTTTGTTTGATTAGTATCAGTTGTATCTGATTCTAACTGACCAGTACTAATGAAAGTAGATGCAATGGATTTATCAAAATTTATATAATTTGATTCTAGTTCATTAAATACAGAATCCCCTCCATCAGGAAAATAGCGTAATTGAAATTCGGCATTATTTTCAATAGAATCGGAATCAAAACGTAATGAGAATTTTAAACTATCAACGATAATCAAAGAATCGTTGTAAAATGAAAATGGAGTCCCTGCTGTTACACTGCTGCTATCCAATTTGATAAGATTATAAGAAAAATTGTATCCATCTTTTTTTCCAAAATATAATAAATCTGTTAAACCCATTTCTGGTGGAACCTGATATGACATTGCTTTTATAACTGGAAATGAAATCGTGTCTAATTTCATCGGTATACCATCATCTTTAACTGGAATGGCAGCTTCTTCGCAGGAGAAGAAGGTAATCAAACCGATTAGGCAAAATCCAATAATTCGATTTTTCAAAAGAAACAAATTCATGAATGATTATTTTGGAATTGCTGCTGTTACGATGAATTATACGAAATGTTTCGTCAATTCTTCATTCAACGTATTAGCAGTAGCATTAAAATCCGGGGATTCATCATCATTGAGTAAAATAGATACTAGTTTCTTTTTGTTGGCTTTAACCCCAGGCAATTTCATAAGCTTTTTTGTTACATCATTAGACGGCGTATCAATAGCAATAATCAAATCCGCAAATGGTGCAGCAGCCTCATAACAGTTTACCTTATTCCCTTTAATACTATCAGGCAGTGTAACACCAGCTTTAGCATAAACATCACGAGAAAAATTACAATATTCGTCAACAGAATGAACTGTTAAGACAGTTTTAATATTACCATAAAATTCTTTTGAATCATAAATTTGCTGATAAATCATAGGCACATATGCGCATTGCCAGCCATTAGCGATCAATACATCCGGTTTCCAAAACAGGTGCGGTAAGGTAGCAATCGCCGCTTTTGAAAAATAGGCATAGCGTTCATCATTATCGGGCAAAACACGACCATTTTTTGCTTTATAAAGCAAATTTGTTAATGGTTTAAACCAATCCACATTTTCGAGAAAATACACTTGCACTCTTGTTTTTGGGATAAAAGCACTTTTGGCTGATGTAATTACCTCATCACCATCGAATTGAAATGAAATTTCACGTAAACGAATAACTTCACGTAGAATATATTTTCTTTCACTTACAAACCCATATTTTGGAATCATTGTCCTAATGTCATGTCCCATTGTTTGTAGCGCCAATGGGACAACGACTGAGTATTGTCCTAAATGAGATGTATGTGCAAAAGGGGTAATTTCAGTTGTGAGGAAAAAAAGTTTTAAAGGCATTTTTTTATTTATCGTATATTAATTCCCTTGATCGATTCCCTAGCTTTTTCAAAAAATTCCGAGCCGGGAAAATAATCAATCAATCTCTGGTATTCTTCAAGTGCTTTATCGATATTCCCCATACTGCGATGACAATGGCCTAACTTAAGTTGCGCATCATCATCTTTGTCCGTTCCGGCAAAAGTGAATACTTTTTCAAATTCAATAACGGCACGCTTATAATTCTTCATAGTGTAATAACATTCTGCCAGCCAATATTGACTATTGTCTGCCAAGTCATTCATCGGGTCGCCCATCACCAATCCGGCAAAGCCTGTTATTGCCCTTTCAAATTCCCCATTCTGAAATGAAGAAAGTGCATCAATATAAGTCTTTTTATATTCCCTGGGACTTATGTTCGTACTAACCTTATTGCCTACTTTATCATTTTTCAAGTTATACATTTCAGTAAAACTGTTTGTCAATGTCACAATTTTATTTTCAATCATGACTAATTGGGCTAATATTGCAAAATTTATACTATCGATATAAGCGGCTTTATCTTCTAACAAACGCATTTTATTTTGGATTGTGTTGATTCGATTAATCAGAAGAATGGCAACTGAATCCGTTTGCTCTTTTGCTTTTAAATTAGCTTTTAACGCATTCTGAAGTTCAGGAAGCAACAATCGGATCTGGGTACCTAAAGAATCTACTCTCTCATTCTCACGATTGATTTTTGCATTAAGCTGGTTTAACTCACGTCTTGTTGCAGTGTTTTGACCAATTAAATTCGTGAATGTTGAGATAACTATAAAAGCTGCTATGGCTCTAAACAATCGATTCATCATAAACAAATATCCGCCTCGGATTAAATAATCAAATTACAGGAGAGAATTTACCGCTGATAATCCCAACACGGCATTATCTTTTTCATCGAGATTCAATCCAATTCTTCCCTTCCAAAATTCATGATTAAACCTATCATCATGAAACTCGATAATAAAAAGGATCCTCCATAGGAAATAAAAGGTAATGGAAGTCCTTTAACGGGAATCATTCCAGAAGTCATAGCGCAATTCACAAAAACATGAGTTAAAAATATTATCGATATTCCGACTAATATTAGTCCTGAAAAACGATCAGTGGCATTCAATGCTAATCGGATTATTTTAATAATGAGAAATGAAAATAAAATCATAATAATCAGTAAAGCAAAAAATCCCAATTCCTCACCTATGACGCTTACAATAAAATCCGATTCTTGAACAGGGAGAAATTTTAAATGGGTTTGGGTACCTTCTCCCCAACCTTTTCCAAACAGACCACCCGACCCCAATGCTGTTTTGCTTTGAATGATTTGATAACCGGAACCAAGAGGATCTAATTCTGGATTAATTAATGTTAACACACGATTTTGCTGATATGGCCTGAGCGAGTTCCAGAACCATGGGAAAATTAATCCTAAGAAAATATTTCCAAAATACAGCCCTACCGCATGCCATAATTGGGGACGGCTAAAGAAAATAACCACTGCCAAAACACCTGCCCAAACAGAAAATACTATTACATTAGATGCCGCAAGTATACTAAATACAGGTGCCACAAATAAAAACAAATGGTATGGACGAGATCCTACCCAATATAGCATGGGAATTACCGGCATCATCATTACAAAAGCTGTCCCTAAATCTGGTTGACTTAGAACGATAATCGCAGGTATCAAAGCAATCAAAATGGGGACAATATTTGATCCAAAGTTTTTCATTTGCAAATTATGATCAGATAAATATTTTGCAAGTGTGATTACAATAACACATTTAGCAATTTCGGATGGTTGCAGTCCAAATGGTAAACCAAAATTTAACCACCGATATGTACCGGCTATTTTTTGCCCAAAAAACGGAAGCATTACAGCAATTAAAATAATTCCATAAACAAAATAAATATATTTGTGAATTATACGTTTCGAGATAAGTAACATTGTTATCATTAATAGAAATGCAGGTATAAGAAAAATCAGCTGTTTACTTAATGCATTTGGCGGTTCCTGTCCTTGCGTTACGGTAATACTATATAAGGTCAAAATACCCAGTGATAGTAATACGATAACAGCTACGAGTATGCTGAGGGGCGATTCAATTATTTTTTTTTGAAAATCAAGTAACATTAGAAATTTGCCAATTTTGACTTTACTGAATTAAAATAATGATGAAATACTTTTTTGGCTATGGGTGCTGATACTTCACTTCCATTGCCGCTATTTTCTACCATAACGACAACTGAAATCATTTCATCATCTTTTTCTCCATAAGCGATATACCACGCATGGGGGTCGCCATGTGGATTTTCGGCTGTGCTTGTTTTCCCTGAAATTTTTAAACCAGAAATTCTCGGATCTGAGCGCCAACCGGTTCCTTTAGAATCTGTAACAACTTTATGCATAGATAACTGTATCACATCCCAAGTTTGTTGGCTTATATTTTGTTTCTGTATTTCTATATTTTTGGATTTTACTAAATGAAGAGGTCTGGTTTTACCTCGAGTGGCTAAAACATTAATATATGAAACCATTTGTAGCGGCGTTACCAATATTTCCCCTTGACCAATAGAGATATTCAATAACGCTCCTAACGACCACCCCCACCTGCCATGGATTTTATTCATGAATTGCCTATTTGGCATGCGACCTTTCATCTCTGCTGGTAGGTCAATATTGGTTACCAACCCAAATCCAAATCTTTTTGCATATTCTGCTAAATCATTCAAATTAATTTTTTGAATGACATTATAAAAATATACATCGCAAGATTGAACAATGGCTTGCTCCAGATTTATTTTTCCATGCCCATATTCATTCCAACAATGAAAGGTTCGTTCATAAAATTCATAGGAACCGGAACATGAAATTTCTAGCTGGGGTGTAATCAATTTTTCTTCTAAAAGTGCGATGGCCACTACCATCTTAAAAATTGATCCCGGTGGATATGTCCCATTAGCTACACGATTTAATAATGGCCGGTTTGTATCCGCAATAATTGATTCCCAATCCATATTCGATACTAAGCCTGTGAAGAGATCCGGTGTATAGTCCGGTGAACTTACGTAGGCCAATATGCCACCCGTTTTAGGACTGGATACAATACCAACACCACGTTTACCTTTCAATTCATTTTCTAACAATTCCTGAAGAGAAACATCAAGCGTAGTCAAAATATTGTCTCCGGGGTATGCTAGAATGCCATCTTGACCATCGAGCTTGCCGGTTTCTCGACCGTATGCATCCACTTGATAATATGTAACTCCCTTTTTTCCTCTGAGAGTTGATTCATATTCCTGCTCGAGTCCAGACCATCCAATTAAATCACTAAACTCATATTTTCCTTTCAAAGCCATTTCCTGGACCATATTTTGGTCCATTTCTTTTAAATAGCCCAGAACATGGGATGCGCGAATTTTTTTGTTATATATACGCTCCGGATATTGTTTATATACAATTCCACTAAGATTATTTTTTTCTTCCTCTAAACGGCTTAATTGTTTAATCGTTAAATCTTTCGCAAGTCGCGCAGGAAGAAATTGGTTCCGATAATAATTGTTATAATTCTTTTCTAAGATTGTTATATCAATTCCAGTTGTACGGGTGATAATTTCATAATTTTTTTGTTTATCCCTTATCTCTGCACCAATTCCGTAAAGTATATAGGTAGGATAATTATCAACAATGATTTCACCATGTCGGTCAAGTATTAAACCTCGGGGAGCGGGAAGCGATATAGCTCGTATTCTATTGCTTTCGGCCCGTTTACTATAGAGTTCAAAATTTAAAATTTGTAATTGAAAAAATCTGTATACTAATACTAAATGCAACATCATCACGACCCCAGTCATAATCCAGAATTTTGATTTTGGAACAGAATTAGTTGATTTCAGCATGGGAAGCTTCTTTAACAGGGTAAAAAAATTGAATTATTAATAAAAACATCATGGTATATGAAAAAGACATGAAACATTTAATCCAAAAAGCAATGGGATCCGATAACAAAATACTTTGAAACCTAACGTAGGATATTATGATAAAATGAAAACCAATTATTGATATCCAAGTCCCATGGAATAAATACGGTAACATACGTTCATATTTTCCATTTAAATAACCGGTTAAATAAGCAGTAACCGATAAGGATAGGGGTGAAAGTCCAAAAAAAGAACCAACACCTGATAAATCTGAAAGTAATCCTAATAAAAATCCTGTAAGTACTCCGGTCGTTTTCCCATAAACCAAACTAATATAAAAAATATAAACCACAAGAAAATCAGGACGAATCATATTCAATGATAAAAAATCAACTAATAAAAATTGGGCCATAAATACTCCAATGGCAGGAAATAATATACTAACCCACTTCATTGGATTCTTCAATTACAATAAAAACATTTAACAAAGTACTAAGTTTTGGGTTTATTCTAACTTTGGCAATTTTTTGGAAACTACCCCTCTCATTCAACACTTCAACTACCTCACCTACAGGCAGGTTTTTAGGGTAGATTTGACTAAATCCCGATGTAACTACTTTATTTCCAATTGAAATTTCTGTATTTTTTTGCAACTCCCGTACTTCACATATATCATCAGAAATAAATTGAAGGATACCGGCATTACCTGATGGTAAAATTCGAACAGATAATCGATAATTGACATCTTTGATTATTTGCACAATGGTCGATTTGTTTCCAACGACCACAGTTTTACCTATAACTCCTTCTGGTACGATTACTGGTTGATTCACTTTTACACCATGATCTGAACCAATATCCAGAGTGATAGAAGATAAATTTGAAGAAGCACCCATGTTCACAACGCGTGCCGCTAACAATTTCAAATTACTTTCATGCTTAAAACCGAGAAAATCACGCAGAATATTATTTTCTTCCTGCGCATTAAGCAGCGTTTCTAATTCTAGAGTCAATTGTATATTTTTTTGTCGGATAAGCTGCGTCTCCTCCTGGAGAATAATCATACTTTTTATCCAAGAAAATGGGGACGAAATAATTGAAAAATAATCAGTGAATTTTCCCCGGATAATAAGAACATCCGGAGCATCATTCTTTAAAAGTAATGTTAAGGATAGCGTTACCGCTATCAAAAAAATAAAATGGTCTTTATATCGTAGAAGGGTTAGATAGAATTTCCGCATTCAATGGTTATATCAAGACAGGCTCATATTTTTTGACATCTTCGAGTACTTTTCCTGTCCCTTTGACAACAGAAAGAAGTGGTTCTTCGCCAATATTAACTGGTACATTAGTTCTTTCTCTTATTAATTGGTCAATACCTTTGAGCAGACTCCCCCCGCCTGTCAAAATAATTCCCCGATCAAGAATATCAGCAGATAGTTCTGGAGGCGTCTGTTCCAAGGCTCGTTTTACTGCCTCAACTATAAGGTTAATAGGATCTTTTAGTGACTGACGAATCTCGTCAGATGATACTTCAATCGTCTTGGGAATACCAGAAACAAGGTCACGACCTTTTACAGCAATCATTTCACTATTAATGCGCATGGCTGACCCAACAGATTTTTTGATCGACTCTGCAGTTGAAGTGCCAATATCTAATTTATGTTCATTACGAAACCATTGAATAATAGATTCATCCATTTCATCCCCCGCGACACGAATTGCTTCTTTTGCAACGACTCCATTAAGGGCAATTACAGCAATTTCTGTTGTTCCGCCTCCTATATCTACAATAATATTTCCAACCGGCTTAGAAATATCGAGACCCATACCAATCGCCGCTGCTACCGGTTCCTCAATCAAAAATACTTCTCGAGCGTTTGCCCTCTCACCAGAATCCCGTACAGCTCGGCGTTCCACTTCAGTTACACCCGATGGAATACAAATCACCATTCGTGGACGGGCTAAACGATTCATATTTATTTTATTTATAAAGCCCTGAAGAAGTCCATCAGTCATATTATAATCTGCAATTACACCATCCCGTAACGGTCGAATCGTTTCAATCTCCCTGTGTGTGCGACCCACCATTGCTTTAGCTTCATACCCTACAGCAATAATCTTACCATCATGAACTGATCTTGCCACAACGGATGGTTCATTGATCATCACCCCTTTTCCCTTAATATATACCAAAGTATTGGCTGTTCCCAAATCGATGGCAATATCGCCGGATATCCAATTAAAGGGATTACTAATGGAATTGAAAAAACCCATTTTATTTAGATGCTATTCAAAATTTTATACTCGGATTAATGATATTAAATTTAATTTAAATAATCCTATGGATTCATTAATTAAAAAGCAGGACCGTATTTATTTTTCCCTTTTCTGGCGACCACTTTTTGCCAATAGATCTGCGACTTCATTTTGCTCGCGATAAACATGCGTAATGGTCCAATGCTCAAGTTCGCCTAACAGATTTATCGCTTTTTGATATAGTGCTCTCATTCTTGGATTTTTGACCTTGTACTCACCGCTTATTTGTTTCACAACTAGTTCACTATCTGAATAAATATTAATACTTAATATATTTAACTTAATTAAATACTTTAATCCTTTAATAAGTGCGGTATACTCAGCTTCGTTATTTGTTGCATCATCAAGATATTCTGAAAAGGAAAATATTTCCTTGCCATTTTTTGTAATGACACCACCAATTCCAGCTGTTTTTGAATTCAAATCTGCAGCACCATCAATAAACATATTCACTTCATGGTTGATACTCATTTTTTTATATAGATTATCTAAAACTTCGTTGATCCGATATTTTTCATCAGAAAGCAAGTTTTTCAATTGATTTATTTCTTGTTGATTTAATTTCATTATTATTACATATAGGGATTTGGCATATCTTTTTTTGGGCATTCTTCCCAATAATAACACCAGTTGCATAAAATACTTTCCTTTGGGTAAAAACTGTCCCCATTTTGAATATGCTCTCTAATCTCATCGATCCTTAATTTTATCTGACGCACCAATTGATTGATCTGATTAGAATTTCTTTGTGAATGAACCTCTTGGGCATGCTGAAGGTAATGCCACACCAATTTCACTTCTTCCACGCCATCGTATTTATCTTGGAGCCCTATTTGGTAGGTGGCCAATTGACTATCCTTATCTGCATCCCTTTGGGACATCATTCTTTTTCCACTCTTGTAATCATGAATCTCGTAATTTCCCTTCCCATCATGGTCAATGCGGTCTGCAATCCCCTTCATCATATAGTCCTTAGTTCCATCAACAGAGAAAACAAATTCTACTTCTGTACCCACTACAGGTTGGTCAAAGGGTCTGTATGTGCGATAAAATAAAGCAATACACCGCTCCCCTAGTTCATAATAATATTTTACCGTATTTTCCTTACGGACAATGGCAATTCGATCGTGCCAATTTTCTTCCCAAACTTGATGGTATTTTTCAATAACCCCATCGATAAAGGTCAAGCGACCTTCTAATATTTCATCATATAAATATTCAAGGGCTTCGTGAACTCTTTTACCCATAAACGCTTCGATACCTTCATCTGGTTTAACGACTTTATCTATATACCGAAATCGAAATTGTGATGGACATTTTTTATATGTTTCGAGACTGCTGTATGAAAATCGCTCTACCATGATATTGGTCATTCAATAAATAAGATCAAATATACATTCTACAAATAGTTTTAATCTATCTGATATCAGGATTTGGCCATATTTTCTGATAATTTTGAACAAATATAGTCGCCCATTTCAATTGTCCCCATACTTCCTCCGAGGTCCCGCGTGACCCATCCGGCATTAATGGCTGCATCTATCGCATTACGTATTGCATTGTAAATTGAAGAATTATTGTGTGCGTTCATGAATTCACTAAATGAAAGCATTGACCCTATTGGGTTTCCCGCATCTCTACCGACAAAACGGCGACTGGTTGGATGCGTTACATGCAGCAATATTTTTTTTCCAACTGTTTGATGAAATTCATAACCCGTACCAAGCCCCCCTTCCATAGATGATACTAGTTTTGAATAAATTTTCCCAAACGGTGGAACGGTTAGTACTAAATCAAACTGATCAGGTGCTCTTAAAAGGGTATAATAAAATTGATCTACTGAAGACCACTGGACATTAATACCGCGATCCGCTAAAATACTAGCAGGCTTAACCCAAGGGCTGTCGCTCTGTCTAAGTTCATCCGGTAATACAAGATGCAATTTATTACGATTCCCTTTTTCTAAGAGCTCTTGCGCTTTAGAGAATAGAGATTCTAAATGAGTTTGTGAATAATATGTTGTCAAAAAATTCATTTTCCCCTCACCTATAAAACTAGCTGGTAATTCACTCGATACGGTGTGTGAATAAAAATTATTTTCAATTAGCAAAACATCTATAGGATTATCAGTTTGAACTTTCTGGAGGGATGGCAGTGGTTTAAAATGACGATAATAAAATTCAAATCCTTGCATAGAACAAATTTCTCGAATAATATTTTTTCGGATATACTCTTTCATATTAGATTGGTTTGTAATCGGGCCTAACCATATTGCATCAGCTTCCCCAGCCATTTTATTGAAAGCTTTTGGAATCAGAATATTAGTATCACGAAAATGCGATTCACTAATATCTAATGTCTGCGTTGAAATTGTTAATTCGAAAAGAGATTGGACGGCAGATATGAGTTTGTGGACTTCAGCCGCCAATTCACTCCCAATGCCATCTCCGGGAATGAGAAGGATTTTCACTAGTTACGACCACGGAAAAACGGTGTTTTAAGGCGATAATCTCCAAAACCATTTTCATCGATAAAATCAAAATATTTATTAATACGATAATAATGCCACCTTTGAGAATATAAACGACTTAAAGGATCATTATATATTTCTAAATCATCCGGTGGTCCAAATAATATATAAATCATTCCCATATCAGTTTTCCACCCAGGTAAATATGATTTAAAACTGCCATTGGAATAATTAACACGGGAAAAATATTCATTCATTACCTCATTTTCAGAAGTTTCAGGTGTCGGATCACGACTTTCCCAATATTCAAGGAAAAGTACTTCTTTTTCTGTATCCTTCGCTTTGCTCAATTTTTTCCACTCATCATCCTGAAGGATGTAACGCATATTTTCTACAGCCTGAGCGATATCATTGATTGTAGAAGATATGCCTGATCGAGTCAACGAGAGTATTACAGCTTCTGACTTTTTATCTTTGCCTTGAGTTAAAATGATATCCACTTTTTTCCGCAATCCCTGTTTGGCCACTTCATCGGGAATAAGTATCCTTTCATGAAAATATTCGTTTTCCGATTTAGCCTGAAAAGACTTTTTCCATAGCTCCTTTTTCTTGGAATTGGTTACACTAACTTCCAATATGTATGGGCCTGGTTTTATTTTCCCAGAAACAAAAATCGAAGTCCTCGCTATCTTTTCTCCGGACATACTACTAAACATAGGAATTTCGTTGTTTTCTAATCCCCAATTTCCGGCAAGATAATCCAAAAAAAACGGCGTATATAAAGCAATTTCCCCTTTATGCTTGGTATATTTTAATTCCTTATTTTGCAAACCACTATCATTGGAATCTTTATCAAGTATTTCTGCTGAAATGGTATAATCTCCAGGGGCTATTTTAAATTCATGGTAATGGATCGTAATGATTTTTTTCGATGTGGATTCAAGATAATCTTTAGTCCTCAGAGTATTTGACCAATTGCGACGCCCCACTTGGTTTCCCTTCTTCTTTTTTAAAGTGATAGTCGCTTCATATTCTGCCGCAAAACCATTGGCTGTTTTTATGAATTGTAATACATGATTAGGAATAGAAAGATATGATAAAACACGGATAGAGTCTGATTTTTCGTCAGCAACGCTATATATTGAAAAACCATATTGGCGAATGACTTCCTTTCCTCTCTGGCTTCCTGGCCTCATTTGGCAAAAAACGAAGTTGCCTAATACTAGACTAATAAGAATGAATGATCTATAATAATGTTTCATTTGTACTGATATGAAATAAGTCCTTCGGTAGTTCCTAACCAAATTCTCCTGTCTTTAATATACATGTCGTTTACCTGACCAATAAAAGGATAATTGTATACGTCCATTAAATTTTTTTCCATGTCATATTGAACCAAGTTATTAGTGGTAGCAATAAAAATAATATTATTATCAAGTGCCATTGTTTTGATTTCCAATCCGCCAAAAATTGATGGATTTACAGCATTAGACCATTGCCGATCCTTAAAATTAAATGATAATATCCCCAGCCTACTGGCAGCGAATATTTGATATTTATTTTTAACAAAAGCAGTAAAATCGGTGGTATTCCCAGGAAATGTCACATCGCTTTCAGTGTATCCATAGGAAGTATAATTCAGTATCAAATCATTTTCAACATCATATAAAAAAATTCCAGTTTCTGTTCCAATCCATATCTGCTTATCTCCCAAAGCTAGATCATAAATAAATACATCTTTAAAAAAACTATTCACTTCGGAATCTATTATTTTTTTATCACTTTTTCTCAAAACATAAATGCCATGCGGGCCACCTAACCACATATTTTCCCCAACTTCCACCATTGATGTAACCCAACTTTTTTTGCCATCTATTTGAAAATTATACGTTCTCCAATAATTCTTTTTTTTATTATATACAAGTATCGTGTTTTCACCACCAAACCAAATTTCCTCTTTCAATTCTAATATAGAAAAAACTGATGTCTCATCCATATTGATTATGTTATCGAATAAATATATATCAGTAACACCTCGATCTATATCCAAATAGGAAATACCCGGTTGAAAATTTGCTAATTGCCCGCCTAACCAAAAAGAATCGTCTCCGCCTATAGCCCAAATATCATTACTGGCGAGACTGAAGCGATAAGGAGTAAATGTTTTCATAGTGTTATCGCCTCTAAAAATTGTTCCATCTTCTGTTCCAATCCACACTTCATTAAATGCATTTCTGGTAATAGTTGTGATGTTGATGTACTGACCGTTTGGATGAATTAAAGATTGAAGGTCTGTTATCCAACCATCCATTAATGTGAAATCGATTAGAATATCAGAAAGATTTGTTCGTAATTGTAATAATCCTGAACTCCAGATAACAGTTTCATCAGGATTTGGCATTACACCTGTTAAAACACCAGTAACGGGATCTAGGCGATAAACCAGCCCTGATGTTCCAAGCCATATACTATTTTTAGATTCACCAATTCTCTCAATGAATGTTCTTGAGCCAAAACTTATTTCATTCCGATCAATAAACCGCCAATTTCCTACTTCATTAAAACTGAATTCAATTCCTATAGGCGTAGCAACCCAAAGCATACCATTGGATGATCTATGGATAGCGGTAATCGTGTTACTGTGTAGTCCTTGCGCCATAGTAATTGATTCTTCAAATCGATTTGCGAAAACATTAAACCGCATAATACCACCTGACTGTGTACCGATATAGGCAAATCGATCGCCAAATGTAATTGAATTTATTTTTCCCGCTTGACGATATTGTACCCAATCAAATGAATCAAACTTTAAATCAGGTTGGGCTATTCCAACCCTGGTAATAATTAAAAAAATAAAAATTTGGCGAATCATGGGGTACAATTATTAAATATTCTGGAATTTAGTCAGATTACTTGTGAATTAAATGCTATTGTGATGACTGAGCATTTCATCTAACATTTCGAGGCTAATGGGTACAACACCCACTTCTTCGCATACACGACCGGCAGCATAATTAGATAATGTAACCGATTCTTCCGGAGATGCACCACAAAGATCAGATAAAGTAAACGTAGCAATTACGGTATCTCCAGCACCAGAAACATCATGAACAAGCCGGGCTTTTGTTGGTATATGATGATAATCCGATCCATCAAATAGTGAAACGCCATCAGCACCGCGAGTAATCATGAGAATTTCTGTATTCAGTTGTTGTTTGAATTGAAACCCGGCTACTTCCAACGATTCACTCTCCATATATGAATTTTTGAATTCTGATAAATTTGGCTTGAATAAACGCACATTTTTATAAACATTGAAATTGATTTCTTTTGGGTCCACATAAACTGGTTTACCGGCATTATTAGCAGTTTGAATTACCGCTTTGATTGATACTAAGTTCAAAACCCCTTTATTATAATCGCCCAAGATAACTGCGTCTACATCTTCTATTATTGATTTTACCGATTTAATTAAATTATTATTAGAAAATTCTGAAAGATCCTTATTCACTTCTCGATCAGCTCGTACGACTTGTTGGTTATGAGCGATAATTCTGGATTTTACCGTGGTTGGTCGGTTCTTACTCTCCACCAAATTAGTGCAGACAATATTTCGCTGGTCCATAAGATCTCTCAAAATTGCTCCTTCTGCATCTATCCCAATTAACCCAATCACAGATACTTTGGATCCCAAAGAGGCAAGGTTGAGTGCCACGTTTGCCGCGCCACCCGGATTATGCTCTATTTTTTTTACCTCTACAATAGGTACTGGTGCTTCTGGGGAAATTCGGCTTATATCCCCCCATAGATATGTATCTAACATAAGATCACCTACTACGAGGACATTTTTATGTGTAAATCCTGCGGTAATTTCACGAAAACGATTTAATTCCATGATTTAACAACCATCTTCAGTTATAATAGATCCTTATTAAAATATTTCGCCACTCCTCCACATACTCCAGCAAGTACACGATCAGACCTTGATCTTAAAATACGCTGCATGATTATAATTTACACAAACTGATTTATTCAGCGAATTGATCTTTTCCTAGGTCTATTAAATTTACGTTTTTTAGGGCGACGACCAGATTCTTTGTTTACACCAGTTCTAATTTTTGCAACATGCCCATTATCTAGATAAATGAGAACTGAAGCAATCGTTTTTAGGTTTTGATCGTTAGACGCAGTTAAAACAATCGTTGTACCCAGTTCTTTATTCATTCGATTAAGTTTATTACGGAATTTACTTTCCATATTTTTTTCAAAAAAAATGCCATAATTATCAATCATAAGAACACGAGTATCACTTTCCACAGCAATGACCATATTTAACCAGTATAATTCACCAGTTGACAAATCAGAAATTTTGCGGTTCATCAGTGAAGTTACAGATCCTTTTTGTAAATATTTTGGGTAGATTTGGTCAGCCGATTGATTCGTTATTGTGTTAATAACTTCGGATACTTTACTTACTTTTGGCAAACTTTCCAATTGGGCCAATTTGATATCCGGGTTTTGTTTTATTTTTCCAAACCAATTAGTTTTAAACTCATTATTGTCATATTTAATTGTTCCAGATGACTGCCTATCTAATCCTGCCATGATATTCAATAAAGTTGTTTTTCCTGAACCAATCGGTCCAACAATACCATAAATAGCACCACGGTGGAATTGCAAGCGACCAATATCTAAAACTGTATTTTCTTTGTAAGTTTTTTTAAGGTCTTTAAGTTCAAAAATTAAATTTAATTGTTGATCCATCATTTCTCCTTTTATTGAAATGATAAATCGAAAGGTTTTTTAACCGTGCAAGTTCTCTAGATATTTTTCCGCATCTATGGCAGCCATACATCCTGATCCAGCGGCAGTTACAGCCTGACGATATACATTATCCTGAACATCACCACAGGCAAAAACACCATCTAAATTTGTTGCAGTGCTCCCATTTTTTGTGAAGATATACCCAGCTTGATCTGCATCTAAAGCTTCAACAAATAAATCTGTATTGGGTATATGCCCGATGGCCATAAATACACCGTCACAAGCTTCTTCTCTAGTTTTGTCATTCTGGGTATCTTTGAGCATTACACTATGAACACCCTTTTTCTGTGTACCAAGAATATCCGCCACGACCGTATTCCAGGCTACTTTGATTTTCAAATTATTCAAAGCACGTTCCACCATAATTTTTGATGCACGGAATTCATCTCGACGATGTACAATGAGAACTTCCGAAGCAAATTTCGTGAGATAAATGGCTTCTTCCATTGCAGAATCTCCTCCACCTACGACAATGACTTTTTTATCTTTGAAAAAGTACCCATCACAAGTTGCGCAGGCAGACACACCATAACCCATCAATTCAGACTCACTTTCAAGACCCAGCATTTTTGCAGAAGCGCCTGTCGCGATAATAATGGTTTCAGCGGTATAGCACTCATCTGCCACCCAAACTTTGTATGGAGGTTCGCTAAAATTAACCTTTGTCACATGCTTAAAATGGCATTCTGCGCCAAACCGCGTGGCTTGATCACGAAATTTATCCATCAGTTCTGGTCCCATAATTCCTTCGGGAAAACCAGGATAGTTTTCGACATCTGTTGTAATCGTCAATTGTCCACCTGGTTGACTTCCTTCAAACACCAATGGATTTAAATTAGCTCTGGCTGTATATAAAGCTGCTGTCAAACCAGCAGGGCCTGAGCCGATAATAATAACCTTTCGATTCACTCTGTGAATTAATTAACTTGAAATAACTGTATTGAGTATATCAGTTATTCTATTTTTTGGAACGGCACCCACGATTTGATTTACTACCGCACCATTATTGAAAACTAATAGTGCAGGAATACTCCGTACACCATATTGCATGGCCAATTGATTTTCATTGTCCACATTTAATTTGCCAACACTAACTTTCCCATTATAGTCATTAGCTATCTCATCAACTACCGGTCCAATTGCACGGCATGGGCCACACCACTCTGCCCAAAAATCCACCAACACCGGAGTATCAGACTTCAATACCTCAGTTTCAAAATTAACTGAAGTAATTTCTTTGACATTATCAGACATGTCATCTCCTTCATTCGAGGTTAAAAATTAGCGGTAAACTTACCGGATTTAATCGATTGTAAAAAATACAAATTCCCTGATCTTTCCTTTTTTGTCGCAATTGGCATAGGAACCAATTATTGTTTTTTAATAAACCTTCAATGGTTTTCCATCAACTGATTTAGGAAACGGTATTTGAATCAATTTTGCAATTGTAGGAGCAATGTCAACTGTTTTGACCCTTACAGAATCACTACGAACCTTATGTCCACTTCTAGCGAAAATTAATGGTACATGTGCATCATAATCATATGGTGTCCCATGGCTTGTACCCGCGGGATATCGCCATGTCCAGTATTTTTCCGGTATAAGGTATACGTCCGGGCTTTTTTCCGCATTAACCATATTTATTAAGCGAATATCTATGATACCCTTCCCTCCATTCAGAATTTCATCTTTAGTAATGACAGAGCGAATTCCTGCTAGTTTTGATAAATGTGACTTTAAAATGCGAGTTGCGATGATTCGGCCATCTTTATCCATATCATTATCAAAATAAAAAGCATTACCGTAACTGTAAACCTGATTTACACCTAATTGTTTTTCAATCTCATTCTTAACTATAGTAAATAATGAATCGCGTTGTGGCCCAGGAATTCTGCCTGCATTAAGACCTTGATTCAGAAGATATTCCGGTAAAGCCAGCACGCCATGATCACTTGTTAGGACATATAAAACGTTTCCTTCGCCAAGCAACATTTCTAATGAATCAATAAATTGCCCCAGATTCTTATCAAGCCTAAGATGGTTGTCCAATTGTTCATGGGAGTGAGGACCGAAAGAGTGCCCTATTCCGTCAGTAGCAGAAAGGCCAAGAAATAAAATATCAGTGTATTTATCCTTTCCCAGATTGTATTCATCCACTGCCTGGGATCCAAGGTTCAAAACAGCCCGATCCCCGTAAGGCAAAATATAAAATGTGCTTAAAAGAAAACTTAAACCTAATTCTTTTATCACAATTGGAAAAATGGGGTTGTATTTCCCTAGCGACCATTTGGCCTCACCCACAAAATAGTCTGGTCGTGTATTATTGACATAAACATTATTATCTAGAAATGGATTCCAAACTGAATCAATATATGAGGGTACATTTAATTGTTTATTAAATGTGTTTACCCAATTTGGCAATTTAGATACATAATAGGTTGATGATGTCCAACCACCTTGCTTATCATACCATAATGTAATGTCCGCATTCTTGCCACCATGTAAAATAGCCGCCCTATCTTTACCGGCAATAGACAATACTATTGAATTAGGGTTGTCTTTTTTGATCCAATCGCCCAATGTAGTTGATTGAACAAACCGATATGATCGGCCAGTTGATCCATCTATTAATACTTGGGAAAGTGTATCTTCAACACAATACCATCCTCTTTTTAATTTTCGGTCAAACCATTGATTTCCAATTACGCCGCCATTGCCTGGGTGTTGTCCAGATGATAATGCAAAATGGGAAGGGCCAGTAGCTGTATAGCCATGTTCATGATAAGCCTGTTTAAATTGTACGCCGTTATCCCTTAACCACCGGTAACCACCAATAAACAGGTGATCATATTTGTCCAATAAAGATGGCGTCCCCTGATCAACAGTAATAAAGACAACCAGCTTTGGTTTATCTATTTTATTTGTCTGACCTATTAAAAAAAATGCCGCGGAGAGAGGTAGTAAAATCCACTTTTTCATTTTACTTTTATAAACCTTCTTTTTCCAACCTTAATTACCACTTCCTTTCCTTTTAAAAGTATATAATTCATATCAGTTATTTTTTTATCATCAATACGTATGGCACCTTGTTTAATCAAACGACGGGCCTCTCCCTTGCTATTGGTCAATCCCTCATTAGAGATGACTTCAATTAATTGGGTGTCATCTGATAATTCTACCTCATCCATTTCATTAGGGATATCTTTATTCACGATTACGCGGTCAAAATGCTGTTCGGCCTCTTTTGCTGCATCTCCACCATGATAAAGTTCTACAATTGCTCTGGCTAGCTCTCGCTTAATATCTCGAGGATTTTGGGAAGAATCGGATAATTGTTTTTTTACCCTGGAGACTGTTTCTACATTTGCATCGGCAGCAAGTATAAAATACTTTTCAATCATTTCATCTGATATAGACATAGATTTACCATACATATCTTCAGGTGTATCAGTTAATCCAATATCATTCCCGTATGATTTCGACATTTTTTCAATACCATCTGTACCTTCCAATAGCGGCAAGGTAATAATTACCTGGGGGGCCTGTTTGTATTCGCGTTGAAGATCACGTCCAACCAATAGATTAAATTTTTGATCCGTTCCCCCTAATTCAACATCAGCTTTAAGTTCCACTGAATCCATTGCTTGGGCAAGTGGATACATAAACTCATGAATAGAAATGGGAATTTCTGCTTTATATCGTTTTGTAAAGTCATCACGTTCAAGCATTCGTGCCACAGTATAATGGCTGGATAATTTGATCACATCGCTAAAACGCATCTTATCCAACCAAGTAGAGTTATAAACGATATTTAATGAATCAATATTCAGGACGTAACTCGCTTGTTCAATATAAGATTTGGCATTTGCTTTTGTTTCTTCCAGCGTTAGTTGGGGACGGGTTTTATTGCGCTGGGAAGGATCCCCAATCATACCGGTAAAGTCACCAATAACTAAGATTGCCTGATGACCAAGGTCTTGGAAATGGCGTAATTTGCGAAGAACAACACCATGTCCGAGATGAAGATCAGGGCGACTGGGATCACAACCAAGCTTTACACGTAAAGGTGCCTCTTTCTCTATCGATTCTTCTAATTTTTGTTTGAGTTCCTTTTCAGGTATAATCTCTTCAGCTCCGCGGCTGATCAGTTCCCATTGCTTATCTATACTCAAAAATGCCATTACCGATTCCGTAGTTCTCTTTCTGCTTCTCTTTGAATATCGCGTTCTCGAATTGCTTTTCTTTTATCGTAAATCTTTTTTCCCTTTGCTATCCCAATCTCAAGCTTTGCCCATCCATTTGGATTAAAATACATCTTTAACGGTACAGCCGTTAATCCCTTTTGCTCTAATGAAATTTTAATCTTTTCTATTTCACGTTTATGAAGCAGCAGACGTCGTTCCCTTACGGGTTCATGTCCTTCAAATCCCGTATGTGAATAAGGACTAATATGAATCCCAAGTACCCATGCCTGCTCTTTTCTTATGACAATATATGCCTCTTTTAAATTGGCATTGCCCTCGCGAAGGCTCTTGACCTCGCTACCCAATAATTCAATACCGGTTTCGTATTTATCCAGTATATGATATTCATGGTAAGCTTTACGATTGGTGGCGACAATCCGGTTATCCATATTCAAAATTCCGATAATAAAAGTACGGGTTTACCCTCTGCGATTCCAAGTTTATTCCTTGCTGTAGCAATCGACAAAAATGTAATTTTGGTGCAATTATGGATGCCCGGGTGGCGGAATTGGTAGACGCGCTAGGTTCAGGGTCTAGTGTCCGCAAGGACGTGCTGGTTCGATCCCAGTCTCGGGCACCATTTATATTTTATTCTTTTTGGTATTTTGAACATATCTCAGACTAATATTTATTTATTGTACCACCAACTAAACGAAAAAACTAAAATAATTCGTATTTTCCTTTATCAACCTGTTTGAGAAGATATTTAATCCGCTTTTCTACATTATTAATTTCTCTTTTGGTCAGCCCGAGTTGAATAATATTATCATTGCGACGTACACCTCTTTTTGGGTTGATATTTTCTGTAGGATCCACTGATCTAACATTACCATCTTTGATTTCTATTTCTGCAATCACACCCAGTGCTTCATGTAATTTTTCTGATGTAATTCCGCGTAAGCCTTCAATGGTTTTCTTTGGAAGCTTTTTCACGATAATATAACGCCACTTGGTGCCTCGATTACTTTCCTGACTGCTGAAAGTAACCCCATTATCCACAGTAAATACTCTTGGATTCTCAGGGTCTGTTGAAGTAAGCAAGTTCCCTTCATTACTATCGGCATGTTTAATGAGATGAGTTAGAATATTTGCATTGGCAAAATGTTTTGCATATACCAAATCATTTTTAAATTTTTCTTTATCATAAACATCACCACCGACGGTAACCTCGTTTAACCAATATTGCATCATCACAAGAGCCATTTCAGGCTTTTTAAAAGTTGGGAGAGCATCCTTTTCAATGTCTAAATATTCCTCCATGGAAAATGCTCTGCAAACCGTTGGAGGAACAGGAAATTCATTTTCATCTAAAAATAATTTTTGCAGTTCATATGCAGCAACTTCAAAGCGGGGAGCATTATTGAACTCATGTCCACCTTTCAATGCGCGACGCCATTTAATTTGCAAATCTTTTTTATCCGCATATTTTAAAATAACACGTTTACCAATATCGCCTACAAAACGGAGATCCCGAAACCGGAAAATTTCGAAATCATCATACACAAGTTTGCGCTCGATCTCCTCGACAGGATACATAACATTGGAGTCTTGCGCATACAAATTGATTGGAAGGATTAAAAATAATAAAGTAAATAATGGCACGTGTCTAAGTGATAATATTCGAAGCATATGATGAGCTCCTAGATGTTGAAAATTATTGGATAAACAAATTTACTGGTTTCATTCCTAGCGTAAAAGACTATTCATCTTTAAATAATTCAGGATGTTTATGGAGCGCCTGGGTAACCTTTGTAAAAGCATCAATAATGTCTTGAATATCTTCGGCACTTCCAAGCAAATGATTTTGTTTTAACCAAATAGACTCTTTATCGGAAATTCTTTCGGTAACTGGCATTTTCATTGATACAAAATCATAATCTTTCAACCATGGATATTCGTCTGTGTCTGTTACAAATAATTTCTCGCGATATATTGGCGTATAACCCATATAGGTAAATACACCCTCCGCCTGCATGGCCTTGAAGAATATTTCTCGTGGAATTCCATTAAATCTGCTTTCGTCATATCGTGCTAAATAAATGTGATTCGCCTGTCTTGTTGCGCCATCATATGCTCCGTTTATGGTAATGCCGTCAATTTGACTTAAAGCCTCATCTAATTGTTTTCTATTTTTGTCGCGGCGATCCATATCATCCTGAATAGACTCGATTTGTGGCATCAGCATGCTGGTTGCCATGGCGCTTAGGCGAAAATTCCCGCCAAGGAACTGATGTTCATAAAATTCACCACCTTTGGTTCTGCCGCAATTATGATACGAAAAACAGGTTTCATAAAATGCTTCATCATTGGAGATAATCGCACCACCTTCCCCAGCTGTCATATTTTTTGATGTTTGAAAGCTGAAAACACCACCGAGCCCAAGGGCACCAACTTTGGTATTATTCCATTCAGCACCATGGGCCTGACATGCATCTTCAATGATTGATACTCCATACTTAGATCCGATAGCCAGTATTCGATCCATATCTGCTGGATTCCCCGAAATATGCACTGGCATGATAGCTCTGGTTTTTTCAGTGATTGCTTTTTCAATTAATGCCGGGTCAATGTTCAATGTATTTTCATCAATATCAACAAATACAGGGACGGCATTGGCCATAAGAACGGCAGAAGCAGTCGCAATAAATGTATAAGGCGGTACAATTACTTCATCACCTGCTTTCACTCCTGCGGCTTTCAAGGCTACCCACAGTCCAGTTGTACCGGAACTTGTGCTGATGCAATACTTGGCGTCATGAAATTCAGCAAATTTTTCTTCAAAACGCGTAATCGCTGTACTGCCAACACCCCAACCTTCATTCTCAAGTGTTGATATAATCGCATCTTTTAACTCTGATGTGGGACGCGGCCATACGGAAAATGACCTCGATCGAACAGGATTGCCCCCGTGAATTGCAAGTTTAGACATTAAAAATTCCAGTTTCTTTCTAAAATATGAAAAGAAATTACTTTATTCATAAAATGCCATCCAATCATCCTTTATAATCCGTTGGTATTTCTTAGTCGAATGCCATATTTACATACCACAATGCCATTTAGACAGACTGGTATGAAAAAACGACAAAACAATTAATATGGCATAATGATTGAGTATTACTTAATGGAATTTATTTTAATAATAACAAAGGAGTCAAAAATGACTTTAGTAAAATGGACACCAAATCGATCATTGATTACGGATTTTGATCGCATGATGGATAACATCTTTAATGATGGTTGGAATGTAATGCCTAACTATAGATCCCACTCTCCTGCTGTGGATATTGCAGAAGATGAAAAGGAATTCACCTTAACGGCTGATTTCCCTGGATTTACTAAAAAAGATGTTGGTATCGAAGTAAATGATGGTGTTTTGACCTTAAAAGCCAATCGTGAAATCGATAATGAATCAAATGATGACGGTTTTTACCGCATCCGTGAACGTCGATACGGTTCTTTCAGTCGCAGTTTCACTTTGCCTGAAAATGTATTGGAAGATAATATCAATGCCAAATTCAAAAATGGTTCATTAACTATTTCTATTCCAAAAACAGAAGAGGTTAAGCCGGAAGTCCGTCAAATAAAAATCAGTTAAAAAACACTGGTTAAAAAGGGGATGTTTTATACATCCCCTTTTTATTTTATTGCATCAATTAACCCCTGAAGGATTCGTTTTGCCGAATCTTTATCCAGGGGTTTTTCATCACTAACAGCGATGGTTCTCGCTAATACATTCGATCCCAAATATTCTAGTTGACTGCGGAATGCTGTCAGAAAACGATATCCGGATCCGGCACTATGGGTACTGATTAAGGCCCATTTACTATTAAAAGCATCCCTCCAGTTTTTCGTTTGTACTGTAATCCATGCAATCGCATTCGAAAGTATGGGCGGCACACCACCATTATATTCGGGGGCACAAAAAATAAATGCAGATGCGCTAATCATTTTATCTGTCAGTTCTTTAGCCGCAACTGCCACAGACTGGTCTTCAGATCCAAATAAGGGTAATTCTAATTTCTCTAATTCCATGATGTTAGCTTCTTGGCCTAAGTCAGAAAGAAGGGCTTGAATATCTTTTGCCAAATCCAGGTTAAGGTCAGAAGTGGCAGAAATAATAAGGATTTGAGACATTATACGACTACACCCCCATCCACGTTCAATACTATCCCAGTGATATAGGATGCTTCATCACTGGCTAGAAAACAGTATACATTGGCCACATCTTCAACGTTACCCCATCGTTTAAGGGGAACTTTTGCTTCCATCATTTTGATGATTTTTTCCGGCATCTGCGCTGTCATTACGGTTGTAATGAATCCTGGCGCCACTGCATTAACCCTTATGCCATCTTTTCCCAATTCACGCGCCCATACTTTGGTCATTCCAATAACACCTGTTTTGCTTGCTACATAATTCGTTTGACCAAAATTTCCATTGTGCGCCACTACAGATGATGCGCTTAATATAACGCCACTTCCCTGATCCTTCATGATTTCAGCAGCAGCATGGGTGCACAAATAAACACCTTTCAAATTGATATTAATTACATCATCAAATTGATCTTCTTCCATCTTGACCAGAGTACTATCTTTCAAAATCCCAGCATTATTGACCAGAACATCCACGCGGCCATATGCATCCATTACAGCCTTAAAAAGGTCTTCCACACTTTTTTTATCCCCTACATTTGCTTGAACAAACAAGCCATTTACCTCATCTGCTGTGGCCTGACCGGATTTTTCATCTAATTCAGCAATAACAACTTTTGCCCCCTCTTCAGCAAATTTTAATGCTGTAGCACGACCAATTCCCTGGCCGCCGCCGGTGATAATACAGATCTTTCCTTCAAGTAAGTTCATTAAGATAAATCCAACATAATTACATTAATTTCGAAGCAGTAAAATTACCTTTTGTAATAGTTTTAAAAAAAGCAATCCCATGATTTTGGAAAATATATTAGGCGCTATTGGTGATACACCTGTTGTCAAATTGAATTCTTTTGACAAAGAACTAAAATGCCAATTATACGGCAAATGCGAATTTTTTAACGCTGGTGGATCGGTCAAAGACCGTATCGGCGTCCGAATGATTGAAAACGCTGAAAAATCGGGGCGCATCAAACCAGGCGATACGCTGATTGAGCCTACATCCGGCAATACCGGCATCGGCCTAGCATTAGCGGCGGCGGTGAAGGGTTATCGAATGATAACCGTGATGCCGGAAAAAATGAGCATAGAAAAGGAAGTAACACTCCGCGCTTTGGGAGCAGAAATTGTCCGTACACCTACCGAAGCTGGCCATGACGATCCCGAAGGATTATTTGAAGTTTCAAAACGCATGAACGAGGAGATCCCTAATTCCCACATTTTAGACCAGTATGCCAATCCGGACAACCCCGATGCGCACTACGAAGGCACAGCACAGGAAATTTGGGATGAATTCGGGTCGAATTTGGATATGGTTGTCGTTGGCGTTGGTACTGGTGGTACAATTACAGGAATCGCAAAAAAATTAAAAGAACTGAATCCTAATATTCAAATTGTAGGCGCGGATCCCTATGGTTCCATTCTTGGAGGAGGGGATGAAGTTTTTCCGTACCAAGTCGAGGGCATTGGATACGACTTTTTTCCTGATGTTCTGGATAATTCTCTGGTAGATCAATACGTAAAAGTGGATGACCAGAATTCATTTGATGTGGCCCGCAGACTGATCAAGGAAGAAGGACTGCTTTGTGGTGGTTCCAGTGGGACTGTGGTATGGGCAGCAATTCAGGCCGCAAAAGGCCTAAATGCAGACCAGAAATGCCTGTGCATTCTGGCCGATGGCATTCGCAACTATATGGGAAAATTTGTTTCTGATAAGTGGATGAAAGAAAAAGGATTTAATATTTAATAATGATATAATAAAAAAGCCCCCAATCGGGGGCTTTTTTATTTCTATGAATTCTACTACTTCAATAAGACCATTTTTCGGGTTTTCACAAAGTCTTTCGTCTGCAGCCTATATAGATATACCCCTGCACCCACCTGCTGACCCAAATCATTGGTCGCATCCCAAGTAACTGAATGATAGCCAGCGGATGTATTCTGGTAATCAAATGTTCTCACCTTCTGTCCCAGCATATTGTAAATGGTCAAAGTTATGTCACTTACCTCTGGCAGG
>Ga0207963_1000027_pt1 | contig 56306 bp, 47 predicted proteins | sample Knorr_S15_td_NAD_FD_185604 | JGI IMG/M metagenome (GOLD analysis project Ga0207963, IMG submission 185604) | Marine microbial communities from Southern Atlantic Ocean transect - Knorr_S15_td_NADW_ad_2500m_LV_A (SPAdes) (version 2) | ecosystem: Environmental > Aquatic > Marine > Oceanic | place...
CGGGCGGGCGCGGAGGCCTTGAGGCAGGAATGCAAACCGGGCTCGATGCCCTAGCACTGTTGATGTGGAGCGACATCACCGGAAATTGGGAGTGACCTATGCTGCCCCATTCTTCATAAGCGGTTCAGAGTGGCCCACGAACAATGACCCGAGCGTATGCTCTACTTGCAAGCCTACTACTGATAGCCACCCCGTTGGCCGGGTGCACTTCCAGCCCCGAAATCGAAGAAATCATTGACGATATCCTCGGTTGTATGGACGAGAACGCCGAGAACTACGACGATAACGCCACCGCGGAGCTGTTGGGAGACTGCTTCTACCTAGCCTCGATGGAGGCGTTCATGACCGCCGCTACCGAGCAGATGGAAATAGACGAGATGCTCGAAATTATTCCGCGCGCGGGATATTCAATGTCAATCACGATGAGTGAGTGGAATACCGACATGAACATGCAGACGGACACAGTCATCGAAGAGATGGTGATGGCCGATTTGGATACCGATTCGGTCTACGTAAAGATGGGCATGTCGATGGTGCCTTTCATGACCTACGAGTACATCCAGGTCCAGGTCGGCGAACTCGTCAACATCCACTACACCATGGGTGGGATGTTGGCCGCTGAGAATGCCGGAATGGGCTCGTACCAGACCAGGGATGCGGACCCCGACGTCATGGATGTCATATCCTCGCTGGTGAGTGTGTCTGATGCAGGCGACACCGGAGAAGAGATAGGCCTCGATCTGCCTACGGGAGATCTTAGCGACCTGTCCAGCGAGATGCCTGCCGATACGGAGCCCGTAATCACCTTCGAGGATGAGACCGGGGTCCACACCATGACCCTCGAGTACACCAACGACACCGGGCACGACATCTCCATCGTCATCCTGATCGATGAGAACGAGGACCTCATGTCCTACGAGATATCAACCGACTACGGGTCGAGGAACGCGCCTGGGTCTGCCAGCTCTTCAATCAGTTACACAGTGATGTGGGGAGACGCCGTGGTCATCGAGGTCGACGACACCCTGCCGAGGACCTCGATACCGATTAATTTCCACATTGAGGGAATGCCTGAGGACGATGGCGGCGATGACACGTTCTACTGCGATAACGGAAACGAGATTCCGATGGACTGGGTCGACGACGGCTGGGACGACTGTGGCGACGGCTCCGACGAGTCTGACGATGGTGACGATGTCTTTGTCTGTGACAATGGAGAAGAAATCCCAGCAGAGTGGGAAAATGATGGTGGGGAAGACTGCTCGGACGGATCTGACGAAAATTATGTCAGTTGGATAGATTATGAAGGCGGATATTGTGAGTGGAATACAAATGATACCGGTTGGTGGTGCAAGTATTCTGAAGAAGATGAAGACTGGGACAGTTGGTGGTACTACTGCGAGAACCACGACTCAGACTGGCACTGCACGGATGACTTCGGCCAGAGCGAGGACTACGAACACTCGGCCGATGGTACAGAGTGGTCGGGATCAGGCGATGACGACGATGGCCCCCCGACCCCCGAAGAGGCCATGTATGCGGCAGATGCGAATGGCGACGGCTACGTGTCCCCCCAGGAGTTCGAGGATTTTTGGGAGTCCGACCCATCGAACCCCGAACTCGATTCGGAAGAGGTTGCAGCTCTGTTCGATGATTGCGACTATGACGGCAACGACCTGATCGACATCGACGAGATGCAGTGCTTCATCGACGGCATCGGGGCCATGTTGGGCGGCGGTGGTGACGATCCAGACCCAGAGCAGATGATGGACTACATGGACACGGACGACGACGGCTATCTGAGCATGCAGGAACTCTTCGATTACCTCAACGGTGAGAGGGAACAGAACGGGGAGCCTCCTATGACCAGCGAGGATGAGGACGCCTACGCTGGGTGGTTCTACAGCGGCGATACCGACGGGGACGACCTGCTGAGTCTCGACGAATTTGCGCAATTGTTGGAATCCACCGATGATGACGATGGCGAAGAGCCACCAACTGCAGAAAATTTCGTAGATTGGTTCGACACTGATGGTGACGGCGTACTTACTCTTGATGAGATCATTGATGGTATTCGAAACACCAACAATGTATCTGGTGAACTTCCCCCGTCGGCAGAAGATGAGGCTTACATGGAGGCTGCTTTCAACGATGCCGACGAAAATGCTGATGGCGTGCTGGACCTTGATGAACTTGGTCACTTCATTTACGTGATTGATGGCGATGACGATGGTGATGAAGAGGGCGACGACGAGCCCTTCCAAGTCACCATGATGGTCCTCGACCAGACCCTGAACGCCCCTATCTCGGACTTCGAGGTCAGGTTCCTTGGCGATTGCGGGGAGCCGGACGAGGAGGGTAACGAGCCCCCAATCTCGGAATGCACGGTATACGCCTCGAACGGGCTTACAGAGGGGTCAGCTACGGTCGATCCCGAGGTCGCCGAGTATGAGTTCACCTGGTCGTACCTAGACTACGACGGGGACGGGATGATATCAACCATGGACACTTTGGTCATTGACAATCTCATGCCGGGCGTCCAGGTCGAGTTGTACGACACTTGGGCAGACCAGTACACGTCCGACTCGTTCGCCTCTGCTGAGATGCTACCGGGCTTCGGCGCCCTGATGGCAGTGGTCGTTCTTCTGGGAGCAGCTTTCGCGACCCGTCGCGACTGAATCTGCTTGCGAACTAGGTAGTCCCTGTCCCCTTCTGGGGACAGGGCTATGAGACCCTCCTCTCCTGCCGCCACCGTGACGGCAGCGCAAGAAGTTCCGCAGGACCCAACGGCCCCCTCCCCCATCGACAGGGAGCTGGATCGGATACGGCAGCGCAGAGAGGGCCGCAGGCAGTTCTTCAGAGGGACTTTCGACGACTGGACCCTGCTCTTCGGCCTCATCGCCGGGGTGGTGTTCTTCGGCGGCGTCATGCTGATGTCATCCGGCTACATCGCCGCCGATTCGGTCGTGGTGGATGGGGCCCTCTCCAAGACCCCCCTCGACACGGGCGAGCAGTGCGTCGACCGCACTGAGGAGTTCTGGTTCAACATCTGGGCTTCTAACGACGAGATCTTCGTCCAGACCCACAATGCACCAGAGAGGGGCACCGTTCTCGTCATCTCACTGGTCGTCAGCGGTGAGAACCCAATGACCTCCATATTCAAGGGAGGCTTGGGTGATATCAGGTCGCAGCTGCTGTTGGATGACGAACTGGCCGATGGCACCTACACAGTCAACGTCACACTGTTCGCCTCGGACTCCGCTGTCGACCTGTCACCCGTAGCCAGTCAGGAAGATTTCGACGAAGAGGAAGCCTCGCTGTTCCCAGTCAAGGTCAAGGTGGTCTCAGTCGAAGTGCATACCGAAACGACTGGCGGACCCTTCAGTCAGGTAAAGGAGAAGGAGGCCGAGATCATCGACACCGAGTCACGCTCGTGCTGGACCACCGAGGGATTGGGAAAGTGGGGATGGAGGCTGATGGGCGCCGAGTGGGGTGGCGGCAGGGAGACCGCCATGCTCTGGGGGGGCAGCGCGGGCATACCTGCTTGGTGGCTAGCATTCGTCTCTCTGGGCATGTCGATTTTCTTTCTTTGCGTGCAGTACCCGCTGATGCACAGACTCTACCACAGGGACGACGCCGACCTTCTGACCACTCCCCAGATGAGGAGACTCATCGAGAGGACCATCAGGAGGGTCTCCGAGGACCTCCGCTTCGATGTCGACTTCGACGAGATGAAACTGCAGGACAGGCCGATATCCATCGATGTCTACCTGCCTTACAGCACCACTGGCAAGACCATTGCCACCCCGATCGACGTTCGCACTGAGATAACCAAGTACCTCCTCGAGGAGTACGCAGTCTTCGGCGAGATGCGACCACTCCAGTTGAAGGTGGTGTGCACCGATTCGGTGACCTCAGGCGACGACCTCACCTCCTTGGACTCGAACTTCATGGCTTGGGGAAGCAGCAGAATACCTCTCGCAGAGGACTACAGCGGCTTTTTCTCGAAGATGAGCGCCTTCGGCAAACTCGAAGTGGCGGGTCAGGAGAGCCTGGCGCGCTGGTTCAGGAAGCACGACCTCGTCGGCTTCGGGACCGCCATCATGGCCGATGAGGAAGCGGTCTTCGTACGCGTGATCTACCGACCCGTGCAGCGCTTCGCCTACTTCCTGTTCAAACCGTCCTACAAGGACCTGCAAGACGACCTCGAGAAGCAGCTCTCCTCCGACCTAGCGCCGCACTTGCGCGGGCGGTCATTGGTGGTCAGCGCCCGCAACGAGAAATCGACTTTGGCCGACCGAGCCATCGCAGGCAGGGTCGAGCAGGGTGTGAAAGAGTACACCGGCGAGGCGATGGTGGCCAAGATGGGCGGAATCGCAGGCGCCCTCCTGCAGAACCCGTTCATGGGGGATATCCTGTCGTCGGTGGAGTACGTGGCCCACAAGAACCAGGGTAGGATCGACCGCTACGGTTACTGGGGGCTCATCGTCTTCGTCTGGATCCCCTTCATGGCCAGCGGGGTGCTCGTCGGAGCGATGCTCGGACTGGTGGCTAGGATGCCCTTCGAGCGCGTTCTCGCAGCCTGCATGATAGGGGGGACTGCGGCTTCGCTGACTTGGGCCTACACCGCTAGGGGGATAATCGAATTCATGGAGAGGTACCAGGCTGAGGTCTTCGTCCCGATCTTGCTGGCCATCGCTGTCGCATTGACCTGGCTCAAGGTAAGGGACAACAAGATTCGTCGCAGAGAAGAGCTGTTCCGCGACTCGATGGCCTTCTTCGCCGGGGCCTCGAAGTCCTGACCTTGCTCGCGGTGAAGTTGATTAGTCCGCGACTCTCGGTGAACTACGGAGTAGTTCAGATGGCGGAGCCTATGGTGAGAATCAGGGGGATGGAGAGGCACTACGTGATGTCCTCGGAGACCGTCAGGGCGCTCGACGGGATAGATCTCGACATCTACCAAGGGGAACGCATCATCCTGCTCGGCCCGTCCGGCTCGGGCAAGACGACTCTGCTGAACTGCATCTCGGCGCTGGACAGCCCCACTGCGGGTTCCTACACCTTCGAAGGCATTCCAGTCCCACGACACAACTCGGAGGATATGACCACCTTCCGCAGGGACAACATCGGCTATGTCTTCCAGTTCTTCAACCTCCTGCAGGACCTCACCGTGTTCGAGAACATCCTGCTGATACAGGAACTGGCAGGCAGGCGTGACGAGGCTCGCGCCCGTCAGCTGCTCGAACTCGTCGAACTAGAGGTCGAGATCGACCGCTTCCCCGCGGAGATCAGCGGCGGCCAGCAGCAGCGGGTCGCAATCGCGCGCAGCCTCGCCAAGAGCCCGAGGCTGCTGCTGGGCGACGAGTTGACCGGCAACCTAGATTCCAAGACTTCGGCGATGGTGATGGACGTGCTCGTGAGGGCTTGCGAGGCCGAGGGAATCACCTGCGTCTTCGTTACCCACGACGAGTCTCTGATGCAATACGCGACCAGAGTCGTCAGGTTGGACAGCGGCCAGATAATGTCCGATGTTCCGGTCGAGTGAGGTGGTCAGGTGTCCATGCTGCTCACCAAGCGGCTCGCCCGGAGCCTGTGGCGCACCAAGCTCAGGCTGGTAGCGGTCGTCCTGATGATCGCCATCGGCGTCTTCTCCGGCATCTCATTCGGTTCCTACGCCGACTCCGCGGCAGGATTGTACCACGACATCTACGCCGATGATGACGAAGGCGTCAACCTCCCGGATGTGTGGATTGAGAACCCTAGCGGCACGTGGGACGGGGCTACTGCTGACTCGCTCTGTCAGGCCATTGTGGACCAATGGCCCGACCCATCGCTCGCGCTTGATGTCTGCGAGCCCAGACTGGTCATGGACGGCCTCATGTTCCATACAGACGATGCAGGCGAGGAGAGGCTCGTCGTCGCAGTGTGGCACGGCATCGACGAGGGGGAGGTCGATCGGGTCTGGTTCCCCGACCACGACTGCTGCTCAGGCACCATGGCAGTCGCGGACGATGAGATAGTGCTCGACGAGCACGCCGCCTCGGGAATGGGAATCGAACTGGGAGACAGCATCTCGCTCGGCGCGGGACACGGTATCGCGGACTACACCGTGGTCGGCATCGGCTACCACTCCAATCATCTATACTTCGCGCAGGAAGGCGTCCTGCTACCCGCTGAGGCAGGGACCTACGCCACAGGATACTTGTCGGACGCCGGCCTAGAGGGACTTGCCAATCTGACCGCTGGCTCCGCCAACCTGCTGCTGCTCGACATCGAGGGCACCCCGGATTACGACCTGCAGTCGACCGATGAGGTCGAGGGCGAACAGCTCGGTGTGTTGATAGGGGATATCTCCGGCATCGTGGATGACTGGTTTTCCCTTGTCGGCAAACACGAATCTTCGCTGGTGTACGACCGCTCAGGTGTACAGTCCGTCGAGTTCCTGCGTGCCGACGCCGAGGGCGCGCAACTATCGTTCCCGCTCATCACAGGGATGATCGCGATAGTGGCAGGCATCACCATCTTCCTGAGCCTGCAGAGGCTCATCCAGTCGCAGGCGAGGGAGATTGCCGTCCTGCGAACACTGGGCATTCCCAGTTCCTCCATAATGCCCGGCTACATCATCGCCCCGATTGCGATCGGACTGGTCGGTTGCGTGATTGGCACCGTGCTGGGAATCACCTTGGGCGCACCTGCTATGGTGGGTATGTACGAGGCAATCATCGGCATTCCTGCCATAGGCTACCATGTAGAGGCCTCCTTGGTCATCCAGACCTGCGCCATCGCTATGGCCATAGCACTGCTCTCCGGTATCCGCCCGGCATGGCAGGCATCCAAGATGCAGCCTCTCGAGGTACTGAGCGGCCAACACGAGGTCAGACTGTCATCTCGAGGTATTCAGAGGCTCACTTCTCGCCTGCCTGCAACAGTCGGACTGACCATTCGCTCGAGCATCCGCAAGCCGATTCGCCTCATCCTCACTTTCGTGGCCGTGGGCCTCTCGATGCTGTTGTTCGGCTCCATGGTGCTGATGATGGGCTCGATGGAGGAACTCTTCACGGGGGGCATCAAGGACCAGAACTGGGACGCGATGGTCAATGTCCCGTTCGGCGGCGAGGACGCCATCATAGGATGGGCCGAGGATAGGGAGGCCGCCCACGAGTCCATGCTGGTGTTCCCCGGCAAAGCCGAGGGCGACTCAAGGCAGTTCCTCGCATACGGGCTGGATCGCATCTCCACCGAGAGCGATGCGATGTTAGTGTTAGACTTGAAAGAAGGCTCCCTCCCCGCCGCCGGAGCTGAGACGACTCAAGTACTGGTCGACGAGGGCACCATGCTGTTCCTGGATTGGGAGGTCGGGCAGATCCAGACGGTCATGTTCGGGCTGTCGAACTCCCTCGATGTCGAGATTACCGGCGTTACCCAAGGCGAAATCGCTCGCACGCTGTACTTCCACCGCGCTGACCTTTCCGCGGCAGTGGGACTCGAGGTCACCACAGTGCTGATACAACTTCCAGAAGGAGTCGAGCTGGACGATGAGATAGGCGAACTGTCCATCGGAATCACCCAGAAGCAGGACATGGTGGAGTCATACGAGACGCTGATGGAACAGCAGGAGCAGATCTTCGGCGCCATCCTCGGGCTCGGCGTCATCATAGCCATCGCCGTGCTGTTCAACACCCTGCTGATGAACCTCGCAGAGCGCGACTCCGAGCTTGCGACCCTGCGGGTCCTGGGGGCGCCTATACGTCGGATCGGGACGATGATGCTCGGCGAGCACTTCGCCATCGGGCTGATTGGCGGCATTCTGGCCTGCATCTTCACCATAGTAGCGACACGACACCTAATCTCAGCCATGGTTCAGTGGTCGTTCTACTTCTCTGTGCAGGCGGACCCAGCGGCTGCTGCCACCCTTATCGGCGTCATAGTGTTCATCTCAGTGGCGCTAACACCGTTCGGGATGTGGCGCGTCAGCAGGATGGACCTCGTCGAGAGGGTCAAGGACCTCTCGCAGTGAGGCGTGGTCGTGCGCGTAGCGACTTGGAACCTCAATGGCATCCGTGCGGCCCACCGCAAGGGGCTGGATGACTTCGTCAGGCGCATCGACGCGGATATCTGGCTGTTCCAGGAGACGCGGGCGCTGCCCGAGCAGATGCCGGACGACTGGGCGGCACCCGCTGGGCACGAAGTGATTTGGCACCCGGCTCAGAAGAAGGGCTATTCGGGCGTGATGACCTGCTCTAGAGTGGGCCTTGTCGAGGTCGGTCGCGGAATCGACACGGAGTTGGATGAGGTTCGCGACCCTGATGGCCGCGTCCTGCACACCAAGCACGGCAGACTCCACTGCGTCAACATGTACCTGCCGAACGGCTCGTCAAGCCTCGAGCGCCAGCTGTACAAGGACCGGTGGATTGAGGACATGCTGGCGTGGGGAAAGGCATTCGTTGACTCGGACGAGCCCGTGCTCCTATGCGGCGACCTCAACATCGCCCACACCGAGGACGACATCTGGAATCCCTCAGGCAACCGCCGGACCTCCGGCTTCCTCGACCACGAGCGCGAGTGGTTCGCCCGCCTGCTCGACAGCGGCTGGCACGACCTCCTGCGCATCTACATCGGTCCGGGCAAGGGGCCGTACACATGGTGGTCGAACCGCGGTCGTGCGAGGGAGCTGGACCGCGGCTGGAGGATTGACTACGTGCTCGCAAACGCTGCAGCAAGACCCCTGTTCAGATCGGGCGAGGTGCTTCGTGAGGGGGGTCTGACCGTCTCTGACCACGCCCCTCTGATAGTCGACCTAGACATGTGATCCGCTCCCTTTGGGAGCGGGTTTCCCTGCAAATGGGGGGATGCGCCACCTTTCAAGTGATGAGGCACTGGCGAGGATGCATGGCGGATACCCTCGACGACCGACTGGAGCGTATCCTCCCCGGGGGAAGGGGTGTGTGGATTCCGATGGACCACGGGGTCTCGGGGTATCCCGAGTCGGGTCTCGAGAGAATGGATTCGGTGGTCGATTCGGCCATTGAGGGAGGGGCCGACGCTATCGTTTTGCACAAGGGGGCCCTTAGCCACCAGCTCGGCAGGACCGGCTGGGGCAGTTTCGTCTGCCACGTTTCCGCCTCGACCGTGCATGGGGGCCCTCGCTCGAAGTACAAGGTTAGCGTCGCAAGCGCCGAGGAGTGCTGGCAGCGTGGCGCCGTGGGCGTCTCCGGGCAAGTCAACCTCGGCGACGAAGCCGAGCCGGAGATGATTTCACAACTAGGCAACCTGACCTCAGAGGCATTCCCACTCGGCGTGCCCGTGCTGGGCATGGTCTACCCCCGCGGACCAAATCTCAAAGTCGCAGATGACGATGACACAGGTGGAGTGGCCCACGCAGCCAGGATTGCCTGGGAACTCGGTTGCAACGTCGTCAAGGTGCCCTGGAACGGCTCCGCCGATTCATTCCACCGAGTCACTGACGCGGTTCCGATTCCAGTGCTCATCGCGGGGGGTCCACGAGACACCTCGTTTCGCGAACTCCTCGACATCGTAGAGGCGGCCATGGGTGCGGGCGGCGGGGGCGTCTGCATGGGCAGGCAGGTTTTCGGCGCCGAAGATCCCACCGCGCACGTCAGGGCTCTGCGAGCGATAGTCCACGATGGGGCGAGCGCCGCTGAGGCCGCCGAGCTCCTCGGGGAGTGATTTCATGGAACTCTGGCTCGATGCTTCCGGCTCCGGCTCAAACTCTCTCCCAGAGGGCGCTAGTCGCGTGTGGGACGGCAGCGCGCCCGACGTCGCTGAGGTCGCACTGGACGACTACCGCGGACAGGACGAGGCCCGCTCCCTCGTCGGGATGGTGCCTTGGATTCTCGTCCGATGCTCCGACTGGACGATGATACCGCTGGAGAACATCGTCGCCGCTGCCGTTGGCAGCGGGACGCGTGTGGCCGCGGCCATCTCGAACGAGGTTGACCTACCGGGCGCGGCCTTCGCCCTCGAGCACGGCGTCGACGCCGTCCTGCTACCGCCCGAGGTCGATTCGGAGGCCCTCTGGTCGGCAGCTAGGGAGTGGGCCTCGGCGGGTACCGAGGACGACGAGGGCGAGCCGCTCTCCAGCGAGCTATCGACGGCCACCGTGCTCTCAGTAGAGTCCGGTGGCGTCGGTGAGAGACTCTGCGTCGACCTGATCGAGAGGCTGGCTCCGGGGGAGGGAATGGCAATCGGCTCCGTCTCAGGGGCCCTCTGCCTAGTCCACGGCGAGACCCTGCCCTCAGAGTATGTGCCGTCGCGACCCTTCCGCATCAATGCCGGGGCGGTGCATGCATACGCCCTCATGGCAGATGGCTCGACCAAGTACCTCAGCGAACTTCGTGCCGGTGACGTGGTGGCCGTGCTATCTGCGGACGGCGCTCGGCGCTCGGCCAGCATCGGACGACTCAAGATCGAGCGCCGCCCCTTCCTCCTAGTACGATTCGAGTGCGGCTCCGCCGAGGGCCAACTCATGGCCCAGCAGGCGGAGACCGTCCGCCTGGTCTCTCCTGCTGGCGAGGCGGTGTCAGTGACCGAGCTGGAGTCCGGCGACGAGATGCTGGTCCGCCTCGACAGCAGCATGAGGCACATCGGGCAGGCTCTGCCTGGGGAGATGAGTGAGAGATGACGGTCCTCGGAACTGGTCGAGCCAACGGCGGGATATCGATTCTCCACGCCGCAGGACTAGGCAAGGGCTGCTCCGTCGGTCTCCAACTGGAAACCGAGGTCAGTCTGGTCGAAGGGCCGGCTTTCGTACCGCAGGACGAGCACGGGGTGCTCGACTCAGTGCTCGCCGTATGGGGCGAGTCCGGCTACCCGACGCCTGACGATACCGGCTGGAGGGTCGAGAGCGAGGTTCCTGTGGGACAGGGTCTGAAATCGAGCGCCGCTCTGGCTTGCGCGGCCGCTCGCGCGCTCGATGAGGCATTGTGGACGGGGCTTTCCGACCCCCAGATAGTCGACATCGCAGTCGCTGCACAGAGAAGATCAGGCTGCACGCTCACGGGCAGCATGGACGATGCATGGGCTGCTATCTCACCCGGATGGAAGCTCGTAGACCCTGAGCAGACATCGCATGACTCAGTTCTGCTTGAGGGCGACATCGAGACCGGCCTGTCTGTGCTCGTAGCGCTCAGAGGCGCTAGAAACTCTCGCGTCGAGCCTGAAGCCTTCGAAAAACAGTCGAAATTGTTCGAGAGGGCCCTAGCTTCGCTTTCCAGCGGCTCTCTCTTCGCAGCAATGTCCGCTAACGGGATGGCGGTGGCCGCGGCGATCGGGGATGACGAGGCCCTTCGCATTTGCAACTCGGCTATTGCCAGAGGCGCGATTTCTGCTGGGGTTACCGGCTCTGGGCCAGCTATCGCAATCATCTGCTACGAGCAGCACGCGGATTTGCTCGCCGAGTTCGCGCGCGAATCCAGAATGGAAGTCCTAGAGGCGGCATTCACCCAATCCCAGATGCAGAGAGAGGAGGCGTCCCGATGGGAATGAGGTTCGGCGACAGACTCCGAGTCACCCTCTTCGGCGAGAGTCACGGCTCTTGCGTCGGCGCTCTCATCGAGGGGATGCCAGCCGGCACCCCGATTGACCCAGCCGCCCTGGCCGAGGACATCGCTAAGCGGCGTCCCGGGCGCAAGGGGCTCTCCTCTCGCTCTGAGCGCGACGAGTGTGAGATCCTCTCCGGTGTTTACGAGGGCAGGGCCACCGGTTGGCCGATACTCTTGCTCACCCGCAACTCAGATGTGCGCTCATCCGACTACTCCTTCCTCCCCGATCATCCCCGTCCAGGTCACGCAGACATGGTCGAGGGCATTCGCTTGGATGGCGCCAACGACCCTCGCGGCGGAGGCTCACAGTCCGCTCGCCTGACTTTCGGACTGGTCTCAGCCGGCAGTCAGGTCAGAGCCCTGCTTGATGACGTCGGCTGGTCCTGCACCGCTCATCTCCACAGCATAGGTGAAGTCAGTGCCAGACCGCTTTTCGAGTTGGAGAGGGCCGCGGCTCTGGACCCAGCCAGCGACATGGGCCGTCTGAACTGCAGGGACCCGGAGGCGGCGGCTAGGATGTCGGAGCACCTCGAGTCAGTCAGGAAGGACCTCGACACCGTCGGCTCGACCGTCGAGCTCCTCATTGAAGGCCTTCCCATTGGCGTGGGCGAACCGTGGTTCGACGGTATCGAGCCCGCCCTCGCACGCGGGCTGATGGCGATACCCGGAGCCCGCGCCGTCGAATTCGCCCACGGTGTCGACTCGTCATCGATGCGCGGCTCACAGCACAACGACGCTTGGCTGTCAGGCGACTCCGAGCCGACTCCCGAAGGCGCCCACACCGGTCAGGCCGACGGTGCGTTGGGAGGACGCTCCACAAGCGCCCCCATCAGGGCTAAGGTCCACTTCAAGCCACCCAGCAGCCTGCCGCGTGAGCAGTTCACCTTGCATCTGCCCAGCAACGAGGTGCGCCCACTCAAGGTCGGAGGCAGGCATGACCCGGTCATCGGACCGAGGGCTGCTCCCATCGTAGAGGCAGTCGCGATGCTGGTCATCGCAGACCTCGGGATGCTCGGGGGCTTCATCGGTGAGGCTGAGTGATTAGCTGCTCCTCTCGCGCATCTGCTGGATGCGCAGAGGCAGGTTGACCGCGAACATCGCCGCTATCACCGTGAACACGATGATGGTACCGAGAGCGACTCCGTAGACGCTGGTCAGTTCAACGCTCTCTCGGAGGCGATGCGCGGCCACCTCGTCGAAGAGTCCGACGAATGCTGGAATGATCAGGTTGATCATCAGCGTCAGGAGAGCCACCGTGCCAGCGACGAGGGGTGTGATGACCAGCGCCTTGTGGTAGCGCGACGTGATCTTGGTGACCTGCATCACATACACCTCCCCGGTTCGGATTGAAGTGTCCAGCATCGAGAATCGGATGACGCCGCTCGTCAGTTCTATGTACATCACGAGGAATACCGCGTAGAAGATCAGCAGGATTTTCTGCCAGAACTCCTCTTCGGGGAGGAGATTGAGTCCGAACTCGACTTTGCTGCCGGCGAATCGCAGAGTCACCACTATGAGCAGGACGTAGGAGGCCAGCAACGCCCTCTGGTCCCTCTGGAAGATACCGTAGACGCCGCCGATTAGGCCTGCCAGTATGATCACCATATGGAGAATGCCGCCGAAAGCCGGGTAGCCCAGCATGTTGCTGAGTGTGAACCAGACGGTCCCTGATACGGGAGTCACCGTGAAGGTCAGGAAGCAGAGCAAAAACAGCACCCCGGCTGAACCAATCTGCAGCGAGGACACCATCCGGTCCGGCGGCAGGAACTTCACCGAGCTGACAATGGGCCCTCCGAAGAACGACTCGATGATGGTCGGGACGTGCACCTCCGGAATCGCGTCCTTCGGGATCTCAGTGCTCCCCCTCAGGCGCCCCGCTGCCTTCCTGCGGCTCGGGGGGGCCGAACTGACCCTCTTACCCTCGTACAGGTGCGCGGTGTCGCTAGCCCCCTCAACGGTTCGATAGTCTCCCTCATCAGTCACATAGTCGTCGGCCATCCTGTCACCTCTAGAATCCCCTCGCCCCTGCCAAGGCGGTGTTGAGCAGCATGTCAGGCTCCCAGTCCATCACGTTCGCACCTAGGCCACGCAACTCACTGAGCAGAATGTCCCGCTCGGTCTTGAGGACCTCGTAACCGGTTCGGTCAAGGCGCCTCGCGTCGAATTCGAACTCGAGGCTGCTCGATGAGAGGATGGTCACGTCGAAGTTCCTCGCCCTCAGGTCGCGCACGGCGTCTATCACCGTGGGGTCGTCCTCCAGCGGACTCATGATGATGATCGGGCTGCCTCGGTTGATGTGAGGCATGATCCGGTTGGTCACCACCCTCAGCGGCGTGTTACCCTTGGCCATCGCACCGGCGAGCTTGGTCAGGAGGACGTAAAGCTGCTTTTTCCCGGTGTCGCGATCAACGGAGACAATCTCGTCACCGTAAGTGACCAGGCCGACAGAGTCCCGGCGAGACAGGAAGTACTGCGACAGGCTCGCTGCGGCTCTGGTGCTGAACACCAGGGAGTTCCGGCTCACAGGGCCGGTCTCGGCGACCGACCTGCTGTCGACTATCAGGATGATGTCGCTGACGGCGTCGCGCTCGTACTCGTTCACCATCAACTTGCCACCGCTGCGGGCGGTGGCGTGCCAGTTGACCTTCTTCATCGGGTCGCCCGGGACGTAGTCTCGCAGATTGTAGAAGTTAGAGCCCTCTCCGGGATTCCGGATGTTTACGGCTCCGGTGAAGATCTTCGGCACCCTGCTCTTGATCATGGCGTCCTTGATGTCCTCCATCTTGGGGAAGACGAGGAAGTCGTCGTAGAGGTGTATCTCACGTTCGTTGTGGAACAGCCCGAAGGCGTCCTGGATTCGAATGCACACCGGGCCGATGGTGTAGAAACCCCTCAGGGGCGTCTCGATGGTGTACGAGATTTCCGTCTCTCGCTGGGGGCCGAGTTCCATCAGTACGTAGTTCGCACCCTTCTTGATGCGCATTACCTCCGGTACTCGATCACGAACCTCCAGAACCTTGGAGAGATTTGAGCGGTTCTGGATTCGCAGCGTGATGTCAATCTCGCCATCCTCGAATATCCTGGCAGAGGAGATCCGACGAAGGGCCGAAACCAAGTGCAATTGGACTCCCTCGTCCGATTCGCCGTCCTCCATCCTCCTTCCGGATGCCGCGACATCCGCGTGCGAGGTTCGGAACGCCGCCCAGGTGAGGAAGGACAGCAGCACCACGGCTACTGTCACCAACTGGGGGTTGCGCAGGACGAGGCCGAGCAGGTAGAGAGCGACAGCCAGCGCTGCGAACATCGCCGACTTCCGACTCCATGCCACGCCCCTTCACCTCCTGACTCGAACCCCTATGCATCACCCTCAGACGGTCGGCACGGGGACTTGGCGGAGGACGTCTTGGATGACTTCCCCGGGCTCGAGTCCCTTAATCTGGTGCTCTGGCTTCAGAATCAGACGGTGTGCCAGTGCTAGCTCTGCAATCGACTTGACATCGTCAGGTGTCACGAAGTCGCGACCGCGCATCGCTGCAGCGGCGCGACCGGTCTTGAGGAGAGCCTGCGAACCTCTCGGCGAGGAACCGACGAGCACTCGTGGGTCCTCACGGGTCCTGGAGACTACCTCGACCATGTACAGTCTGACAGCGGGGTCGACGTAGACGTCCTCGATAGCCTGCTGCATAGCGACGACTCGGGCCGGGTCGGTGATGACCTCGACATCGACCGCGTCCTTCTTTCGGGCGATGCGCCGGTTGAGAATCTCGACCTCGTCAGCTCGGTCGGGGTATCCGACGCTCATCTTGAACATGAATCGGTCGAGCTGAGCCTCAGGCAGCGGGTAGGTGCCCTCCTGCTCGACCGGGTTCTGCGTTGCCATCGTCAGGAAGGGCGCCGGTAGCTTGTGAGTCACGATACCGATGGTTACTTGATGCTCCTGCATCGCCTCAAGCAGAGCCGCTTGGGTCTTCGGTGGCGCTCTGTTGATCTCGTCAGATAGCAGCAGGTTGCAGAAGATAGGCCCCGGCTTGAAGGTGAACTCTCCCTTCTTGGCGTCGTAGATGTTCGTGCCGGTGATGTCTGCTGGCAGTAGGTCAGGCGTGAATGATACACGCTTGAAGTCGCAACCGAGCGCATCGGCGAACGTGTTCGTCATCAGGGTCTTGGCCAGTCCGGGGTAGTCCTCGAACAGCAGGTTGCCGTTCGCTAGGATGTCCACTAGGACGTTGTCGATCACGTGTTTCTTTCCGATGATGACCTTCCGCACTTCGGTGGCGATGGCACCAGAGATTGCGCCGACAGCGGTCAGCTTCTCGCTCATCTTCTTCTTTCCACGCGCGGCCTCGGCCTTCTTCGCGTAACCCTTCTCGACATCATCTGGCGGGCGTTTTTCCGTTTTCTTTGCTGGTGGTGTTGCATTCATTTACATCTCTCCATTGTTTTTCAACTACTTCTCCCCCATCGCCTGATTGCCTGCATTAGTTGGCGCAGCTCTTTGGGGGAGTAGGATCGGCTCTGGCTGTATGCCAGCTCTACGAGCCGGGGGTCACCAATCATCGATTGGATTTCTGCTGGCGGCATCGCCGCCATCTGGTCACGGGTCAGTTCATGGTACACCCTGATCTTGGTGAACAGGGACTGCTGGACGCGCAGGCGGTAGGTACTCGGGTCGAGCTTGTTCGGACGCTGGTTGAATCTGGTCAAATCGAACACGTGACGCCAGTTCTCCTTCTCGGGAACCACCATCATGGCTACCAGGAGGAGGAGGCCGACGTTCAGCACGACCAGCCACTTGAGGAACGTGTTCGAAGTCAGTAGGACTACGGTGCCCATGGTCTCGACGAACGGCGCGGAGATCATTCCGGTGATGTGGCGGCTCTCGTCGAAGACGACTTGGAACTGCGACACATCGTTCCTGATCTCGCCGGACAGTTCAAGATTGTCGAACTCCATCATCGAGTGGATCAGGAGCTTGTAGTAGACCTCGTTGCCTTGCCACTCGTTGTTGTCGCTTATCTCCTGCATCCAGCAGCTTCCCACCACGCCCTCGCAGGAGGAGCTCAACCCGGTTGCGACTGCTTGGGACAGGGTCCACAATCGGTTGGAGAAGGCCTCCTCGTCGGAGACGAAGACGATGCTGCCGGTGACGCTCATCTCACCGATGTCGCCTCCGACCAAGCCGCCCTGTCCGGAGCGAACCCGGTCGTAAGCGCTGATGTGGGGGTAGTCGAAGCGGATCATCAGGGACAGGTCGCCCGGGGCGGGGTTCAGCGGGTTGCTGGCGTCACCGTCCCCCATGAGGTCGATGAACGCGGACGACGAAGCCCTGGCGAGTATCTTGACATCCCTTTCATCGGGATGGGTGGTGTCCCTCAATGAGGGCTCGAACTTCATGCCCGTGGGCGCGCGGAACATGACTGGGATTCTGCACGAGCTAGGATTCTGGTTCACGATCTGGAACTCGGAGCAGCCCTTCCTAGCAGCCCCGGCTCCCATCTCATTGACGTCTTCATGCACTGCGGCGACGCTCCAGACATTCTGCCACGAGGGGTAGAGGGGGCCATCGTCATCGTATTCCAGCCAGTGCTGGTTCTCGTCGTTCAATGGGTATCCGAAGTATGTGACCCCGAACTTGGTGGCCAGCCGGTTCGCGTTTGTCCCGTCGGCTGCGACTATCACCTTGCCGCCCTTCTCGGTGACGAAGTCGTAGATTGCATCTGCCTCGGTCTCGTCGATCGGCTTCTCCGGAGCGATGATCAGGAGCATGGTGCGATGAGGGTCCTTCCAGTCGTTGACCAACATGGGGGTCGACATCGTGTTGGCAATGAAGTAACCGTCGTCAGAGTCGTCCCCATCGCCTTCAGGATCTGCGAGCGAGTCGCGCATATCAGAGAGCTGGAAGAGTTCTTGGTCCTCGTATGCCGAATAGGCGGTGGACTTGCCCATCACGAACAGCATCGGGAGCAGCAGGAGGAGTACGATGGTGATTGCGATGGAGCCCACCACGTAGGTGGTGAACTGGACTTCCTCCTTACCCTCGTCAGCCATTATAATTCCTACCTTTTGCCTAATTGAATACCATGGTAGCACCTACGGTGCTCGCGCGACCGTCATTTGACAGTTATATGTTGCTGACCGTAGTTCGCGCGCACGAGCCGATTTCAGCATGTTCGGTGTTCTTTATGCACCTTCTCAGCACCGTCTTATCAGCGCCGCAGATGTTGATTTTCAACGCCTCCGATTGCTTGCGATTAATGCCATTGCCAGAGCACAGAATACCGATGCTACACCCGGTGCCGGAAGACTCGAGCTGATCACCTCGACAGGGTCGTCCGGATCATCGGAATCGCCGCTGTCATTGGGTTCTTCGAGAGGTGGCTCGACGGTGACCGTGGTCTCCCCGCCGGCGAGCACCGAGCCGCCCGAGTTCATCGCTCCGTTGGATGAGACGGTGACCTCGATCTTGCAGTTCCTCCGGGGATGGCTCTCTGATGCGGTGGCTCTGAGATCAGCCTCGGTCGTCTGACCCGCGTTGATGTCCCTGGTCATCAGGACGTCGAGCCCGTTGTCGGTGGTCAGCAGGGGACAGTTGTCTGCGACCTCCACCTCACCGACCTTGTCCTGCACGTTGCCCGTGTTGGTCACAGTAACCCGGAGGATGACGTCCGAGCCCGCGTTCATAGGGCCGACGGGGTCGGCGACATCGAGCTCCATCGAGTAGATTCTCGGGATCTTCAGCCAACCGCTGGCTTCCTCGCTCTCTCCAGGCAGGCCGATGGGCAGGCCGGCTCTGGAGACCAGGTTAGCGGTGATCGTGAACTCCCCCTTGGAGTCTGCCGCGTAGTTCCAGACGTCTATTCCCGAGACCGAGAGGGTGAAGGTCTCGTTCGAGCCACCGCTGATGGTCTCTGACTCGGGGCCATCCGCCTCGCCGGCGAACGGAATGTCGTATTCGAACTCGACCTCGATGTCCTGAAACTCATCGTTGTTCACGAAGAACTGGATCGTGGACCTTCCGTCCTTGTCGACGTTGAAGGGCATGTCCTCGTTGTCGCCGGGGTACTCGATCCCGAGGTCCCAGGCTCCCAACTGGCCCTGCACTGGCGTCGCGGAGGCTAGGAGCAGGAGGGCGAGGCCGATGCACAGTCTCGTTTTCATGCTAGACTTCCAAGAGACCGCTGCTCGCTCGCTTCGTTAAGATTCTGACCATCTTGCGTCTGTACGACGGAGGGTACCAGGTGTTTAGCACCGGCTTGACCGCTTTCCTGACCGCCTCGGCCAGCTCGTCGATGCTGTCCACGCCGCTCCAGCCCTCGAGGGCGGCGGCGGCCTCCTCCGAGTGGTAGCCCGGAATCGCCTCGAGGCCGGTGGTAGCGACCCGGAGGTCAGAGGGGGCTCCGTTGGAGCCAGATTTCCAAAGCACCGCGACGCCCGCCTCCGGGAAGTCCCACGACTCCCTCTGTCGGAGTCTCTGGTAGTCCCCCTGCCATTCCGAGATGTCCTCGGGCAGGGTGAGGTGGGTCACCAGCTCGCCGGGCTCTAGGACGTTGCGCGTGATCCCGTCGAGTTCAAAGAACTTGGTCAGCGGCACCGACCGCTTGCCCGAGGGGGTGGCTAGGTGGATGGTCGCGCCGAGGCACATCAGCACCGGTGCGAGGTCTGCTTGGTAGGTGGCGACGCAGAGCGTGTTCTGGTTCGGTATGACCCTGCAGTCGGCACCGCTCCCGCAGTCGCACTTGTAGCACCACTCGATGGACTCGCGCCATTCCTCCGACTGGTTGAACCAGAAGCACCGCGTATCCAGGCAGATGTTGCCTCCGACGGTTCCGGAGCGCCGTATCATCACGCTCGCGATCATGCTCGACACCCTGGCGATCAGCGGGTGGACGGCGTCGGACTCGGTGAGGTCCTGCAGTCGGACCATGGCTCCGATGTGAGTGTACGAGAGTTCCGAGAGCTCCGAGACTCTGGCTAGGGAGATTACGTGCGGCTTGACGTTCAGGTGCCACTTGTAGTTGGGCAGCAGGTCGGTGCCGCCTGCGACCCAGTCGAACTCCTGGGCGGAGTCGGCGAGCCCGCCTGCGATGGACAGCGCCTCGTCGAGAGAGTCGGGAGTGTGCAGGGTGAACGGCGGCATGCGCATCAGGCACCACCCCCGTGTCGTCGCTCGGTGTGCTTCCACGCGCTGCCGGCCAGACGGGGGCTGTCGACGTACTCGTCGCCAGGCGTCACGCTGACGACCCAGCGCTCGTCCTGCTCGTCGGGTGGGATTTCCGGGTCGAACCCGAACAGGGCCCCGTTGTTGTAATCGGGCGGGTCGGGGTCGGTGTTACGGGAGCGGTCTCGCTCGGCGTGCTCGGCAGCACGAGCCTCCAGCACGCCTTCGAGGTCCGAGTGCTCCAGCCTGGGTGAAGCCAGATCTAGGGGGCTGGAGGCACCCTCGTCTTTGCATCTCGCCTCGATCATCCTGTGCATCCGGTCGGGGGTTATCGGCAACTCACTTGTGCGGATGCCGACTGCGTCGTAGACCGCGTTGCAGACCGCAGGGAGGATTGGCAGCAACGGCCCCTCTCCAGCCTCCTTGGCCCCAAAGGGGCCTTCAGAGTCGTTCGACTCGACGATGATGGGCACGATCTCCGGCATCTCGTGGACTGTTGGGATCTTGTAATCGAGCAGGTCCGGGTTCAGCAGATGCCCGTTCCTGCTGTAGCGCATCTCCTCGCTGAGCACCTGCCCCAGCCCCATGTGGCACGAACCGATCATCTGCCCTTTCACCGCCAGCGGATTGAGGGCCTTGCCGCAGTCATGGGCAGCCCATACCTTGAGCACCTCGGTCTGTCCGGTCTCGATGTCGACCTTGACCTCGGCGACGTAGGCCGAGAATGAGTAGGCCGGGGCGATTCCCGCACCCGCCCCCTTGTGAACGCGGCCCATCGGCGGGGTGCGGTATGCCCCGGATGAAACCAGAGCCCCGGTGTCCTCCAGCGCCTTGTGCAGCGCCTCGAGGTAGGAGACCCCGACAGCGGGGTTGTCTTTGCGGAATATGCGCCGGTCACCGATGACCAGTTTCTCGACCGGCGCGCCGGTGACCTCGGCAGCCGCGTCCAGCAGTTTCTGCCGAATGTCCATTGCTGCAGTGATGGCGGCGTTCGCGTTCATGAAAGTGACACGCGACGAGTAAGAGCCTAGGTCCACCGGAGCGGTGTCAGTCTCATTGCTCCTGATCCTGATCATCTCCAACGGCAGGCCGAGGACCTCTGCGACCGACTGGGCGATGACGGTGTCGGAGCCCTGCCCTATCTCGGCCGCGCCGGTGTGGACGGTCACGCCACCGTCCATGTCGACCTTGAGGTGGACGGTGGCGTGGGGGAATTTGTTGGGATCCCAGTGGATCGGAAGACCGCTACCGGAGATGAAGAAGCCGCAGCCGACGCCTATTCCGTGGCCATCCGGCAACTTGCGGAACTTCTCGTCCCAGCCCGAAGCCTCCCTGACCCTCTCGAGGCACTCTCGCATGCCGATGCTGGTGACCCTGAATCCGGTGATCGTGGCCGAGTGCGGAGGCAGTAGGTTAGCGAGCCTGAATGTGATCGGGTCGACTCCGAGCTGCCCGGCCAGATCGTCCAGGCCCACCTCCACGGCGCAGCGCGAGTTTACCGCCCCGTGGCCACGCATGGCCCCGCTCGCTGGCTTGTTCGTCCATACCCTCGCGCCGGTGTAGTGGAAGGCGCCGATCTCGTAGGGGGCGGTGTGCAGGACGCCGTTGTAGTAAGTGGTGACGTGGCCGAACGATGCGAAGGCGCCACCGTCGATCAGGGCGTCCGTCTCGATGCCACACAGCCTGCCCTCGGAGTCGGCGTGCAGGTTCATCTCTATCCTAGAGGGGTGCCGACCGCGATTGACCAAGAAGACCTCCTCGCGGTCGAAGTTGATTCGCACCGGCCGCCCGGTCTTGCGTGCCAGGATTGCGGCGCACATCTCGTGCGGGAACGGGTCGGACTTGCCGCCGAACCCTCCGCCGACGAAGGTGCGGTAGACGTTAATCTGGTGCATGGGAATCTCAAGCACCTCGGCCAGCGCCCGGTGGACGTAGTGCGGGACCTGCTGGGGTGTGTACAGGGTCAGTCGGCCCGACGGCTCCCAGTGGGCGACGACCGCGTGTGGCTCGGTGAATCCATGGTTGACGCCGGCGAACAGCCAGTCCGACTTGTGGCTGGCGACGGCGTTCTCCGTCATGCCGGCGATGTCGCCGAACTCCTGAAACACCCTCTTCTGGATGTTCGACGAACCGATGTGGTACTTGCCTCTGTCATGAATAGGCTCGTCTGCGTCGTCCAGCCCCTTTCGCATGTCGTGGACCGCGTCCAACTCCCCGTACTCGACCTCAATCAGACGGACCGCCTCCCTCGCGGTCGCCTCGTCGACAGCCGCTACACAGGCAACCAGGTCGCCGATGTGGCGGACCTTGTCCCGCGCCATGGCGTGCTCGTCCTTGGTGACGGGTAGTACGCCGAAGGAGCCGCTGGCATCCGCTCCAGTTGCGATTGCGAGAACGCCAGGCAGCTCCAGCGCTCCTGTCGCGTCGATGGACAGGACTCTGGCGTAGTGATGCTTGGAGCGGACTATCCTGCCGACGAGCTCGCCTGGCAGGCGAACGTCGTCCCCGTACTGGGCCTGCCCTGTGACCTTCCAGCGTCCGTCGACCAGCGGTGTGGCCTTGCCGATCGCAGAACCGGTCAGCAACTCGTCGTGCTTGTGGCCCCCTGCTCCCCTGTTCTTGGCGATGCTGTCCTCATCACGCGGCTCGCTGTACCCGCGACTGCCTCCAGAACCGGGCTTGGGGAACAGCAGCTTGCCACCCTGCTGCCGGTATCCGACCACTCTGTCCTTTTCATCGGCCATCTTGAATCACCTACGCCTCTCCGCCGTAGCTCGGATCCGGATCGCTCTTCGCATCGGTCGCATTCGGCGTGCCGCTGCCGGAGGCCAGGATGTCAGAGGCAGCGCGCACTGAGTCGACGATCTGCTGGTAGCCGGTGCATCTGCACAGATTGCCCTCGATAGCCGTCTTGATCTCGTCGTCTGACGGGATTGGGTTCTCGTCCAGCAGAGCTGAGATGACCACTAGGAAACCGGGCGTGCAGAAGCCACACTGGCTTCCGCCGTACTCAGTGAAGGTTTGCTGGATGGGGTGTAGGTGATGTCCGTCTGCGAGCCCTTCGATGGTGGTGATCTCACAGCCGTCGGCTTCCTGGGCCAGCATCAGGCAAGACAGTTTGGGAGTCCCGTCGACGAGTACGCTGCAGCACCCGCAGGTTCCCATGTCACAGCCCCGCTTGGTACCCAGGCTGTCTGCCTGGTCACGCAGGACGTCGAGCAGAATCGCATTGCTCTCGATGTGCAGCGCGAGCTTGACTCCGTTCACGCTGGGGGACCACGAAACCTCATCCGGCGCCGGAAGCATCGGGAGTCGGAACTGAACCATGCAGTGGCCACACCAGCAGTGTCATCCTTTGAGCATTCGGTTTGACCCCTGTGGGGTCAATCCAAGTCGGATATTGTATTCAGCGGTCGCTGTTATTCCCAGTAGGCCTCGCGAATAGCCTGATTGGCCTCCATGCACATGACCACGTCACTGGGCCTGTTAGCCATCGTCGAAGTGCCGTTCAAGTGCCCGATTATGGGCAGGACGTTGCTCTCGTTCACCACACCCCAGCCTACTTGCGTGCAAGGCGCTATGGGCGAGATCGGAGTGGTGCCAGAGAGCGGGTCCCAGGTGTTGAACGAGGGATACCATCCCGAGAGGTTCAGGGTGTCGCGCAGGTCGTCGTTGGTCAGGGTGAAGTTCGTCCCGTTCACCATCAGCCCGTCGCGTGTGTCAGGATCGGCTCCCGAAGACGCGTCCCCGAACTCCGCTCGGAGCCGCATCAGGACCTTCGACAGCAGGCCTGCTGTCCTAGGGGTGGCGAAAGAGGTGCCCGAGGTCTCGTGGTAGCCGTCGATGTCGTCATGGTTGGGCAGAACCTGCGTCCAGTCCGCGGCGACGTCGGGGTAGGAGCCGCTCATCGTCTCCTTCTGGTCATCGCCCTCCTCGGCGTAACCCGAGACGCCGATGCTCCACGGCGGGCCAGCCGTCGAGTCCTGGACTGCCGGCGAGGGCGAGTTGTCGGCCGCCCCCGTGTGGAGCTTTTTCTTCTGCACCACAGCGAACTTTGTGGCGTCCTCGATGCCAGGCACTGGAACAGAGAGGATTGGGCCGAAACTCGTTGTGATAAGATCAACTAGGGGCTGGTTGGCCGCTGCGAGCACGGCAGCGTCACTGAAACCCTCGACGAAGAAAATGACAGCATCCGGATTGGCGTTGAGTACGGCTCCGGTGACGGCGGTGCCGTGCCCGTCCTGCGGATCGTCGAGGATCGGAATGTCAGTGTTGTCGTCGGGAGTGGTGCCGATGATGCGGGTGCCGCGGAACCAGACGATGTCCTGTGAGGTTATGTTGTCCCAGCAGGTGGTCTTGTCGGCCTCGTACCTCTCCTGCCAGGTCCCATTCAACGTCACATCGCAGACCTTGGTCACACCGAAGCCGTCGAGGAGCCACTGCGGGTAGGACTCGTTCATCCGGAAGTGGTTATGGTAGACGTTGATTCCGGTGTCGATGGGGGCGACCACGCTGAAGGCACCGAAACCGACCTCCTCCTCGGGCTGTACCTCGGGTTCCTCGTCGTCCCCCCAGAACAGGCAGCCGCTGAGCGGAGCCGCGATAACCAGAAGCGCGAGCATCAGGGCAAGGTTGCGCACGCTCTCCCGCGGCGTTGGGTAGATTTCAGCCTTCGTCGGATTTGTAGTGCAATTGCAGGCATATTCATGTAGGAACTCACCGTAACATATCCGAGGGTGATACAGTGGGATTCATAGGCAGGAAACTATTCTCAAGCGTTTTCAGGTTCACTACTAGTAACATTTCAAAAATCATCAATCTTGTTTTCGGCGCTTTCGGGAAGATGCCTGTCAGAGTGGGCCTAGCGATTGTAGGCTCAATATTGCTAACAATAGCATTCGCAACTGGTTTCGTATGGGCATGGATAGCATCCTTTGAACAGGAAGACTTGACAAATGCTGTTCAGAATTCGTTAACTGTTATTCTGATTATAGTGTTGATATGGGTGTCAATAGCCACTTTCATCCCAAGTCTGGAAAGGCAACCCGAAATAGTTCATGTCACCGAGAGCCAGGATGTCCATATCGTCGAAATAGAACCTAGGGGAGCAGCGGATGAGGACGAGACGGAACTCGTCGAGTGATTTCTAATCCCGCTTCTCCAGAGCCATGATCTCGGCGCAGACGGCTACGGCGATCTCCTCCGGCGAGTCCGCGCCGATGTCGAGTCCGATGGGGCATCTCACCGAGTCGACTATGGCCTGTGAGATGCCCTCTTCGACGGCGGCCTCACGGAAAGCGTTCCACTTCACGGTCGAGCCGATGACGCCAATCCTCGGCCGCGAGCCCCCGTCGAACTCGCTCAGCATCCCCAGCAGCATCTGCTGGTCTACGGCCCAGTCGTGGCCCAGCAGCAGAACGTCGGAGAACCTGCTCAGCGAGACGGCGTCCTCAGAGTCCAAGAACTCCGAGACCGCCTTGGCGTGCAACTCGGTTGCGAAGGGGTAGCGCTCAGAGTCGGCGTACTCGGGGCGAACGTCGAAAACGCTGTGCGACCAGCCGAGCGTGTCGCATACGATAGCGACCGAGCGGCCGACGTGCCCGCCACCTGCGATGAGTATGTGCGGCATGGGCTCGATGACCTCCATGGCGACGGTAACGCGGCCGCCACATAGGCTGTCAAGGGACGTCACTTCTTCTCCCTTCGCATCCTTGTAGAGCAGGAAGGTCTCCACCTTCCCCCCCTTGCTGCGGGCAGGCTCCCGGCTCCCGTTGAGCAACTCTTTCAGAGCGTTCTCGACCTTCAACTCGAGCCCGGCTCCACCGACGGTGCCGAACTTTGCCCCCCCTGGTGTCATCGCGAGCCTCGCTCCAGGCTTGCCCGGCACACTGCCGCTGGCCTCGATTACCGAGGCCATGGCGACGCGCTCCCCGCCCTCGAGCCTCTCTAGCACCCATGTCAGGACAGCGCGAGTCACGTCCCTGAGAGCAGGTAGTGTGCCTTTGTGGTTGCGCAACCGGAATCATGCGAAGGCGACGTCGAGAACCATCATGACGGCGAATCCTAACATCGCGCCCATGGTGGCGATATCGCCGTTCCCGCCCCTGTGGGCCTCTGGTATCAGTTCCTCGACCACTACGAAGATCATCGCACCCGCCGCGAAGGCCAAGGCATAGGGAAGAATGGGTGTCGCAACGATCACCAGTGCAGCCCCCAACACGGCTGCCACAGGCTCGACGGCAGCGGATAATTGCCCCCACAGGAAGCTGGCCCTCCTCGAGAGCCCCTCACGTCTGAGGGGCAGCGAGACCGCCGCCCCCTCGGGGAAGTTCTGGATACCGATTCCTATTGCCAGTGCTATCGCTCCGCCCGTGGTCGCACCCTCGAATCCTGCGGCTGTGGCCCCGAATGCCACTCCGATTGCGAGCCCCTCTGGGATATTGTGGAGGGTGATCGCCGAGACGAGCAACATGCTTCTGTGCCAGGAGCTATCGACTCCCTCTACCTCTTCGGGAGGCGCTCCCGGGTGAAGATGCGGAAGGAACATGTCGATCAGTCTCATGCAGAATCCTCCGAGTAGGAATCCCACGAGCGGAGGGAACCAGACCGGCAGGTCCTTGCCTTCCGATAATTCTAGAGCCGGAGAGAGAAGTGACCAGAAACTGGCTGCTATCATGACACCAGCTGCGAATCCCAGCATACCATCCAGTACCTTCCTATCTATTTCCTTGAAGAATATCACAATAGCGGCTCCAGCCGCTGTCAAGAACCATGTGAAGAGGCCCGCGATCAAGGCCTGTTGAATGGGGTCGAAACCTTCCATGAATTCTATGATGCCCATGTTACGGACTTCCGAAAGTGGATTGACTGAAAAGAATATGCTTCCTATTCCAAAGCACTCTGTATCACAGATTCACCAACGAATCATCCAGACCGATCATATCTCCTGGCAGATCTACGTTGAGGTGCAGGTGGGGGTCCTCGACCTCGAGTCGGAAAGGTTCGATCAGTTCGCGCAGCGGAGCGTCGGGCGCAGCGCTTCGAATCCTCCCGACTTCGGCGGCTGAAATGACGATCGGATGCGCTCCCCTCCCGTCCTTCGTCGGGCAGGCGGTGCGCTCCGAGGAGATGAGACTCTGGAGAGTCGAGTCCGAGAAGCCCGGGCGGTCTACGGGCACCACCAGCAGGCCGTACCCGGGACCGATCTCTCTATCGAGGTGGGCGATGCCCACTTGGAGGGTCCCGGTCCGTCCATCCTCAGGACGAGGGTTGACGATTACCCGGCAAGCGACGGATGCCGCCACATCCTCCAGCAACTCCCCCCGTGTCACGACCACTGGCGCTAGGCCGTGGCTCTCGAGCCTTCCGACCAGCCATTGGACCAGGGTGCCTTGACCCACCTCGATCAGCGCCTTGGGCTGCCCTAGTCGCCCGCTGCCACCCGCCGCTAGGACGACGCAGCCGATAGCAGCGGCGTCTTCGGCCACCTCACCACCATCACATGTCCCGGAGCAGCTCTCGCCCGATGATCATCCTCTGAATCTGGCTCGAACCCTCGAAGATCTGAACCACCTTGGCGCCTCGCATGCGGCGGGCCACGGGATACTCCTCGGAGTAGCCGTATCCGCCGAACACCTGCACCGCGTCGGTGGTCACCTCCATCGCCATGTCGGCGGAGAAGCGCTTGGCGTGGGCAGCCTCGAGTGTGTTGCGCTCGCCGGCGTCGGCCTTCTTCGCCGCGCACCACGTCAGAAGCCGGGCAGCTTCGATCTTGGTCGCCATGTCAGCGATCATGAACGAGATCGCTTGGTGTCTGTAGATCGGCTTTCCGAAGGTGCTGCGCTCATTGGCGTACCTCAGGGCCTCTTCCATGGCGCCCCTGGCATTGCCGACGGCGTGCGCGGATATCGTGGGCCTCGAGAGGTCGAACGCCTTCATCGCATTCATCCAGCCGCCGTTCTCCTCGCCGCCGATGAGGTTCTCCGCCGGCACGCGAACGTCGTTGAAGTCGACCGCGCGCGTGTCGGAGCAGCGCTGGCCCATGTTCTCCTCCTTCTTGCCGAGCACGACGCCGGCGCTGTCGGCGTCGACGATGAAACTGCTCATTCCTCTGTACCCAGCTTCCCTGTCGGTGTATGCCAGAACGAAGAACCAGTCAGCTTGACCGGCTCCGGTGATCCACATCTTACTGCCGTTGACGACGTAGTCGTCACCGTCCCTGACGGCTTGCGTCCGAATCGACTGTACATCGCTACCGGCACCGGGTTCCGTCACACAGTAGGCTGCGATGCAGCCATTGGCGACCTTGGACAGGTAGCGCTGCTTCTGGTCCTCAGTGCCGCCTGTGATGAGTGGGTAGGAAGCCAGCATCGTGCTGCCAGATGCGGTGGCGAACCCAGGGTCGCCCCATCCGAATTCCTCGCATATCAGGACCTCCTCGAAGGAGCCCATGCCGTAGCCGCCGTACTCCTCGGGAATCTTGACGGTGAGCAGACCGAGTTCGTTGGCCTTGCGTATCGCCTCTCGCGGGAAGGTGCTCTCACGGTCCCACTTCTCGGCGTGCGGCTTGACTTCCGCAGCGGCGAACGCGCGCGCCGCCTCCTGGAGCATACGCTGCTCCTCTGACAGGCTGAAGTCGACCACGGCCCTAGGGGCGAGGCCTCGGTCTTAGCGGTTCGCACCCCGGATAGCGCTAACCGGACCTAGAGGTACAGGAACACCATGTACGCCAGGTAACCGGCGACCATCGTCGCTCCCACCCGCCTGCCGATGTGACGCTCGTCCAGCAGCATGGCTACGATGAAGCCCGATGTGAGGACGACGATCCAGATGTCCCGCACAGCGAATTCCGGAGCTACGATCAGCCCTCCCGCGTATGTAGAGGCCACACCCAGGATGCCGAGGATGTTGATGACGTTGGAGCCAAGCACGTTGCCTATGGCAACGCCCCCCTGCCCCCTGAGCCCAGCGACCAGAGTCACCGCCAACTCGGGGAGGGAGGTTCCCAGCGCCACTATCGAGAGGCCAATGACGGACTCGGAGATGCCGTAGTCGGTCGCCAGGCCAGTGGCCCCCTCGACCAGCATCTGAGCGCCAGTCCAGATCATGTAGCCACCCGCGACGGTGGTCGGGATTGCCAGTTTCACGTTGTCAGGCAACCAAGACTTGCTGTCCTCGACATCGTTCCCATCTGCCTTGGAGGCACGGTAGGAGTAGGTGTAGTAGGCGGCGAGGCCCAGCAGCATGAGGACGCCGAACTGCGACGCGATTTCCCCGATCAGCACGGCAGCCAGCAGGATCACGGTGGCGACGGCGACGGCTATCGCGTCGCGACGGATGCCGGGCCCGGGGTCCGATGCCGCGCCAAGCAGGGCCGCGGTTCCCAGAACCAGCGTCACATTGGCCACGTTGGAGCCGAGAACAGCTCCGACGGCGATCTCGGGGGTGCCTTCGCTGACTGCCTCCAAGACAACTGCCAACTCCGGCAGCGATGTCCCGATGGCGACGACGGTGAATCCGATCAGGAGCGGCGGGACCTTCAGCCTGTTGGCTATGGTGATGGCTCCTTGGACGACGAACTCGCCCCCCAGCATCAGGAGGACGAACCCGGCAATGACAAGCATCCCGTCAGTCTCTGCTAAGGCCATGCGACTCGCTCTCGGGAGACGGCACTACGCTCATGACCATTTGGTTGGGCGACCGGGGGACTCAGGCGCACATCCTCTCGATGTGACGGGACACCAGTTCGGCTGTGGGTAAGGTGTAGTCCTCCAGAGTGGGGGCGAAGGGGACAGGGGTGTCGAGCGCGCCTATGACCACCGGAGGGGACTCGAGGCACCAGAACGCCTCCTCGAGGATGCGACTACTCACGGTGTTGCCCAAGCCCCCAGTCCACTGCGCTTCCTGCAGGACAACGAGGCGTCCGGTCCGTCGCACCGATTCGATGCAGGTCCGGGCGTCGAAGGGCAGTATGGTCCGAAGGTCGACCACTTCGACTTCGATCCCCTTCTTGGTCGCCTCGGAGGCCGCTTTCATCGCGACATGGACCATCGCACCCCAGGTGACGATGGTCAGGTCCTTGCCACCCCGGACGACGCGGGCCTCTCCCAATGAGTTCTCTCCAGCGGCAAGTCGCTGGTGGACGGACTCGGTGTCCACGAGCTGGTTGATCGACTCCCCCCAGCCGGTCAAGCCCCCCCTCAATCCATACAGCCCGAGGTGCTCGAGGAAGACGACCGGGTCAGCGAGTTCGTGAGACTCGATGAGCAGGTCGTAGGCGTCTTGCGGAGTGCTCGGGAAGACTATCACCAAGCCCGGGTCGTTGAGGAACCAAGACTCGATCATGTTCGCATGGAACGGCCCACTGCGCGTCTTCCCACCGAGCGGTATCCGGACGGTGACCGGAACATTCGCACCCCAGCGCCAGCGCAGTTGGGCCGCGTTGTTGACGAGTGCGTTCATCGCCAGAGCAGCGAAGCCGCCGAATTGGATCTCTGCTACCGGGCGCATCCCGCCTAAGGCCGCGCCAATAGCGGAGTGGACGATGATGGACTCGGACAGGGGCATGTCGAGGAGTTTGTCCGAATGCCCCTTGGCAATCAGTGGAATAGTCATGCCGAAGGCACCGGCGACTTCCATGTCCTGCCCCATGAACACGACCTTGTCGCCGTGCTTCTCGGCGATCGAGATCATCCCTCTTTGGATGGCTCGACCGAAGGTCCAGGAGTTGGAGGCGTCAGAGAACTCTAGAGAGCTCTCACCCGGAGCCAGAGGGGAATCGACCACAGCCACCTCGCGCCCGAACCTCTCGTACTGCTCGGCGTGTCCGGTAGCGTCATGCAGGCTCGTCACGCCCTTTGTCACGGTGTGGCCCTCGGGCCACGGCATCTCCTCCATCTCCTCCCGGGAGGCATCCACCGACGCCTGCTCTTGAGCCTCCATCGACTCGATCTCCCTCTCGTCCGCACCGAGCTGGATCATCAGTTCCCGGTGGTTCGGGACTGGGTCCTTCTCCGCCCAGTAGGTGAGCAGCTCTCGGTCGACGTAGCCGGGCGGGTTCCCCGAGGCCGCACCGAGGTACAGGTCGTCATGGTGGTGCGCGTGCCCGCAGCCCCGCATCGTCTCGACGTGTATCAGGGTCGGCCCCCCTCCACCGGTCGCGAACTCCCTCGCGACGGCGGTGGAGGCGTAGAACAGCCCCGGGTCCGAGCCGTCCATCGTCCAGGCCGGCATTCCCATGGCATGCCCCTTGTCGCCGAAGGTCTCGACTCCGGACTGGCCGGTCACGAAGGTGTCTAGGGCGATCTGGTTGTTCTGGATCATGAAAGAGATCGGTAGTCCGCGGGCTCCTGCGAAGTTCATCGCCTCCCAGAACTCGCCGCTGCTGCTGCAGCCCTCACCGACTGGCGCGAGGTGAAAACGGTCCACTCCGAGCCTAGATGCGGCGAGAGCAACTCCGGTGGTGGTGGCGCTCGCTATCGGCAGGGGAGCGGTCGGGGGCAGGATCCCCTTCTCCCAGTTACCGATGTGCAGGTCCCTTCCGCCCGAGCCCTCCTGCCCGCCGTCCATGTACGAGCCGGACTTGCCTATCTGGGCGGCGAAGACCTCGGTCGCAGTCTGTCCCATGGCCAGTGCGAGTCCGACGTCGCGGATCATCGGGGCTACGATGTCGGCTCGAGCGCGTTCCTCCTCTGAGATATCGATGCCCCTTCGCATCGCGCCCGCGCACGCGACCACTCCCTCCTGCCAGGTCGAACGGAATCCCTTGCCTCCGAAGGTTCCGCCATCGGGCGTGGGCAGGCCGTTCGCGAAGAGGTCCTTGAGGTGCTCGTCTACTGCTCTCGTCCTAGTCATCATCCTCTGCCACTCCATGCGTTGCTCGAGGGTGATCGAAGCGTAGTGGGCGATTCGCCTCAAGCATAGTACGATGTCGAGCAATAGCCTCGCAGTACGCCGTTCCAGATGCAGTCCACCCGACCTTCTGGGTATGACCTCTGCATCTCCCAACGAGGATAGCGCAGGAGTCAGCAGACGCTCGTGCAGGGACTCTTCAAGGGCACTCACATAACGCTTCGAGAACTCGTGGAAAGCCTCTCCTCCGAATGACTCCGGAGCCCCTAGCTCGTCCCAACTTGAGGCTGCAGCGCCGAGGTGACCGTCATGTCTCTCGACGACGAATCTGAGCAGTTCGGCCCGGGCTGACGAGGAGCTCATCGGGGTCGGGAAGTCGAGGGCGGAGCTAGGCTCCCAGCCCGCCCCCCATATCGTAGGCAGGTCGCTCTGGGAAGCAGCCCCGGAAGCATAAGAGCGAATCGAGTCCGCCCGCTCGACCCTTCGCCCTGACTCCTGGTCTCTGCGAAGGGCCTCATCCTTGAGCTCATCCAGGTCCAAGGTGGTATCCCGCTCCCAGATCCGCACCGCCCGCTGCCTGCCCTGTCCGCTCGAAGAACGGTCGAGGATCGCCCGGACCCGCTTGCCGCAGTGCTCGCACCTCCTGTCAATTCTCTCGATCGATTCTTTCGTCCTCCATGTCTGATGATGCTCGCAGGAGGGGCATCTCCAGACTCCCTGTCGGGTAATCGCCATGGTATCCCGAAGGTCTGCTTATACAACAATTCTTCGACTCACTGCACCAGTTATCCCCCCAAATAGTGAAAATATGTAGATTCTAGGTATTCTCAAATCTAAATAGATAAAAAATACCACAAATAATAGTTAGTATAAACTACTAGTCACCACAATTAGTATTTTGGGACGGAAGAGTCAACCGTGTCCGACCACTCGTGAATCCCTCCGGAGAGGTTGTAGACGCGCTCCTCAGACCATCCTGCCATGGCTAGGAAGCGCGCAACGGTAGCGGACCTGCCCCCCGTCCTGCAGTAGACGACCACGTCTCGGTCCTTGGGGACCTCGTCGGTACGTGAGGGGATCGACAGGTGTTGGATTCGCAGGGCCGTCCCGTTGAGGGAGACGATCGTCTCCTCGTCCCGCCTCCTGACGTCGAGCAGGAACGGGGACCATCCGCCGTCTACACGGGTGACGTACTCGGAGGGGCTGATCTCCCGCATGCTCCCCTGCTTCTCCGCCATCGAACCCGGTCTGGCTGAGCATTCTATGGCCTCCTCGGAAAGCTCGGTCACTGTCTGCCGGCTGGGGTCGTGGGAGAATGAGAGAGAGCGCATGCCCATGCTGAGCGCGTCGATTACTAGCAGCCTGCCGCTGAGCGGTTCGCCGATTCCGAGGATCACCTTGATCGCTTCGGTGGCTTGGATCGACCCGACTATCCCGGGCAGGACTCCGAGGACTCCCGCCTCAGCGCAGTTGGGAGCGAGTTCGGCCGGGGGGGCCTTTGGAAACAGGTCGCGGTAGTTGGGCCCTCCGTCGAGGTTGAATGTGGACACCTGCCCCTCGAACCTGTGTATGCTGCCGAATACCCACGGTTTGCCGAGGATTTCGCACGCATCGCTGACGAGGTACCTGGTGGAGAAGTTGTCAGAGCCGTCTATCACCAAGTCGTAGCCGCCTATGACGTCCAGGGCGTTGTCCACCTCCAGCCTGAACCCCAGCGACTCTACTTCGACCTCCGGATTGAGGTCGGCGAGCCTGCGCTCAGCGGACGCCACCTTCGGCTCTCCCAGCTCCGCAGTTCCGTGAATCACCTGCCTCTGCAAGTTGGTGATGTCGACCGAATCGTCGTCTATGACGCCTATTCTGCCAACTCCCGCCGCTGCTAGGTACAGCAGGGCTGGCGAGCCGAGGCCGCCTGCTCCCACCACGAGGACCGAGGCCTCGCTTAGCAGCCTCTGCCCCTCAGGACCTACCTCTGGTAGCGTCAGATGACGCGCGTACCGCGCGCTCTCGCCAGCACTCTGCTCGTCGGACACGCTCCGCCGAGGGGGGCAATCCAACATGTGCGCTTCGGTCGCAAGCCTCGTCAGGGCACACCCGGCACGAACAGGCGAGCCGTCGCCACCAGCCATCCTACGCGACCCCACACGCGCGTGAGCGTACTCGCGTTCTCAGGCTGTATATCCCGTCTGAGTATGAGGTTGAACAGTCGTCGGATGAAGCTCTGATCGAGATGGGAGTCCGCTTTGGGAATGCCTCTGAACCACTGTTCGGCGTCAGTGAGGATGCAATACTCGTCTCTGAACAGCCACAGGACCTCGGTGGCCCCGTAGAGGATGAAGACACCCCACCACATCCACTCGTAGGGGCCCAGCCACGCAAAAGCGCAGAAGAATGTGACCGAGACGTGCAGGAGATAGAAGAAGTCGGCAAACCGGTTGCTGAGCCAACCCTTGTCAACTTCGGGCTCCAATCCGAGACCCCCTAATGCTGGCCTTCCAACCACTTCTCGGCATCCATGGCCGCTCGACAGCCCATGCCAGCAGCGGTGACAGCCTGCCTGTACCGTTTGTCGACTACGTCGCCCGCGGCGAACACACCAGGCACGCTCGTCATGGTGTGCTCGGTATGTAGGACGTATCCGGAGCCATCCATCTCCACCTCGCCTTCGAGGAAGCCCGTCATCGGCTTGTGCCCGATGGCGACGAAGGCGCCAGTGCACGAGATCTCCTCCTCGGAGCCGTCTCTCGGGTCCTCCAGCACGGCTCCGGTCAGGCCGTTGTCATCGGAGAGCCAGCTCTTGACCCTTCTGTGTGTCTTGATGTCGATCTTGGGGTGATTGGCAACGCGTTCGTACATGATCTTCGATGCCCGGAAACCTTCGCGCCGGTGGATTATGGTGACCTTGCTCGCGAATCTGGTGAGAAAAGTCGCCTCCTCCATCGCCGAGTCGCCGCCGCCGACCACGATGACCTCCTCGTCGCGGAAGAAAGCGCCATCGCAGGTCGCGCATGATGAGATCCCTCGTCCCTTGTGCTCTTCCTCGCCCTCGACGCCGAGCCAGATGGCCTCCGCGCCGGTGCAGATGATCACAGCCTCGGCGCGGAACTCCTCGCCCTCGACCCAGACCCTGAACGGGCGCTCGGAGAAATCTACCCTCTCGACGTTCTTGTCGTGGACCTCGAGGCCGAAGTGTTCGGCCTGCTCCCGCATGTGTACCATCATCTCCGGGCCGCCGACCCCCATCGGGTAGCCGGGGAAGTTCTCGACGTCCGTGGTCAGCATGAGCTGGCCGCCGGACATGTAGCCAGCGAACATCAGAGGCTCGAGCAGAGCGCGGGCGGCGTATAGGCCGGCAGTGTAGCCCGCAGGCCCGGAGCCGATGATTATCACATTACGGACTTCACCGCCCATGGGCATCGGCAACGGTGGGACGTCCTTCAACCCTGCTCCGTGTTTATGGTACGAATCTGGGGCCGAGATGATGATGGCGCAAGGCATCGAAATCGAGGAATGACGGCACTCCTTGTTGCCGATAGGGTTTCATCGGAGTCGGCCGACGAACTCGCATGGCCTGGAGACCAGCACCGCCTCCAGCCGACGACGAAGAGGCGATCCGGGAGAACCTAGAGTCGTGGGACGCGATGGCTCACCTCCACGCGCAGGGCAGCGGTGCCGAGTTCTACCGCATCGAGCAGTGGCTCGCCGGCGAGTCCAAGCTATCGCCCTGGGAGATCGAGGAGATCGGCCGAGTCGGGGGAAAGTCGCTGCTCCACATGCAGTGCCACATCGGCACTGACACGCTCTCCTGGGCGCGCGAGGGCGCGAGGGTGACCGGCCTCGACTTCTCGCCGAACGCAATCGCCGAGGCCGAGAGGTTCGCCAGGATCCTCAGAATCGACGACGCGAGGTTCGTCGTCAGCAGGGTCAGGGATGCTGTTGAGGCGCTGAACGGCGAGCAGTTCGACATCCTCTACACGGGCCGAGGAGCCTTGTGCTGGTTGCCGGACCTAGGCGAGTGGGCCCGAGTGTGCTCCGCTCTGCTCAAGCAGGGTGGTGTTCTGTATCTGGAGGAGAGCACCCCGATGGTCAACATCCTCGATGTGGAGGAGGGGCCTGACGGCCCTCGGCTGGTTCCGAAGTACGATCTCTTCAACGAGGGTCCGATCTCAGAGGTCGGCGAGGGCAGCTACGCTACCGCGGAGGCTGATATAGAGCGCACCACGCACTGCTGGGAGTACAGGTACGATACGATCATCAACGCGCTTCTCGAGAACGGCTTCCGCATAGATTTCCTCAACGAGCGCGACGAGCACTTCTTCGCACCTTGGCCTGACCTGTTCGAGCCGACCCGCCCGAACCACTGGCGACTCAAGGAAGGGCACGTGCCGATTCCTCTGTCATTCACCCTCAAGGCGACGCGCCTGTGATCACTCTACCATGGCCGCGACCGCGCCGACAGCAGCGCGGGCATGCGGTTCCAACCGCGCAACGATATGCTCTGGCTCGGCGCCAGGACCGATTATCCCGAGCCCGATGGGCTTATTGTGTGCAATCTGCAACTCGATGATCGCCCTCGTCACGGACTGTCCCATGACCAGACCGTGATCGGTCTGGCCCCGCTCGATGATGCCGAGCGCGACAGCGCCATCGATGTCCTCTCGCTGGAGCATCCTCTCCAGTGCTAGAGGAGCCTCCATCGAGCCTGGAACCCAGACCACATCAGCGACCTCCCAGTTCTTCGATGCGGCCTCGTCGCGGGCGTACTCCAGCATACTCTCGACGTGCTCGCGGTGGAAGGCTCCGCAGACGATGCCGAGGTTCACTGGCGTGCCTCCATCATCCGTGAGATGGTCTCGACCACAGCTTGGGTCATCGGGTCGACCTCGATGTTTACAAGGCTGCTCTCAGACTTGCTGCCGATGGTCGTCCTCTCGAGGGTCTCGGGAATCAGGTGGACGTCGAACGACTCGGCCCTGACCCGGCCGACGGTGAGGCTGATACCGTCGACGGCGATGTAGCCCTTCTCCATGACAAACGGCCTGATGTCCGACGAGACGGAGATCTCCATGTCGACGCCCTCGCCGACCTCGCTACGGCCGAGCACCTCCGCTGTGGCCATTACATGCCCGGACAGGACGTGCCCTCCCAGCTCATCGCCCATGCGCAGGGCGCGCTCGAGGTTCACCGCATCACCGACACACAGGCCCCCGAGAGTCGAGCGCTCAAGCGTCTCGGGAATCGCATCGAAGTCGACGACGCTCCCTTCCATTCCGGATACAGTCAGGCAGACGCCATCGACGGATACGCTCGCACCCATCCCGAGCTCATCGCTCAGACCACTCATCTCAATGGAGAACCGACGCACTGTGCCGCCATCCGAGATCGAAGTCACCTCTCCGGTGCCCTGTACGATACCGGTGAACATCTCAATCCTCCTCGTAGGGGCCGTCTTCGGTCCCGGTCCAGAGGTCAAGGATCTTCGAGATGATCTTGCGAGTCCCGTCCAAGTCGTCCGAGAGCCCTTCTACCCTGACGACCTCGATGTGGCCATGGCCCTGTCTCTCCAGACCTGCCCGGACGGCTTCGATGGAGTGCTTCTGGTCGTAGCCCAGAGCGATTTTGTCGGGCTTGACGACATCGAGGATGTCGAAGATCGGGACTGAAGGGGGGTTACCCACGATGGCCTCGTCCACCGGCTTCAGCCCGGCAACCATCCTGCGTCGCAACTCCTGGCCCGTTATGGGCTCGTGCTTCTGATTGCGGACCGTGTCATCGTGAGCAACCACGACGACCAGCTCGTCGCCCAGCGACTTGGCCTGCTCGAGGTAGTGCAGGTGCCCGGCGTGAAGGAGATCAAAAATGCCGACGGCCATCACGCGCACCATGCTCTCACACCCCCGAAACGCAGACCTGCCTCAATCCTTCGCCTCATTCGTCTATCCCAAGCGCCTCGAGTATGTCTGCCCCGGTTATCATCGGTATGCCACGCTTGCGGGCGTATTCGCGGGCATCCTCGACAGCCAGAGCGCCGTCGCCGTCCGGCTGCAGCATCTCGGCGCCGATGGTGCACGGCGAGTGCCCCGAGAGCCGCGCTATCGAGACGGCCAGCTCGGTGTGCCCCTGACGCGTCCTGAGCCCCTGCCGGGACTCTCGGCACACTGGGATGTGCCCGGGGGTGCGAAACTCGGCGCCAAGTGCGGCTCGCGCAGCCTCGCCGTCCGCCCCACTGGCGAGCAGTTCACCGGTCAGTTCACCGAATCTGCGGGTGGTCAGGGCGCGGTCGCGGTCGGTGATTCCAGTGTACGTGTCCCTGTGGTTCAGTGAGACTGTGAATGCAGAGCGCGTGTCGTACTGCAGGTCGTTGGTCACGAGATCGGCGAGCACCGGGTTCTCCTTGACCAGCGCAGGGTGCGAATGGATGTCCTGCAGCCATGGCAGCCCGAAGAGCTCGCCGATCTCGTTTCCGATAGCGAGGAACAGCAGGCCGCCGCAGTCTTTGCGCAGAGTCCGCATGACCTCCGGCGTCGCGGCGTCCGCGGGCCACAGCAGGTCGGTCTCCCGCTCCCTGAAGGCTGAGTCGAACACCATGACTGGCTCACCGGCGACGAATGCGGCGATGGCTCGATCCACACCGGAGGCCATGTAGGGCGGAGGGGCCTTACCTACCCATTATTTTCGGTCGCAGACCGAATCCTTCTCATGGGTCGGAGATTTGCCGTGTTCGATGGCGGAACGCGTGGAAGTGGTGGTTCCTGTACGCGTCGACCTCGCAGGAGGCTGGACCGACGTCCAGCCGTACAGCGGCGATTTCGGGGGCGAGGTCGTCAACTTCGCCATCAATCGATACATCCGCAGCATCATGGAGAAGGACGCGGACGGACGGATACGGGTCGAGTACAGCAGCGACGTGCCGACGGGATCGGGCCTCGGGACGAGCGGGGCGATGAACGTCGGACTGATTGCGACCATCGCCGGTGGCGACAAGAGCCCTGAGGACATCGCCGAGCTCGCCTTCCAGTTCGAGGCCCTGCTCGAGAACCGCGGCGGCAGGCAGGACCAGTGGGCCGCCGCCCATGGCGGATTCAACCACCTGCTCTTCCTCGGCGACGAGGTCGAGGAGATGCCGTTCGAGCCGATGCGCTCGGCGAGGAACTGGCTGCGCAAGCACTTCGTCATCGCCTATACGGGAATCGAGCACACCTCAGGCGACATGCACTCCGGGGTCTGGGAGCGCTACGATCAGGGCGACGAGTCGGTGATCGGCGGCCTGCATCTCATCAGAGGGGCCGCACGAACCATGGCCGAGGGGCTTCAACGCGATCGGCGCGAACTCGTGGTCCATGCCCTCAATGAGGTCTGCAAGGGAGTCGACATGCTGGATCCGGCGATCCACGACCCGTTTCGAGGCGTGATTGACCCCCTTCTGGAGGCGGGCTCGGCGGTGGCTTGGAAGGCTTTGGGCGCAGGCGGCGGTGGCTCAGTGGGCCTGCTATGCTCCCCGACGGGCGTCAGTACAGCGGTTTCCGCGGTCGAGGAGGCCGGCTGGGAAGTCATCGAGTGGGACTACGACAATCAGGGAATGAAGGTCAGTTGACGACTGATGACGACCTAAGTCTCAAACACCACCCCACTTTCGTCCTGCCCATGGCAGGACGGCGTGCAGCGTTGGCCTCAGCAGTCGTCCTGCTGTTCCTGCTGCCACTCGCCTCATCGACCATAATGGCCGAGGACGGGCGCGGCGGATTCGACGCAGACGGCAACTGGAGTGCCTCGGTGGAATCCGACATCCATGCCTACTGGTGGCTCTACTGGAGCCGCGACAAGGACGCCAACCAACTGGATGACAGGCTCGAGTGGCTGCTCGAGCAGCCGGCTGACGTCCAGCTGGACTGGTGGCGCCGAGCACCGGCCGGGAGCGCCAGGGTGTTCGTCGACTACGACCACCATCCTACCGACGCCGACGTCAGGGTCCTCGAGCGGCTTGGCGCCGAGGTCACGTTCCGGGCCAAGTACCTCGACCTGTTCGCTGCCACGGTCCCCTTCGCAGCGCTCCTCGACCCCAAAGGCGTCCGCGCCCTTCCCGGGGTCGTGATGGTCGAGGACCTCGGCCTGGCCGAGCCGAACATGCACGAAGCCGTCCCGACCCTAGGGGTCGACCAGGTCTGGACCGAACTCGGCCTCGATGGCACCGGCTCGGTGATCGCGATCCTAGACACCGGGATTCGCGGTGACCATGAGGGCCTCAACGACATGGACGACGACCCGTTCACCTGCCTCGATGACCCACCTGATCCACTAGACCCCAACCCCGACCCAATACCAGCCGACTGTGACCCGAAGATCATCGCCTTCTTCGACGCCGTGATAACCGACGCGGAGCAAGATCCGGCTGAGTCCTACGACTCCAGTGACCATGGCAGCCATGTTGCCGGCATCGCTGCTGGAACGGGAGGAGGTCAGACCGACCCCAGCACCGGGCTACGCTACATCGGAGCAGCACCGGGAGCATTCCTGATCAACATCCTGTCGTGCTGCGACGGCGACATCGAGGACATCATGCAGGGTGCCCAGTGGGCTATCGACAACAAGGATCGTCAGTGGGATGGTGGTCATGGCATCGACATCCTCACCTCCTCGCTCGGCGAGCAGCAGTTCGAGATCCACGTCGACAACGACGGCAACTCTGCCTGGAGCCGCCAGATGGACATGGTGGTCGAGGCCGGCATCATCACCACGCTGTCCGCCGGCAACGAGTTCGGCGGCGTCACCCTCGCAGGCTGCAACACCATCGACAGCCCGGGCGACGCCCGACTGCCCGTTACGGTGGCTAGCCTGGACAAGGACCTCAGCCTCGCCATCTACAGCAGCAGGGGCTACACCTCCGATTTGCGAGTGAAGCCAGATGTCGCCACGATAGGCTCGAACATCATGGCCCCTGATGCAGCCACTAAGGACGGCTACACCAGCAAGTCCGGCACCAGCATGGCCACACCGCTGATGGCAGGAATAGCCGCGCTGATGATGCAGGCCAATCCGGACATGACCCCGACCGAGTTCAAGGACATCATCGGGGCCCACTCGATAGAGCGGGAGATCGCATTGCTGGACGACCCCGGATTCAACGACTGCAGCCTGCTCGAATCTCGACCTGACAACGAGTTCGGTTACGGTCAGGCCGACCCGGTGGCCTTCGTCGAGGCGGCTGGCAGCATAGACCGCTCGCTAAACGTCTCGATGGACGTCGTCACGCTGCAGGAGATCGGCAACGAGAGCTACATCGCCGGGACTGCATCAGGTGCCGCACCCGGAACCGGCCTCGTTGAGGTAAAGGTTGGAGGGGGGGAGTGGCAGGGGGCTGCCGACCTGTCCAAGAACGGGGACTGGGCGAGTTGGCGCATCAAGCTCGACCCGCACGAGCAGTCGGGCAACACCACCATCTACGCCAGACTGGTCATGTCCGATGACAGCATCTCCCCGGTAGATGCCCGCAGGGTCATCCTCATCGATGAGATGTCGGCCGTTGGCGCCGCAGTCGGCTTGGTTTCTATTGGCTCCTACGTCTTCTTCATTCCATTCGTGATGATCTTGGCCTTGCTTGGTTACATCATGATCAATGAGCGCTGGGACCGGAAGTTCCTCTCCGCCCTCTCATCCTCAGACGGCGAAGACGAAGAGTTCGACATCAGGGCCTACAGCCCGGCACGCATCCCGGAAGTTCTCAGAGCAGGCCGGCGATCATGGAAAGAAGGCAATTCGCTCACAGAGAGCACGATGAGGCGCTTCGTCTCTCTGTGCGTGCTGTACGTCGCTCAGGGACTGCCGTCCGGGTTCACCTACGTGGCCTTCGTCGCCTACCTCGTCGACAACGGGGCCTCGCCCGAGCAGATCGCCATACTGTTCGCGACTATCGCCCTGCCTTGGACGTTCAAGTTCATCTGGGGCCCCATGATCGACCTAATTCGATTCCCAGCATACGGAATCAGGCGCCCGTGGATCCTATTCGCCCAGACCGGGATGGTGGTCTCCCTATCCACCCTGCTCTTCGTGCCCGACCTCAACGCCTCAATCGGACTCGTTACCATACTGCTGTTCGTCCACAACCTGTTCTCGTCCTTGCAGGACGTCAGCGTAGACGCTCTCGCCGTCGATGTGCTAGAGCCCCACGAGGTCGCCAAGGCGAACGGCTTCATGTTCGCCGCCAAGCGCGGCGGCATCATATTCGGAGGGGCGGTCCTCGGGATGCTGGTCGTCCCCTTCGGCATCAAGTCAGCGATCATGGTCCAACTGCCTGTGCTGCTTCTCATCATGTTGATGCCGCTGTTCCTGCGCGAGAGGCCCGGGGACAGGCTGTTCCCTTGGAGCAAGCCAGAGGAAGGCCAGGAGGACCTCTGGTGGACCAAGGAGGAGGAGTCGGAGGAAGATCCAGAGGCCGAGATCGCACTGCCTTGGGATGGGGACGAGGACCCCCGTTTCAACAAGGCGAGATGGGTAGCCACCAACCTGTATCGGGACAATGTCAGCCTCCCCGCGGCACTGCTTTGGGTGAGCATAGTGGCCCTGCTCATCGGCGGTGCGTTCGCTATCCTCCACCTGGTTTCGACCAACGTGACGTACGGCGCAATCGGAGGCCCGTTCCTCCTGTTCACTAAGGTCAGTTTCGCCCTGACCGCCCTACTCCTCATCGCAGAGTGGCTCGGTGTATCCCTGCCGGATGTCCCCAATCCGTTCTTCTTCATGTCGAGATCGTCGAAGAGGAACGTCTCCAGTACCGCCTACTACATCGTCCAGGGTTTCTCCACCCGCTCTTCCTTCCTGCTCATCTTCCTGTGCCTGCTGGCCGAACTATACCTCTTCACCGACCCGATAGTGGTTGACATCTTCATCAACGAGGCCAGCTGGTCGCAGACGAAGTACAACGTCACCATGGGTGGCATCGTCATCGCCTTCATGATGCTCGGACAGATCATCGGAGGCATAATCGGGGACAAGTTCGGCGTCAGGGAGGTCGCTATGATCGGCTTCACATTCCTGGCCTTGGCAAACGCCGGAATGGCGCTTCTCTCGGACTACTGGACGAATACTGCGGTGATGACCACGTACCTTTGCGCCCGCTCCATCGTCAACGGCATCGCTTGGATCTGCATCATAGCTGTCGCGATGAGGCTGACCTTCAGCAAGGCCGGCGGGACCCAGTTCACCGCCTACATGTCGATGTTCAACCTCTCGGCGGTGTTCGCCTACCTGTTCGCAGGCGAGATGATACAGAGGTTCGACTACACCACCTCGCTGTACATAGGAGCAGCGCTAACCCTGTTCACGGTGATACTGCTATGGTTCATCGATCCCGATGAGGTCGACAGGGTCCTCGAGGGCCGCTTCGGTGATGGCGAGGACGAGTTCGATGGCGACTTCGGAGAGCGGCCGGAGGCATGGTACGAGGAGGACGAGGCCGTTGTCACGAGTACGTGAGTACCTTGAGTCCGCAGATACGGACTTCCTGTTCTTCAGTCAGACTGTCTGCCCGTACTGCACTCTCGCTACGAGGACGCTGGAGGCGCACGGCCTCAGTTACACGGAGGTCAACCTCGATCGTCACGAGGGTCTGAGGGAGGCCGTAGTCGCCGAGACCAAGCACCGCACGGTTCCGATCTTGTTCGACCTCAGGGGCGAGGAGCCCGTGTTCGTCGGTGGCTCGGACCACCTGCTCGATTACCTCTAGAGGCTCCAAGAACTGGTTATCCCGCCTGCTATCATGAGCCGCAGGTACGTGTTTCCGGTGAAAGTCAGAGTCAGCGTGTACTCCTCACTGGGGTAGGGGATGGTGCCGAGAGTGCCGCTCTCGCTGGCGCCCGGTCCCCAGATCCTCTCGAGGGCGGAGAGCGAGGCATGGTCCCGCAGTGTCAGGGTGATGCTGGAGGAGCCCCCGCCGCACTCGGCGTCGAGGAAGTAAATCATCTCGTCCCACTCGCCGTCTGAGGGATGGTCACCGACGAAGAAGGTGTCACGGATCTCGATATCCGGCCCGGTGTCCTCCCACTCGTCAGAGTACAGGTCGCCGCCGCGGACGAAGTAGACGTCGCCAGTATGCCCTTCGCCGCTGTCGGCGAGCATCATCCGCATCTGCTCGACACCGGAGGCGTCAGTCCAGAAGAAGGCCGAGAGGAAGCCGACGTCCCCGTCGTAGACGTATTCGAGCTGGGAGCCGTCATCCGCGAAAGCGCCGATGGTCACCGAGTTCCCGGAGACGCCCCTGACACTGGAGCTCCATTCGGTGGAGAACAGCGTGAATTCCCATGTCTTGTCCTCATCCAATGGGAAGTCCATCACAGTCCGGGCAACGCCGTTCTCGTACGCGCTCAGGTCCTCATGGGTCATCCTGCCGAGGAACGGGTTGTGATTCAGCACCGCGTGCCTGCGAGCCTCGATCAGACTCGAGATGGCAAGCATGTAGGAGGTGTTGTCCTCCTCGCTGACGGAGGCGACGACCAGTCGGGCCGTGTCGTCGGTGTAGTCTGGAGTCGAGAAGGTGTACAGCCACCAATCGCCGACCTCCCAAACTGGGACTTCGACGGAATCAGAGCCCCCGACGATACCGCTGATGCTCGTGCAGCCGGATAGCGCGGTGGCCATCAGCAGGACCGACAGGGACATACTCAGCGCCGCGCGCATGAGTAAGCCGTCCTTGCCGTCAGTCATGAGACTGACGCAGACAGGTATGGCGCTCTCAGAGCATTCCTGTGAGGGTCAGCCCTGGGGCTATCACGACCGCGACGATCGACATCAGCTTGATCAGGATGTTCAGCGAAGGCCCGCTGGTGTCCTTGAACGGGTCGCCGATAGTGTCGCCGATGATCGCCGCATCGTGAGTAGCATCGCCCTTCGCGGCACCCTCGATGCGACCCTGCTCGATGGCCTTCTTCGCGTTGTCCCAAGCGCCGCCGGCGTTGGCCATGAAGAGCGCCATCAGTACACCGGTCACGAGGGCCCCAGCCAGAAGCCCGCCTAGGGCTGCTGCGCCTAGTACTGTTCCGACGATAACAGGAGCAGCAATCGCTGTCAGTCCCGGGGCCACCATCTCGCGGAGCGCGGCCTGGGTCGAGATTTCGACGCACCGGGCGCTGTCCGGCTTGACGCCCTCTCTGCCCTCCAGCAGGCCGTCGATCTCGCGGAACTGGCGACGGATCTCGTTGACCATCTCACCGGCTGCCTTTCCGACGCTGGTCATCGTCATCGCTGCGATGACGAACGGCAGCGAGCCGCCGATCAATAGCCCGATTACGACTATCGGTTCGGTCAGGCTGAGGTCAGCGGCCGTAAGGCCGCTCGAGGTCTTGAAGGCGGCGAACAGGGCCAGAGCGGTCAGAGCGGCCGAGCCGATTGCGAATCCCTTGCCGATGGCGGCAGTGGTGTTGCCGATGCTGTCGAGTCCGTCGGTGATTTCGCGGACGTCCGAGCCGAGCTCGCTCATCTCCGAGATCCCTCCGGCGTTGTCTGCCACGGGCCCGTAGGCGTCTACAGTCATCGTGACGCCGACGGTCGCGAGCATGCCCATGGCGGCCATTGCGATTCCGTAGAGGCCGGGATCACCGCCACCCATGTAGTGGTTGGCGCCGAAGATGCCGAGGCAGATGAGGAGGATGGGGATGAAGGTCGACTGCATCCCGACCGAGAGGCCGGCTATGGCGTTGGTAGCAGGACCGGTCTTTGACATCTCGGCGATGTGCGGGATTGCCCTGGTCGAGACACCGAGGACGTCCTCGATTCCCGTGTAGTACTCGGTCACGAGTCCAATCAGGATACCGACTATGCTGCCGATAATCACGGCAATCATCGGGTCAGTGCCGGTCTCTAGCCCGATTTCGCCGATTCCGAACCAGCCTGCGACCCAGAACAGTCCAGCGCCGATGAAGGTGGTGTTTCGTAGGGCCGCAGCGGCATCGCCGCCCTTCATCAGCTCCATGCTGAAGACGCCGATGATGCTCGCAGCGTACCCGACGAAGCCGAGGAAGATCGGCAGGAGGACGTAGTGCTCGTGCATGCCCGAGGCCTGCGCGATGATCATAGCGGCGATGATCGAGCCGACGAAGGACTCGAAGATGTCAGCGCCCATTCCTGCGACGTCACCGACGTTGTCACCGACGTTGTCGGCGATGACACCGGGGTTGCGGGGATCATCCTCAGGGATTCCAACCTCGATCTTGCCGACTAGGTCGGCACCGACGTCGGCCGCCTTGGTGAAGATACCCCCGCCCACGCGCGCGAACAGCGCGATGGACGAAGCCCCCATCCCGAAGCCAGCGACGTTCTGGATGGCGTCTCCGGTGCCCAGCCACATCGCCATCACGGAGATTCCTAGCAGTCCGAGGCCACCGACGGACAGGCCCATCACAGCCCCACCGTTGTAGGCCACGGCCAGCGCGGCAGGCTGCCCGCCTTCGGCTGCGGCCATCGCGGTGCGCCCGTTGGCGCTGGTAGCCGCGCGCATACCGCTGAATCCAGCGGCGACGCTGGCCGCGGCGCCAGCGAGGAACGCGACAGCGGTCTCCGGCTCGGTGCTCGGGTTGGCGTAAAGCGCCGCAGCCACAATTGCGATGAAGATGGCTAGGTACCTGTATTCGGCCCTCAGGAAGGTCATAGCTCCGTCCTGAATCTGCTGAGTGATGTCTGCGACGACCGGATTGCTGATCTCGGTCTTGTTGATTTTCTTGTACAGCACGAATGCAATCAGTAGTCCGACTAATGCTGTGCCCACTCCAATCTCCTGGATGTTCTCAATCACACTACTCACCTGTCGCCCCGACGACCAAAGGCCCGCTTATAATCCAAATCCAATGGCCCCGCCCCTACGGGGCGGACCGCTTTCAGTTTTCGAGCACGACCGAGGCGAATGAAGCGAGGATGCCGGCTCCGTCGTGCTCGCGCTGGAACGAGTCCATCTCCTCTTCGGTGATGTGCCCCCACTCGAAGGCGCGCTCGACGCGAGTCTTCGCAGCCTCTGGGTGGAATTGCACTCCCCACGATGGCAGGGCGTTGCCCCCCCCGTCGTAAACGCGCACGGCGGTGACTGGATTGTGCTCGGTGCTACCGAGCAGGGTGCAGCAGTCGGGAACTGTGACCACGTGGTCCTTGTGGGTGAACAGGACTACGGGCGAGTCGTCAGTGCCAGTGCGCCTGGCTTGGAAGAGACGGTCGCTTCTGCCCTCGGCTGTCAAATCGAGGTCCCAGACCCCGTTCGACAGGGAGTCGGCTCGGGTGATGGTCGCACCGAGCGCCTTGCACAGCAGTTGGTGGCCGAAGCAGATCCCTAGCGTGGGCGTGCCCGAGCTCACCGAGGCTCGCATGAGGGCGGCGCAGCCCTCCATCCAGTCCTCCCATATCGAGACGTTGCGGCGAGAGCCGCCGCAGTAGAGCGCATCGACGCCTAGCCCGTTGAACCACTGTGCAGTCAACTCATCGTCACCGTGCAGTGGCATCGCGATGCGGCGGAACGTCACCGGATTGCCCCCCATCTGCAGCTCGCACTCCTGCCAGAAGCCGAAATCGTCGTCCCAGTGCGGAACGTCGTCCTCGGTCAGAAGCGCCTCCCCTTCGGACTGAGCCCGCTCCCCCGCTTCGTGCGATTGCATCTGCGGGGTGAGGAGCAGAACCTCGACGCTCCCACTGTCCGCGAGTGGCCGTACCATCTCCTGATTGCCGCCGTGTCCGAACTCGGAGCGCTCGACCAGCAGGTCAAGCAGCACCACCCGCGTGTGCGCGCCCATGGCCTCCGGAGCGGCAATTGGTTGAAAGCCCCCCGCATGGACTGGACCGCCGGAGGAGGGTACCGGATGGTCGACAAGCAGACGATTCTCGACTCTGTGGGCCCCGTTCAGGCGGTCCTCGACGCCCATGACGGCGTCGTCAACGTGATGGATACCACTGATGGGGTGATCATGATCTCCCTAGAGGGAGGTTGCACCGGGTGCAGCGCCACCCCGATGACCGCGATGCAGATCTACTACTCTCTGATGAAGCTCGACGACGTCAACGACGTCGTCTTCGTCAATGGCGAGTTGCCCGCGTACATGCGCGCCTTCATCGATGACAAGATCGCGAACGACTAGTCCTTAGGCTTCTCCTCTTGGCGAATCTTCGCTATATTGTGCGGATTGGTCTCTCCGCGGATGTCCTTTCCCTTGATGTTCAGCATCCCTGCCAAGGCCACGATGACGGCTACGACCGCTAGGGGACGTGCCACGTTCCTCGAGCCCCAGAGCTCGCCTCCCATCTGGTGGAGGGCGAACAGTAGGATTGCGGAGATTATGCAGAGCGCGGCTATGACCCGCTGTGCAAGCAGCTCTGCGGCCTCGGTCCGGGAGAAGGTCCCTATCGACATCCAGAGCAGAACTGCCAGACTGCACAGACTCACCGAGGCCGTCTCCGCTAAGCCGACTGGATCCATGCCCCTTCGTAAGCGAACCCGCTTGAGTAAGTTGGGGAGGGGGCTCGGCCCCCGAGGGACAGAATCAAGGCGGGGGACCATTGGTTGGAGCCGTGGTCAAGGTATCCGGCTGGAGTCTGCCTAAAGCGAGGTCAGAGGGCCCACCGTTCATCACCAAGTCGCAGATAGTGGCCGTTCTCGAGCAGGTCGGCGTCCTGCTGGAGCTCGACGGGGCCAACCGCTTCCGCGTCATCGCTTACCAGAACGCCAGCCGCGCCCTCGCCTCGCTCGAGGAGGATCTGCTCACCGTGGTTCGGGAGGAGAGGATCACCGACGTCAAAGGAATCGGCAAGGGCCTGGGTGGACTGATTACGAGAGCCGTGCTCGAGGGAACATGGGGAGATTTGACGAGCCTGTACGAGCGCATCCCACCTGGCCTCATGGAGATAATAGGAATCCCCGGGCTCGGCCCTAAGCGAGCCCGCATCCTGCACGAGGAGCTGGGTGTCGACTCAGTCGAGTCGCTGAAGGCGGCCTGTGAGATGGGCCACATCGCCCCGCTGTCCGGGTTCGGCGAGAAGAGCCAGCAGAAGTATCTCGAGGGAATCGAGTTACTACGCCGCTATCAGGGGCGCAGCAGGATGGATGTGGGACTGCTCTACGGCCAAGCGTTCGAGGAGCGAATCTCGGCCATACCCGGTGTAATCAGGGCCGAGTTGGCCGGCAGCACCCGCAGGCGCAGGGAGACCATCGGCGACCTTGACATCGTCGTCGGGGCCGAGACGGAAGACCATGACTCGGTCATCGAGGCGATTCTGGCCTTCCCCGGCATAGCCGAGGTCAAGGGCCACGGCGAGTCGAAAATCAGCCTCATCCTAGAGGCCGACATGCTGGGGGGAGCTGCTGGAGGCGGCAGCGTCGATGTCCAACTGGCTGAGACTTTGAAGGAGCGCAGTAGTGATGCGACAATCGACGCCCAGGTGAGGATCGTCGCCCCCGCCACCTTCCCGTTCACCCTCGCGTACTTCACCGGCTCGAAGGAGCACAACATTCGGATGAGGCAGATTGCCATCGACCGTGGACTGCGTCTCAACGAGTTCGGCCTCTTCCCCGAGGAGGCCGCTGGCGACAGCACCGGTATGGAGGCTGCCAAGCACACTCTCGACTGTGCCGACGAGTCGGACATCTACCGCCATCTCGGAATGGCTTGGGTCCCGCCTGAGATGCGTGAGGACATGGGCGAGATAGAGGCAGCCAGCACTGGAGGCGCTGGCCTGCCGGGGCTAATCGAGCCAGACGACATCAGGGGCGCACTCCACAATCACACAGTGGCATCAGACGGCACGGCGACACTCGAGGAGATGGCAGCCGCCGCGATGAACCTAGGCTGGGAGTACCTCGGAATAGCCGACCATTCCGAGGTCCTGAACATCGGAGGCCGGCAGATAGGAGTGCCCGGCGCCGAGGTGGCAGCTCAGTCGGATGCAATCCGCGCCCTGAACGAGCAGTGGCGCGACGAGGGCACCGACTTCCGGCTGCTGCACGGCAGCGAGTGCGATATCCTCGTCGATGGCAGCCTGGACTACACCGACGAGGTCCGCCGGTCCCTGACCCACGTGGTCGGCAGCGTCCATGCGCTGGGAAGCTGGCGCAGCCGGGACGAGATAGCCAACACCGAGGCGCTGATCAAGGCTGTCGAGAACCCGACGTTCACCATCCTCGGTCACCCGACGGGACGCATCCTGCAGGGCAGGGAGGGCTTCCCCGTCGATATGCACGCTGTACTCCGCAGGATGGGCGAGCTAAACGCCGAGGGCGAGCTGAAGGCTGTCGAGATCAACGCCTCGCCCTACCGGCTCGACCTCGACTGGAGGCTGTGCAAGTACGCTAAGGAGCAGGGGGTTCCCGTGTGCATCAACCCAGACGCCCACGACACCGACGGGCTGAGGGACGTGTGGTTCGGCGTGCAGATCGCCCGCAAGGGCTGGCTGGGGGCCGCAGACGTGCTCAACACCCGCAGCGGAGCCGAGATCGAACGGCTGTTCGGCCTGTGACGAACCTTCATCAGATGAGTAGGGGAGGATGGTGCATGCGACTGATGCGGGCCACCATCTTCGCCGCGGTCGCAGTCATCCCCAGCATCCTGATCGCTCTCGCAGCCTACTTGCTCTTGGGCGGCCCTTCCCAATCCTCCGAGTGGGAGACCTGGATGTACGGCCCGTGCTACGGGATCCCGGGACTTTGCATCGCCGCCGCCTTCACGCTGGGCCTCAGAGAGGATCAGGAGTGATAGCGATGCGCCGGGCTGAAAAGGCGCATAGGGCCGGCCAGATACTCGACGACCTCTACCCCGAGCAGCCCATTCCGCTCGATCACATCGACCCCTATACGCTGCTGGTCGCGGTGATGCTGTCAGCGCGGACCACCGACAAGAAGGTCAACGAGGTCACTCCGGCTCTGTTCGCTGCTGCAGACACGCCTGAGCGGATGGCCGAACTCGAGGTCGACGAGATCCACGGTATCATCCGCGAAATCGGCCTAGCTCCTACCAAGGCGAGGAACCTCCGCCGGATGGCAGAGCAGATTGTCGCGGACGGCGACGGCGTGCGCCCGGACTGGGAGTTCCTCGAGTCGCTAGCCGGCGTCGGCCACAAGACCGCCGGCGTGCTGATGGCTCAGGCCTTCGGGGTGCCCGCCTTCCCCGTCGACACGCACATCCACCGGCTGGCCACGCGCTGGGGCCTGTCCGACGGGCGCAACGTGGTCCAGACCGAGCGCGACCTGAAGGCGGTGTTCCCCGAGGACACTTGGGTCCGCCGCCACCTGCAGATCATCTACTTCGGCAGGGAGCACTGCCCGGCCCTGCGCCACGACCTCACCGAGTGCCCGATATGCTCGTGGGCGGCTACGAAGAAGCGCATCCGCGAGGAGATGGGCGTCTGAGTCCCCAGCCGTCGGTTTTTATCCACGAGTGGATTCGCAGAGCCATGGCGAACCCTGTGGAATTGGGGGCGGGCGATGAGGCGCCCGACTTCGAGGCCACGGTGACTGACGGCACGGTGATCCGACTCTCCGAGATGCTGGCTTCAGGCCAAGGCGTGATACTCTACTTCTACCCGCGCGACAACACCTCCGGCTGCACCGTCCAAGCCTGCGACTTCCGCGACAGCTTCGGGCGGTTCAGCAACTCCGGGTGGAGGGTCATCGGGGTCTCCACCGACTCAGCGAAGAGTCATCAGGGGTTCATCGACAAGCACGACCTCCCCTTCGAGTTGATTGTGGACGAGGGCGCCTCGCTGCACGAGGCCTACGGCACTTGGAGGGAGAAGAGCATGTATGGCAAGACATACATGGGAACCCTGCGCTCGACCTTCGCGGTCGCCTCCGATGGGGCTCTGCGTTGGGTTGGCTACAAGGTCAGCCCCAAGGGCCACGTGGAGCAGCTGTTGTCCGACTTGGGTGTGGTGAGAGGATGGACGTAGACGAGCGCCGCAGACTGATCGAGTTGTTCCTGCGGCGCTGCGTGACGTATGCCGACGCCTCCATCGAGCGCAAGAGGAAGCGCGGCGAGGACGACGAGATCATCGCCGAGTGGCTCGCATACCGGGACTTCACCGAGCACACCGCCTCCGAGGTCGCCTCTGGCGTTCTGGACACATGGCTGGAAGACGGCCCCATGCCGGACGAGGACAACTCTCAGAATTCGGACTCTGGTAATTGACTCCAGATGGCCATGCCGAGTTTGTGCCGGACCGTGTCGACCCTCATCCGGGCTCCGGGCACCATGAGCAGCGTGTCCGACTCGTTCAGCGAGAATACCGGGAGCCCGATTCTCTCGCCCATGTCCCGGACACGCTTCTTGCAGACGTCCTGCTGACTCGGCATGTGAGTGAGCGAGCCCAAGTCGACTAGTAGCATGTCGCCCTCGGCAAGGTTCTGCTCGACTCCGTGCAAGGGGAGCCGGTGCAGGTCGTCAGGCCTCATGTATACGACCTGGCGATTGGGCCGAGGAGTGATCCTGCTGGTCCGCTCGGACCACATAGCCTCCCCGAGGTCGTGGAACTTGTCATCGGCTTGGGGCCCGGGGTCCACGGACACCCCCTCGGCCTTCGCCGGGCCCTGCTGGATCTTGGACGGATCGGGCAATCCCAGCAGCCTGAACAGGTTTACCATGGGCCCGGCTGCACCTAATCATCAAAGAGTGCTTCGATGTCATCATCGTCCAGGGCCTCATCTACTGACGCCGCGACTGACTCCGGATCCTCTTCTTCCGGCTCGTCTTCGTGCGGTGCCTCGCCTGTCAATTCCTCGAATGCACTGGCGAGGTCCTCCATCTTATGTGGCTCCTCCCGGTCGATGGGCTCCGGGATGGCCGGCCCGGTCTCCTCCACCGCAGGTGCCCCCGCATCGGACCGCCACTCGGCCTCTCCCGGGGACTTCTTCGGCCCTGACTTCCTCTTCTCGGAATCGAAAGGGTCGTACTCCGGGTCGTCGAAGGCATCGTCCATCGAGATGCGCTTGCCCCGGCGTCGCGGCTTGCCTCTGACCGCAGGGGCCTTGACGACGACTTCAGAGGGGCGCAGTCTCTGCATCAGAACCACACCGAGAACCGCTATCATGCCGAACAGTACGATGTAGAGTCCGTAGGCGGCGACTAAGCCGCCAAGGCTGAAGGGGGCCTTCTGGACCTCGATGACCAGAGTGATCGAAGCTCCTTCGCCCTCGTCGAAGGCGGTCATCTGCACCGTCCGGGTGCCCTCGCCTTCGAAACTGACCGTTATCCACACGCCCTGCCTGTCGAGGTCGTTAGCGGGGTCTCCGTCACCATTGCTGTCCTCGTAGATATCGAGATCCCAGATGTAAACCATGTTCTCCATGTCGTATTCGGAGTCCGTGGTCCCGTTGGCTGAGAGGATTATCACATCGCCCTCTGTCGGGTTGTAATCGCTGGTGGTAGCGCGTGCCACTGGGTCGAGGTTGTTGACGTCTATCGAGATGGCGATGTAGTCTCGCGCACCGTCGTCGTCGGTGACGTGGAACACGATATAGTCGGGAGCGGTGGTCGCATCGGCCCAGGAATGAGCGAGGTGCCGCGACTCCACGTCGCAGTCATCGCTCTCGTTGCCCGCAGAGTCCGAATTGGTGTACGGGTCGAGGTCGAAGCAGTGGATGAGGTTCGGCAGGTCGCCCATGGTGTCGGTGACTTCGACTGACAGCTGGACCGGCTGGTCCTCGGCGACGGGAAGCAGTGGCGCTATCGGGCCGATCGACGGGGCCACGTTGTTGACGATGATCGGCACGATCAGCGTCTCCGTGCTGGCCCCGTCATCATCGACTATCTGCAAAGTAGCCAGATGCTGGCCTGAAATGTGGTAGACGTGCTCGATGGTGCTGTAGTAGCCGACGCTGCTGATCACCAACTCGGGATTCAGCTCCGCATCAGGCGACCAGTGGTGCTGGTGTCCGTCAAGATCGTTCTCCGAGTCCTCCGCCCAGCCTCGCAACAGCAAGGCATCGCCTTCGTTGACGAAGTACCTGCCGACGCTGTCCGGAATCAGTCTGTTCGGACCGAGCCAAATCTCGGCCTGGGGGTTCGTCGGGTCGATGTTGGTCACACTGATAATGAGTGAGTCATCGGTCGTCGCCCCGTCGTCGTCCATCACCGTGACCTCGACAGTGTAGGTCCCTTCGGCATTGGGTGTGATGGTGCAGCGCACGCCGACCTGGCCCTCTTCACAGGGCGAGTGCCACTGTATGTCGATGGGGGCTTCGGGATTCTGAGTGTCGAGGTCGCCGCTCTCGGTGACGTCGAAGGTCACCGGGGACAGCACTGGGACGGAGTCCAGATTGGAGCCGATAGCGACCTCGGGTGGCCGGTTCAGGATGGTGATAAGCGCCTCTGCGTAATCCCGGTCGTTCTCGTCGTCGGTGATGGTCAAAGTCACGAGGAAGGTGCCGTCGTCGTCCCAGGTGTACTCGTGGATGCAGTCCTCCTCGGATGAGGTCGAGGTATCTCCATTCAATTCTTCAACACTGAATTCGCATGTAACGGCACCCCCATCGGGGTCGGACGAGGAAAGCCCGTTGAACGTGACCTCGGCAAGCGTGAGCGCCTCGGTCACAATCGACAGTGACGCGGTCGGCAAACTCCCGATGAACAGGGAGAACGAACCTTCGTTGTTCGAGCGGTTGCCGTCGGTCGTAATCTGCTGTTCGGGGTCGACGACGAAGGAGAGGCTGATGTCGCCGTGGGGGTGGTTCTCGGGAACCGTCCAACTCACGTTCACCCTCGACTCCTCGAGACTCGACAGGCTAGGCACGGAGGTCGAGGAGGTCGAGCCATCAGGGGCCTCGACTACCAGAGTAGTCCCAGGGGAGTCGATAATCCCTCTATTGAGGACTGGTACACTGAATATCAGCTGGTCGCCGGAAATCGCGTTGAATCCTATGTTCGAATCGAGCGTCACCGTCCTGTTGCCCCGCGTCCTCTCCACAGTGACGCCTTCAGAGCGAGCCACCAAGTCCACTTGGTGAACATCCGGATCGATGGTAATCGTGGCAGCACCTATGATTTTCTCTCCGGGTATCCAGGCCACCACACCGTGACTGCCGAGATCCGTCTCGCTCACGGTGTCATCGGCACTGTGGCCCGTGTCGAAGGTGATGAAGGCCGAGCCGTTGTCGGCTGTGGTCACGTTCCGGATATCTCCGCCAATCTCGTACCGGAACTCCAGAGTCGCTCCTGCGAGTGGGTCGCTCGCGCCGCCACCGGTACAACTGGTTGCATTGACCCATGCGGACATCTCGAAGTCCACCGGTGAGAGAGGGTGGGCGACTTCGACAGAGATCTGCTTGCAGCGCCCTGACGGCTGATACGACGTGAGCTCGTGCTCGGCGAGGATACCTATTCCTGAAATGGCCAGAGAGGAGCGAATGTCGCCTCGAATGGCGGGGCAGTACCACTTGTAGCCCGTCTGGTGTTTGATCGAATTGATGTGGTCGTAGTTGGTGATGTTGTACGACTGCGCGCAGCCGCTGTAGAAGACTCCCGGGTAGCCTTGGCTGACGGTCTCCCAACTGGTCGTGTTGCTACTGGAGCTGTCTGATGGGATATCGACGTAATCGCTCGAGCCGCTGTAGTCAGTCTCCTGGTAGTAGTCGGTCTCCCATTCCTCTCCGACGCTGATTGGGAAGTCATACCCCTCGAGAGGAGGGGAGTAACTGGTGTCGACGACTAGGTCGGCTACATGAATGGTGTATGTCCACCACAATATCTGGTACAGGAAGTCGATGTCGAAAGTAGCTTCATACTGAATTGATGCAAGGTCTGAGACACGAAAATACTCCTCGGTATCCATCTGGACGACCAGGTCGCCGCTGTAACCATCGAGGTTGATGCCCTCGGCTTCGTAGTAGCCATCAGACTCCACCCTGTAGACTAGGGTGTCCACGCCAGCGACGTCCATCATGCTGATGCTCGCGACCCTCTGAGTCATGGTCCCATCGAGGAACTGGACGTTCGTGCTGACGTCCGCGGCCGCCACGAAGTCCCTGACGTCCAGTGCTCCGTCGTAGTTCCATATGTCGTTTATCTTCCAAGAGGGGACATCGACCAGATTGGTGGTTCTGACGGAGGATTCCATCACACGGAAGTCGTAGAGTTCCTCAGACTCGGCATCCTGAGCCATGAAAACGCCGGACTGAGCCGACATCAGCATCAGCATTGCGAGCCCAAGAGCGAGACTCGCATGCGAGCGCATGCCTCGCCGGAACGGCGAGGGACGCATCAATCTCACCCCTAGAAGCCTCAGGCTATCACAGCAGGTCCGCCAACTCGTCCTGGATGAATTGAACCGCCTCCAGGATCTCGTCCTTGTGGCGAGCACCGGTGATCACCATCTTGCCGCTGCCGAAGATCAGGCAGACGACTTTCGGGTAGTCGAGCCTGTAGATCAGGCCCGGGAACTGCTCGGGCTCGTACTCGACCTTGTCGAAGGGCAGGTGGAAGGTGAGCGTGTTCAGATTCAGCTTGCGAGGCAGCGCTGCTAGAGGCTCTCCCTCGCGGATGCCTCGGATGCGAGGGTCCTCGTCGTCGCTACCCATGGCCTTTACCTCCTCGTCGGTGGCGGCGCGGATGCCGCCATCAGCCGTGTCGATGACACGGGTGTTGTTGTCATCCATCTTCGCGACGCCGGCGTACTCCTCGGGGTAGAACAGGGAGTAGGTGGCGACCATGTTCTGGACCTCGATCTCGACGTCCTTGAGATCCCAGGTCTCGATTCCCGCGGCGTTCAGGTCTTTGGTCATCATCTCGATG